>WBZL01000978.1_pt1 | contig 31276 bp, 28 predicted proteins | sample 5204291 | NCBI WGS metagenome assembly WBZL01 (sample SAMN12344345, study PRJNA552823) | activated sludge metagenome | biome: Activated sludge suspended growth; feature: Nitrification reactor; material: Wastewater; isolation source: activated sludge from nitrification reactor of wastewater...
ACAAACGTTGGATGCCTTCGGCATCTAATTTGTTTATGAAATTCATGTTGCAAACATGTGATCCCCATAGCATTAATCTGTAAATTGGAATCCCGATTGAATGATCACAAATGCGCCTGAGTCCTGGCAAAGCACTGGAGACTCAGGCGCGGACAAAAAGATTTTTTAACGAATTGAGTTTTGGAAGAGCAGGAATTAATATTGTTAAAATGCCGGTGTAAACAACTTAGACTTATACAAGATGCAGTAACCGAGAGACAAAAAAATCTGATTGCATTTTGAAACACTGGAAAGCCGTGCGGAATGTTGCTGATATGTAAATTGAATCACACAGGAGTTGTGGATATATAATGATTTTCAGCCATCTTGATAGAAATCAAAACACATCTTGTTCAGATATGAACAAAGAAATTAAAGCATACAACGAAAAGCAAACATCGGCTGACAAAGAAATTTGCGACCTCTTAGCACAGACAATTGACGGCGAACTGACAGAAGCAGAAAGTAAGATCTGGCATTCACATCCCGTTTGGTTTTTAGACGGCAACCCGATAGTAGGTTACAGCAAACAGAAAAAAGGATTAAGACTGATGTTCTGGAGCGGGGCAGACTTTGAAGAAGAAAATCTCAGCGTAAGGGGAGAGAAATTCAAGGACGCATCAATTTTCTACTGCAGTGTTTCTGAAATTCAAACCAAAGATCTGAAACGGTGGCTGAAGAAATCAAGAAAATTACAATGGGACTACAAAAACCTGATCAAGCGAAAGGGAAAACTCGAAAGACTAAAATAATATGAAAACAACACCCGAACACAATGAACGAATTGCCAAAATGACTTTTGCATCTGTATATCCTCACTATGTAACAAAGGTTGAGAGTAAAGGCAGGACAAAGGAAGAATTGCATCAGGTAATTGAATGGCTGACCGGGTTTGGCGATCAAAAGATTCAAGAATTGATTGAAGAGAAATCAACTTTTGAAACATTCTTCAGGAAAGCAAAATTGAATCCAAATGCCGGCCTTATCAAGGGTGTGATTTGCGGTTACCGGATTGAAGAAATCGAAAATCCAATTACAAAGCAAGCAAGGTATCTGGATAAGTTGGTGGATGAACTGGCGAAAGGAAGAAAGATGGAGAAGATTTTGCGAACGTCATAAATCATTTGACAATAGATACGACGGATACATACACATACTAGTTTACACGTTTGAAGTAATGCATGGCGAAGCGGTTGGGTGCAGGAGCAGTTTTCAAATCAATTCAGTAGCGGGTTGATGCACTTGTCCTCCGAAACCAACCCAACCGTAAAGCTCAATAACCTCAGCTCCCTTTTTGCAAAATCTTGTGAACAAATCAACAACTAAAAAAGAAAAATAATGAAACAGATATTTATAAATCTGCCGGTTGAGAACATGGACAAGTCAATGGATTTCTACACTCAATTAGGATTCTCAAACAACCCCGTCTTCTCCGATGAACAGCAAAAGTGCATGGTGTGGAGCGAACAAATATATGTGATGCTTATGCCGGCTGAACATTTCAAGTCATATAGCAGAAAATCCATTCCGGATATAAAAAACTCTATAGCAGCATATTTTACTCTTCCGGTTGAAAGCGTTGACAGAGTTAATGAGATTGTTGACAGTGCTTTAAAAGCAGGAGGAACAGAACCGATTCCAATGTTGGATCATGGCTTCATGCAATTGAGAAGAATTGAAGACTTTGACGGACATACCTGGGATGTAATATTTATTGACATGAGTAAATTCAGAAAATAGTGAACATCTCAGGTGGGATTATCATATCACCGGCAACGGGGGAGATCCCAAGAACTGCTCTTTGGCGCAATCTCCTCAGATGGCAGATCATTAACTTCACATTTGCAGGAACTATTTGAATTTCAATTCAATTCTTCTCCTTGTAGTTTGAACTTTACAAAGGCGAAGTAATTATTGAATGATTGAATTATACAAGGTAAGCAAGCAATTTACAGAAGGCAGTTCCACACACACGGTTCTCAAAGATCTTGATCTTAACATCACCAAAGGCGAGATCATCATACTCTTCGGAAAGAGCGGCTCTGGAAAATCCACGCTGCTTAATCTCATGAGCGGCATTGACTTGCCCGACAAGGGAAAGGTCAGCATAAACGGAACAGACATCACCACGCTTTCCGAAAAGGAAAGAACCTTGATCAGAAGAAACAACATCGGTTTCATATTCCAGTCATTCAATCTCATCCCCACTCTCACAGTCAAAGAAAATCTTCAGCTTCCGCTTGAGCTTACGGGGAGTAATAACATGGATGAGAAGATCAGCGCATTGCTGACTGAAGTAGGGCTTCCAAACCGCGCATCAACATATCCCGAGAAGCTTTCCGGCGGCGAACAGCAGCGCATCGCAATCGCCCGTGCTCTGATCCATGATCCGGAAATAGTTCTTGCAGATGAACCCACGGGTAATCTTGATTATGAAACAGGACTGGTGATAGTTGACCTGCTCGACAGAGTTGTGAAGCAAAAAGGAAAAACTATGGTGATGGTAACTCACAGCAAGGATGTGATGGGACTTGCAGACAGAGTCCTTTCTCTCAGGGAAGGTAAGCTCACCGAAGTAAGCAAGGAAAGAGCAGTTGAATAGTCTCACAAGATCCGGCCTCCGCAATCTCTTCAAACATCCGTGGCAGTTAACTCTCTCTGTACTTGGAATTGCAATGGGTGTTGCGCTTGTCGTATCAATTGACATTGCAAACCACAGTTCTGCAAAGGCATTCAACATCTCCATGGATGCGGTGGCGGGAAAGGCAACACATCACATAATCGGTACATCAGAAGGAATTCCTGATTCGCTCTATCGTAATCTTCGTATCGCAGGCGGTTTCAGGAAGATCGCTCCAATGATAGAATCCTACGCAAGCATTCCCGGCGGCGGAAGGAAGATCTTTAAGATCCTTGGCGTTGACTTTTTTGCAGAGCGTCCGTTCAGAGATTATCTCGAACAGGCAGGAAGTTCTGTTGATGGTGAATTGAGAACATTCCTTACTAAGCCAAACTCCGTGCTTGTTTCCGGACAAAGTCTGAAGGAACTCGGGAAGTCTGTCGGTGATTCGCAACAGGTTATCATAGGAGGAAAGGAAATGACTCTGCACATTTCCGGAGTTATAAAAGAAGATGATGCAAACAGATCTGCGCTTGAGAATCTTTTCATTGCAGATATTGCCTCGGCACAGGAGCTTACGGGAAAAACCGGAAGGATTGATTTCATTGATGTGATCGCCGAAACTGAATCTGAGCAAAACAGACTCATGCAATTTCTTCCCGAAGGATATGAACTGCAGAAATCCGGCGCACGCTCGCAGACTGCCGAGCAGATGCTCGATGCATTCAATATCAACCTGCAATCACTGAGTCTGCTTGCGCTCATTGTCGGACTCTTTCTCATATATAACACCATGACATTTTCTGTCGTCAGAAGAAAAACTGTCATCGGCACTCTTCGCTCAATCGGTGTTACTTCAAATGAGATATATAAGATGATATTAACGGAAGCTCTTGTTATCGGAGTAGCCGGAACCATTCTCGGACTCATTGCCGCTTACTTTGTTTCCAAATTCCTGATCATATTCATTTCGCAAACGATCAACGATCTGTACTATGTTGTTTCTGTGAGAGAGATCTATTTTTCTCCGTTTGTCATTGCAAAAGGGGCAGCGCTCGGAATTGTTGCAACACTTTTCTCCGCGCTTAAGCCCGCACGTGAAGCTTCGAGAGTTCATCCGAGATCAGCAATGATGCGTACGGAACAGGAGTCGGGCCTGCTTAAGAAAATTCCAAAAATGACAATCACCGGTATTGTCATAATGGCTGCAGGTGCGGTAATCCTGATCCTTCCGTCTAAGAACATCTGGCTGAGTTATTTTGGCATACTGTCGGTCATTACAGGATTTGCACTTATCACTCCGGCAATAATACTTTCAGTAGAGAAGATCTTCTCACCGCTGTTCAAGTCACTCTTCGGCATTACCGGGAAGATAGCATCCCGCTCAGTCATTCAGAACATAAGCAGAACTTATGTCGCAATTGCCGCTCTCGCACTTGCAGTTGCGGCAACGGTTGGGGTTGGTACAATGATTAACAGCTTCAGGGATACCGTGATAGAATGGCTCGGCGCAAGACTAAATGCAGACCTGTTCATTTCCGCTCCGAATCTCATTTCTAGAAGAAATGATGCAGTGCTTTCGGAAGAGCTTATAGAGAAGATCAAAAGTATTGAAGGTGTCGAAGGAATTAATTTCTACAGGGAGATAGAACTTTATCAGGATGGGAAGCGGGTTCATCTGATTTCGTCGGGAGTCAGCGAAAAAGGTTTTGAGGGATTTCAATTCAAGGAAGGAAATCCGGAAGAAGTGTGGAATGCTTTTCTTAACGGAGAAGTGCTTGTCTCCGAACCGTTTGCATACAGGAATGAGCTTGATGTTGGTTCGATGCTGAGTCTGAAGACAGATAAGGGAATGCGCGAATTCAGAGTTGCAGGAATCTACTATGATTATGCGTCCGATCAGGGACTCGTTACAATTCATCATGAGCATTTCAAAAAGTATTGGAATGCCAAAGGTGTATCCGGCATCTCAGCTTATGTGAATGACGAAAAGGTAATAGAATCGGTGAAAGAAAAAATACAGAGTATTGATACGGGCGGACAGGAGATTGTTGTTAGGAGTTACAAGTATCTGCGCGATTCATCCATTGAGATCTTTGACAGGACATTTCTTGTCGCAAAGGTTTTACAGATACTTTCCGTGATAGTAGCATTCATCGGAATCCTGAGTTCGCTTATGTCACTTCAGCTTGAACGCAGGAAGGAGCTCGGCATACTTCGTGCGAACGGCTTGCTTCCGTCACAACTGTTCAAGATGGTAACACTTCAGACTTTCCTGATGGGAATAACTGCGGGAGTGCTTGCATTGCCGCTCGGCAATTTGCTTGCAGCAATACTTGTCTTCATCATTAACAAAAGATCTTTCGGCTGGACAATGCAGTTCAACATTGTTCCATCCATCATGCTTGAAGCCCTTCTGCTTTCGGTGTTTGCGGCACTGCTTGCAGGACTCTATCCCGGTTACATGATGTCGCGCACTTCACCTGTAAATGCATTGAGAGAAGAATGAAGAATATAACTTACATAGTTCTTCTTTTCATGCTGTTGAACGGCTGCTCGGATAAGAAAGATCTGAGACAGCAGGAGGGAATCAGTTTGTCAAAGGCAATGGGCGAGGTTAAGAGTGAAGAATTCTCAAAGGCATTTGAGAAGAGAACATTTGTATTTCCGGAAGACCATGGACCGCATGATGATTTCAGAACAGAATGGTGGTACTTCACGGGAAATCTTACATCGGATGAAGGCAAAATTTTCGGTTACCAATTCACGATCTTCCGGACTGCTCTGAGCAAGGACAAAGAGCCGAGGGAGTCCGCATGGAATTCAAATCAGATATACATGGCGCACTTTGCGGTGACAGACATTTCAGGAGAGAAGTTTTATTTTGATGAAAGATTCAGCAGAGAAGGAAATTCGCTTGCCGGAGCAAGGTCAGCTCCGATGCGTATATGGCTTGAAGATTGGGCGATTGAACAGGCAGGTAATGATGTTCGATTTGATCTTCCTCCGCTGAAAATATCTGCAGGCAATGACAAAGTAAGAATCAACTTGTTACTCGAAGCACGAAAATCATTTGTGCTTCAGGGAGATTCAGGACTTAGCCGGAAAGGAAGTCAGCCGGGAAATGCATCTTACTATTACTCGTACACAGATCTGAGCACAACAGGAATTGTAGAGACAGAAGGAAGGAAACACAATGTCAGCGGCAAGTCATGGATGGACAGGGAGTGGAGCACGAGTGCGCTTAGCAGTGATCAGAGCGGTTGGGACTGGTTCGCACTTCAGCTTGATGACAGCACTGAACTTATGTATTATCAGATGAGAAAGACTGACGGCACTCCGGACGTATTCAGCAAGGGGATCATTGTCAGAAATAGCGGCAGCTCACAGCTCATACTTCAAGACGATGTTAAGCTTGAAGTGACTGATTTCTGGCAAAGCAAGTCGGGTGTGAAATATCCGTCCGGATGGAAACTGAGTATTCCTTCAGAAAACACGGAACTGAAGATCACTCCGGCCGTGAAGGATCAGTTCCTTGATGTGTCCGTAAAGTATTGGGAAGGTTCTGTGAAGATTGATGGAACCTCCGGCGGGAAGTTCGTAAGCGGAAGGGGGTATGTAGAACTGACAGGATATTGAAAGAGCAATTAGAAATTAAAAATTGAAAATTAGAAATATAGAGCTTAGGAACTTGTCCTGACTTCTTGCATCACATCTTCCCTTAAGTTTGATTGCTGAATATGGATTCGTGCATTCGTGGCAAAATGATTGTGTGACACGAAAAGGAGCAATTAGAAATTAGAAATTAAAAATTGAAAATTAGAAGTATGGAGCTTAGGAACTTGTCCTGACTTTCTTTATCTCATCTTCCGTTAAGTTCGATTGTTGAATATTGATTTGTGAATTCGTGGCAAAATGATTGCTTGCCACGAAAAGGAGCAATTAGAAATTAAGAATTAGAAATAAAGAGCTTCAGAATTTATCTTGGCTCTTTTCATCACATTCTCTTTTAAGTTCGATTGCTGAATATGGATTCGTGCATTCGTGGCAAAATGATTGTGTGACACGAAAAGGAGCAATTAGAAATTAGAAATTAAAAATTGAAAATTAGAAATATGGAGCTTAGGAACTTGTCCTGACTTTCTTTATCTCATCTTCCATTAAGTTCGATTGTTGAATATTGATTTGTGAATTCGTGGCAATAACAATTTTAACCTGGAAGGGGATGTGAGTCAGATATTTACCCTCTAATACTTGAGTTGAAGAATACACTTACTATAATTAGATTAATATAGTAACATTACTCAGGGAATTCGCAACATCTGTGAAATAATAATAAAAGGAATTTTCATAAAATGAAAAGACTCAGTATCACTTCCGGATTCTTTCTTCTGCTTTTGGTCTCATCTCTTTCAAACAGATCAATTGCTCAATACGATACAATCGCAATAGCAATACTTGACAGCATGAGTTATAATATTGGCGAGCTTGAATCATGCAGTTTCAGTTTTAATACTGAAAATGATATTCCAAATGATGAATTCGGACTCATCACACACGGTGAATTTGGGAACATTATTCTGAAAGCCCCGAACAGAATGTATATGGAAAAGAAGGGCGATAAGGGACACAAGGAGTTTTTTAGCGACGGAGAATCATTTAGTCTCTATTCTCATGACAAGAACCAATATGCCACTGCAAAATCAACTATGAGCCTGATGGAATTCATTGATTCTCTTAGCGGCTATTACGGAATTGAGTTTCCGGGTGCGGATGTGTTCTATCCGGATTTTGTTGACAACATACTTGCAACATCAAACAATCTGGTCTATCTCGGACTTGCAATGATCGGTGATAAAGAATGTTATCATATAGCGGGAGCCAGAGATGATATGACTTTCCAAATCTGGGTCTCGTCAGATGGAAGATATATCCCGGTGAAATTGTCAATTGTGTATATTCTGAAAGCCGGGAATCCCAGATACAGTATCACTTTTTCCGACTGGAAGTCCAACGAATCTATTGATGAATCTAAATTCGCATTCAGGATTCCTGAAGGCGCCAAACAAGTCAAACTAATTCAGAGTGGAAATTAAATCAAAACGATAATGTCAGTAAAAATTTTTCTAACGGTATTCATCTTCTCCCTCTTTGCTGTTGCACTAACACCAGATGACAGCAATGCTCAGAGAATGAGAGGATCAAGAGGTTCAAACAGGTCGGGAATGTCTGGTAGAAGCATGAACAGCGGCAGGGTAAATGGAGGCAACATCAACAGATCCAACACTAACCGGACCTATAAGAACCAAGGTACAAACCGCAACAAGGTCAATACGGGTGATGTCAACCGGAACAAGGATCTTGGCAACAGAAACACAGATGTAGGTAATCGTAACAAAGATGCCAAAGGTGACCGTGACATAAACCGCGGAACTAATAGTGACAGGGAAGGTAATCGCGGAAACAATGGCGACAGGGAAGGTAATCGCGGTGACAGGGAAAACAATTTCAACGACAACAGAAACAACTACTACGATAACAACATTAATATTTACCACGGTTATCACTATAGCGGATACAGGCCATATTATTATCATCCGTATTATCCTTTCGGCTGGGGTGCATACTGGTATCCGATAGGAACCTTTGTAACAATTCTTACGGCTTCTGCAATAGCAGTATCATCAGACAGTTATGATGATGGTGATAATTACTACTATTATGATCAGGGAGTATATTATCAGCAAGTTGATGACGGATACAAAGTTGTTGATGCGCCGGCCGGGACAGAAATAGCAAGCCTGCCTTCGGGCTATACAACAACTGAGGTTGACGGCAAGACATACTATTATTACGGCGGCGTCTTCTATACAGGTACTGAAGGAAAGTATAAAGTCGTGCAGGCACCTGTAGGTGCAATTGTTTACAACCTTCCTGAAGGCGGGAAGGAAGTGGATATGCAGGGAAACAAGCTCATTGAATACAGCGGAGATTATTACCAGCCAATACTTCATAACGGACAGGATGCGTATGAAGTTGTTAAGTACGAGGGTTAGAACAGAAAGCTGTTTTCTCTGACAGAGATCAGTTCTTCAATTTAGGTTCATTGGAACACAGAGAGTCTAAGACGTAATTTCGTTCCGGCAGAATCTCTCCATTGTTTGCTTTGAATTACTGATTGTGTTTGTAGAATTGTCTCGGCTGCGAAGAATGCTTTTCTTATTTTTCCGGCAAGTGTCCCCGTGTGCACCCGTGACAATCCAATAAAAATCCGGAACTTGGTTTACTTTTTAATCTCTGCGTTTATTACACGAATATCCTGTGTCCTATAATTTTCTAGCGAATGAGGGATCAGCGGTTCTGTCCGCATCACAGTACCTGCACTCAGCTGCTTATCGGGATTTCGTGAATCAAGCATGACATTTTCTTTGTCATCATACCTGATAAAATCAGACCTGCTTATGACATAGTAAGTCGCAGGCCACTTGTGCGTGTAAACTGCCGTTCTTTCACCCGGAGGAATGCATGTATCGAGAACACGGACACTCTCATTCTCAAGCAGAAGTTTGTGATACTCCGGCGCAGCTGTCTTTGCATCAAGTACTTCCGGCCACTGCCAATTTTCAATTCGTAATTCGTAATTCCTAATTCTTAATTTTCAATCCTCTCTCCTCCAAAATACGTCGCATAAACTTCCGCATCTCTAATTTCGTCCGCACTCATTTCAAACAAATCCCCGTTAATCACAGTAATGTCCGCAAGCATTCCGGGAGCCAGCGAGCCGCGAACATTCTCTTCAAAAGTTGCATAGGCATTCTCGTAAGTGTAAGCATTCAGACAGTCTGATAGTGTCATATTAAATTCAGGATGAAAGCCGCTGTCAAAGCCTTTTGCTTTACGTGTCATTGCAAAGTAGATAGTCTCAAACGGACTTTCCCCCACAACCGGAAAGTCAGTTCCAAAACAAAGCTTTGCTCCGTGTTTGAGAAGTTCGGGATAGTTGTGCTCGAGTGAATCGTCATTGAGTATTTCAACAGCGATCTTTGCATCGCTGTACAGATGAGTCGGCTGAACCGAAGCTATCACATCAAGCTCTTTGAATCTTGTAAAATCACGCGGCTGAATATGCTGTGCGTGTTCAATGCGAAACCTGCGGTCTCTCTTGCCGTTTCGCTTGTTAAGTTGTTCTGCAAGATCAAGCAGCTCTGAAACAGACTTGTCTCCGATGGAGTGAATTGACATTTGAATTCCGGCTTTGTCAATAATCAACGCGTACTTTTCAAACTCCCCGCTGTTTACAAACTCCGTCCTGATCCCGTTGTGATCTGCGTTCTTAAAATTCTCATGCATGTATGAAGTCATGCTTGAAAGCGATCCGTCATGAAACGCCTTCAGCGAATCAAATTTTATCTGCGGATGGAACGGAGCAAATTCTTTTCTTATTTCATGAAGATTTTCATACTCTTCAAACCGCAGCCTTGCATCAATACGCAGTTTGAACTTACCTGACTCGAGCAGAGCTTTGTATATTTCAAGATCGGGTATCAGTGTGATGTCTGAAATTGCCGTGATGCCAAATGAGTGAAGTCTTTTCATTTCCGTATAAGCAGCATCAAGTCTGTCATTGAATGATGCCTGAGGGATCTTGTCCAATACAAAATTCATTGCCCTTTCCTTGAGCTCGCCGGTGAGTTTGCCGTTCTTTATAATCACTTCATCTGAAGTGAAACCCGAATGATCAGAATCCAATCCCGCAATTTTCAGAGCAAGTGAATTGGCAAACGCAGAATGTATGTCAAACCTTGATATGATCACCGGAACATCTGAACAGATCTCATCAAGAAATTCAACTGTCGGAAGAAATCCGTCAGTGATATTTGCATCGGTAAAGTAGCCTCCGTAGATCCAATCTTTGCCAAGCGATTTATACTTAACAATAGAATCAATAAAGTCCTCTTTGCAGGAAGCTTCGCGTAAATCAAGCTGAGAATTCACATATGAACCTTCTATATAATGACAATGGCCCTCGGTAAATGCCGGGATGACAAGTCTTCCTGAAAGATCAAGCACTTCGTCAAATTCTCCCTTTTTAATCATAGCCTCATCGGCAGATCCGATGAAAAAGATCTTGCCTGTAGAAGAGTCAAATCCGATTGCCTCTGAGAACGAACCGTTTCTGAGAAATACTCTTGAGTTTGTAAGAAGTGTTTTCAACGTGTGAAAAAATTCTATATTAGCAAAACTTCAACCTGTATGGTCTTCGTGAATTTGCAGGTGCAGATATGAAATACATGCTAAAGCAAAAAACCCGCTTTGTGCGGGCCTCTGCATTGTTTAATACTCACAACTGTGACGTTTAGACGAGATTCTTCTCTGCTACTCCGCTTCAGCAGGGACTGTGAATTTACGCGCCAGCAGCTCAGTGTCAATTGTAAGCAATCCCAGCCCTTCACCGTTTATCATTCTCAGTTTTGCAACTAGCCTTGTTATTGTAGCTTCTTCCTCGACCTGCTCGTCAACATACCACTTAAGAAAACTTGTAACTGCATGATCATTTTCCTTTATGGCAACATCCATCAGCTTATTGATGCTGTCGGTTATATATCTTTCATGCTCAAGCGCTTCTTCTATCACGCTGATTGCTGTGCCGTATTCATTCTTTGGCTGAGGCAGTGCATTCAGAAAAACCCTGCCTCCTTTGTCATGCACAAAGTTGAACATTTTCATAGCGTGAAAATGCTCTTCCTGTGCCTGAACATTGAAATAGTTAGCAAATCCTTCCAGCTCTATTGATTCGAAGTAAGCGGACATTGCAAGATACAGATATTCCGAAAAGAACTCCCTGTTTATCTGCTCGTTGAGAGCGTCCTGTAATTTTTGTGAAAGCATTATTAGTTGTTTGATTGATTAGTTCGGCAAAGATATGAGTTATATGTAACAATTGAAATTCCCTACTTCTGATTATCAATGAAGGAATGGCATTATGCTTGTCAGATCTTTTCTAAATCTGTTTTTGTCAGCTCGTTTACAATCTGACCTGTGTTCAATGTTGCAGCCGGTTCAAATAGCATTACGGAAACTTCCTCATCAGCTACAGGCTTGTGCTCAGTGCCTTTTGGAATTATTATGAACTCGCCTTCTTTAAGCTCTATTGTTCTGTCACGCAATTCCATTTTGAAGGATCCCTTCAGCACAAGAAACATCTCATCTTCGTTATCGTGTCTGTGCCAGATGAATTCACCTTTGAATTTGGCCAATTTTATTTGCTGACCGTTAAGCTCTCCGGCAATGCGCGGATTCCAGTGATCATTGATGAGCTTGAGCTTTTCCTCGATGTTTATTTTATTCATGCTGAAATGATTCGGGATTTTAGGACTACGTGTGAAATTGAAACCAAAGTTTGATTTAGTTCAGCTCAAGTATCTTATCGAGATAAAAATCTGTAATGCCAAACTTTTTTCTGACTGATCTTATCTCGTCCAATACCTTCTGATTTTTTTCTTCGATATCTTTCCGAAGTACAGCCGTGATCATGGTATTTCGTGCAGTATGTTCTGAAGAGATAAACTCGAAGATCTTGGTTTCATAACCAAAATACTCAAGCACAAGTGCACGAAGTGAATCTGTGAGTGTTACTGCAAGTCGTTCCTCAAGTATCCCGTCCCTGAATACCGGCTTCAGATCGTCTGGAATATGCATCTGCTTTCTGACATACTTCTGGCAGCATGGAGCAAGTACTACTATCTTAGCATGGTTCATCAGTGCGAAGACGATCGCATCATCGGTAGCCGTATCACATGCATGAAGTGCGGTAACAATGTCAGCATTGAACGACTCTCCTTCAGAGATCTTTTCCGCGGTGAATGAAAGCGAACTAAATCCGCATTGCCGTGCCGTTCTATTGCAGATGTCGGCAAGTTCCTTTCTTTGCTCAATGCCTTTAACTTCTGCTTTGCGCGCTCTGGTATTTGTAAGATAATCATACAATGCAAATGTCATGTAACTCTTGCCGGAACCAAGATCAATCGCAAAGATCTCATTATTCCCGTTCATTCCGGATTCTGTTATGAGCGAATCAACTATCTGAATAAACTTGTCAACCTGCCTGAACTTGTCATACTTATCCGCATGCACTTTGCCATCCTTGGATGTTATACCAAGCAGGTAAAAATATTTTGACGAGGCATTTACGATCCGATGCTTTTCCCTGTTGTGTTCACGCGGAAGGGCTGTTTCGAATGCGGGCTTTCTTATGTGAAATGCGGGTACACGTTTCTTCGAGTAATCGAGAGAGTAATCCTGCCTGGTTGTAAACAAAGTTGCAGCAAGAAAATCTTTTCCCGTGATCTCAGTTATCAGCGCTATGCCCTTATCTGTTTCATAATTCTTGACTACATCTTTCGTCTTGTAGCTGAATGTGAATGAAAGCCGCGCCCCTTCACTTGTAGAAATGAGTGTTACCGTAAGACCTTTGAACTCGCTGTCACCCCCGCGGTATTTTCCAAAAGACATCTTCACAAAAGAACCGTCTGTCAGTGACGGCTCGATCTGCTGAATGAATCTTGACTTTTCATTGTCATCCATATTCATTGTTTAGTTTGAGCAGCTATCCTAAAACAAATAAGTATCATTAATTAGTACCTGTACAGTTAAGACTGCTTCAGGATATCTTCACACAGGAAGCGATCTTCTTGGCGCGCTCCTTTAATCCGTGAATCTCAGAAACTTTCTCGCCCCATGTTAGGGCTACACCTAATCTCCGGTATTTCCGCGCAGTTGGTTTTCCAAAGATCCTTACATCAGAATGTCTTATCGCAAGGGCATCTTCAATTCCGGAATACTCAGGTTCACCTTCTATATCATCCGATGAGAGTATCACAGCGCTTGCGCCTGATCTCTGAAACACGACCTCATTTACCGGAAGTCCGAGAATGGCGCGCAGATGAAGTTCGAACTCGTTGAAATTCTGAGTTCCGGCAAGTGTTACCATTCCCGTATCGTGCGGCCTTGGAGAGAGTTCAGAGAATATCACATCATCATGCGTAAGAAAGAATTCCACTCCCCAGATGCCGGCTCCTGTTAACGCGCCTGTCACCATGGAAGAAATGTAACGAGCTTTTTCTATCTGCATTGAAGTCATTCCGCATGGCTGCCAGCTTTCCTGATAATCACCGCGTTCCTGCCTGTGCCCTATCGGCGGACAGAACAAGGTCGGACCGTCCTTTTGTGTCAGTGTCAGCAAAGTTATCTCGGTGTGAAAATTCACAAATGCCTCGACTATCACTTCGCTGATCCCGCCTCTGCCTTTCTCGGATGCATAACTCCATGCCGCATCAATCTCGTCAGGAGATTTTACGGTGCTCTGTCCTTTTCCTGATGAGGACATCAGCGGCTTCACAACGCACGGAATGCCTATCTCAAGCACCGCTTCACGGAACTGTTCAAGTGAAGAAGCATACTTGTACTTTGCAGTCGTAAGTCCCAGTTCCTGTGCAGCAAGATCACGTATTGCCTTCCGGTTCATAGTGAAGTTAACCGCACGCGCGCTTGGCACAACCTGTATCCCCTTTCGTTCATAATCATAAAGTCTCTCAGTTCTTATGGCTTCAATCTCCGGCACAATGATATCCGGATTGTGTTTCTCAACTATCCGGTCAAGCTCATCCCCGTCAAGCATATTTATCACTTCACGCCTGTCCGTTACCTGTTGTGCAGGTGCATTGTCATAAGAATCAACGGCTATGACATCTAGTCCGAGCCGTTTTGCGGAGATCGTAAACTCTTTCCCGAGTTCACCTGAGCCAAGCAGGAGAATTTTCTTCAATGGCTTTTAGATTTTGATTTCTCGTTTTCCAGCTTCTCTATGAATTCATACCGGCCGTTTATATCGAGAACATATCTTACCGCTTCATTGTCTGCAATGGCCTGCCATTCCTTCACTTTTCCGTGTTCGATCTTGGCACGCCATGAAGCAGGGATGTCAAATTTATCTCTGACTCCCGGACGTTTCTTGTTGAACTTGCCTTTTGCCCTTCCGAAAAATCCGACAGTGTCTCCGTTCATCAGAGTGTGAAAAACATCTATCTCATAATCGGGAAACCAGTTAAGAAATCCGTTCCACGCATTTCTCATTTCATCTTTGCCGATTACTATGTTATCCATGGAGTCTATGAATTTGTGATCTTCACTCATAAGCTCTGCAAGTCCTTCAATATCATGCTCGTTGATCTTTTCTATGAAAGCAATTGCGGTTCTCAAGACATCCAGCTTTCCATCGTCAAAGTTTCTGGAATCTCTTTCAGAATCCTTACCGAGATATTCTGACTCAAGTCTTTCTTCCACGAGCTTGTTTCTGTGTAAACTCACTTTGAATGCCGAGGCACCTGGCCTTGAAGAAACAATTCTTATCAGATCATTATCAACGAAATGCAGGGCAACGCCGTCTTCTGCGCCATAACCCTCTGCTATTGTCTTTTCAGTGATGAGTTTTCTGTACGCATGCCGCAGTTCAGCTCTTTCATCATAGTGCGGGCAGAAGCTTCCTTTGAGCAGACCAATGCATGGCAGACGCGTCAAAACTCCCGGATCAGGATTTGTGATTCCGTCATTGAACCAGCAGATCGCTCCGGCGCTCATTCCCGTTAGTATGATCCCGGAATTCCATGCCTTCTTCATGATCTTGTCAACACCGTGCTTCTTCCATATTTCCATTATCAGTTTCGTGTTTCCTCCTCCTACATGTATTATGTCCTGTTTCATTATAAAGGACTCTATGTTTCTTGGAGGATCATTGAATGACAGATGTGTTGGTTCGCAGTTCTTCTTGTTAAAAAAATTATAAAACATATCACGATATTCATGACCGTCATTGCTGGCAGTTCCGAAGAAACAGATCTTCGGCCTTGCCTTCGGCACAAGGTTCAGAATATATTTGTCGAGTAATCCATTGTCGGGTTCCATGGAAAACATTCCACCGCCGAGCGCGACAATTTGCCTGGGCTTCTTCAAGATCGTTAACTAAGATTATTAAAGTACAAGATACTCATAGAGTGCCTGTTTTTCAGTGATAATATTTGAGAGATATGTGTCAGAACCTTTGCGCCTTCTATGTGCACTTCACGGTTAACCTTATATTCTTTTTTCATTTCAATCAAAGGAAGAGAAAACCGCAGAGGTCGCAGAGTTTTCGCAGAGGTCGCTGAGATTTTATTGTATGTTTGACATCAATCAACAAATGAACCTCAGCGCACTTTGCGCCTTCTATGTGCACTTCGCGGTTAAAATTATATTCTTGTTTCATTTCAATCAAAGGCAGAGCTAACCGCAGAGGACGCAGAGTTTTCGTAAAGGTCGCTGAGATTTTATTGTATGTTTGACATCAATCAACAAGTGAACCTCAGAGCACTTTGCGCCTTCTCTGCGAACTTCGCGGTTAAAATTATATTCTTGTTTCATTTCAATCAAAGGAAGAGAAAACCGCAGAGGACGCTGAGTTTTCGCAAAGGTCGCTGAGATTTTATAGTATATTTGACATCAATCAACAAGTGAACCTCAGCGCACTTTGCGCCTTCTATGTGCACTTCGCGGTTAAAATTATATTCTTGTTTCTTTTCAATAATAGGAAAAGCAAACCGCAGAGGACGCAGAGTTTTCGCAAAGGTCGCTGAGATTTTATAGTATATTTGACATCAATCAACAAGTGAACCTCAGCGCACTTTGCGTCTTCTCTGTGCGCTTCGCGGTTAAAATTATATTCTTGTTTCTTTTCAATAATAGGAAGAGCTATCCGCAGAGGTCGCAGTGTTTTCGCAAAGGTTGCTGAGATCTAATTGTATGTTTGACATCAATCAACAAGTGAACCTCAGCGCACTTTGCGCCTTCTCTGTGCGCTTCGCGGTTAAAATTATATTCTTGTTTCATTTCAATCAAAGGCAGAGCTAACCGCAGAGGTCGCAGAGTTTTCGCAGAGGTCGCTGAGATTTCATTGTATGTTTGACATCAATCAACAAGTGAACCTCAGCGCACTTTGCGCCTTCTCTGTGCGCTTCGCGGTTAAAATTATATTCTTGTTTCTTTTCAATAATAGGAAAAGCAAACCGCAGAGGACGCAGAGTTTTCGCAAAGGTCGCTGAGATTTTATAGTATATTTGACATCAATCAACAAGTGAACCTCAGCGCACTTTGCGTCTTCTCAACGCACTTCGCGGTTAAATATTCACGGTTTGTTACAATTCGAAAGTTAGTTGCAACTGTCTTGCTGAATTTGCAGAACCGTCTATCTGAGTGAATTGTATTCTTTGTAATTCATATCTTTACATGTCAATTTGCCATTGCGTTTTACACAAACAATTTTATCAACTTAATATGCAATGAACATGAGAATAGACTACAAGCACAATCTGACGCAGCAACAGTCGTATGAAAAGATCAACAAGCTCATTCCCGAACTTCAGGCGCAGTATGCAGATAAGATCAGCAATCCTGAATGGAGCTGGAATTCCGAAAAGACAAGAATGGACTTCAGCATGGAGGTAATGGGTTTTGATGTTTCGGGAAACATTGACCTGATGGACGGCGAACTTGTAATGGAAGGTGATTTACCATTACTTGCAAGACCCTTCAGCGACAAGATTGAAGAAACCATTAAGACACAATTGAAAAAGATCCTTTCTTGAGCATTAATCCAACTTATCAAAAATGTTCAGTCTTGAATTACACCCTGCATCTTTGGAATTAATATTCTCAAGAGGTTCAGTTTCATCCCCGAAAGTATTCGTGAACCATTGCAAGGATGCCGATAATTGGATCTGATAATTATCATAGCTCTTACACTGGCAAACTCTTTCTTTGCGATGTGCGAAGCAGCGCTTCTCTCCGTCAACAAGAGCCGCATCGAACATCTTGCCGCAAAAAAGAATAAGAAAGCCATAACAGTCCTTAAATTTATTGAGAATCCGGAAAACTTTCTCTCTTCTGTTCAGGTGGGAATTACACTCATTGGGATTGTCTCCGGTGTTTACGGAGGTACCGTGCTTGCGGGTGATCTCGAAGAATTATTCATGAGCTTCGGTTGGAAATCTGAATTTATTCACGAGCTGTCCATAGTGATCGTTGTTGCATTGATCACATACTTCTCAATAGTAATAGGTGAGCTTGTCCCGAAGTCATTTGCAATCAATTATGCAGACAGGATCTCACTGTTTTGCGCACCATTGATGAAAGTGTTTACTTCTGTAACGTATCCGGTTGTAAAGCTTCTGGCAGGTTCAACGAATTTTTTCATACGGCTGTTTAACATCAAGAGCAGAAAGGAAGAACATCTCAGTGAGGATGAACTCAAGTTCATGCTGAAGAAAGCTGCTTCACAAGGGATACTGGAAAGAGATGAGAGCCGGCTGCATCAGAAACTGTTTTCATTTTCAGATCAGGTGGCAAAGAGTCTCATGACGAATAGAATGGATCTGGAATGGATCGATGCAAATTCTTCAATTGAAGAGATTAAGAAGGAATTAAAAGAAAGCAATCATACAAAGTTTCCTGTTTGTGACGGCAGTCTTGACCTGACTCTGGGAATTCTAAACGTAAAAGATTTTTACGAGAATCAAGAGAGCCCCGGATTTAATATAAGAGATATTCTGGATAAGCCGATTATCATCAACGAGTATACACCGGCTTTCGCCATTCTGAATGAATTCAAGAAGAAGAAAGAATACTGCGGATTAGTTGTTGATGAACACGGCGAGATTGACGGCATGATAACACTTCATGATATCATTGAAGCGGTAGTGGGAAGCCTTCCTGAGGAGGATGACCCTGAGGATCCTGACATTGTCAAGCGTTCAGGCACTTCGTTTCTCATTAACGGTCATACGCTCATATACGACATTAATGATTACTTTGGAATTGAACTGATTGATGACGATCCTCATAACTATACAACCTTGTCAGGTTTCTATCTATACACTCTCGGCGAAATTCCCAAGACAGGTCAGAGAGTTACTGCCGGACCAATCTCCATGGAAATTGTTGACATGGACGGCAAGAGAATAGACAGAATTCTGTTTGAGATTACGGATGAAACCATTCTTTCCGGTTGACTGATAAGAATAGGAACTCAGTCAACCCTGTAGCATGCCCGAATTAGTTTTTCAGAAGTTGAGGTAAAAATATCTGTCGGATTCTTATTCAAAGAAAGTGATTTCTTGAGATCACTCTCGGCCTTATCATAGCTGCCCATCATATAATAGATCATTCCCCGGCAGAAGTAGGAAAGGTAACTGTTTGGCTCCTTATTGATCTGATCAGTAAACATATTCAAGCCATTCTTGTATCTCTCTGCTTTTTCATATATCAGATCTTTTGAAGTATACTTAAGGAAGTAGGTTGAATCCCATGACAATCCCTCTGCAACGTTCTCGAAAATCTTTGCCGTGTCTTTGAGGAATGTATAAGTAACTGCTTTAAGGAAATAGCTTCGTGAACTTTTCGGGTCAAGAGCTGTTGCTTTTTCAAGAAGTTTCAATGACTTCTGAAACTCACGCGTTCCCACAAACAACATGTTGAGTCCGTAATATGCTTCAAGGTTGTTTACATCATAGAACATTGCGTCTTCATAATCTTTTTTCGCGCTTGTGGTATTGTTCTTTCCCAGATAAGCGGCGGCTCTGTAAACATAGCTCATGGAGCTTGATTGGTTGACTCTAATTGCCGCAGAAAAGTCATCAATGGCTCTTCCGTAATCTTTCAGCGCAAGATAGCACAAACCTCGATTATCCAGAGCTCCAAAGTGTTGCGGGTACGATTTTAGAAAATCCGTGAAGAGAGGTATCGCATTTTGAAAATCTGCCTGAAGGTAGTATTCATTCGCTTTTGCAAGAATATCCTGCGGCGTTTGCTGTGCCCGCGATTCGTTCAGGGACATCAAAGTCAGTAATAGTGCAATTAGAATTTGTGTATAAGATTTCATGTGGTTCCTTTGTTTAGATTTATTTTTAAAACTAAATCATTTAATTCAAAATAAGAAGCAACTTAGTTAGGTAATTTTGCAGTCAGCAATACCCGGACTGAATGCCGTAATTGCGAAACGAAACAGGTTTTTACCTAAGAGTAGACACTGCTGTCCAAAACATTTTCGAACTGACGAATTTATTGCCAAAACAACGTAATAGTAAATTCTTATGTGAATGTCGAAGGAACAACCCGCCTCATCCTAACGCCGTTAAGAAATTGTGAGCTTTGGCGTAAGCGTGAATTTCCTGTTTGACGAACACGACAGCGCTCTTCTGTCGTGTGAGGAGTTGAAATTCACGTAGCCAAAGCGAACAATTTTAGGCAATTAGGATGCAGCGGGCGACTTTTCTTTGCCAAGCTTTCTTTTGGTCGTTCAAAAGAAAGCGGAATAACTTCTTGCTTCATATTCTGTTAAACATTTCATCTAAAGAATCTCAAACGTTTTGGACAGTTATGAAGAGTAGACATCAAATGCAGTCAGTTAATAATTTCAATTACTCAGCAAATTAAATATCTTCATTTAGTTATGAGAATATCAAATCAGCAATATCTATCAGAAAGGAAAATCAATGGACAAGGAAAGAGTTAAGAAAATTGAACGGGAGAGTGCAAATTATCTTGTAAAACCTGATACCAAGATCTCTCTAAAAGACTTTTCACCAAAATATGAAGGTGATGAACTGGATAAGCAATCCACACAGGTCTTGCTTGAAGAGGGCAGGGAGATCCTGTCGGAATTTCAGGATAAACTGTATGCACATAATCAGTACAGTGTGCTCATAGTGCTTCAGGCAATGGATGCTGCGGGAAAGGACGGAGTAATCAAGCACATTATGTCAGGACTGAATCCTTCCGGCGTGAAGGTAGCAAGCTTCAAAGCGCCGACGTCAACTGAACTCGATCATGATTATTTCTGGCGGCATTATCTTGCGCTTCCTGCCAGAGGCGAAATAGGAATCTTCAACAGATCACATTATGAGAATGTTATAGTAACAAAAGTCCATCCCGAATATATACTTAAAGAGAATCTCCCCCATGTTGAATCTCTGGAAGATATTGACAAAAAGTTCTGGGAGGAAAGATATAAGCAGATAAACCGTTTCGAAAAGAATCTATATGAAAACGGTACTCTGATCTTCAAGTTCTTCCTGCATATTTCAAAAGATGAGCAAAAGAAAAGATTTCTCGAAAGGATGGATGACAGGAGCAAGAACTGGAAGCTCTCACCGGCTGATCTGAAGGAAAGAAAATATTGGGATGATTATCAGAAAGCATTTGAAGATGCAATTTCGGCAACATCTCAAAAACATGCTCCCTGGTATATAATACCAATGAATCAGAAATGGTGGGGAAGATTGCTCATAGCATCCATCATTTGCCTGGAATTTGACAAACTGAATTTATCATACCCGCAGGCAACGCCTGAACAATGGGAAGAAATTCAGAAGGCAAAAGAAGTACTATTGTCAGAGGATAAATAAACTGCCTTACTCCATTTTGAAACCGTACTTGAGGAAACCCCCGTCAACGGAAATGCATTCACCGGTGATGTAAGAAGATGCCGGCATTGAAAGAAACGCAACAGCGGCGGCAACATCTTCCGGATTTCCCACTCTCCCGGCAGGCGTTCTGTCGAGAACTGATTTAAGATATCGTTCTTTCTTCAGCAAAGGTTCAGTAAGCGGTGTCTTTATGTACCACGGCGCAACTGCATTAACTCTGATTTTATCCTTTGCCCATTCAACCGCAAGATATCTCGTGAAATGATTCAGGCCTGCTTTTGAAGCCGCGTACGTTGAGCCTGTTCCTACCGAAATGAAACCTGCTACTGAAGAAATGTTCACGATGGTTGCATCTCCCGAAGACTTAAGAAGCGGATAACAAACTCTCGACATTTCAAATACCGAACCAAGATTCAGTTTCGTAAGCTTTTCAAAATCTTCTTCATCGCTGTCAAGTGTACTGCGGCGAGTGTTTGTTCCTGCATTGTTTACAAGAGCATCCAGCTTCCCCCATTTCTTTGAAATGGTTTCAATCAACTTTGCTCTGTTTTCTGCTGAAGTTACATCACACTTCATCCCGGATGCGGGAAATGAATCTGCTTTGTAAGCTGCTACTTCTCTTTCCACATCTTTCTGATCTCTTGAAACCAGAAACACTTCAGCTCCCAATTCAAGAAACTCGCACACAATAGCTTTTCCAATTCCCCTTGTCCCGCCTGTAACAAGGACTTTCCTGCCTTTCAATGTCCAGCGGCTTTGTAATTCGTTTGACATAAATTTTTTAGTTAATTCTTACTTCCTTCAACTTTTCCCAAAGGGACCCCTTCGGGGCAATTTTCAATTTTCAATCTTCAATTTTCAATTTTCAATCTTCAATTTTCAATTTTCAATTTTCAATTTTCAACTCTCAACTCTCAACTCTCATACTTCTCTATATTCCTCGCCATTCCCTCAAATATCAAAAAATGAAACGGCAGGATCGAATACCAGTAAAGTCTTCCCATTAGTCCATTTGGTCTGAATGTTGCGGTCTGACACAAATAATGTGAATTGCCCTTATTGTTAATTCTGAATTCAAGCCATGCATCGCCGGGAAGTTTCATTTCGGCATGAAGAAGCAGGCGTCGGTTCACTTTATCTGCAACAAGTACACGCCAGAAATCAAGAGCATCACCGGGTGAAATTTTATCGGGATTCGTTCTGCCGCGTCTTAATCCAACTCCTCCGTAAAGTTTGTCTATGAAGCCTCTTGCTTTCCAAAGAAAATTAGCATAGTACCAGCCACGCTCGCCGCCGATTGACCAGATATTCTCAAGAACTCTTTCGGGATCAGCTGATATGGGAATCTCCTTCTTGTCTGTATATACCCCGTGCGTCGGGACTTGAATATACTCACTGAGTGATTTGTCCGCCGAACTTGTAATGAGCGAATCTTTCCAGCTTGACAGAACAAGATTTTGCTCTATCTTTTCAAAGGCAAGTTCCACTGCTTTCTTATAGCTTGTTGTTTCAATTCCAAGAATGTCCCTAAGCTCATTGTCCCTGCATACAATTTCCACTTTCATACTGTTTACTAAATTAACAGCAAGCTTGTAGGAAGTGGATGTAACGAAGTAAAGCCAGTATGATGACAGCCGCGGCGACATAACGGGAAGGGTAATTATCAATCTCTTCAGCTTCCTGACTTCGGCATATTGCAGCAGAATTTCCTTATAGGTCAAAATCTCCGGTCCGCCAATATCAAAAGTCCTCCCGACGCACTTGTCATTAAGCATTACTCCGCTGAGAAAACTTATCACATCTCTAATGGCAATTGGCTGGCTTCTTGTGTTAAGCCATTTCGGGGTTATCATTACAGGCAACTTCTCAACGAGATCCCGGATGATTTCAAACGATGCGCTTCCTGAACCGACAATTATGCCGGCCCTTAGAACGGTCAGTGGAACTTTGCTCTTGTGAAGAATGTCTTCAACGTGTCTTCTTGAAACAAGATGCTTCGAAAGTACTTTCTCATTAGAAATGCCGCTCAGATAAATGATCTGTTTGCAGCGTGTCTGATCAATGTAGTTCAGGAAATTCTCTGCCGATTTAGCTTCGAGATCTTCAAAGTTGCTTATTGAAGATGACATTGAATGAATCAGATAGAAGGCAACATCGAAATCACGCGGAGCTTTTGCCGAGTCAATGGTTTCAAGGAAGTCAACTTCAAATACGCTGACACTGCTGCCGAATGCTTTTTTCATCTCAAATCTTCTGCTGTCACGCACGCAGCAGATTATCTCATGCCCTTGCTCAACAAGCACGGGAAGCAATCGCTTTCCAATATAACCGCTTGCACCTGTAAGAAGAATTTTCACTTAAGATTGTTCAGAAATGTTTCGGCTGTTGACAAATGATTTCGAAGTTTTGATTTGTCCATATCGCGCAACTGTTTAGCCATGATCCCGAGTCTGGGATTGGAACCAAAGAAATCAAAATGATTATGTACGAAACGCCAGAAAAGCGCATCCCAGATATTGCACCAATCTCCTTTTGCAAAGTTACTCATCTTTCTGACATAGTTTGAGGAACTAATGTATGGCTTCGTTGCCATAATGCCTCCATCGGCAAACTGGCTCATTCCAAAAACATTAGGAACCATTACCCAGTCGTATGAATCAATGAACATCTCCATGAACCATCTGTAAACTTCATCAGGATGTATTTCACACAGCAGCATGAAGTTGCCGAGTATCATCAACCGTTCAATGTGATGACAATATGAATTTTCCAGAACTCTCCTGATCACAATATCAATCGGTTCAATGCCTGTAGTTCCGTCATAAAATGAATCCGGCATCTTTCTGCTGAAGTTCCAGTAGTTTGCAGTTCTCTGCCTCACTCCTTCCTTGACATAAACTAATCTGATAAATTCTCGCCAGCCGATTATCTGTCTAATGAAGCCCTCAAGTGAATTCAGAGGAATGTTTCTCTCATCAGCAAAGGCAAGAGTCTTGCTTACAACCGTCTGCGGAGATAACAGTCCCGCGTTAAGCGCCGGAGTCAGAACTGAATGAAAGAGAAATGAATTTTTCGCATCAATTGCATCTTCATATAAACCGAATTGCGAGAATCTTTCTTCGAGAAATTTCTCCAGCCATTTCAGTGACTGATCATGATCTGTCGGATAAATGAAATTGTCTGTTGAACCGGGATTGCCGTGGAAGTTTTTGTTGACATAACTTGTTGCCTCTTTCACGAAACTGTCTTGCAATGAACCGCCGATATCGGGAAGCGAAATATTCTTCGGAAGTTTCTTCCTGTTCTCTTCATCAAAGCTCCACTTGCCGCCCGCAGGTTTTCCTGATTCATCCATGAGAATATTCAAACGCTTTCTCTGTGCTGAATAGAACTTTGCCATGAGATAACTTTTGCTTCCGTGAAATGTCTGATCAAAGAAAGCTTCATCAGTCAGAAAATTCGGACTGTCAAATTTGCTCAATGTAATTTGTTCCCGTCTTGCAGCCGCGGCGATTCGTTTCTCAAGTATGAAATCAACAGGATCAACATATTGAACTTCATTAATTCCGAGCGCCTTCAGAGTTGAGAATATGTGCCTGTCTGCATCTCTGCTTTGCAGTTCACTATACTCGAAGTACCTGACATCAAACTTTCGGTGCTTCAGCATTTCGCTATATGACTTCATTGATGCCCTGTGCAGAACAAGTTTCTTCTTGTGAAAACTCAGAGGATATTTTTGATCGCCAAAGAAAAGTGGATGTTCGATGATGCATACGATGCTGCAATTTTCAAGCACCGGATTGTTTTCAAAAAGCTGGTTAGGATAAACTAAAGCTGCCTTCATTCTTCGAACGTGCCCAGAAAGTAATATGCATGCTCAGTATCGTATTCGAAACCATATTTAATATACAGATTTCTTGCAGGCGTATTGGAATTTCGCGTCTCAAGAATCAGTCCCGCTGCTGATGTTTCAATGCTTAACTTCTTGCATTCGTCAATCAATGCTTCTGCAACTCCCTTCTGCCTGTGATCTGCGTGAACAAACAAGTCGTTGAGTATCCACATTCTCTTCAGCCCGACGGATGTGAAACTCGGATACAGTTGAACAAAACCCATACCGTTGCCGGCCTCATCACGCGCCAGGAAAATTATTGATTCATTATTTGTCATCCTCTGAAAAATGAAATCTCTTGCAGCGACAATGTCAGGCGCCTGCTCATAGAACTGACGATACATATCAAATAACTCTGCAACAGTTTCGAGATCACTGATCCCTGCTTTGGTAATTGTCATGATATTTGGTGTTATCTTTTGATTGCTTTATTGTGTGTTAATGAATTTCAAAATGTGATTAGGAACGCAAGTCTCCTGAAACGCATAAATTGCTTTTTCGTAAACCATTTGAGATTAACCTTTTGTCTTCAAGACTTCAGCAATTGCTTTAGCAGTATTTTGTCCGTCAAGTGCAGCTGAGATTATTCCTCCGGCGTATCCCGCACCTTCTCCGCTTGGATAGAGTCCTTTTATTTCAATGTGCTCAAACGTTTGCTTATCTCTTGGAATTCTAACCGGCGAACTGGTTCTTGATTCCGTGCCAACAAGATTGGCTTCTTCAGTAAAATATCCCTTCATCTTCTTTCCGAAATCCTTCATCGCAATTCTCAGTCTTCTGCTGATTTGCTGAGGAAGTAGTGTGTTCAGATCATAGCCGTAAACTCCCGGTATGTAAGATGTCTTGCCTGTTTCATCGGAAAGTCTTTGCTCAACAAAGTCTGTCATTCTTTGCGCAGGAGCTTTTTGTGAGCCGTCACCTGCTTCGAAGAATTGCTTCTCAACGCTCTTCTGAAATTCAAGTCCGCGGAATTCACCGTGTGAAACAAACTCCTTAAGGTCTTCCTCTTCGACAGAAACTACGATCCCTGAATTTGCAAATTCGGAATCTCTCCTCGACATTGACATTCCATTTACAACAATTTCGCCGGGAGCAGTTGCAGCGGGGACAATCAGTCCGCCCGGGCACATGCAGAATGAATATACACCTCTTCCAAGAACCTGTGTTGCAAGTTTATAACTTGCCGCGGGAAGATATTCGCTTCGCGGATTTTGCCTGTACTGAATTTCATCTATCAGCGCCTGCGGATGTTCAGCTCTCACTCCGAGTGCAAATGGTTTATTCTCGACTCTTACTCCTCTTTTATGAAGAAGATAAAAAATGTCTCTTGCTGAATGTCCGGCCGCAAGAATTACTGCATCAGCAAGATGTTCTTCGCTGTTGTTTACAATTATGCCGAGGCATTTGTTGTCTTTTATAATGAAGTCTGTAACTTGAGAGTCGAAGTTAACTTCTCCGCCGAAATCTAAAATGGTCTGACGCAAATTCTGAACTACTACAGGAAGCTTATTAGAACCAATATGCGGATGAGCATCTACGAGTATGTCGGAAGAAGCGCCGTGCTCTACAAGCATCTTCAGTGCTTTGCTGATATCACCGCGTTTGTGTGAACGCGTATAAAGTTTTCCGTCAGAGTAAGTGCCAGCGCCGCCTTCACCGAAGCAATAGTTGGAGTCAGGATTTACTATGCTGAACTGTTGTATTGCACGGAGATCTTTTCTTCTGGCTCTTACATCTTTGCCGCGGTCGAATATGACCGGTTTGAGTCCCTGCTCAATTAATTCAAGAGCGGCAAAATATCCTGCGGGACCCGCGCCGACAATGATCACCTTCTTTGCGGATGATACATCATTGTAGCCGCTTCTAACCGGTGATTCCGGATCAGGGAATTCATTGATATAAACGTCGAATGAATAATTTATGAGGGGATTTCTGCTTCGGGCATCAACAGAGCGTCGAAGTTTGACAAAGGTAAACTCGTCTGCGGGTTTGAGTTTCAGATGCTTATGAATGATCTGTGCGAGCCGCTCATCATCAAAAGCAATTTCAGGATCGAGAACAAACTCGATTGTCTTTTTCATTGGTGTTCACTTTTTATGTGAAAAAATGTGGTATTAGAAATTAACTGGTAACCGTTTCAGATTGACAATGCAAGTCAAACCTGCTTCTTCAAAGCTTTGCCAATTCCTGTTTCAGCTTTACTGTCAATGTATCAACAACAAGCTCATAAGAATGGTCAATCATTTCCTTAAGTTCTCTTGCCGGAATATGTCCCTCGAAATCCACTGTATTCCAGTGCTTCTTATTCATGTGGTAACCCGGCTGTACTTCTTCGTATCGTTCGCGGAGTTCAATTGCTCTTTCAGGATCACACTTGAGATTTACGCTCAGAGGCAGCTCGAATGTAGTGATGGCAAATATTTTTCCCATCACTTTGAAAACAAGCGTGTCTTCTCCAAACGGAAATCCTTCAGAGACGCCCTTTTTCGAAAGGCAGTATTTTCGGAATGCTTCCAGATCCATAGACAAAGTTAGGAAAAGTAACTGTGAATAGGAACATAGTTGCATAGCCGTAAAAGACTACAGAATGCCGGATCTGTAAAGTCATTTGGCACAGACAAACATTACGAATCAGGAGATTCGTAACGAGGGAAACATAGTATTCCCGTTGCCTGCCATCTTTTGGAGTCTCAGCTAAACCGGACACAGGAGGTAGATCTTCTGCGGCTGAAACTTTGCACAATAAAACAATTTTAAACATTCAGATTTATTGCTATCTTTATTTTGGCGTCGCGGCTATCCGGGTACAACTAAAAACAATCCTTATTAAATGGTGGTCTGCTAGTCAAAAATCTAATCAAAAAAATATGGAATTTAAGCTAAGCACCGTTGTGGAAAAGGATGATTGGGGATTTTTCGCCTATTGTCCAGAATTGAAGGGATGTGTGACACAGGGAAGCAGTCACGATGATGCTCTGAAAAATCTTAAGGAAGCCATTGATCTCTACCTGGAAACCTTATCGGAAGAGGAATTGAAGCTTGTTCTGAGCAAAGAGATTCATACAAGCTATTATGATGTGAAGGTTGGCTAAGCAACCGAGACTGACAGCAAAGGAAGCAGAGAAACTCCTTTTGGGCGCAGGATTCCGGCACATCAGAAGTAAGGGTAGCCACAAGATATATAGCAAGAACAACATTCGAATTGTATTGCCCTTCCATTCCGGTCAAATACTTCATCCCAAAATTGTTAAGGAGGTGTTAGAAGTTATTGAAGAAAACTAATCACTTAAACCTCTATAACCACTAGTTCCCAATCTCCCGATTTTTCGCCGTTGTTGGTGTTCCCAAAAGTTTGCATGAAAGCAAATCATAAAGTGTCATAAGTGCAAATGCAAACTTTCCCCAAAGGGGTGGATTCCCATGGGTCACCAACAACTTACCCAAAGAGAGTAAAGATTTGAAAGAAGTGTTATGCCTGTTGGTGACTCCTCCTGCCCGCACTAAGCAAATCCGGTAAACTCTCTGCAGGCGGGCGTTTCACTCGGAGAACACCAACAGGGGCGGGAAGCCTGTCTGACGCCAGGCAAGCCTGCCTGCTGCATGCCCGCCTGCCGAGACGGAACTTGTTTAACCGACTGCGGGCAGGCAGGAAAGTCCTGACGCCACAATGAAAAGTATTCCCTGTAACGTCAAAACTTTTGCCCTGATGCAACAAGAAAACTTCTATGCATTAACAATAAACCACTGATTGCCAAACGGGTCCTCAAAGCCAGCCGTGTATCCGTATTCTTGCTGAACAGGATCATGAAGAATCTTTGCACCGTTGTCAAGTGCGATTCTGAAAATCTTGTCTACATCATCTACATATAGAAACATTGCAGCCGGTTTCTCCTTCCAGTTTTCACCTGCATTGCCGAACATTATTACAGCATCAAATATTCTGATTTCACCATGTCTTATTTTTTCGTCACCGTCAGGAATTATCAGTTGTTCTGAAGCACCGAAAACAGTTTTGGCGAAGCTGTTAAAAGCTTTTGCATCACTCAGTATCAGATAAGGCATAACCGGAAGGTATTGTTCGGGAATTTTCATGATATTTGTTCTCCTTTCAATTTGAATGATTTAGTTTATTTTTGTCAAAATATTGAGAGCAGGTACAAAATGGAATAGCAAAATCAACTTTTATAATACTGCTATATCACACCCGCTCTAAGACAATTAAATGTTCTGTAGTAAATTGTAAAACAAAATTTTATTCAAGAAGTCATTCCGCTTTCTTTTGAACCCTTCGACATTAGGAAAGGATTTTATTGTTGAACTGTTTTGTCCACACGAAAGTCTTGATTCTTATTTAGCATATTGTTCCCGTCTGATCATATTGTGCATTTTGAATGTTTATCTTACCTCAGATATTAGTTAAGTTTGGTTGTATTAATTTCTAAGAATTGTATAGTTAATTTGTCAATTTAGAAGCAGAAGAAAGATGTAATGAATCATATCAGTTATCAACTCAAAGACATTTATGCAGCAGGATTTATTCTGGTATTCTGGCTTGGAATGTTCTTCTATACAGGCACATTTACTTCCGGTTATCATTTCATTGATGATCATGAGATCATTCAGCTCAATGCAAAATTGAATTCGTCTTCATTTGCCCATGTTGTAAAGAACTATCTGCAGTTCGATTCCAACTGGCGGTTCAGGCCATTCTGGGGAATACACAGAGTGATGGAAGTTAAGATGTTCGGAACCAATTTTCAGTTGTGGGCAATCTATACAGCTCTGCTCTGTTTACTGACTTCATTCTTTCTATACAAGTTTGCTTCCCTCGCGGGATTTTCATTAATGGAGTCATTATTGTTTGTCTTCATAACATTGATAAATCCTGCCGCTGTAATTTGGTGCCGGCTTGCCGACTCTGAAAACATTGGCATGTTCATTCTATCTCTTACATTGTTCTTCGCCGCGTTGGTAAATACCAAAGGCCGGAACAAAAATATTTATAGGTCGGGATTTGTATTGTCGCTAATTGTATTGCCTCTCTGCAAAGAGAGCTTCACATTAATGGTCCCGGCAGTTTTGTTTATATATTTATGGCAGTATTCAATCAACAATAATTCCGGCATTTACGAATCCTTCAAACGCAACAAAGCGCTGATTCTGATTCCATCGGCATTCATGATCTCGTGCATTTCATTTATTGTTTTCATTGTAGGAACTAACAAAGTGAAATATGCTGGAGTAAACGAGAGTATCATTAGCATCAGCACAATTTATGATTTCTTTGTCTCTATTGTTTCTTATGAGGTATTCTATCTCATACTATTCGGCTTCATAGTATTTCTTCGCGGCGAGATCTTCATACCGGAGAATCTGAATTCGAATAACATCAAAAGAAATCTCTCCAATTACTTTCTCAATATTTTCATTCTGTCCGCGCTTGTGATCATTCCGCAATATACACTTTACTATAAGACCGGAATCAGATGGAGATACTTTGTTCCGTTCATGCTCGGCTTTTCTGTTGTTGTTATCTACCTGATGAAGATCATACTTGATTCAAAGCGCATTTCAAAGTTCAGCAAGTATGCATTTGTTTGTTTAACAATAATTCTAGTTGTATATCAGACAGTGACATATGCTTTACCTGATGTAATGGTTTACAACAATGAGAGAAGAGCAATGACAGCTATGTTGAACACGATTGAAGACAATGCTGATAAGCAATCAAACATTCTCGTTGTAATGGATCCGGTTATGCATTGGGGATACGGAAGATCATTATTTATTTACATGAGCAATACAGGTGACAGCGCAAAGATGAATTTCGAATTCATTAAGCTTGATACTATAGATTACCCTTACAATGACACGGCACTATACAGGATCACGGAAAACTATACCATGAAATATTTCAGCAGTTATAATTTTGATTCAACAATGAACACTAGCGACATTTCATCCATTGCATTATTTCCGGGACTTGAACAAAAATTTCTACGGCAGCTCAATGATTGGTTTGCGAAGGAAGACTTTGACAGATACTATTATGATGAGTTTGTTGTGTATCTTAGAAAGAGTTTGAAGAAGCAGCAGTAACTGTTAAGTACATCGTTTCGCCGTTGTTGGTGTTCCCAAAAGTTTGCATGAAAGCAAATCATAAAGTGTCATAAGTGCAAATGCAAACTTTCCCCAAAGGGGTGGATTCCCATG
>WBZL01000979.1_pt1 | contig 31262 bp, 23 predicted proteins | sample 5204291 | NCBI WGS metagenome assembly WBZL01 (sample SAMN12344345, study PRJNA552823) | activated sludge metagenome | biome: Activated sludge suspended growth; feature: Nitrification reactor; material: Wastewater; isolation source: activated sludge from nitrification reactor of wastewater...
GACTAAAAACAAAGCGGGGCCAGCAATCCTGGCCCCGCTTCTGCCTCCGTCTATATGAAAAAACTAATCATCCCCGTCATCGCCGCTATTGCGGCGTACAAAATCTCTCTGCTCGGCTGAGGTGGTTCTCGTGCCTCCGGCGGAGGCAATAGAAGCCACTTTACGAGCGCAAACAGGGCGATGGGGAAGCGTGGAACTACCATACCCCTGAAACGCCTGAGCGTGAAGAAAAGCTGCGTCGGGACGGATGTCGTTGTGCCAAACACCCTACTTGCCTACATCCCAAGCGGCGCGAGGACAGGGACCGGAATAAAGCTGACGGGAGAGACGGTTGTTTTGCCAGCACCTCTAGCAGAATATCTAGCTGGGGTCATCAGCGAGTGTGTCACGATATGACGTTCACCACCGTATCAATCGCTCTGATTATCGCAGTAGCGCATTTTCCGCTACTGATCCTTGCCACGAGCCTGATCTCTCAGTACGTACTGTACGAGGAGGGGCCAGGTGGCTTCTTTAGTCGGTTTCGGATTTGGGCTGGTGTCAATGTCCCGCGCCTCGCCAGCCCTGTCTTTGTCAATGAGTTCGAGATCGACAACTACGATGAGGCAATCGCCTCCGGCGTAGCTGAGGAGTATTTGGACATCGCTTACGAGAGTGATGGCACATTTCTCGGTGACGTACTCTCGTGCTACAAGTGCTTTGCTCCGTATGCCGCAACAATCGCCCTGCTAACGGCCGTTTTTCCGCCTCTCTTTTACATACTAGCCGCCGCAGGCGGCAACATTGTCCTCACCCGCTGGTTCCTCCTAAAGGAGGCCACGGAGAGCGGAGTGGGGGAGGGAGCGCCGCACAATGGCGTGTAACTCACGGGACTACCCAGTTGGAGTAGACCGCTGCGCCGCGCAACCGGTTTACATCTGCAACACAGAGGATCTCGGCGGCGGCTCTATGTCGTTGCCGTCCGTGGTTGAAGGAACGCTACTGGCTCTGGCGCCAGTGTGCGCGGCTGTCGATGGCGTCCCAACCAAAATCACGCCAGTCGTTTTCATGACCACGGCTGGCATCGGCGGCGCACCGCAGTACCTAGACCCGCTTGGGATTCCGATCTCAGGCACCAGCATCATAGTAATAAACGATTGCCACTGCGAACCGTCAGCAGACGACTGCCCGGTGACAGAGGAAATCGAACTCCTGTGCTTTGACACAGGGAACGGAGCCGTTGCAGTAACCGGCACCCAAACCACGCTCTATGGAGGGGTCGTGACATACGACCTGGCCGTCGTCGAGTCCACCGATCCTGCGTATGCGGTTGGCGACTCAATTACGGACATATCATCATTTACTGCCCTTGAGTGCTACTGCGACGACCTCGCAGACCTCACAGGGCAGTGCCAATAAGGAAACACAAGAATGACTTGCTGTATGACATGCCATGCCGATAGCGGCAACGTAATCTCGCCCGATGGGTTGACCTATGTGCGCTCCGCAACTGCCCTGACCGTCACTTGGTACGAAAAGGCTGGCGGAGCCATTATCACAGACGGGCCTACCATCGCTGCCCTGAACGCCGCATATGCGGCCAGCACAATCGTCGAGGGACCGTGTTCGGCAGAGACCCTCACCATGCTCGAAGCAGCCGCGCTGACGAACGGGTTCACCTACACCAATGAAGCAGGTGAGATCGCCCGTGTTGATTACCGGCTGGTAGGTACGCCCGGAACGCCCAGCTACGCGCTGGAGATTTATCACGTCGCCGCCGGTGGGGGCGAAACGCTGTTGCAGACTGTTCCTCTCGCCTCTTTCGAGATTGACATCCAGGACGGCACCGGATTCACCATCAATGCTGCTACCAACGTCATTACCATCACTGAGGAGGATCAGGCGGGGAACGTCGTCGAGACCCACACAATCGATCTGACCCCGCACCTGACCCGCGTTACCTCTGCCGATGCAACCGTAAAGGTAGTGGAAACGGCCGAGCCTGACGGCGGGTTCGTCTACGACCTGTCTGTGAAGCACATCTGCCGCGAGGAAACCGTGTGCTATGATACGAACGCAGACACCGCTCCAGACGTGTCCTTTACGTACCGCTATACCATCGACAAGAACAATGCGGATGCCGTTATCGCCGAGGAATGGCAGGTCGTGGAATCCAACGACGTCGGCTTTGTCGTGGGAACGATTCTCAACGTGGCTCCGACTGGAACGGCCGTTGACTGCCTGACCGCTGACTGCGGGTGCTAAAATGTGTATCGACTACTTCGAGATTGACGGCCAGAAATATCGCCGGTGCCGAACGGCCGTTTCTGTAACCTGGTGGTTGCAGGATACGGCGAACCTGTCCGAGTCCGAGGTAACTGACGGGCCGACCCTCGCGCTGCTAAACGCGGGGGCGGTTCCGGCGAACAAAAGGATCGGAGACCTATGGTAACATGTTGCCAAAAGTGCTACGAGATAGACGGCGAATTCTACGCACTTAAAAAGACATCCATCACCCGCTCCTGGTATCTCTACGATGTCGCCACGGCGACGGAGACGCTGGTCACAGATGCGCCAACGATTGCCACCCTGAACGCAGGCGAGATTCCGGCCAACGAGCGCCCGTGCAACCTGCTCGGCGGTGGCGGCGCCTGCGAGGACTTGACGCTTTGCTACCAAGTTCCTGTGTATGTGCCAGCCGTGAATCAGGGCGGAATCAACTACGCCCGTGAGGACGGCGGCGGGAACCAGAATCTCGCCATTTCCGCGCAGTTCCCAATCACGCCAGACGTGAGCGGCACGCTGTTCACCACCGCCGCGTCTGACGACTTCGCAAAGACTGGCGGGACATACTTCAATGTCACGGACTCGTTGAACGGAAGCCGCCGCTCGGAGGTAAGTGCCTTTATCACCATACCACCGATTGGCGAGAAGGTGTCGCTGTCCGGGACTACCTCGACCTTCACGCTGGATGCCACGCCGGTTCAGTTCAGGATTCGCTCTTGGAACAACAGGTACCTCGCAACGCTCGGCGGAGCGCCGATTGGGGCAGAGATCAACAACAACCTCGCCTGGCAGTATAGCGACCTGTACACGCCCAATGCTGGCGTTCAGGAGTTGCCCCTGATCATTCAGGCAGCCGTCACCAGTGGTAACGCCAACACTTATTACCAGATGCAGGTGTACATCAACGGAGCTTGGCGCTGGATGTCTGATCCGTGGTACTCGTCCACGGGTGGCGCATCCATAGAGTACCAGACAACCACAATCACCCTGGACATCGACGGGAACAAGGCGTACACGCTGAACGGTGTCACGCTGGACGCGACCGCAGACGCGGCGGCAATCGCCGCCATCGAGTCGGACATCGCTGACGGGACTGCTCTGCTTGTGGATTGCGATCTGGCCGCTGCTTACTCGACGACCATCACAAAGACGGCCAGTGACAATTTCCCGAACGTCGGCGAGACGGTGGTGTACACCGTAGTAGCCACCAACACATCGCTGTTGCCGGTCATGCTAAAGGTGAGCGACGTCGTTCAGGCACCACTCGCCTACGTCGCCGCGTCGTTGTCGGCCATAGCCAGCGACGGAACGCCTCTCACGCTAGATTCGGCAACGCCGTCGTCTGGCACTGGCCTCGTGGTGCAAACAGACACGCCCCTAGGTGCCGGTGAGACCATAACGATGACCTACAGCGCACAGAAGACGGCAGATGGGCCTGTTGTCAACCGAGCGGTCAGCGAGACTCACTACGACGACCCGTCAGTGAACGGTGTCAAATCTGCGGTCAACTACACGTCGCTCAATGGCAATAGCCCAGGGGCGCCGACAGTCGAACCGTCTCTCAGCAAGGTCGTCACCGATCCAGGTGATAGCACAGTTGGGAGCCAAGTCACTTACCGGGTCTACCCGTCCGTTGACGGGGGGATTTCCACGCTGATAGACACGCTACCGGCAAACTCCACCTTTGTCTCTGCGATTGCCTACACCCCGGCAGACGTGGCCTATGGAGGCTCCTACACTGCTGCTGAGTCATCAGGCGTTGTCACCGTGTCGTTCGATCCAGGCTCTGAGCTTCCGGCCGGACACTACATCGAGGTCATTGTCGAGAGAACGGACACAAACGACATGATCAACGAGGCGAAGGTTCAGATCGGCGAGGTTGAAGTAGTCACCACGGCCTACGTGAGTGTCGGCGCCCCTGGTGCCCCTGGGTCTGGGGCGGTGTGTACGACTGACCTGACCGAGCAGACCTGGGATGACCCGCAGGGCGTGATCGATGTCGGTGCGTCTGACCTCGCCAATGGGATCGTTAAGCCAGCATCGCTCTCTCTCGCCTGGAGAGCAGCCTACTACAACAAGACGCTCGTGGCTCCGTACACCATGAAGGTGACAATCGATCCTGCTGGGGGCGCGACGCAGATCGGTATAAAGCCAGCAGCCAACGCACGGGTGTATTCCGGGGCGAACGCCTCGACCATAGATGGCGCGAGTGTTTACGACACGAATGGGAACAACTTTGGCCTGTCCGATTACGCAAACATTTCGTGGAACAGTACGGCGACGGCGGCGGGGGCAACGGTGACTACCACGCCTGTTCAGCTAAAGCTGCTCGTAGACAAGGATGGCAGGATTATCTGGTACTACTACGATCCAACCGTGAGCGGCTGGATACGCCAGACACCTGCCTGGGACAACGCTGGGATGGCGAGCGGCGAGTTATTTGTCGCCTCTACCGGCACTGGCCCACCAGGGACATTCGCCATCGAACTGTGCGAGGGCGGCAGTGAGCCTCTGTTCGCGTAAACCACACAGCGCCACCGACCCACAAGCCGGTGGCGCTGACAAAAAAATGCAAAACATCGGATTGCTTATTGAAGCTGCAAAGCTATGGATCGAGGATGCGGGGCGACAGTACCTGGCCGAGAACAAGGCCGTTATCGCAACGGCCGTCACCGGGGCAGTGATTGCCATCCTGGTCAATGTACACCCCGGACTGGCCGAGTTGCGGCCGTTCATCGAGCAGATCATCCTCGGTGCAATCGCCGCCGTCGCCTCTGTGGCGTGGCAGCGTGAGCATACGCGCCTAAAGGGTGCAAAGAACCTGATCAACAGAATAGCCAAGCAAGACAGATCGGAGGATTAAAAAGTATGGCATTCGCATTCACGAACACAAGAAACCGCACCTACTACCTGCACAAGCGCGAAGGAAACAATGGTGCGCCGCTTTATTACTTTTCAAAGACCATTGGCGACGGCGCCATGAGCGCCGTCCCGGAAGGGCGCGAGGTCGTGGAGTCCCGCACGGGAATGCCCGTACTCAAAAAGAAAGCCCAGTAGCCATGTGGCTGGCGCAGTGCCAGCCACATTTTTTCTATGACCATCTGCGTATCATTCGAGCAATCTCTACGAGTTCCTGGGGTCGGATTCCCTGAGTGGTCGGCCTATGGGGTAATCACACCACCAGACTGCAAGGGCTGCGATCAGTATTGCAACAAGCCTTGGTCAGTGGCGGCGAGAAACCAGTGGGTGAACGCGCTGAGGGCGGCGCAGGCACAAATCGAGCGAAAGCTGAAACGGCCGCTATGCCCGAAGGAGGTCTGCAACGAGCGCCACCAACTCGGTTGCCCGATTTACCTGCGTAACGCACCGATTGCCTACCTGGGCAAGCGATTGTGCGAGTTCCAGGCAGTGGCCCAAGTCGAGTACGCAGACAGGTCGAGACGCCCGTGCGGATTGACCCCGGAGGAGGTGGACGTGTGCGCCGCCTGCCTGGGGTGTCCAATCAACCAGGTGGCCCTGACGACCCTGCTAAAGGCAGACCTACCAGAGTGGGCAACCGCCGACGACATCGAGGTCGGGTACACTCACGGAGACTGCCCCAACTACTCTGCGATGACGGCTCCCAGGCCGTGCATCGTGGAGACAGAGGACGCTTTCGTCCTCTCGTGGAATAAGCATACCCTGCTCAGTCCGATCTCGGAACCACAGCCACTGAACGGCACGGCCGGATTCGTTTCGTGCCTAAACGTGAGCATTTGCAGAATAGACGACACGCAGGCAATAGTAGCAGCAGGCGACTGTGACTGTGGTTGTAGGACCGTATGCACATGCCTGTGCAGGCCATGCACATGCGGCGCGGCGGAGAACGGAATAAAATTCACCATCGGAGACGCGGGAATAGGTCAGGTTTGCATCGATCCGGCAACGGTTGGGTGTAAAACGAAGGCGGTTTACGTAAACTACGCGACCGCAGCGACCTGCGACGGGCTATCCGATGATCTCGTCGAGGCTGTCGTGAAGCTGGCCCTAACAAAGCTGGCTCCTGATAGTCACGTTTGCAGTTGCGACAGATTCGCGCAAGTTGTGAAATACTGGAACGAGGTCGATCCGAGCGCCTCGCAGGCGTTCGCAAAAGACATCTGGTTCGGGCCGCAGGTCGGCGCCATGACCGCACATCGGATCATATCGTCAGCAATGGCGACGGGAACAAACGGCCGTAGCATGGCCGGTGGATTCTTCACGTCCCGGCCGCAGAAAGGACGGGCTTGATACAGACGGCTACCTTGTGATACAATGCCGGAAATGTATAGGGATGTTGAAGCCCCGCAACGACTTTTTCGTTGCGGGGCCTTTTTTTATTTGTAAACTCATGAACGTTCGTGTACGAGTAACCACCGACACCTCAGACTTTGAGGCTTACCTTCGACAGAGGGCAAGCCGGACAAGGAGCATCGCCATCAATGACCTGGCCGACGTGGCCGCTAGGGCTTACGAGGACGACATCCAGGGTACCTGGACCCACCAATTCCGAGTGTCGGCAGAAGTGGACGAGGCGAGGGGAACCGCAGAAGTAACGATGCACGGCGATATACCGAACTGGCTGAACAAGGGTACGGCCGTTCGGTACGCGACAATGAAGCCGGGCTACATAAACAAGACCCGGCCAGGCATTCTGCGCTCCGTCTCTGGTGGGGGACAAGTCGCATTTATCAGCAAATCCCGGCCCAATCCAGGTATTGAGGCAAGGAAGTTCGACCAGTCCGTTGCGGACTGGGTTGAGAGTCAGGCCGCAGAAATCGTAATCTCAGCCTGGAATAAATCGTAGGAGAATTTCTATATGTCTACAGCAAAGGACTGGAAAGTCCTCGGACCATACTCAGGTGGCTGCGAGCAGTCTGCCTGCCTCACAGAGTACGATTGTGTCGATCTGACGGCGGCGACAGAGCAATTCTCGGCCTACACCCGCAACTATTGCGGTGTAGGAACGCGACGCAAACTGCACTCTGTCAGCGAGGCGAACCCTCCTGACAACTCGCTTACCCTGCGTGGGACAGACGAGTTCATGACGGACGTTCTTCGGCAGATTGCCAAAAATGGCTGCGCCACATCACTCCAGCGCGTCCATTGCTCTGGCCGGGGAGAGGCGTACCGGATGGTCCAGTGGACCTCCATTACCCCGCAAGGGGCGCTGACCGCCAGCGGCCCAGCGGCCACAGACGACCCGCAGACGTCCACTGCGGATGGCATCTATTCTGACAAATTTGTCTGGAAGGCTCCCGGCGACTCCGTGCCGCCGCTAACCTTGACCAACTCAGGGCAGTACAAGGACATCGCCCCGGTCGGCATGGCGGATGGCTCAAACGTCATCTTCACCGTCGATCCGGCGCCAGACGAGAGCTACCCATTTACCGTGACGGTGAACGGCATGGAGGCCGTACTTGGGACAGACTACACGCTGAACGGCGCGACCATCACCTTCGCCGAAGCACCTGCTTGCGACGCCGAGATTCTGGTGTCTTACTACAGCGCCGAATTTGCGATCTTCGGCCTGGAGCCTGTCGCTGTCTGGTTCTGCGGCGCCCCGCAATGCTTCACCGGCAGCGAGTGTGGGAAGGGATGCAACGACGGGTGCAGCCGTATGCACGCGATCTTTAATACCACGCTGACTGTGACAAACGACTGTGGCGACACGCTGGGTAATCGAGTGGCAATCGCCACCTATCGCGTATCGAGTGCGATGGGAGACCAGAGCATCGAGCTCCTGGATGTGGATGTGCTGGATTCGGCAATCCTGGACGCCAAGGATGCTCTATGCACGTCCTCCGGCGAGACGATTATCTCCACCGAAAGCGGCATCTACGTCACCTGCGGCTCCTCGTTCGTTTCCGAGTCCGCCCCGCTGCCGAACGGGAAGTCATTCGGCAAGCTCGCCTTTAGTGAGCTAAACGACGAGACGTATGTCCTCTACGGCGATAGCGGTGTCATGAAGCGCGGCAACGGCCGTTGGGTCGTCGTTCTCCGTGACGGCCAGAACGTCGTCGGTGTCCAGAGCCACATCGCCGCTGCCGGAAACGGCGTTATCACGGGTGGGGAGTTCAGCAGCTTCCAGACCTCCTCAGATCGTGGGCGTCAATGGCGCGTGTCCCAAATCGTTGGGGCAGGCGACGCCTACAGCGTCGCTGCTGGCGTTGCTAATGAGTTGTCCGCCGGTAGCCCGACTTTCTACGCCCTCACATTCGATCCTCTTGCACAGATCGCCACCACCAAGCTGCACATCTTCGATGGGTACACCTGGTCTCAGCGAAAAAGCTGGGCGCAGGCGATCACGAACAATGCGGATGTGGTTGCGGCCGTTGACGACTGGTTCCTCTACGTGCGGATCGACAACACGCTCTACCGGAACACCAATCGTGGCTGCGATAAATGCGAGGCGTGGGCAGAGATCACGAACTCCTCCGCCCCACTGCGTAGTCACCTGGCCGTATGTGCCAATGACCCACAGCGCACGGCGATGGTAGGCACCGGCGGATCGGTTGCGATGGCCGGGGATAATTTCTACACCAGCGGCCAGGACGAGACGGCCACCCACGTCGTCCTCGACAACGACCTGGTTCCAGATGGCTGCACCATTGACGTGACGAGCGTCGTTGTGACCGCTGGCCCGTCGCAAGGGACAGCCACGCCGAACCCGGATGGGACCGTGACCTACGTCAGTGGGGCAACGGCCGTCGGATTCGACACCTACGACTATGAAGTCGCCTACACATGCGTCGACGGGACGAGCGGAACGCTATCCGCTACGGTGCGTATTGATTTTTTATCCTAGCGGCCATTGACGACACCGCGCTTGTCAATGGTCAGACCGTTATCCCGGTGGGCGCAAACGACGTCATCGCCGGGTGTGAGCCGGTCAAGATAGAAATCGTATCGTACCCAAGCAACGGGCTGGTTGTGGTCAACAACCCAACACAGTCGGTGGTCTTTATCCCCGACGTATGCTACGAGGGTCCAGACGAATTCACGTACCGCCTGAATAGCGTGTCGTGCGGGAAGGTGAGCAACACGGCGACCGTCGCCGTCACCATCGAGTCACCAGTCACGCTCATTACCTGCAACGGGGTATTCATCACATGCAACGGGACGTGTCTCGTCCCTGATTGCTAGGAGTGATAGTCGGGGCTGGAGTTACCAGCCCCGACTTGCTTCATAATGGCCGCAACATCTGCTGATTGGAAATTATATGTGGAGAGCGACCCCGGCGTAGCGTGCCGCATGGTGGAGATCGACTGCGCCGATCTCGGCGACGTAAACGACTCCAGCGGCGGCTCTCTCCAGGCAATCGGGGCGAGAGTAACCCACACAAACAAAGTAATCGAGGTCCACCGCTACCGGACGTTCGAGCCACCATCGTCGTACATCATCATGCCAGAGGATGTGTCGGCATTCGCCGAGACTCTCATTGCCGGTGACTGCCAGACGGCTGTCCAGCGGCGATTGTGCGACGATTCATGCTGCGGCTGGACGCTGATAGAACACTACAGCGGCGTCCAACTGAGCAATATCCAGAAATCAGGCCTCACGGCCAGCGGGATTGGCGCCCAGGACACGATACCCTCGGTGACGGTTCCGTTCGTATTCTCGCGTCGGACACTGATCGCCGATGAGCCGCCGGTCATGCTTGATGACGGGGGGTCAGATAGATTTATTGATGGAACAACGCTCGCCGTCGCCTACTGCGACTGCCAAAGCTGCTGTAGCGGCGGGACGGGCTGCGGAACGGTTTTTCGGGTCACGGCGGGGGGAGAAGTGGGGTACAGCACGGACGACGGCGAATCATGGGCAGCGGTGCCATCGTGCGCCCTGTGGCGGGAGCCACAGGACATTGCGTGCATAAACGGCCGTTTGTTCGTGCTGGCCGAGAACGGCCTATTTTACACCAGCGACCCACTGGGCGACTGGAAGAAAGCCAGCACTTCATTCGGCAGAATATCGCGCCTCACATCAAGCGGGGCCGTACTGTACGGATTGTACACTGACACCGGTAATCGGAACGGGGTAGCCCGTTCCGTTACCGGCGGGGCCGAGTGGGAGGAGACTGGCCTGCTCACCCGGCTTAGTGTGACGGACATCTCTGCGGCGGGGAGCCACGTTGCCGCAGTTGGCGAGAAAGGAAAAATTTACCACAGCAGCGACAGGGGTATAAATTGGCAGACGGTCTCGCCGAGCCTGCCGGGAACGGCCGCCCCCGAATTGGTGGCGATTGGACTAGCCAAGCGAGTAGACACGAACCCCGACTGCGTGGTCGGCTACGTTGCCGATCAATCGAACAATATCTACCGGGGCGAGATCGGCGGGTCCTGGTCGCGCATCTATGCAGGGAGCCAGCACGGAGCCTCGTCATCAGTAGGCGCTCGTGCCTATCTCGATGTATCGCTCAATGGGCATCTGGTATGGTGGGCGCGAGAGGTTGGCGGCAAGATGGTCGCCATGAAAAATGCAGGCGACTGCATATGCTGGAAGCGATATGAGGGAGACGTGTCTACCGGGATGTTCGATGACGATTCTATCCCAGATGACACCTACGTTCTGGGCTGCGTCATTGATGGCGTGGTCCAGAGCATCATGCGCTGCCCTAGCCAGGAAATTCCGTGCGCAGACGGATTCGATTACGTCTACGGCTGCGCGTCGGGGGACGAAACATACGTCCTCCGCTGCGGCGACGAGTGCGAGGACGTGTTCGTCGCGCCGGTAAACGACTGCGCAACCTGCATCTGCGACTCCTGCGGATCAGACTGCCAGGATTGCTCCTGTAGCGGAAGTTGTGATGGCTGTCTCGATTGTGGCATCGCTGCCTCGACAGTTGACGAGACAAAGCTCCAGGAGTTGATCGATCAATTTAATTGTGCGGCTGGCTGCGAGGCGCTCACGCTCGATGACTTCGGCTACCAAATCGAATGCGGACAGGTGGCACTAGTGGGAATCGGGTGCATCGATCCCGGCAACGTTGACGTGTACGAGGTAGGGGGCGGGGTCTCCGTGTCATTCGCCGTTTGCCCCGCGAACAAAAACAGAGCCATTGTAATCGGCTCAGAAGGACTGCAACATGGGTAAAAATGTAAAAGTGATCTCTCCGGCGAATTTGCCATGCGACTGCATGACGCCGCCGTTTCAGTGCGAGGCGAGCAGCTACGCCGACTTGCCAGCCTGCACCCAAAACGGGCTGGTCTACACCGTCCGCCACTCAAGCGGCGCGGTCGTCAACTACCAGTGCTATGACGGGGAATGGATTCCAATTGGGCGCGAGGTCGATCCAGTCATGGGGGCGATCCAGAGCGTGGGCCTTCTCCAGACACCGCTCCCAAATGTCGGCACCTGGAACGATGTCTCGTTCAATAATGTCATCAAGGACACTGGGGGCATGACCGCGACCAACTCTCTTATCGTGCCATACGCGGGGATATGGCAATTCGGCTACGTCCTCCAGCCGCAGTTACCACAGCACACGGTCGGGAACATGGTGTCTCAAATGTATTTTTCATCCGCGACGGTAACGGCCGGTTTCGGCCGGTCTCAGGTGAACTTTGAGACGACAAACCCGCCAACCCCCCACTACAACCTGCACGCCTCGGTGACGGTGCCAGCCCCGGCCAACGCAACGGTGAAGCTCCAAGCACTTCCGTCGCACGCAGACATGGGGCTGGACTACCGGTATATGTGGGCGCTGCTTATCACGCGAATTTCATAATGACCGATGTGTCTTTTAGATTCACAGGGGAGTCAGGGACCGTTGATTGCGCTCGCGTGGACATGGACCTGGTGAGGGCGCTCGTTGCAGAGTGGGAGGCGGAGAATTTGCCACCAGAGCCGCCAGACAAGACCATGACACCCTCGATGTTCAAGTTCAAGGAGGTGCGCCAGGCGCACCTCCTCTCCCAGTCGAGGGGGATCACGATGGATGAGGCGGAGCGCATCGTCGCCAGCGAGATCGGCACCTACAAGGACGAGAAGGACCCTGAGTACCTGGAGCAGATGCAACAGTGGGAGTGGAGGCGCTATCTGCGGACAGAGGAAATCCTGTGGGTCAACTCCGTCCTCTTTGATTTCACGGACGGGACACGGGGGACACTGGCGAGCGCCGGGGAAAGGATGCTGAGTGGGGATGCAGCCGTGAATGCGATGAAGATGATCGTCTCAGGGGGCGACAGATTCGCCCTCTACTCATTCATCGTCGAAAATTCCGAGCTTACGTGGGGAGCCGTCGTGGCCGCAGCCCAGTCGCTTGGGATCAAGCGGCACGGGAGACCAATATTAGAAACAGTGCCGAGTGATGGAGGAGAGGCCCAGGCACTTACCGGGCTAGGCGCCATCGCCGCCAAAAACCAGGGCATTACGCCCGTACAATACAAGAAGCTGCCGGTTCCAGAGCAGGCGGCAGTCTTGGCCGTTGACCTGTGCGACCGCTGGGCGCAGTACTACGCCGCACAGGACAACATGGAGAAGCAAAAGAATGCAAGAACAAATGGTAATCAAACCAGTCCCAGAAGGAACCCTCGTCGAAATCGCTAGTCAGTGGTCACGCGAGGTCGGGGTGAATCCAACCATCATCGCCCACTTGGCCGAAGTCAAGGACCATGAGCAGATAGAGCACATGACGGCAGTCATCTTTAATTTCGTCTATTACTCTCTCACAGAACTCATTCATCGAGAATTCATCGCCCCCGCCAAGGGTGGTCACGTCGCCCTGCTCCGCCTCGTCCGTGCCGCACACAAGGCGGACCACGCCGAGGATGGGGCCGACGCGGAGCGTAAAAAATGGCGAAAATTAAAGAAGCGCGTGACGGACATCTATGCTGTCGCCTATCTGGATATTCTATTCCCGCAGCCGCAGCACTGGAACTCGCTCTGGAGGCAGGTCGCTCTCGCCAGTGGGTACGAGGGGTTCTCGATGCACGATGTAATCATGTCCATCCTCTTGAAGGGACTTGGTATCACCGATATGGAGGGACGCCTTGTTGCCGAATGATGAACTCCTGGATGTCTCGCCGGTAGCTTTCGACGAGATCGTACAGTACGTCCGCGCATGGCTGGACTCCGAGGGGATCACCATGCAGGTAATATCCAGCATTCCTTTCGACGAGCAGGTCGAGATTGCATTCGCCAACAAGGTGGCTCTCGCCATCATCACCGGCTGCGTCGAAAACGAGTATGTGGTTGCAACGCGCCAGGGATACAAGGTGCTGCGAGCAGCCTGTAAAGCCACCTTCAAAAAGGGCGAGTGGCAGAAGGTCAAAGGGAGCCGCCGCCGAGTAACGGTCGCTGCTGTCACCATGGTGCTCTGCCGCACATTTGACGAAACGGTGGATTTAATGACCCGTATCCTCGTTGGGTGCGGGTTCGGGGGTCGCCCGATGAGCGAGGTCACGGCGGTAATCGTACTGTCCGCGCTCGGTGTCGGCACGACGGAATAACTAAATGGCCGATCCAAAAGTCACTACCAGATTAGAGTTCATCATCGATGACCAGCAGGTCATCAGCCAAGTTCGCGCCCTGGGCAACGCCATCGGGCGCGAACTTGGGAACGCCATCACGAAAGCCGTTGGCGGGGACAACGCTTTCCTAAAGGGCATCAAGGACCAGGCGCAGGAACTCAAGAAAATCTCGTCGGACGTTGTGGATACGGCCAAAATCAGACAACAGGCACAGTCGGCGGCGACGTCCGTCAAAGCCTACACCGACGCTCTCCGGTCTGCCCAGGTGGCGCAGCAGAAAGCATTTGCCGGGAACGAGCGAGCAGAGGCAGTGGAGACAGCGGCCAGGGCGTCCAGGGACGCGGCCAAGGCCGCGCAGGAGCTTGCCTGGGCCAACCTTCTCGGCGCAAAATCGGCGCAGGAGGCCGCCGCCGCACAAAAGGAGCTATTCCTGGCGACCGAGAGGCTGTCGAAAACAGAGGCGGAGCTATCTCAGGCAGAGGCGCGATCTGCCGCCACCAGACAGCAATTAGCCGCTACCGGAGAGCGAGTCGCCGCCCAGCAATTCGCACTCGCCGAGGCCGCCGGAGAGGCGACTCACGCCCAGGAAGCCCACCGTGCCGCGATAGAGCTACACAATAAAGCGCTGGCCGAGCACATCCTAACGGCCGAGAGGAGCGCCGCGACATACGCCGAGATGAAGCAGTCCCAGGCTGTGGCTGCTGCCGGGGCAAAGGAAGTCTCGGCGGAAATGGCCGCAGCCGCGAAGGAGCAGCGCGAGGCCGAGGCTGCGGCTGACCGTGCCGCCGCAGCTTACGAGCGCCTCGGAAAGGCGCTGCGGACTGCCGAGGTGTCCCAGGGCAGGGCAGGGTCGCGGCTCTCTCGCGCCGAGTCGTATGAGGCAGAGGCCAGGGAGGCGCTTGCCGCCCAACGCGCCGAACTGGAACTGGCGGAGGCACTACAGAGGGGCGCGAAATCGGCGCAGGAGGCATCGGAAGCTCGCCTAGCCGTCGCTCGCGCCAGCCAATCGCTTGCCGCCTCCGAGGCGGATGTCCATAAAGCGGCGCTCAGCACAGCACAGGCGCGTGCCCAAGAGGCCGAGGCATCAGAGAGGACTGCGCGGATCAAAGCGGAGATAGCACAGCTTAGTGGGTCAGAGGCGGCGGCTCAAGCCGACCTCACGGCGGCTGTCGAGCGGACGAACGCCGCGCAATCAGAACTAGCGGCAACGTCAGAGCGCGTGGGGACGGCGCTGGGCGGAATGCGCCAGCGGACGGCTGAGGCGGCGGCAGAGGTCAGAGGCGCATCGGCGGAAATGGCAGCAGCCGCGAAGGAGCAGCGCGAGGCCGAGGCTGCGGCTGACCGTATCGCCGCAGCTTACGAGCGCCTCGGAAAGGCGCTGCGGACTGCCGAAGTGTCCCAAGGCAAGGCAGGGTCGCGGCTCTCTCGCGCCGAGTCGTATGAGGCAGAGGCCAGGGAGGCGCTTGCCGCCCAACGCGCCGAACTGGAACTGGCGGAGGCACTACAGAAGGGTGCGAAATCGGCGCAGGATGCGGCGGAGGCCCGCCTGACCGTCGCTCGCGCCAGCCAATTGCTTGTCGCCTCCGAGGCGGATGTCCACAAAGCATCGCTCAGTACAGCACAGGCGCGTGTCCAGGAGGCCGGGGCAGCAGAGAGAGTTGCGCGGATCAAAGCGGAGATAGCGCAGCTTAGTGGGTTGGAGGCGGCGGCTCAAGCCGACCTCACGGCGGCTATCGAGCGAACCAACGCCGCGCAATCAGAACTAGCGGCAACGTCAGAGCGCGTGGGGACGGCGCTGGGTGGAATGCGCCAGCGGACGGCGGCGGCGGCGGCAGAGGTCAGAGGCGCATCGGCGGGGTTGACGACGCTCGGGGGGGCGGCGCGTAGTGTCATCGGCCATGTCCAGGCTGTGGCCGCTGGATTCCTGGCCTACGCCGGGATCACGAGCGTCATTGATGCGCTCGTGACAGTTATCCGCAATGCCTCTGCGGCCGGCCGCGAGTTCGAGTCTGCATTCGCCGGGATCGGCAAGACGACAGACGGGATCGTAGACGGCCTTGGGCGGGTGACAGCACTGGGCGAGGCTGTGCGCTCAGAATTCCAGAATCTGGCGCGGGAGATACCTCTCTCTATCGAAGATCTCCTGAATCTCGGTGAGCTCGGTGGGCAATTCGACATTCCAGCACGCGACCTGTCATCGTTCGCCGAGACGGTCGGGCGCCTGGTTTCCTCGACGAATCTCCAGTCGGAAACGGCAGCCAAGTCGCTGGCGCAGCTACAGAATGTTCTCGGCCTGACGGCCCACGAGCTAGAGCAGTTCGCCTCGGCTCTTGTGTACGCCGGTAATAACAGCGCCACGACCGAAGATGAGATTGTAAGCCTGACACGGCGACTCGTCGGCACGGCCGCTACATTCGACATTTCCGCTGCATCGCTGCTCGGCATCTCGGCGGCGATGAAATCAGTGGGTATCGAGACGGAAGCTGGGTCCACGCAGGTACAGAAATTCTTTGGTGTCTTGGCTACGGCCGTAGCCACGGGAAACGAGAATCTGCAAAAACTCGCCGACGTGCTTGGCATCACGGCAGAGGAGCTTGTCACCCTATTCGAGCAGGACTCGGCAGAAGTATTCGTGCGCTTCGTGGAGTCCCTCGGTGCTGCGGGGCAGGATGCAATCCAGATACTCGGAGAAATCGGCCTGGGTAACGAGCGAGCCGTCCGCACATTCCTGCCACTCGCCAACGCAGAGGACCTGCTGCGGGTGAGCGTAGACGGAGCAAATCAGGCATTCCGACAGAACACCGACCTCATGCGCGAGTCCGAGATTCGCTACGAGACGGCGGCGGCAAAGCTGGAGATACTCAAGAACTCGTGGAACGAGCTACTCGTCGCGCTCTCCAATGCCCCAGCAGCGGGGAATGCGTTTGATTTCATATCCGAGCGCATTCAGAACATAACAGACCAACTCGCAACCGCCGACATAAAAGGGAAGGTCGCCGAGCAACTCGACGCGCTGGCGGGGGATGGGGCGGTATTCTCGTCACGGGCGTTTGGTGGGGACATATTTGCATTCGAGGGATTCGACCCGGTGTCCGCATCCGAGACGCTGGAGCGATACCAGGCCGCACAAGCGCTGCTGGCAAGCGGGATGAACCTCACAACGGATGAGATCCTCGCCCAATCCGTTGCGCTGGCGCAGCTTTATGATGGGTACGGCGAGATAGAAACGGCCGTTTACGCGACCGCGCTGGCCCAGTCCCTCCTCGCGTCCGGCCTCGTGGGCACCGAGGACTTGGCCCGGCGATTGGCGGAGTCAATCGCTGACGGAACTATATCTGTAGATCAACTTCCGCCAGCACTCCAGCGGGTGGTCGAGATCGTTTCTCAGGGCGGTGCCGTCACCGAGGAGTTCTCCGCCGCATTCCTGGGTGCATCTGGTAGCGTCCAGGTCCTTGAGGGGGCCACGAGCGGGCTATCCGAGGCGGAGATGCAACTGCTTGGCATCACATATGAGGTCGCGCAGGCGACTGTCGAGCTGACCGATCAGCAATTGGCCGCCGAGGCAGCGATGGCGGCTCTGGCTCCGGCATACGCAGAAGCGGCCGTGGAGATACTGAACGCGAAGGACGCGAGCCTAGAGTGGGTAGCCACGCTGGTAGAGGCAGCGGCGGAGGCTGATGCCTCTGCATCGCAGATAGAGGAGCTTCTCGTCGCTACCGGGGCGCTGAGTGAGGAGGAGCTAAAGGCAGCGATGGCGACGGCGCAATTCGCCGCCGAGCAAGAGCGCCTCATGTCACTGGTGTCCTCTGGCGCCATATCATACGGCCAGATGGTCGCCGAACTCGCCGCATATCGGATCGAGCTTGGGCTGGCAGCGGAAGCCGCCGCTGCATTTAGCTCTGCCCAGGCCGGGATCACTGGCTCGTCGTTCGTTGACGGTCTCGTCGGCTCCGTTGGCGGTGGTGGCGGTGGTGGTGGTGGCGGAAGCAGGGACAAGATTCCATCAATCCTCGATGCCATTAACAAGATGCGGACGGAGGGGAAAAAGGCCGCGCAGGATCTGGAGAAATCGTTCAAGGACGCTGGCAAGGAGATGGACGAGACGGCCAAAGCGGCCGTCGAGGCAGCCAAATCGCTGGAAAATCTGGACAGCGAACTTCTGGACACCGCCGAATCGGCCGGGGCGACAAACCGCGAGCTACTCGATCTCGCGGTGGCTCTTGGGGAAATATCGCCAGAGGAAGCTCAAAAGGCACTGTCAGAGCTTGCTCGTGGTGAGGGCATCAAGGCTATCGCAAAAGCCTACGTCTCCGGCCAATTGAGCGCGGAGCAGGCGGCGCAGGCGGTAGAACTGCTCAACGAGCAGATTACCAGCGGCGCGAACATAGACTTATCAAACTTCGGCGTACAGATTCGTGACGTCGCCAATGCCGCCGCCGCTGGGGCAAGCTCTGCTGGTGGCGCAGCCAAGCAGGCCGAGACGGAATTCCGCGACTGGCGGCTGGAGCTACTAAAGTCGGCCGAGGCTGCGGGACAGCCGCTAGAGACGCTGGTCAAGCTGGCGCGTGCGACCGGTCAATTTAGCGAGGAGGCGCTGCTCTCTCAGGCGCGAATCGCCGCAATGAAAAGCGCGGTTGACGTTTTCGGCAAGTCGCTCTCCGATGTCCCAATAGAGGAGGCGGAGAAACTATTCACCCGCTTCCAAACGGCCGTCCTGGACATCCAGGACGCGGATACCCTCGCCATTGCATTCGACATCATCACGAAGGGCGAGGGTGGGATCGACACCCTGGAGGAGCAGGTCCAATTTTTCCAGTCTGTCTCCGCTGGGATCGAGATACCGATAGCCATGCGCCTGGCGGCAACGGGAGACGCGCTAGAACTCACCCGCATCGCCGACTCGCTCTCGCAGGGAGCCGGGATCACTATCAGCCAGGCCGCGACGATCATCATGGACATCGTGGATGTCGTCCCGCCCAGCGTGGACCCTGCCGATGTCGCCCGTGAGGCGCTGGGACTATCCGAGGACACCGGGCTGTCGATAGAGACGGCCGTCAATCTCCTCCTGGAGGTGAATGACGCCGAGGCTCGCCAGATAGCCGAGCAGTACAGCGAGGACGAAATAGTCGCTGCGTTCCCGACCGAGGCCGAGGTCGAAATTGGAATCACGCTGCGGACGAAGCTGAAAAAGACAGAGCAGGACGCCGACGCACTGGAACGGGCCATCCTCGGCGAGAAACAATTCGGCGGGAAAGCCGCCGAACTGAACGTCGGCGTAACGGCCGACACCGACGACCTGTCGAAGGCCATCAAAGACGAGACGGACGGACACGATCCGAGGGACATTGCCCTTGACGGTGACACGGAACGACTTGTCGATTCGATCCTGGAGGTCACTGAGGAGGCCGATCCATACGAGGTCCCTGTAGAGGCCGACCCGGCCGACATGGTGACGTCTATCCAGGACGCGCTCGACTCCGCCGATTTCACCGTAAAGGTGGATGTAGAGGTAGACGTGTCGGAAATCGGCGATGCCGCCGAAGCGGCCTCGTCGTCGTCTGGAGGGGGAAGCGGGAGCCGTCGCACGAGCGCCAATGGCGGCAGCAGCGGCTCTGGTGGCAGCAGCGGCTCTGGTGGCGGAGCCGGTGGGACACCGAAATTCGCCGAGGGTGGTATGGTCTACGGGCCTTCTCACGCTGACGGCGGTGTCCTGGCCGAGCTAGAGGGCGGCGAGTACGTCGTTCCGAAGGACAAAATCACACCGCCTATCCGCGAGCTTCTGGAGGACATCCGATCCGGAAGCCAGTACAGCCCCGGCCTTACCGGAAGCCGGATCGAGCTACAGCCGCAGAACAGCGGCAACAAATCGTCGGCCTCACGCACGGCCGGGTCTGCCGTCTCCCCCGGCCTCACCGGCGGCAGCGTCGCTCTCCAGCCATCATCGCCAGCGTCGCTCTACGTACCCGATGTAAGTGCGCTCGTGAATGCACTGGCCGCGCCATCGCTTGCCCCTGTTCCGCCGTCGAACGGCAACAACACGGCTATCACGAACAACTACGATATGTCGCGCCATACGACATACGTCACCGTGCGGACTGGAGAGAGAGGAAGCGTGCAACCAATCAGAGAGATAGGAGCATACACATAATGACAGATTGCGCCCCGGAGGCACACCTAATCACCCTGCCCTATGGCGCTGCCGGGATATTCGGCGAGTCACCAAATGGGCTGCTATTCGACAATCGGCACACGTACTCACTGAGCACGCCGGGAGACCCTGGCTTCATCGAGTGGCTCGTGGTCAATGGCCGGAGAGGGACGGGACTGATCTCGTTCCAGTCGAATGAGTCCCAGCTAGTCGAACAAGGGATATTCCAGCATGGGGTAACGACCGTCTTGCTGAAAGCCCCGGCTCGTCAGATCATCGTATCGGCCACGATTGCCGCCCACGACAGACAATCATACCTATCGTACCGCCTCGCCCTGGGGTACCTATTCTCATGGGACCTAGCAACATCCGTTGTGGCCGAGGACAGCACGGCCATACCAGGCTCATTCGCCCTACCGGATCCCTGGACATGGACATTTGTGGACGGAAGCGGACGCCGGTTCCACTTTGATTTTGCCATCGCCTGGCTTTCGAGCGATGACAACGAGTTCGAGAGTCCAGATGCGTTCTCCACGCTGGTAGAAATCATTCTCTCCGGCGACGATCCAGCTTTCTACAGCGACACTATAGAGGTAGAGATAAACGGCCGTTCCTCGACATCTACAAGCGGTGTCCCAGGGGAGTTCGTTACCGACCCGTTCCGGTATGACGGCAGTGCCAGAGGGTTCATGGTCGCTGACATGGACATGAGCAGCGTAGAGGCCGACGCCGAACTGTACGCAGTCGGGCTGGCAGATGTCACAGACCCCGACAATATCCGCTGGCGCCGATTCCAGTACGTGGACTATCCAGGGGCAGGTTGGAAACCATTTACGGGCGGGGAGCAGGTCATCACCTGGGACATCCGCCAGCAGCTTCTACAGACGGGAGGCAACTCGCTCCACCTTTCCACAGACCCGTCCGTCACGCAGACGTGGGAGGCTTTTCAGCTTATTCCTGGGCGATATTACCGTCTTTTCGTCGAGTCCAGCCGAGAAATTCGCGTCACCGGCTCTATCTCGTACCGCGAACGGTACGCAGCGATATAGCGGGGTTGACATGGCTAGAATTCGGGATTACAATAGCCCACAACCAACGAACGAACAGCACCGTTCTCCTTCTCCTCCCACTTCCATTTCACAAGCAAAGACGGGCCGCGCCAGCGGCCCGTCTTTGTGCTGCATCAGCCGTATGGACACAGCAGGGTGCGCTGTGATATACTCAATGAAACTATAGCTTATCTGGTAGCGGCAGAACCCTTGTTCTGCCGCTTTTTATTTATTGGCTACTTACAGCTTTCTCCTGCGAGACCCTTGGACGCAGGAGGTTCTCACATTCATACCAACGAGTGCCTGGCTCTTTTTTGAGTACGACAAGCGGGTGAACGACGTTGGACAGGCCCAGGGAATCCTCTCTAAGCGCCGCTTCCCCTGGTTGTCGGAGTTTTTTCGCGTCCGTGAGCAGACCGACCACCTCGACGCGATCCTCGAAATATGGCGACAGCCAACGCGAGTGCGGGGGCAGGCTCCGTACCCGCCGCGACGAGACGCTCAGTTCCTCGTGCGCTACCAGCGCGAGGAGTACCTAAACGACGGCCGTCCGCGCCACACTGTCATCATGCGCGACCAGCACCACCTGCTGCTGCGGCCAATCGTACACCCACCGGGCGATGTGCCGATGATTGTCACCGACGACGCCAGCAAGCAACTCGCCATTGATGCCTACACCACAGGAACACCAGCCCCGCCCTCTTTCACCGAGGATCATTTCCTCGGTGGTGGCGAAGCGGCCGACACGGCCGCTCAGATGTGGCACACGATCAAGCGGGCAGAGGAGACCCTGCCGTCCGTATTCAGCCAGATCGACATCGCCCCAGCCGTCAGCGGTGGCATACCACAGCACCCTATCAGCCTGCGCTACGAGAGCAGCGCTCTGCTCGCACTCCAGAGAATGAGCGCCGCCAGTTGGTACGCCTGGCGAAACGGGCTGGTGGCCGAGACAGACCTGCCGTGCGATTTCTCGCTGGAGCCGCTACCAGGGAATCCCGGAATGCCCTGGACATTCAAGGTGCATCCAGGGGGGCTGGGACGCGACCTGCGGATCGGGAACACGCAGGGGAATGTACCGGTCGTGCTGTCTGGCGAACTCGACAACGTGATCCAGCCAGTTTTCCTCGTTGATCGGCTGGAGGAGGTCACAAGCGCGGTCGTCGGTGGTCAGGGGGACGGAAAAGATCGCCAGGTTCTGTCCGTCAGGAACGCCAATGATGCGTCCCACTCACCCTGGAATACCATCGAGGCTTTTGCCCACGCCTCGAAGATCGGTGATTTCACGACCGCTGGCGGGGCCGGAATAGAGGAGGCTGTGACGGTCGGGAACCTATTCCTGCACGAGAAGGGGGTGAGAACAGAAATCACCGCCATTCTCCGCCAGGCGATAGGGACCCAGTACGGCGTAGACATCGAACTCGGAGACCTGGTGACAAACGTGTTCGCCGGGCAGACAGAGGACGTGCAAGTACAGAAGGTCCTCGTCCAATTATTCAATAATCAGGCCGAGCAGGTCGAGATCGAGCTAAGACGGCTCGACGGCTCGCAATACGACGGCTCCGGCGAGTATCAGCGGCTCATTCGCCTCATCCAAGAGGCAAAAGAGTCGGGGTCGTACACCGGGGAGGATCAATAGTATAGTATGGCTATAAACGGAACGAACGGGGTCCATGTGGACCTGGACGCACTCGACTGCGAAATCGTCATTGACGGGCATCATCTCGTCGGCGCAGCAATTCCTCTCGTCGATCCACCCCGGATCGACGAGCCGTACCTGTACCTGAACTCGGCTCAGGACACGCTCTACGATTGGAACCCAATCACGCACAAGTGGAACATAGATTTCACTCACGTACACAACATCCAGAACTACCAGAACGGCATAGCCAACGGCTCCACCGACAATACGGCGGCGGCGCAGGCTGCTGTGGACGACATGCCGTCCACAGGTGGAATCCTTTACCTCCCGCCAATGCCGTCGCCCTACCTTATCTCTACCGTGTCAATCAACAAGCCTGTGACGGTCATCGGTGGCGGCGTGGGGGCGACGATCATCCGCAAGTTCGGGTCGGCGGGAGTGGCGGAACGAGCCATATTCGATATGCGCGACAGGCTGGAGATCGGATTCAGCATGAGCGGGATCACTTTCGACCTGAACGGAGAGGGAAGCGAGAAAATCGGAGAGGCGGGGAGAATCCAGAATGCAACGGCCGTTGCGTCTGGCATCACTAGCATATCCGGTCCGCCCAACTCGGCCGTGTTCGCGCTTCGCTGCTCGCGCCTGGTCGTCCGCGACTGCCGAATCGAGAATACGGGGGAGGTCGGACTCCTCTTTCGGAACTGCGCCAACGTCATGGTAGACAACGTGACGTTCTATAACACCGCCAACGGGGGTATAGAGTTCTCCTACCCGAACGTGGCGAGCGACGGCGGCAGCGGCCCAATGCCAGAGCTACGGAAATACCACGTGACGAACTGCGAATTCCGCGACATCGACGACTTTGGGCTTGGCTCACGGAATGCGGTGGGGGTCTCGTTCGCTGGTAGCGCAAGTGCCACGGTCATCGAGGACCTTGTAGTGTCCGACTGCGCTTTCTATGGATGCCAACGTGACATCCATGTTGAATTGCAGAACACGTCCAGCATAGAGCGATTCTCCTTCTCGAACAACGTGATGCGGGACTCTCGACAAGGCTGCGTCGCCATCATCCGGGGTCGTGATGGGCAGATTCACAACAATACGATTATCAATCCAGGCGGGGCGCCAACGGCCGCTTTGAACCCTGGGTACCCGGAGATTTACGTATTCTACATCGCCGTAGGAGACAACGTATCGTGGCAATCAAATCGTATATACGACCGTCGAGGGACGTATTCAAAAAGACTAATCGGTGACGCTACTATGGTAGCGGGGAGCAACACGATAACAGCCACCACACCGACGTTCATTGACACGGCCTATGTGGGGACATGGATAGGCGTTCTCGGCGCTGGACCTGGGGGCGGGCCTCTGGTGGCGAAAATCGAGGCCATCGTGTCTCCGTTCGAGGCGTCGCTGTCAATACCAGCCGTAAACAGCGTAATTGGCGCAGATTTTGCCTATGGCGGCGCCGTAAGGCGGGGGCTGGTCGTCCGGGTGTCGAACAACACGATAATCAAGGATAACATTTTCTACGGGATTGGCATGGGCAGCGGATTACCGCTGGAGCCGAATCAGCACGTCATCCTGCTGTCGGACATCTACCAATTCGCTGTGGTCGAGGACAATCTGATCATTGCCCCGACCACCCTGCCCGTACCCTCGACATTCCCGTCAGGGGTGACGATTCAGCAGGCTCTCTCGTCCCAGGGGCGCGTGTATGCTCGCCGGAACTCGATTCGCGGGTATACAAATGCCTACGATCAGTTCAACTTGACGGAATCGTTGCAAAAACACGCCCACCCTGGGCGGCGATGGTTCCTACAGGAGCTATTTCCGAGCGCGACTGCCGCGACCTACGGGACCCAACTAGATTTCTTGCCGCTTGACACAGGGTTCGACTTGATAACAACGTTCGAGATCGAGGTGGATGGGATGTCACCTGGCGAGGTTGTGGATGTCCACACTCGCGTATACATGGACAACGGGAGCGACCAGAACGTGACGGTGCAATTCACCGGCAACCAGGTCGTCTCGTTCAGTCCACAGAGGCTGGCGCTGCTGAACAGAGACAATCGCGTGCTACGCCGCTTCTACGTAGAGGCACGGAGCAGCATATCAGGCTCCACTGCCAGGGCGAGAGTAACGGCCCTGGCTCTGGAGCACTAACACTAGGAGAACATATGGCAGACTACATTGGCACGACGCAGGTGCCGCTTTCCTGTATTCCGGCCACAATCGGGAGAGCAATCGCTAGTACGGACTCGATTATCCTCACGAACACGGATGGTGTCCTCACCGCAGACGTTCGTGTGGACGGTGCCACCGGCGGGGGCAATAATCTCGCGTCGGTCGAGGCGTCCGGGCTACTCATTCCGGCCATTGATGTGGCATACGAAATCCTAGCCGGGGCATTCGCTGATCCAGATGCCCCGACGACGGCGGAGGCGCAGGTGGCATTCTCGGCGTTGGCGACAGTCAACCCAGCAGGCTCCATCGCCTACTATATCGGGGGCGGTACGACAGACAACCCTGACTGGTTGTGGTGGATCGACGCCGGAGGGGTGCTTCGGTTGATCGATCAACCGCAGCAGACGCCAATCACAATCGTCGAGATTACCGCAGGCGCGTTCGCTGACCCGCTGAACCCGACCGAGGCCGAGGTAGCAACGGCCGTTGCGGCCAATGGCTGGACGAATCATTACATTGTGTACGCCGGAACAGGGACTGCCGAGAATCCAGATTACGTGTGGCGGACCGACTATTACGGCGTACTCATCAATGTGGAGTCGCCACGCGGGACGCGGGTCGTCGAATACACCGCCCCACAATCGGCCACAGACATCCTGTGCCGCGACTTCGCCATCTTCGACATGACCTCTGGCTCATACGCCCAGCCGCTTCCACCCGCGTCCAGCGTCCCGGCTGGGTGTCGAGTCGGCTTCAAAGCGATGTCGCTGGCCCAGGGCGAGGCGCTGCAACTGGTGGCGGACGGCTCTGACACGATTGACGGGGCTGCAACGTATGACATTGACCAGGACACGAAATCAGTCATCCTGGTGTCAAACGGAACAGACCAGTGGATCGTGGCCTACGACTACGATCCACTGGCACTAACGGGGATTCTGTGCTCGCTTGCCGGAACGGCCGTTGGCTCGACTATTGATCTCTCTGCGACCCCAGCATTTCTAATTGACGGGGAAACGGCCGTTGACTTCGCCTGGGAAGTTCGGCAGGGGTCCGCAAGCGGCACCCTCCTCGCTCAATTTAGCGGTGGTCCGGGCGTGGCAGTTGTCCCCAGCGGGTATCTGACTAGCGGAACGTATGACGAGCCTACTATCTTCATTGATGATTACTGCGGCGATCTGTGGGTCGGCGTGATCATCACAGATAGCAGCGGCCACACTTCACCGCAATGTGGCCGGATGTTCCTCGACTTCAATCTGGTCACATTCACCTTCGTCATCGCTGGCGACGGGGCTGTGAACTTCCAGATTGCCCTTGTCGGTGGGGCGACGCAGACGCCGACGTGGAGTTGGGGGGACGGTTCCCCAGACTCGACGGGTCAGTCAGCGTCTCACGTATTCTCTGGTGGGCAGTCATCCTACGTCGTCACGGCGCAAGCGTGTGCCAACGAAGTGTACCAGGTACGGGCGCAGAGCAATCGCCTGATCGGGAACATAGACGACATCGTGGACTGGACAAACCTCGTCAACGTATCGCTCATCTGGCTCCAGAACAACCAGCTTGTTGGGCCGCTGGACCCGAACTGGGGGTCTCTCCAATTCATTGGCAATATTGACATATCGAACAACCCTGTCGGCGGCACGCTTCCACCTGAGTGGGGAGTCCTGAGTTCCCTGGGGGTGCTCAACCTCAATACCGCTCAAATCACGGGGGCAATTCCACCGGAATGGGGTGGAATGACTTGGATGAACAACCTCTCTATGGGCTATAACCAACTAAGCGGCTCGCTTCCGCCGGAACTTTCGACAATGGGGTCCACTCACCCGGCAGGTATGCAAACATTCTACGTGGAACACAACCAATTCACCGGCACGCTGCCGCCAGAGTACGCCGCCTGGACGAACCTGAACTCGTTTTGGGTCGGGACAAATATGCTGGAGGGCGGGTTCCCGCCAGAGTACGCCGCCTGGACGTCCCTGACACGGTTCCACGTAGAGACAAACCAGTTTGTCGGCCCGCTGCCGCCAGAGTACGAATCCTGGACGATCTTGACCCACTTCACGGTGCAAAACAACCAGATAGCCGGGGTGCTGCCGCCTGAGTACGACGCCTGGACGGGGATACTGTACTTCCAGGCTGGAAACAACCTTCTATCGGGGACACTGCCGCCTGAGTACGGCTCCTTTGTGAACATCCGGCAGTTCTACGTACAGAACAACTACTCACTCACAGGGACGCTGCCAGCGACCTACGGGGCCTGGACGCAACTTCTGTACGGGGGGTTCCACGAGACGGCGCTGTCCGGGCCTGTTCCTGCGTCGTGGTCCGGGATGATCTCCCTGATCGACATCTACTTCGGGGGGGGGCCTGTGAACTACTCCACTCCTGGAGCCGCTTCCGGCTGGAGCCAGATAAAAACCGTTTACTTCGGCAACGCGGGGGCGACATCCTCTGAGATCGAGGCCCTGCTCGCGGAAATGGTGTCGGCCGGTGTGCCGAATAACGGCCTCTTTGTCTCCTACAATGTCCCAGGCGCCCCGATGACTGCTGCCGCGTGTGCCAGTCTCGCCACGCTACAGGGATTGGGCTGGACCACCGCTTACGATACCGGTGGGGCCTGCTAGAACAAAAAAAAGGATATTACATATGGCAACGCAAGAACTCTCGACCCTTCCGCCGGAGTGCTTCCCCGACTTCCTGGTCAAAGCGGTGGCTGACACCGAGACAATCGATCTGGAACTGACAGGGGGGACGCTCACGGCAAATCTTATTCTGGATGGCTCCGCGTCTCCGTGCGCGAACCGCGCCGTCATTGTCCCCGGCCAGGGGCTGTACGTGGCCCCGCCAGACGTGGCCCTGGAACTCGCTGACTCGGCATTCGCCGACCCGACGAACCCGACCAGCGCAGAGGCCGCAACGGCCGTTGCGGCTGCGGGTCCTATCAACCAGGCGGGAATGATCGCCTACCTGGTGGGCGAGGGGACAGCGCAGAACCCCGATTATATCTGGTACATCGATTGCGCGGGGACAGCTACAAACATCGAGTCACCGATGGCCCTGGCCCTGGCCTACGAGGTCGGGGACGCGGCGTTTGCAGACCCGAACTACCCGCTACCCGGCGAGGTGCTCACCTACGCGACCGGGGCAGGAATCCCGCTAGGCAACGGCGCCACCTTTTACAAGGTCGGAAACGGCACCACGCAGAACCCTGATTACGTGTGGTATATTGACTATTTTGGCGTGGTCTCGGAACTGGAAAGCCCTGACACATTCCTGAGTGAGGGCCACACGTCCGCCCTGCTGGACACAGAAATCGTTTGCGGTGGCTTCTACACGTTCGACGTTTCGCTCGCCACTATCTCGCAGAGCCTCCCCAGCACGGCCAGCATCCCGAACGGGTGCGCGATTGGCTTCAAAACAGTCGGCAACGCAGGGACGGAGTTGGTACTCCTCCCTAACGGGGCCGATACGATTGACGGGGCGTCAACCTACGACAAGTTGAAAGACCCGAACAAAACGGTATTCCTGACGAGCAACGGCGCCGGGAAATGGTACATCATGTACGACTACGACCCGCTGGAAATCTCAGGCGTACTGTGCGACCTACAGGACGGCGGCGTGGCTCACCCGAACCTGCTGCTTTTCGGTGCAGGAATCCCGATTGTGTCTGGTGCCTCGGTCGCAGACCTTTCCTACGAAATCCGGGACAACGACGCATCTGGAGCGATCCTGGCCCAATTCAACGGCGCTCCTGGTGTCGCCGTTTCCCCGTCCGGGTATCTGGTCGGCGGAACGTATGACGCGCCGGAACTGGACATGACCGGCTTCTGCGGCGATCTGTGGATCGGCTTCCGTGCCACCGACACCGGTGGGCGGGAGTCTCAGCTATGCCAGATGACACTCGCGGACTTTAATCTCCTAACGATCACCTTCCAGGTGAACGGGGACGGCTTAGTCACGCCAGAGGTAATAATCGAGCCAGGCGGCATCGCACCGACCTGGGACTGGGGCGATGGGTCTCCAGTGGAGGTTGGCGAGTCAATGTCCCACGTTTACTCCGGGGGACTTCCTGCCTACTATGCCACCGTCACGGTCTGCCCGACAGATGTCATCTCCGTCAATGCGAATGGCGACCGCCTACAGGGCGCGATTGGCAGCATGACCGATTGGACGCGGCTCGTCCAACTTCAATCGTTGAATCTGAGTGACAATAGCCTGGGTGGCGCGATTCCTGACGAACTTGGGTTCGCTCCGCTAAACTCGCTGTATCTGAGCAACAATAACATAGGTGGCACGCTGCCGTCCGCACTCGCCAACATCGGCGAGGCTCTCCAGATTCTCTACCTGGACGGAAACAGCATCACGGGCGGAATTCCGTCGAGCTACGCGGCATTCACAAACCTGCTCGTGTTCCACGCTGAGGACAACGGGCTTGAGGGTGTGCTGGACCCAGCATTCTCCGCCTGGGAGAGCCTGATCTACTTCGATGTGAGCCGCAACCCCGTTCTCGGCGGATCGCTCCCGTCGAGCTACGCAGCCTGGACGCAACTCCAGTATTTCCTGGCTGAAAGCTGCCTATTCACAGGGACGCTCCCGTCGAGCTACTCGGCCTGGACTAGCCTCTTGGGGTTCCACGTGTCCAACAACCAGCTAACGGGCGCTATTCCGTCATCCTACGCCGCGTGGACATCCCTCAACTCGTTCGGAGCCGCCAATAACGACCTGTCCGGTTCGCTTGATGCGGCGTTCTCTGCCTGGACCCAACTGACCGATTTTCGGGTCGGCGGGAATTTCCTGACGGGCGTTGTCCCGTCGAGCTACGGAGCATGGACTTCCCTGACCGTGTTCTCTGCCGAGAGCAACCTGCTGACGACGACGCTTGACCCAGCTTTTGGAGCCTGGAGTCAAATCACTTACTTTGCCATCAGTAGTAACACGCTCGTCTCCGGGCCGATTCCGGCCAGCTACGGTGCCTGGACGGCGTTGCAGCATTTTCTCGCCGCCTCGACTAGCGGGATCGACTACAGCACGGCAGGCGTGATGTCTAACTGGAGCAACGTCGTGTCGGTCATGGTACAGGGGAACGCGATCACGTCGGCGCAGTTGGACAGCCTCGTCCCCGACCTGGTTGCAGCAGGGGTGCCGATGTCAGGGACGCTGCGAATTGACGGTCAGGCGCCGTCAGCGCCGCTCAATGCGCCTGCGTGTGCGGCAGTCACTACGCTGGCCGGGTTGAGTTGGACAATAAATTACGACACTGGCGGAGCCTGCTAGTGTCCTCAACAAGAGGAAAAACTTATGTTTACTGTTGTGATAGATGATAATAGGATTGTCTCTGTGGCCCCAGGTCGGGCCACTGTGCGGACAAATCATTCGGTCGCGTCCGTCGCCAACAAGCGGGAGTACATGCGCCGTTTCGGCCGGATGGATGGGGCGGATTCGGCGTGGAGCCTGGCGGTGACGCCGCTGGATTTTAGCGCATTCATCAGCGCGGCCGAGGGCGCCACGTCCGTTGCGGAGGTGGTAAAGGTATTCACGGGATTCGTCGCTGCCGTCCAGGAGCAGTTGGAGCAACTGGACTAACTGGACTAGCAGGCAACAAAAAAGGCGACCAGTTGGTCGCCTTTTTTGTCTGAAAAAATGCACTATCTACATTACAACTACATTACAAGTCAGGGGGGATTATACACTCCCTCGCCCCCGGCGTCAACGATCCATCGCCATTCGCAGGATTGGGTACACCGGGCCGCAGACCGAGGCGATCATTAAGTAAAACCCTTTGCTGAACGTCCGGCCGAAAATCATGGCCTCCTCGATGTGGTCCGTGTAGTTCGATCCGCCCATCACAATGCAGATGGCGATGCTCGCTACCATTGCCATAATCGCCAGGTTCGCCCAACGCCCACGAGGCACGATTCCGACCTTCCAAAACCACAGCACATAGGCTGTCGTCGCCACTGCATAGGCCGTTGCCAGCATCACCCACTCGGCGTCGTCCATGCCGCCACGAACGATAATCGCCAAGTTGCCCCAGGACGATAGCCACACCAGTAGTGGCGTGGCTTCTCGCTGAAAGTTTCTTCCGATATTCTCTAGTTTTTCGCTTGCCAACATCATATTACCTCCGCGTCCTATTGTGCCACAGGACGCGCTCCCTGTAAATAAAGAATGGGCGCCTGCTGGGCGCCCATTCTTTGCTGTGCTACTCGTCGCTCATTCCGAGGTCCCGCTTGATTGCTCGACACACGGCGCTAACGGACTCGTAGCGGATGCGGATTTCTTTTGACTTGCGTACACTCGTGATGCTCGCCCCGGATTCCAGCATTGACGCGACCTCATTCAGTTCATCGAGTTCGAGCGTCGGAGCAATGAGCTTGATATATTCAGGGACGCTCGTGTACGGCAGAGTTATCTTGATCCGGTTCCCAGGTTGCTCCCGACCGGTTCCCGGCCGGTTCCCAGGTTGCTCCCAGCCGGTTCCCAGC
>WBZL01000981.1_pt1 | contig 31251 bp, 28 predicted proteins | sample 5204291 | NCBI WGS metagenome assembly WBZL01 (sample SAMN12344345, study PRJNA552823) | activated sludge metagenome | biome: Activated sludge suspended growth; feature: Nitrification reactor; material: Wastewater; isolation source: activated sludge from nitrification reactor of wastewater...
TCCCTCACCGCGTCTGATGCTCGGCACTGGTCTCCGCTGCGCTTCGACCGCTGCCTCGTGCGGCTCGTCGCTGGCGCTTCCCTCACCGCGTCTGATGCTCGGCACTGGAGCACACCCATGACTCCTGAGATCACTCCGGCGCCGACCGAGGAGGAGGCCGCGGCGATGGTTGCCGCGATCGAGGTGCTGTGGCCACGCTCGAGCGTGGGTGGCGACTATGTCGACGGCGAGCGCCGGGTGCCGGTGTGGCGGTTCAGTGGCCGCTGGTGGGCGCTTCCCATCCAGGCCCGACGCGCCCGTCCCTTCCGCTGATTCGTTCCGGCGGGTTCAGCCGATCCCAGTGGGCAGCGTGCGCGCGGCCGCGCCCGACTGCACCGAAGACGCCAGGACGGTGCCCGTGAGGTCGGCATCCACCGCGATGTGCCCCGGGCCGAGCCGGCGGGCATGGCGCATGGCCTCGGTCGCGCGGCGCACACCGGCGAGCACGTCGATCACCGCGCCATCGGCCTGGGCGACCCCGATGGAGAACTCGGGCACGACCGACCGATCACCGCACACGATCGGCTCGGACAACGACATCTGCAGCGCGCCGGCCACCTGACGACCGCGGCCGAGGGTGTTCGAGCGCAGGAACGCAGCGAACTGATCTGCCGACATACGCGCGGTGACTGCGCCCTCGCCTGCGGCAGCGTGCAGGCGCTGCGCCACCACACCGATCATGTGCTCGACCACGTCGTGGCCCAGCGCGTCGGCGAGGGCGCTCGTACCCGCAACCTCGAGCACGATCACCGTGCCCGACCGATCACGCATACTGCCCTCGGACACCTCGTGCAGGAATGGAGTTCGGCGCAGCATGTCGGTCTGGATGTCGTGCGACGCGAGCCACAAGGCGTGCTGGTGGGCGATCTCGATCTCGCGCATGCCGGCCATGCTGCGCATGACGTACACGATCGCCACCAGGAACAGCCACATGGCGATCGGAGCGATCGACACCGTCCGCTCGGTGAACCACACGATGGAGATCAGCACCACCGCCGGCAGTGTGGCCGACAACGCGACGCCGACAGGCATCCACCGTCCGGTGCGGGCACCAGCCGGGATCGGGGGCGGCCCCGGGAGCAGGGCGAGCACCCCGGCGATCGCAAAGGCGGCCAGCCCCACCAGGTAGCACAGGTTGTAGACCCCAGGTGCCGTCCCGAGGGGCTTCACGAGGTAGAACACGAGCAGACCCACATCGGCCACCGCGCGCAGCACGGCACCGAGGAACAACAACCATCCCACCGTGCGGCGCAGCGTGCGGCTGGCGAGCACCCTCACTGCCAGCATCAGCACGGCCAGGTCGCCGGCCGGGTAGAAGGCCTGGAACGCGCGGTCGACGATGCCGTACGTACTGTCGTAGACGACCTGCTCCACCACCAACAGCCACAACACGGCGTACAGGGTGAGGAACAGCAGCACCCCGTCGGCGATGCTGGAGACGCGGCGCGTGTGCATCTCGGGGTCGGCCAGTTCGGCAACGCCGGCCACCACGGGCAAGTACCCGACGGCATAGGTGATCGACACGGCGAGGCTGGGGATCGAGGTGACGTTGTAGTCGCCCTGCAATGTCACCAACGCTCCGGCCACGAACCACACGGCCACGCCGGCCGCGATCAACCACCATGCGCGCGCCAGCCGCCGGTGCTCGCGCGCCACGAGGGCCAGCACCAACGCGGCGAAGAACAAGGCGGCGACATAACTCACCGGCCTGAGCGGCTTGGAGGTGAACGTGCCGGTGACACTCAGCAGGCCGAGGAATACCGCCACGAACGCGGCAACCGCGCCCACACGCGAGGGTGCTCTTCCCTCGGTCGCACCCGTCGAGCGGATCGACAGCGGTTGTGCCTTCGTTCCCGTCACCACCAGGCCTGTTCCGTGCCGCACCCGGCACGTTGTCGTTGGCCGAGTGTATCCCTCGCCGTGCCGCCGACGGGAGTGGCGACGGCAACCGGCACTACGGTGTGCGGCCGTGGAGCTCACCACCGTTGCCGACGACCTCGCGGTACTGCACGATGGGGTGCGCACACACCGCTACGAGGGTCTCGATCCCGACACGTCGTACACCTTCCACGGCATCGAGGCCCGCACCCTTGCCCGCCCGTCGGGCGAACTGCTCTGCAGGGTGGCCACGGTGAACGACGTGCACTTCGGTGAGACGGAGTGCGGCCGCATCGACGACAACCCCGGCGGGCCGATCCAGCGAGTGGCGCCGGGCGAGCCGCCGTACCCGGAAACGATGAATCGCGCCGCCGTGGCGGAGATGCTCGCGATCGCGCCCGACGCGCTCGTGGTCAAGGGCGACCTCTCGCAGGACGGGCAACCGGATGAACACGCCGCGTTCGAAGCCTGCTACCGAGCGGCCTTCGAGGATCGTTTGCACGTGGTGCGCGGCAACCACGACGCCTACCAGGGCCAGACCGCGTACGCCGGCGACGAGTGGATCGTGCTGCCCGGCGTGGCGATCGCACTCCTCGACACCGTGATCCCGCACGTCACCACCGGCACGATCACCCATGCGCAGTTGGAGTGGCTCGACACCATGGCCGCCGAGGCGGACCGGCCGGTGATCGTGATGGGCCACCATCAACAGTGGATCGATGCGAGTGGCAGCGACAACCGCTCGGAGGGCTACTTCGGCCTGCACCCCGACGCCAGCGAGGCGCTCTCCGCGCTCGTGGCGCGACGCGCGAGGATCGTCGCGTACACCGCAGGGCACACCCACCGCCACCGCGTGCGGCCGATGGCGTGCGGTGTGCCGTCGATCGAGATCGGTTGTGTGAAGGACTTCCCCGGCACGTGGGCCGAGTACCGCATCCACGAGGGCGGCATCACGCAGGTGGTGCACCGCATCTCCCACCCGGCCGCGCTCGCTTGGAGCGAACGCTGCCGCCACCTGTACCGCGATTTCGGGGTCGACTACGAGTCGTACGCCCTGGGCACCTTGGAGGAACGATGCTGCAACATCCCGCTTCGGTGAGGGCCGGCTTCGAGGAGGCCGGCAACACCCTGCTGCGCACCCTGCGGGCGATCACCCCTGACCAGTGGGATCGCCCCGGCGCACTGGGCGAGTGGACCACCCGCGAGCTCGCTGCCCACACCCTGCGCGCGTTCATCACCGTCGAGGGTTACCTGCAGGCCGAACCGATGGTCGATCGCATCATCACCGACGCCGCGGAGTACTACACCATCGCACTCGCCGATCCGGCCGTGCACCACGGCGTGGCCACGCGCGGTCGCGAAGCCGGCCGGCAACTCATCGATCCTCTCGGCGAGGCGGAGGCCACGATCACCCGCGTCACCGCCCAGGTGGCCGCGCTGGCCGACGACGAACCGGTGAACACCTTCGCCGGGCAGATGACGCTCATCGAGTACCTGGCCACTCGCGTCGTCGAAGCCGGAGTGCACACCCTCGACCTGCAGAAGGCCACCGGCCAGTTCCTCGAACTGCACCCCGACACCGGCGCGGTGGTGCTCTCGATGCTCACCCATCTCGCACCGGCACCGGCGCTGATCCTCGCCCTCACCGGACGGGCCGGGCTGCCGGTCGGGTTCAACGTGCTGTCCTGAGCAGCGCACATCGGCCGCGCCGCTGCCACACTGTCCACCATGTCCACCCCTCTCGCCGGCCTGCGCGTCGTCGATCTCTCCACCGTGATCGCCGGGCCGAACTGTGCCCGCTACCTCGCCGACTTCGGCGCCGATGTCATCAAGGTGGAGCGCCCCGACGGCGGCGACACCCTGCGCAACATGGCCTGGCGCGACCCGCGCGACGGTGAGGGCATCTGGTGGAAGCAGGTCAACCGCAACAAGCGCACGATCGCGCTCGATCTCAAGCAGCCCGACGATCTGGCGGTGCTGCGCAGCCTGCTGCGCGAGGCACACGTACTCGTGGAGAACTTCCGTCCGGGCGCCCTGGAGCGGTTGGGCCTCGCCCCCGACGTGCTGCTGGCCGACAACCCCACGCTGGTGATCACCCGCGTCACCGGCTTCGGTCAGACCGGGCCGTACTCGGGCCGGCCCGGGTTCGCCACCATCGCCGAGTCGATGTCGGGCCTGGCGGCGATCAGCGGCGAGCCCGAGGGCCAACCCCTGCTGCCCCCGATCGCGCTCACCGACGAGATCACGGGAGTGGCCGCGGCCTTCGCCACGATGGTGGCCCTGCACAGCGGGGTGGGCCAGGTGGTGGACGTCAGCCTGCTGGAGAGCCTGTTCCAGCTGATGAGCCCGCTCGTGTCGCTGTACGGCCTCACCGGCGAGCTGCAGCCACGCCTCGGCGCGGGCCTTCCCTACACCGTGCCGAGGGGCACTTACCGCTGCGCGGACGACAAGTGGGTGGGCATCTCCACCTCCAGCGACTCGGTGGCGGCTCGCGTGCTGCGCCTCATCGGCGTGGAGGGCGACGAGCGCTTCGCCACCTTCGCCGCCCGCATGGCCAACCGTGAGGCGCTCGAGGCCCTCATGCGCGAGTGGTGCGCGACACGCACCCAGGCCGAGGTGATCGAGGCCTTCAACGCGGCGCAGGCAGCGATCGGGCCCGTGCTCGACATGGCCGAGATCGCGGCCGACCCGCACTTCTCGTTCCGCGAGGCCATCGTCGCTGTCGACGGCACGCCGATGCAGGGGCTGCTCGCGAAGTTCAGCGCCACGCCCGGCGCCATCCGCTGGCCAGGGCGCGCGCTCGATGCAGACGGCGCAGCGATCCGCGCGCAAGGGTGGGGTTCATGAGTGGGCTGAAGGCATACGTCGCAGGACCGTTGTTCGACGAGGGCGAGCGCTACTGGATCGAGACCGTCGAGCAGCTCGTCGCCGAGGAAGGGTTCATCACCTTCCTGCCCCACCGCGACAACCCGCCGAAGGACGAGTTCAACGTTCGCCAGATCTTCGACAACGATCGCCGGGGCATCGACGAGTGCGACGTGGTGGTGGCCAACCTCAACGGCATCATCACCGACGACGGCACTGCCTGGGAACTCGGCTATGCGTTCGCCAAGGGCAAGCACCTCATCGGCATGCACACCGATTGGCGACGCCGTTTCGATCACGAGGTGGTGAACCTCATGCTCGAGTGTTCGCTGCACCGCATGGTGCACTCGCTAGAGGAGCTGAAGGCCGCGCTGCGCGAGTTCGCCGCCCGCTGAGCGACAGCGGCCGCGAGCCCCAACGCCACAGCCGGGCTACCGTACTGCTGTGAGCGGCGCGGAGACTGACCTCACCCACCTCGCGACACGCGTGCTCGCAGAGATCGCCGGCGCGCCCGGTGCGCCGGGCGCGATCGTCGCCGGGCCGGTGGGCAGCGGGGTGTCCAGCGTGCTGTTGCAGGTGTGCCGGATGGAGCGCGAGCGCGGCGGCCGTGCGCTCCACCTCACCGACGGCGGCTTCTCCGGGATGCTCGGCGGGCAGCTGACGACCGCGCTCGCCACCGTGGCCGAGATGCAGCCGACGCTGATCGCGGTCGACGATGTGCATCTGCTCGACGCGTCCTCAGCGCAGCTGCTGGTTGCCCTTGTGCTCAACGCCGCGACGCGCTTCGTTGTCGGCGTCCACCCCGGTAAGGGCGCCGATGATCCGTTGCGGCCGCTCACGGCAACGGCCGCACTGGCCGAGTTCGAGCTGACGCCACTGCCACCGCCGCTGGTGGGTGCCCTGTGCGCGGGGATGCTGCGCGGCCGGGTGCACACCGGCACGGTCAACGAGATCTCGCGGCGCACGGCGGGGTGGCCGGGCCTGGTCACCGACCTCGTGCGCCACGCACACGGCCACGGCAGCCTGCGCGAGACGAGTGGCATGTTCCGTTTCGTCAGCGACCCGGGCCTGCCGGAAGCGACGGTGCGTCGCGTCGTCGCCCTGCGCCGGGGGTGGGACGAGCAGCACACCGAGGTGATCGAACGCCTGGCGCTCGCCGACGCAGTCGAGGGCCGCCTCGCCGACCTCCCGCCCGGGGTGCGTGCGAGCGGGCTTGCCCACGAGGTGGCGGGCACGGTGAGGCTCATCACGCCCACCGTCGCGCAGGCGGTGATCGCGACGACACCGAGCACCCGCCTGGCCGCCCTCGCCGAGCAACTGTTGGCGGCCGGCGGTGAACGGTCCGAGCCGCTGAACGTCAAGTGGCAGCTCGCTGCCGGGCGCACCCCTCCGGCCGCCGAGATCGCCAACGCCGCCCGCGCTGCCCACTCCGCCGGCGATGTGTGGCGTGCGGTCGGCCTGCTCGCGCTGGCCGGCGAGGCGGGCGACACCTCCACCGACACCAAGATGCTGCGCGCGGACCTTGCACAGGAGACCGGCGACTGGGCGCTCGGCGCCACCCTGCTCTCCCAACTCCTCGCCGATCCATCCCTCGAACCCCTTCATCGGGGATGGGTGGTCGCCCAACTGGCGAACGCCAAACTGTGGGACCTCAACGAGGCCGAGGAAGCGATCGCGATCGCCTCCTCGATGCACGACCTGGTGGCGGGTACGCCGTGGGAGGCGACGGCATCGGCGGTGCTCGGGGCGGTGCTCGTCTACCACGGGCGAGCCCGCGACTCGCTGCCGCTGTTGGAGCCGGCGCTCGAGCATCGTGCCCACCCCTCGATGATCGCGGCTGCGAGCACGTCACTGGTGCTCAACGGCCGCTGCCACGCCGGGGTCGAGGCGGCCGAGAAGGCGACGCGTATGGGGTGGAAGATGCGCCAGCAGGTGGGCGTGCCCAGTATCGAGGTGTACGCCAACGCACAGATGATGGCGCTGTCGGAGAGTGGCGACCTCGATCGGGCGATGGAGGTCGCCACCGACCTGTTCCGCGATCACTCCGCCACCGGGTTGCGCACCGGATGGCTGGCGATCGGGCGCGCCCGGGTGCTGGTGATGCGTGGCGAACTCGACGAAGCGCGCCGCGCGTGCGACGAGGCGGCGGTGATGTTCTCCGACCTCAACCGCCACGCCACCCTCCGTTGGGCGCACGGCGGCCAGGCACTCGTCGCCGCGTACCAGGGCAGGGTCGGCGATGCCGCCGACGCACTGGCCACCCTCGATCGCATCGGCCCGTCGGCCGTGCGGTTCCTCGATGCCGACATGGAGCGCGCCCGCGCCTTCCATGCGGCGGCCGCCGGCGATCTCACTGCCGCTCGCCGAATCCTGCACGACGCTGCCGAACACGCCGAAGAGCTGGGCAATCTCGTGCTCGCTGCGGCGGCGTGGCACGACCTCGCCAGGGTCGGCAGCCCGAGCGACGCGGCGGAGGCACTCGCCAGGATCGTGCCGCACATCGAGAGCCGGTGGAACGAGCCGCGCCTGTCCCATGCCACCTCGCTCGCGCGGCGCGATCCCGCCGGCGTGCTCGCGGCTGCCGAGTCGTTCGCGGCGATCGGGGCGATGTTGCACGCGCTGGAAGCAGCGGCGCAGGCCCATGCGCTCGCCCGCGCCGTCGGGCAGCGATCCCTGGCGCAGAAGGCCGTCGCCGCGACGCTGGCCTACGCCGAGCGCTGCCCGGGCGCACGAACCCCGCCGATGCGCGACGCGGCGACGATCCAGCTCACCCCGCGCGAACGCGAGGTGGCCGAGTTGGTGGTCGGTGGGCGCACCAGCCGCGAGACGGCGGCCACGTTGGGCGTGTCGGTGCGCACCGTGGAGAACCTCCTGCAGCGGGTGTACACCAAGCTCGGGATACAAGATCGCACAGCGCTCGCCGAGGTGCTGAGCAGCGCCTGACGCGGCGTACGCGGCCCTCAGGCCCGGGCCACGCCGATCGGGCACGACACGCCCGTGCCGCCGATGCCGCAGTAGCCGCCCGGGTTCTTGGCCAGGTACTGCTGGTGATACGGCTCGGCGTACCAGAAGTGGCCGAGGGGGCCGACCTCCGTGGTGATCGCTCCGTACCCGGCAGCTGCCAGCCGCTGCTGGTAGGCGGTCATGCTGGCGGCGACCTGCGCCGCCTGGGACTCGTTCGTGGTGTAGATCGCACTGCGGTACTGGGTGCCGACATCGTTGCCCTGGCGCATCCCCTGAGTGGGGTCGTGGTTCTCCCAGAACACCTTCAGCAACTGCTCGTAGCTCACCTTCGTCGGGTCGAACACCACCAGCACCACCTCACTGTGGCCGGTGAGCCCGCTGCAGGTCTCCTCGTAGGTGGGGTTCGGGGTGTATCCACCGGCATAGCCGACCGCCGTGGAGTACACGCCCTCGGTCTGCCAGAACTTGCGCTCCGCGCCCCAGAAGCAGCCCAGCCCGAACACCGCCGTCTGCATCCCCTGCGGCCACGGCCCCACCAGCGGTGCGTCGAGCACGAAGTGCCGTGCGGGCACCTCCATCGACTGGTCGGTGCGGCCGGGCAGTGCCGCCTCGGGGGCAACCATCTCCGTCTTCTTGTGGAACAGCATGGGCAGAGCCTAAGTGCAGCCGAGGCGGTGTGGGTCGCGTGCAGTACCGTCGCCCGTCGAATGGCTGCTGCACGACGCGTAGGACTGCTCGACCACCGGGCACAGGTGGCGGATTGATGCACGAGTCCGTCCGCCTGCGCCACTACGCACCCACCGATCTTCCGGCGGTGCTCGCGCTCAACAACGCCAGCGTGCCGGCGGTGAACGAACTCGACGCCGCGGAAGTTGCCCGCCTCGCCACCCTCGCCGAACGCGCGTTGATCGCCGAGGTGGACGGCGCGTTCGCCGCGTTCTGCTGGGTGATCGGGCCGGGTCAGCCGTACTCCAGCCTGAACTACCAGTGGTTCGGTGAGCGCTACGACCGCTTCGTGTACCTCGACCGGATCGCGGTGGGCCAGACCTTCCGCCGCTACGGCCTCGCGCGGGCGCTGTACGGCGAGATCATCCGCGAGTTCGCGGGCGTGGTGCCCTTCCTGCTGTGCGAGGTGAACGTGAGGCCGCTCAACGAGGCATCGCTGCGCCTCCACGAGGGGTTGGGGTTCCGTGAGGTGGGCCGCCAGGACACCGACGGGGGCACCAAGACCGTCAGCCTGCTGGAGTTGTCGCTGGACGTCAGCCGCTGACGGGCTTCGAGCCTTCCTTGCCGGACAACGCGGGGACCACAGGAGGGATCATCGGCACCGTGTGGGCCGGCAGGCGCGACGGCTGGATCGGGTACTCGGGATCACTCCACGCCTCGTCCTCGGGGCGCGGGTAGCGGCAGTACAACCACGACGACAGCACATACACCAGCTCTTGCTGGATGAACGGTCGATGCAGTTCATCGGCACGCAGGTAGGCCTGAAACATGCCGAAGGCGATGCCCACCGCGGTGCGCGAGACCAGTTCCACCTCTGGCTCGTCGATGTCGGGCACGCGCTCGCGCAGCAGGTGGGCCGCGATGGTGACGATGCCCTCGCGAAGATCGGTGCCGTAGTCCGAGTCGCCGCTGCCGCTCACACAGAGCGCCACGGTGGCCGGCTCGGCGTCGATGAGGCGGCACAACGTCGCCACCGTCTCGGCGAGGATCAGAGGCGTGGGCGCGGAGCGGTCGTAGACCAGCAGCCCCTCGAACAGCTTGCCCATGCGCTGGCCGACGCGCTCGGCGAGGGCCGTCACCACGCTCGGCATGTCGGGGAACCAGTAGTACACACGGCCGATCGACATGTCGGCGGCGACGGCCAGCTCGTTCGCGGTGAAGTTCACCTGCCCGTGCTCATGGATCAAACGCTCGGCGGCGTCGAGGATCGAGTCGATCGACTGTTGGCTTCGACGCTGGCGCGGAGCAGTGCACAGCTCTTGCATCACCCTCACCATACGTCAGCGACCCGAAAAAATGCCTACTCTGCGTGCATGCGATTTGCAGCGATTCAGCACGACATCGTCTGGAACGACCGATCGGCCAACTTCCGGCGGCTGGCACCCCAGGTGGCGGCGGCCGCCGCCGGGGGCGCGCGGCTGGTGCTGCTCACGGAAACCTTCTCCACCGGCTTCGCCGTCGACGAGCCCGGATTGGGCGAACCCGAGGGTGGCCCGTCGTCGCAGTTCCTGCAGGAGATGGCCCACCAGCACGGGCTGTGGGTGGGCGGGTCGTGCCCCGAGGTTCCTGCCGACACCGACCCGGGCGACACCCGGCCGGCCAACTGCTTCGTGCTCGCCGGGCCCGACGGCACCATCCACCGCTACCACAAGATCCACCCGTTCACCTTCGCCGGCGAACACCACCACTTCCGGCCCGGCGACCGACATGTGCAGGTGGAGATCGAAGGGGTGAGGATCAGCCTGTTCGTGTGTTACGACCTGCGCTTCGCCGACGAGTTCTGGGGGCTCGCGCCCTCCACCGACCTCTATCTCGTGCCGGCCAACTGGCCCGAGCCGCGGCGCCTGGCGTGGACGTCGCTGCTGCAGGCGCGGGCCATCGAGAACCAGGCCTACGTGGTGGGCTGCAACCGGGTGGGCACGGGCGGCGGGCTCACCTACGTGGGCGACAGCCGGGTGGTCGACCCCCTCGGCGAACTGCTGGCCACGGGCTCACAGGGGGAGACGATCCTGTTCGCCGACATCGACCCCGCCCGGGTGGCCGACGTGCGCGACCGCTTCCGCTTCCTCCAAGACCGCCGCTGACCGACCCCCTCCCCTCCGAGGGTTTCCTACCGTTGGCAGCCCTCGGAGGGTTTCCTACCCGGAACCGGGTACGAAGGACTCGAAGGACGGCCCGGACCTGGTCAGCCGAGGCGCTTGAGGCGTTCCACGGCTTCGTCGAGCACCTCGAACTGCTTGCAGAACGCGAAGCGCACGAGGTGACGGCCCTCGTGCTTGTTGGCGTAGAACACCTCGTTGGGGATCGCCACCACACCGCAGTGGTGGGGCAGCTCGCGGCAGAAGGCGAGGCCGTCGCCGTCGGGGCGCAGGGGCCGGATGTCGACGGTGATGAAGTAGGTGCCGCTGGTGGGGTACACGACAAAGCCCGCCGATTGCAGGCCAGGCATCAACCGATCGCGCCGCGCCTGCATCGACGCGCCGAACTCGCGGAAGTACGAATCGGGCAGACCGAGGCCGACGGCGATGGCCGGCTGGAACGGCCCACTGCTGACATAGGTGAGGAACTGCTTGGCGGTGCGCGCCGCGGCCACCAACGCGGGCGGCCCGCACAGCCAGCCCACCTTCCAGCCCGTCGTGTTGAACGTCTTGCCGCCGCTGGAGATCGACAACACCCGATCGCGCATGCCAGGCAGGGTGGCCATCGGGATGTGGGGTTTGCCGTCGAAGGTGAGGTGCTCGTACACCTCGTCGGTGATCACGATGAGGTCGTGCTCGGCGGCGATGCCGGCGATCGCTTGCAGCTCGGCACGGTCGAGCACCTTGCCCGTCGGGTTGTGCGGTGTGTTGACGAGCAGCAGCTTGGTCTTGGGGGTGATCGCCGCCCGAAGCTCCGCGGGGTCGAACCCGTAGTCGGGGGGGCGCAGGGTGACGGGCTTGGCCACGGCGCCAGCGAGCGCGATGCACGCCTGGTAGCTGTCGTACATCGGCTCGAAGAGCACCACCTCGTCGCCGGTGTCGAGCAGCCCCATGAGCGCGCCGGCGAGTGCCTCCGTGGCGCCGGCGGTGACCAGGATCTCCGTCGCCGGGTCGTAGGTGAGGCCGTAGAAGCGCTGCTGGTGGGCAGCGATCGCCTCGCGCAGTACGGGCATGCCCAACCCGGGCGGGTACTGGTTGAGGCCGCCGTTGATCGCCGCGATCGCGGCATCGAGCACCTCACGCGGGCCGTCGGTGTCCGGGAAACCCTGGCCCAGGTTCACGCTGCCGGTGCTGACCGCAAGCGCGGTCATCTCGGCGAAGATCGTGGTGCCGAAGCCCTGCAGCTTGGCGGTGAGGAACGGTTCACGTGACGACGGCACGCCGCACAGGTTAGGGGCGTGCCGTCGTCACCTGTTGTTCGCAGATGGCGGGTTCAGGCGCCGTATCCCTCGCAGGCACCGATGCCCGTGATCGTGGGGATGCCGTCGCTGTCGAAGGTCAGCTCCCAACGGTCGGTCGGCGCCGCGGTGAGGTAGTCGGGCACGAGATCGTCCCAGCCCTCGGCGTCGGTGCCGTTGGCCGCGTAGTAGGCCTCGATCGCGGTCTCGATCGTGCGTTGCTCTGCCTCGCATTCGTCGGCGGACTGATCGCCGCTCATGTCGACACCGCAGTTGTCGAGGGCAGTCGGGAGCTCGTCGGAGATGTCGACGTCCTCGGTGAGCACCTCCTCGTAGGTGGCCGTGCCGAGCACGATCTCGTCGATCGCGGTGGCGACGCAGACGGCCTGCTCGTCGTCAGCGCCGAGGCCGGCGTTGGAGAAACTCGCGGCGATGAGCGCGACACGCGACTCGTCACCGAGGCACTCGTCGAGCATCCGCCCGGCGCGGCCCATCACGTCGTCGTCGACGTACTCACCGAAGGGGTCGAACCCGTTGCCGATGGCGTCGAGATCGACGCCGTCCCACACCTCGTCGATGCACGCGAGCTCGTCGTCGGTGAACTCGACCTCCACGCCCTCGTAGGCCATGCGGCTCACGATCTCCGCGCCCGCGGTGTCGGCCGCGCCCTCGGTGGTGTCGACCACCGAATCAACCGCGGTGGTGGCAGGGGCGGCCGTCGGCTCCGTCGTGTTCGAGTCGTCGCTGCAGGCAACCGTGAGAGAGGTGAGCGCGAGTGCGCCGACGATGATCGCCGCGCGCCGCGCCGATGTGGATGAAGTGATGTGGAGCATGCCGCCTCATTTCCGTGTGGCGAGGGCTGAATCCCTCAGGCGGGAGCGACGCTACTGACCGGCGGAATCGCGGCCCAAACTTCCCAGGGAATCACCCGTCGATGCTGAACGAGTAGCCCTCGCACTCCCCGATGCCGGTGAGCGTGACGCTGCCATCGCTGTTCGCTTCGATGGTGAAACGATCGGTGTAGTCGTCGAGGAGAAAATTGGACAGGTCGTCCCAGCTCTCCGCGTTCGTGCCGGTGTCGGCCTGATAGGCCTCCAGGGCGGTCGACACGGTTCTGAAGTCCACTTCGCACACGGCATAGCCGCCGGTGTCGGAGGAGGTGTCGTCCATGCCGCTGAACATGTCGATGCCGCACTCGCCGAGTGCCCCCAGCAGGCCGAACGCCATGCCCATCAGGGCGTCGCTGTCACTGAACGTCGCCTCGTAGCCGCCCGCGTCGACGAACGCATCGTCGAGTGCAGTCGCCGCGCAGTCGGCCTGTTCCTCGGTGGCCGAGCCGTCGGCCACCATCGAGGCAGCCATCGCCGCGACGCGCGTGTCCTTGTCGAAGCAGTCATCGAGCACGCGGCCCGTCAGGCGATCCATTTCCGGATCGTCACCCATCGAGTTCAGTGGATCAAAGCCGCCCTCCTCGGCCAACTCCGGCGCGATGTCGCCGTAGGCCTCGTCGATGCACCGGAGCTGCTCGTCGGAGAGACTCGCGTCGATGCCCGCTTCGTCCATTCCTTGCACCACCGCTCGCGCGGCCGGGCCGGGCTGGTAGCTGTCGCGGGTGGCGAACCACACGACGGAGAAGGCGACGAAGGCCACCACCGCCAGCACCGCGATGATCACACCCGGCCGCGACTTCTTCACCATGGCGTTCGTGTCGACCACGACGCTCGCGGGCGAGGGGGTGGGCGCGTCGCTCATCACGCCTCGTCGCTGATGCTGCCGAACAGGTCGATGCCGCATTCGTCGAACACGGCCAAGGTCTGATCGCTGATGTCGACTTCGTCGTTCATCGTCGCGGCGTAGCCACCGTTCCGGTTGATCATCGCATCGAACTTGGGGGCGGCGCAGGCGCGCTGCTCCGCGTCGCCGAGGTCGGAGGCGGCCATGCTCTGATCGATCAGCTCGATGCGCGTCGCATCGCCCAGGCAGTCGTCGAGCAACGTGGCCGAGCGAGCCATCACGTCGTCGGACACGTCGCCACCGAAGGGGTCGTACGCGCCCTCGAGCTCACCGAGGTCGACGCCGGCGAAGGTCTCGTCGATGCACTTCAGCTCACCGTTCGAGAAGGTCACATCGATGTCGGCCTCCTTCAGGCCGGCCACCACCGCGTTGGCCTCGGGGCCGGGCGTGTAGTCGTCCTCGCCCGCCATGACGAACCAGGCGACGAAGCCACCCACAAGGGCCACGACCACGACGGTGGCAGCGATGAGGCCCGCACGAGACTTCTTCACCGTGGCATGTGCATCGACCACCACCGTGGGGGGAGTCGGCGCGCCGTAGCCGGGAGGAGGGGGAGGGGGCAGGTCGGTCATGTCGCCTCTTTCATCGAACCTGCCGACACCGTAGCCCGTCAGCCCAGTTGGTGTTCAGGGCAACGTGGCTATGCCCACGCCCATGGGGAGTCCTCTCCATGGTCCTCCGGGGAGGGTGATGTCACCATGAGCGCAGACAGGGACAGGAGCCAACATGAACCGCACACCTCGCAACACCGCCGCCCGCACCGCCATCCTCGGAGCTACCGCTGCTGTGCTCATTGCTGCGTGCGGCGGCACCGACTCGGGATCGGGCACGCCAAGCTCCCCCAGCACGTGCGGCCGGCACCTCACGCAGGAGGCTCTCCGGCCCTTGTGCGGCGCAGAGGGTGTGGTGGCCGGCGAGGAGGCGACCTTTCGTGTGCTGCTCGGCGTCGTGAGCAATGTCAACCAGACCCGCTACGACAACGGCCCCACCCTCGTCGACGACCGCGGCCAACCGATCGTCGTCGGCTACGTCAGAGGCGAACCGGGGCGAGGTTTCCAGCTCTCCCGATTCACTCCGGAGGGCGACCTCCTCATCCTCGACATCGTCGACTACATGGGCGCGGATGCGGAACCGGGCGGAATCACCGACTGCTTGACCGACACCGGGGGCTCGGGCTTCACGCTCGGCAGCAGGGCGTACCTCGTCCAGGATGACTCGTTCGTGCCCACGACCGCCGACCAACTGCACGACTGCTCACCGCAGTGGTGAAAGCCGACGTGCGGCCGGCTGGTACGCGCTAGCCCAGCAGGTGTTCAGGGCCGAAGCTGTTCGGCAAGAGCTGATCGAGGGTGAAGATGGCACGCAGGCCGTCGGGGCCGCACGCGTAGATCGGGGTGTCGAGCGGGGCGAACTCACGGATGCGCTGGCGGCAGCCACCACAGCATGTGCCGATGATGTCGCCGTCGCACACTGTGAGCACCTCGGCGATCTCACGTTCGCCGGCGGCCACCATGATCGCGATCGCACTCGCCTCGGCGCAGGTGCTCTGCGGGTAGGCCGCGTTCTCGATGTTGCACGCCGCGTAGACATTGCCGGCCTTCGTGCGGATCGCCGCGCCCACCTTGTAGTGCGAATAGGGCGAGTACGACAGCGCCTGCTTGGCGACGGCGGCATCGAACAGCACACGCTGGGCAGCGGTCATCGGCAGGGTCGGGTGAGCACTCATGCACCCGAGGTTACGCGGCCTGTGGACAGGAGGCACCGGCGAACTCACCCGAGGGGTGTGACCGTCACCGACCAGCCCTGCGCCACCATGATCCTCCACCCGTTGGAGTCGAACGTGTCGCCGGGTTGGAGCAGTTCGGCGAAGGGGGTCTCACCCACCAGTGGCTCCATGTCGTCCACCTCGCCGTCGGCCACGGCCACGATGTGCACGGCGACCCCGCTCGCGGGCAGGTGCGCGTTGAACCCGTCGGCCGTGAGCAGTTCGATCGTGAGGAACTGTTTGTCGCCCAGGCCCACCACGGCCAGGCGCGTACCCACCTCGCCCGCGGAGGGCGACAGCTCCACGGTGCCCCCTCGCGAGGGCGCCGACCACACGTCGGACTCGGGCAGCCACCCGGCCAGGAGGCGGTTGAGGGCGAGGGTGTCGGGCGCATCACGGGCGTCGGGGTTGGTGTCGCGGGGTGCAGCGCTGTTGCTCATCACGTCGAGTGCGCTCAGGTACGCACCTCCCCGCGCCACCCCACTGTGCGCCCACCCGAGCATGTGGCCCAGTTCATGCTCGACGAGGTCCATCGGGCCCTGCTCGCCCCAGTCGGGGTGGAAGTCGCTGGCGCCGATGTAGGCGGAACGACCCGTCACCGACACGGGGCACGGTGGCTGGACGCACGGCTCGCCGATGTTGCCGAAGCCCCCGGGGCTGGAGGCGGTGTGCTCGGCATTGGCGACGGCGAACACCCCTTGTGCATCGGGGCCTGCGCCCGCAATCGCCTGGTCGAGGCAGTCCTGCGGCGATTCCTCGTCGGTGAGCGTCACCTCACCACCTGCGCGGAACACGGGCCGGTAGGCACCGTGCGAGATCGTCTCGTAGTAGTGGGGCACGAGTGCGCGGATCTCGTCGGCAACGGAACGCGCGGTGAGATCGAGGCGCAGTTGCATCCCGCCGTAGATCGAATCGATGGAACCCAGCGGCACATGGCACACCCACACCTCGATGAGGTCGTCGCCGTTGGTGATCCACTGGTGACCCTCGGCCGTGGCCATCAGGTCGGTGAGCGCCACCGGAAGCGGCCCGCTGGCCGTGACCGCGACAGCACCCTGACCGTCGCTGGTTCCCGCGACGGTGCCACTACCAACGCCCCCGCTGTTCGAGGAACACGCCGCCGCACCAACGACGACACCAAGCGCCATCAGGGTGACGAGCGGAGAGCGGCAACGCACGCGCCGAACCCTACGCAAACGCGGCCGCCACGTGACAGCATGGAGGCGATGGTCGTCTCACCCTTCCGTCGGCGCGTACTGGGCAACCCGTTCATGCGCACCGTGCTCTCCGTCTGGGCCTGGTTCCTGCTGGGCGTGATCCTCATCATCTGGGTGCCGCTCGTGTTCCTGGTGTGGGTCTTCACCGCCCCGTTCGACAAGGGTCGCTACTGGCCCGGCTTCGTGTTCCGCCGCCTGTGTGTCGTGCACCAATGGCTCAACCCGCTGTGGAAGTTCCACACCAGCGGTGTGAAGGTGCGCGACCCCCGCCGCCCGTACGTGGTGGTGGCCAACCACGAGAGCTTCGCCGACATGTTCCTCATCTCGCACCTGCCGTGGGAGATGAAGTGGATGTCGAAAGAAGACTTCTTCAAGTACCCACTGGTCGGCTGGCTGATGCGCATGTCGGCCGACATCAAGCTGATCCGCGGCAGCAAGCAGAGCATCGTCTCCGCGATGAGGGGTGCCGACGACCGACTCGCCAAGCGCGTCTCGGTGATGATCTTCCCCGAGGGCACGCGCACCCTCGATGGCTCGCTGGGCGAGTTCAAGGACGGCGCCTTCCGCCTGGCGATCGAGAACCAGTGCCCCATCCTGCCCCTGGCCGTGGCCGGCACCCGAGAGGCGATCCCGAAGGGCGACTGGCGCTTCGGCGTCAGCCACGCCGAGGTGAGAGTGCTCGAGCCGATCGAGACCACGGGGATGACCAAGGACGACATCGACGGCCTGCGCGAACGCACCCGCGCCGTGATCGAAGCAGCGATCGCCGAGATGAAGGCCTGCGCGCAAGCACCTCTCGGCGCGTGACCAACGATCGACACAAGTCGCTCGACTGACAGTTCAACTACGCTGCCCGAGTGTTCAACGGCTACGAACAGGTCGTCCTGATCGGCGAAGGTGGCGTGGGCCGCGTCTACCGCGCGGTCCGCTCGTCCACCGGTGGAATTGTCGCCATCAAGGAGTTGCGCGAGGTCCCCACCGCATCACCGGCTTGGCACCGCGCCAAGCGCGAGTTGGAGGCCATGCTGCGGCTCAAGGGCCACCCGTACGTCGTCAGTGTGGAGGAGATCTTCGACGGTCCCAGCGGACCCTGCCTGGTGATGGAGTACCTCGACGGCGGCACCCTGATCGACCGCGTCGATCAACGCGGGCCACTGCCTGTCGCTGAGTTGCTGCTGATCGGCCAGCAGGTCACCCACGCGTTGGTGGCGGCGCACGAGATGGGGGTGGTGCACCGCGACATCAAGCCCCAGAACCTGCTCGTCGGCAGCTTCGGGCAGGTGAAAGTGGCCGACTTCGGCATCGCGACGCTCGCTCGTGGTGGTACCCGTACGGCCACCAGCGCGCTCACGCTCGCCTATGCCAGCCCTGAGCAGCTCGAAGACCTTCCCGTCGGGCCACCTTCCGACGTGTACTCCTTCGCCGTTGCGATGCTCCACCTCGCCACGGGCAGGAAGCCGTCCATCCGCGAGATGGCCAACCGTCCGCGGGAGGCGATTGCGCTTGCCTCGCTCCATCCGGCGATCGCTGGTGTCGCCGCCGTCCTGCGCGACTCGCTCGCGGAGTCGCCCGATTCCCGACCCTCGATGAGCACGGTGCAGCAATCCTTCAGCGCCGCCGCCGCGGCACTCGGCCCGGCGGCCCTCACGCGCCTACCCACTGCCGCCGACCCCACGGTGAGGTCCCAGCCGGTGCGCAGCCTCGCCGACGCCTCGCAGCACTATCCGGCGCCACCGACGGTGGTCCGGCCGGCAGCGCCGCCCACGATCCCCCAACCCGCGCTCATTGCGCCGGCGACCATCCCGCAGACCGCGTTGGTCAATCCGCCATCCGCGCCACGGCGGCGACACATGGTGCCGATCCTCGTCGCTGCCGCTGCTGCAACCGTCTTGACCGTCGTCGGGGTGATCGCCCTCGGGGGCAACACCGACACGAAGAAGCCAGCGGCCGAGACGACGAATACGGGTGGTGCAGCCGACGGTGCCTCCGCGGCGACGGTGCCTGCCCTCGGGGGCCAGGGAAGTCCGTTGGACACCGCTGCGGCCACTCAATCCGATCAACCGCTCGCTCCGGCCTTCGAGTTGGGTTACTGCAGGAGCGATTCCTCGGATCACGCTGATGTCGCCGCTGCGGTCGCGTACAGCAACGACGGCCGTTACCTGGTAACCGTCGGTTACGACGGCGCGGCCTACGTCCATGACACGACCACCAACACGCCGGCGGGTCCCGTACAGGTCTCGTCGAAGCGTCTGTACGCCGTCGATTTCCACCCGACGAACTACTACTTCGCCACCGCAGGCGCCGATGGCACCGCACGGCTGTGGGATGCCGTCTCGTTGACTCAAGTCGGCTCGTTCGTCGGGCACACCGACGAAGTGCTGTGGGTCGCATTCAGCCCGTCGGGGGACGAACTCGTGACAGCGAGCAAGGACGGCACCATCCGCCGATGGGACGTGGCCTCCCAGTCCCAGATCGGAGCGCCGCTGGTGGGGCATGACGACTGGGTGTACTCCGCCGAGTACAGCCCCGACGGCGGCACGGTGGTCAGCGCGGGTAAGGACGGGACTGCCCGAGTCTGGGACACGAACGGAAGCTCCAGAGCCTTCTTCACTTCGTCGCGATTCGTGCACGGGGCATCCTTCAGCGACGACGGCAACTGGATCATCACCTCTGGGGGAGATGCCGTGGCGCGGGTCTTCGACGCCACCACGCTCACCGAGGTCAATTCGTTGGCGGCCCACCCGTCAACTCAGCCCGACGGCTCCAAGAACTTCCTCATCACCGCCCGATTCAGTCCCGACGCGTCGCAGGTCATCACCACGAGCCAGACGGGGGACATCTTCGTTGCCTCTTGGAACGGCTCGTCGTTCACCGAGGTTCTCCACGACTCAATGGGCACCGCGGCCAATTTCAGTGTCTACTCCCCAGACGGTGGTAGGTACGCGGTTCCATTCAACGACGGCAGTTACCTCGAGTGCGGGGCACAGCCCTAGCGGGTCAGCCGAGCAATCGACGCGGTCGGAGGTGCTACAAACCCTGGATCGAGAGGGAGCACTCCCCGAAGCGGAGCGAGGCGCCGGCTGGAAGGAGGGTGCGTGCGCCGGGCGTGAGGCCAATCACTTCGCCGTGGGGAAGGACCAGTTCGGAGCCATTGGTGGACGCCAGATCCTCGACCCACACCTGCCCATGCTCGAGCCCGACTGCCAGATGGGTTGCGGAGATGCTGCGGGTCACGTCGTCGTAGGACACCAACGACGCTCCGGGCAGGTGGGCCTGCGACACCGGGTTGCGACCGATGACCACCGGAGTCGACAGTGAGACGCGGCGGCCGGACTCGAACACGATCTCAGGCCCGGCAGAGGGTGCGACGGCGGGAGCCCCGGCGACGCCGACCGGGCGGTGAACGGTCTGGTCCGCGGCGGGCATCTCGCGCCCGTCGTCGACGGAAGCGACACCCGCGTCGCTCACATGGCCCGTCCACCCCCGCCCATCCCAGTAGCGCATCTCGTGACGGCCGAGGGGATCGGCGAGCCAGCGCGGCGGGTTCGTCGAGGCCGCCGCAGTACCCGATGCGGACGTACCCGATGCGGGCGGCATGATCGGGCTCCTCTTGTTCGAGCCGCCCAAGAAGCTGGACACCAGCAACAGGCCACCGACCACGCCAGCACCGATCCCACCGGAGCGATTGCCGCTCAACTCCTCGTCGCACACCTGGCGGGCAGACTGCCCCTCGAACACGTACTCCTCGTCGATCGGGTTACCCACGTAGTAGTCGCCCGACCAGCCGCCGTAGGTATCCCACACCTCCTGCTCGTAGGAGTCGTCGAACTTGACCTGGATGTCGTCATTGATCACCGACCCGCACTCGATCGTCACTCCGCCATAGTCGGAGATGCCGTCGAACGAGTAGTCCTTGCTCGTCGGCAACACCAAGAGCACCAGGGTGAGCACCCCGGCGATGACCGCCAACGCGAATCGACCCCCACGTGACTTCAGCATCCGCAGCATTGATTGCTCCCCTCGCCCTGCACCCGCCCGAGGAAACCATTCTCCGCGCTCAAGAGCAAGAGGCGCGCGGACATGTCCACAAGTACATGTCCCTGATGGCCTGACCCTCCGCCCACAGCCCTCGGTACGGTGTCGAGGTGCTCGACGGGTTCCTCAATCCCACAGTCATCGGCGAAGGTGTCTTCGGCCCCGTGTACCGCGCGGTGAGCATCGCCGGCGACAAGGTCGTCGCCATCAAGGAGCTTCGCGGCGTCGATGGCAATTCGCCTGGATGGCTTCAGGCCCAACGCGACATCGCAGCCGTGCAACAGTCGCCCGCGGCCGGGCAGACCGTGACCGTCGAGCAGATCGCTTGGCAACCGACCGGCCCGTGCATCGTCATGGAGTACCTGGACGGCGGTTCACTGGCCGACCACGTGGCCCTCGGCGCGCTCTCGGTCGCGGAGTTCATCCTCGTCGGCCGACAAGTGACGGGCGCGCTCGCCACCGCCCACGCGCTGGCCGTGGTGCATCGCGGCATCCGCCCGCAGAACCTGCTGGTCGACTCGCAAGGGGCGGTGAAGATCGCCGACTTCGGCCTGGCTGCGCTGGCGCGGGAGGAAGGGCAGCGCACCTGGGCACCCTCGTTCACCCCTGCGTACACCAGCCCTGAGGAACTCCACCGTGATCAGCCGGTCGGGCCACCGGCCGACGTGTACTCGCTTGCCGTCACGATGGCGCACCTGGGCACCGGACGGGTACCCTCCGTGGGCGACGACTCATCGGAGCGGGATCTCGAGGAGATCTGTGATCGGCACGCGGCGCTGGCCGGTGTGGTCGCTCTGCTCCGGTCAGGGTTGAACCACGACCCGGCAGCGCGGCCGACGATGGCCGAACTCCGTGACGCGTTCGAGGATGCTGCCAACCAGTTGGGCCCGGAGACGGTGCACCACCTCGTGGCACTCGTGGTGCCGGTGGTCGAGCCCGCTCCGACGCACGACGACACAACAGTGCGACCGCTGCTCGAGCCCGTCACCTCCCTCGCCGAGGCGCCACCGCCGCAACTCCCCTGGGCGAACCTGCCCCCGCCACCGCCCATCGCTGGCGCCGCCGCGTTCCCCGCGACCTCACCTGGGCACGAACGCGACTCGCGGCCCATCGCCGGCATCGTGGTGGCGCTGTTGGCCGCGGCCGCCGTCATCACCGTCGTCGTCGTGAACTCCGGCGACGACGACAACAGCTACATGACGCTGGCGCCGGAGCGATACGTGGTCCCGCAGGACGACGACGGTGGGTTCTCCACCGGTGGCGACTCGGGGTCGGGCAGCGGATCGGGAAGCGGCTCGAGCAACGGTGGCGCCGGCTCTGGGTCGGGCTCGGGCAGCGGGTCCGGCTCGGGCTCCGGGTCGGGTAGCGGGTCGGGGTCGGGTAGCGGCTCCGGGTCGAACAGTGGTGGCGGATCCAATGGCGGCGGCGGGGGCAGCGGAGGCGGGTCGTCGAACGACACCGCCGAGGTCGTCCCCGCCGTCGCCTTCGGCACCACGATGGCTCACAGCGACGCAGTGAGGTCGGCCGCCTACAGCCCCGACGGCAGCCAGGTGGTGACCGCGAGTTGGAACGGAACTGCACAGGTCTGGGATGCGCGTACCGGGCAGTGGTTGTACGAGTTGTGGCACGACCCGAACGGCAAGTACCTCTACTCCGCACGCTTCAGCCCCGACGGCAAGAAGATCGTCGTCTCCAGCCAGGATCGCACGGCCATCGTGTTCGACTCGCGCACGCGCCAGCAGATCGGAGTGCTGCGCGGAACGACCCGGGCTCTCTTCTCCGCCGAGTTCAGCGCAGATGGCCAGCGCATCGTCACCACGAGCTACGAGAACGATGTCCGCGTGTGGGATGCGAACACCTACCAACAGATCGGAACACTGGTGGGCCACACCGACACGGTGTGGGCCGCGTCGTTCAGCCACGACGGCAGCAAGATCGTCTCCGCCGGCAAGGACGGCACCATCCGCATCTGGAACTCGTACACGATGCAGCAAGAGGGTTTCCCCCTCGTCGCCCAACTGGGCGAGGTTGGCTCCGTGCACTCGGTGTATTTCAGCGACGACGACCGCCTGCTGGTGAGCGCCCACTACCACTACGAAGAGGGCACTGACACCCGCAAGGTTCCCGGCTATGCCCTCATCTGGGACGTGCAATCCGGGCAGGTGATCAAGACGTTCGCCGGGCACGCCGACGGGCTGATGATGGCAACCTTCAACAGTGATGCCACACAGATCGTCACTGCCAGCAGTGACGGCACCTCGATCGTGTGGGACGTGGCCTCCGGGCGGCAGGTGAGCCCTGCGTTCAACAGCGGCGAGCCCACCAGCAGCGCCTTCTTCAACCCGGTCGACGACGACGAGGTGGTGACCGGCGGTGCCTACGATGCCCAACTCTGGCGTGTGTGATCGCGTCTCGGTGACAGCCGAACCCAACCGCTACCGTCCGTCGTGATGTTCGCCGGCTATCGCGATGTCGTCCTGATCGGCGAAGGCGGGCTGGGGCGCGTGTACCGCGCCGTTCGCGAGTCCACCGGCGGAGTCGTGGCCATCAAAGAACTCCACGAGGTGCCCTCGGCGTCACCTGCGTGGCATCGCGCCAAGCGCGAGCTCGAAGCGATGCTGCGCCTCAAGGGGCACCCCTACGTGGTCAGCGTGGAGGAGATCTTCGAGAGCACCACCGGGCCGTGCCTGGTGATGGAGTACCTCGAAGGCGGGGCGCTGATGCAGTGGATCGAGCGCCGTGGGCCGCTCACCACACCGGAGATGGTGCTCGTCGGCCTGCAGGTCACCCAAGCCCTCGGCGCGGCCCACGAGGTGGGTGTCATCCATCGCGACATCAAGCCGCACAACCTGCTGGTGGGTGCGTTCGGGCAGGTGAAGGTGGCCGACTTCGGGATTGCCGCGCTCACCCGCCAATCGGGCCTGCACACCCGCACCCAGGCATTCACCCTCGCTTACGCGAGCCCCGAGGAACTCGACGGCGCAGAGGTGGGGCCACCCGCCGACGTGTTCTCCTTCGCCGCGACGATGGCGCACATGGCGACCGGCAAGCGGCCATCCTTCCGCGATCGCAGCACCGTCCGCGACCTGACCGAACTGGAGCAACAGCGACCGGAGATCGCGCCACTTGTGGCAGCTCTGCGCCAGTGCCTCGCCGACGAACCCGGGCAACGACCGACGATGTCGCAACTGCATCAGGCGTTCGCCGCGGCCGCAGCACAACTCGGACCCAAGGCCATCACTGCCCTCGCGGTGTCGCCCGCCGACGCGCCCACCGCGATCCGGTTGGCAGTGCAACCGCCTCCTGCGCCGTTCGCTCCACCGCCACCGACCGGCGGGGCAACCGACATGCGACCCACGGCGTTCGTCGCCCCGACGCCACCCACGCCCCGCACCGACCCCATCACCCCCGCCGGGCACCCCCGGCGGGGGCGACGCCCTCTCGTCATCGGCGCGGCCACCACCGCTCTGCTGCTCGGTGGCTCGGCAGTCATCGTCATCGGTCGCGACTCGGGCGACCCCGCGAGCGCGCCGGGCACCACCGCAGCTGCCACCACCGAACCGGCTGTCGCCACCACGGCCGCCGCGGACACCACGATCACCAGCACGACGATCGACCTCAGCCAGATCTTCCCCACCACCACCGCAGCCTCGCCGGGAGGCACCAGCGGCCAGCTCGAGTTCACCTTGAGCGGGCGGCACACCAAGACCCAGCTGTCGGCCACCTACAGCCCCCAGGGCACGTACATCGCCACCACCAGCAAGGACGCGACGACGGTGATCTGGACCAGCGAGGGTGCCTACGTGAGCACCCTCCTCGGCCACGTCGACGAGGTGAACTCCGCCGTCTTCAGCGAGGACGAAACGCAGGTGCTCACGGCGAGCGCCGACGGTTACGCGATTCTCTGGGATGTCGCCAGCGGCAACATCCTTCGCACGTACGGCCACGGTGGCAACGTCTATTCGGCGGTGTTCAGCCCCGACGGCACGAAAGTGCTGACTGCGGGCGGCGACACGCGGGTGCTGCTCTGGACGCTCGGCGGGTCACAGGAGATGGAACTGGTGACCAACTCGGGCGCGGTCCTGTACGCCGAGTTCAGCCGGGACGGCAGCCGCATCCTCACCACCGGCACCTCCGGTGATGCCCGGCTCTACACCAGCGACGGCAGCCCGATCTTCCCCAACTTCACCGGCATCAACCACCATGCCTCGTGGGGGGTGTTCAGCCCCGATGGGCAGTACGTGCTGGTGGCGACGGGGCACGACAACGGGGCCGAGTTGTGGACCATCGGGCACGACTACGTGCGCAGCTACACCGGGCAGACCGGCCAGGCGAACATGGCGGTGTTCAGCCCGGACGGCAGCCAAGTGTTGGTGGCCAGCAGCGATGGCACGGCCATGCTGTTCGACTTCGACGGAACGGTCGTGAAGACCTTTGCCCAAGGCGACATCGTGAGGGCCGCCACGTTCAGCCCCGATGGTTCACGCGTGGTGACCGCCGGCGACGCCGACACCGCCAAGGTGTGGCGGGCCTGACGCCGCAGGGTTTCACCCCGGCGGACATGTCCTCGACGACATGTCGTCGCGGATCTTGTCGCGTCGGCGGGTCGTGGGTACCGTCCGACGATCAGGTACGGCATCAGGACGGGAGAGTTGCCATGATCGCCTCAGCTCAGTGGGACGGGTACACCGTCTGCAGCGTCATCAGCGGGATCATCATGATCGTCGCCGCCCTCGTGCCCGGCGTGGCCAAGGGGCGCGATCGGGTGTGGTACGTCCTCGGCGGAGTGGCAGTCGGCGGGTACGGGATCTACGTCGCCAATCAGACGTCGGGCACCTTCGGGTTTCCCGTCCAGATCTTCATCATCCCGATCGTCGCTGCGCTGTATCTGCTGGTTCAGCTGTACCAGGTGCTCACGAAGGCAGGCAAAGGTGCCGCGGGTACGTCCACTCCGTCACCCCGTCACCCCGACCCTCCACGCCCCCAGGACGCCCACAGAGTCCCTCGCCGGCTCCTCGGACGGCGCTTTCCATGGCACCGCCTCCGGCTCCGGCGCCCGCCTCGCCGCCCCAGTGGCAAGCCGACCCACACAAGCGGCACGAGCTGCGCTACTGGGACGGCACGCGGTGGACCGAGCACGTCTCGAACGCCGGTGTCGTCGCCGTCGACGTGGTGCATTGACGGCGACGACCGGCATCACGAGCGGCTCACGCCATACGAGTGCGGCCCAAGCGGGTGGCGCCCAGCAGCAACAGGCCCGCGCCGACGAGCACTGCGACCAGCGTCAGCGTGACCGTGGTGTTCGAACCGGTGACCGGAACCTGGGGGAACGGCACCAGGAAGTTGTGAACCACACCCTCGACGCGCACCGAACATCCCTCGACCGTGGCGTCATCCTCTGCGAAGAACTGGATGTCGTACTCGCCCGACGCATCAGCCTGGTGTTCGCCCTGGATGTGGTCGACGAGCTGGCCGTCGCACTCGATCGTGAGATCGAGGATCACCTCGTCGGCGTCGAGCCCATCGAGGAACAGCTCCCAGTTGAGAACTCCCGGGCCGATGGGCTGCAGAGAGCTCTCCGCATGCGCTGTGCCCGACATGCCGAACATCGCCATCCCGACAGCGACGACTCCGATCACCCGCAACTTCTTCATTGTTCCTCCCGAACTGTGGATGTTGATCCACCGCCGCCGGGCCGCACGAACCACGCCGCCGACGGGGTGTCGCCGCATGGTCTCATGGTGGTCGTGAGCGGTGTAAGGCTCTGCGCGACATGCACCTGGGTACATGTTCCGGGTCGGCGGAACGGCGATCACACCACATCTACACGCGCTCGCTTGCGGCCAGTAGGGTCGCATGCAGGCAGGAACAGGAGGGCGTGTGTTCAACGGCTATCGCGACGCTGAACTGATCGGCGAGGGCGGGCTGGGCCGCGTGTACCGGGCCGTGCGCATCTCCACCGGAGGTGTCGTCGCCATCAAGGAGCTGAGGGAGGTTCCCTCGGCCTCGCCGGCATGGCACCGCGCCAAGCGTGAGCTGGAGGCGATGCTGCGCCTCAAGGGTCACCCCTACGTGGTGAGTGTGGAGGAGATATTCGACGGCCCCGAAGGTCCGTGCCTGGTGATGGAGTTTCTCGACGGTGGCACCCTGCTCGACCGGATCGCGACCGGCCCACTGACCACACCCGAGCTGGTGGTCGTCGGACAGCAGGTCACCCAGGCGCTGAGCGCGGCGCACGCTGTGGGTATCGTGCACCGCGACGTGAAGCCGCACAACCTGCTCGTCGGATCGTTCGGGCAGGTGAAGGTGGCCGACTTCGGAATCGCCGCACTCACTCGCGATGCCGGACTGCACACCCGCACACAGGCGTTCACGCTCGCCTATGCCAGCCCGGAGGAACTGGAAGGAACGAGCGAGATAGGGCCGGCCGCCGACGCGTTCTCCTTCGCCGCGACCATGTCGCATCTCGCCACTGGGAAGAAGCCGGCTATCCGCAGCCGCTCCATCGCCGACGATCTGGCCGCGTTGGAACCCGGCGACAAGGTAGCCGCCACGGTGGCCGAGGGCCTGCGCCGCTGCCTTGAGATCGACCCGGCCGCCCGACCGACGCTGCCCGAACTGCACCGGCTGTTCAACGCCGCATCGGCCGCGCTGGGCCCCGAGGCGACCAGCGGCCTCGAGACAGCGCCGGTTCACGCGCCCACGGACTTGCGGCCCACAGACCCGATCGCGCCACTACCCCTCGACACCCAGGCGGAGGTGCCCGCCGACCCACCCACGATCGTGCGACCGGCAAGCGCACTTACACAATCGCCTACACACGTCACGCACGCCGGACTCGCGCCGACGCTTCTCCACGGACCGCCTGAACCTGCGGACGATGTCGACACGGAACGAGCCGTCGCTCTTCGCTCACACCGCAGAACCCCTCGAGCACTTCTCGCGCTGGTCGCCGGTGTCGTTGTCACCGCGATCGTGGCCAAAGCGGCCGTCATGAACCAAGAGTCCGACCCAACTACCGCCGCTGGAACTGACTCGACTCAGATTGGCTCGGCACCAACGTCTCCCGTGGCCACCGGCGCTGCCACGGGAACCCTACTGAGAACGATCCCACACGAAGCCCCGCTGGTATCGGGAACGTTCAGTCCCGACGGCAGCATCATCCTTACAACCGCCCGCGATGAGACAGTCAGACTCTGGACACTGGCGGGAGAGAACACCATGGAGATCGGCGGCATCGAGTACCTGTCATCAGGCACCTTCAGCCCCGACGGCACCACCATCCTCACCACCAGCTTCGACCACACCGCCAAGCTTTGGAGCCTCGACGGCAAGGAACTGGAGATCCTCGAAGGTCACACCGACTGGGTCCTGTCCGGGACCTTCAGCCCCGACGGCACCACCATCCTCACCACCAGCACCGACGGCACCGCCAAACTCTGGAGCCTCGACGGCAAGGAACTGAGCTCGATTGATGACCATAGTGACTGGGTCCAAGCCGGGAGCTTCAGCCCCGACGGCATGACCATCCTCACCACCACAAAGGACGGCGTCGCGGAGCTTTGGACCCTTGGCGGCAACCCACTCACAACCCTTCCAGTCGGAGGTTCGGTCACATCCGGCCGCTTCAGCCCTGACGGCACGAAGATCGTCACCGCGAGAGACGAAGGCACCGCCACGCTGTGGACGCTTGAAGGACAGCGCCTCGCCGAATTCACCCACGCCGACAGGATCAACTCCAGCAGCTTCAGCCCCGACGGCACCACCCTCCTCACCACCAGCCGGGATGGCACTGCCAAGCTGTGGGACCTGGACGGCAACCTGCTCAAGGACATCCCTGTGGGCGGTGATGTCCTCACCGGCGCGTTCAGCCCCGATGGCACAATGATCCTCACCACCAGCACCGACGGCACCGCCAAACTGTGGGCAGCAGGATGAACTTCAACGGCTACCGCGACGCTGAACTGATCGGCGAGGGCGGGCTGGGCTCTGTGTACCGGGCCGTGCGCATCTCCACCGACGGCGTCGTCGCGATCAAGGAACTGCGCGACGTGGGGCGCGGGTCGCCGGTGATGCATCGCGCTCGACGCGAACTCGAGGTGCTGCTCAAGCTGAAGGGCCACCCGTACGTGATCAGTGTGGAGGAGATCATCGAGGGGCCGCAGGGGCCCTGCTTGGTGATGGAGTTCGCTCCTGGCGGCTCGTTGATGGCGCGGATGGACGACGGCGGTCCCCTGCCGTCGCCGGAGCTGATCCTCGTCGGCCAGCACGTCGCACAAGCCCTCGCTGCGGCCCACGAGCAGGGGATCGTCCACCGTGACGTGAAGCCGCACAACCTGCTGATCGGGGCCTTCGGGCAAGTGAAGGTGTGCGACTTCGGCATCTCCGCCCTCGCCCGCGACTCGGCCAGCCGCACCCAGACCCAGGCGATCACGCTCACCTACGCCAGCCCGGAGGAACTCGACGGTGCCGACGTGATCGGCCCCGCCGCCGATGTGTACTCGTTCGCCTCGACGTTCCTCCACCTCGCGACCGGGCAACGGCCGACGTTCCAGGAGCGGATCGACCCACGAGCCTTCGCACTGCAGGCATCGGCCGACCGCAGCGCGGTGATGCTTCCGGTGTTCAAGACGATCGGCGAGGGGCTCGCGCACAACCCCGCGGACCGACCCACCGTCGCCCATCTCGTCGCACTGTTCGACGAGGCCTCCTTCCGCCTCGGTGACCAGCGGCTGCACAAATTGATCACCCCGCGTCCCCGTGACAAGGCAGCGATGGAAGTGGAGTCGGCCACCTTCATTCGCCCGGCAGCGGCCCAGCCGGCGGCCCACCCAGCGGCGATCGTCCAACCGGTCACCAGCGCTGCAGCGACTCCCGTATCCGCAACCGCCGCGGTGGCAGCCGGCTGGTACGACGACCCCTCCAAGCGCCACCAGAAGCGCTACTGGAACGGCACCATCTGGACCGAACACATCAGCGACAACGGCACGACAGGGATCGACCCGCTCAAACCATCCTCGACCTCGACGAGCACACCGCTCCCCGCCGCCGGCTGGTACAACGACCCGTCTAGTCGTCACCAGAAGCGCTACTGGAACGGCACCATCTGGACCGAACACATCAGCGACAACGGCACGACAGGGATCGACCCACCCACCCGGGACCGGTGAACGAGCACCTGCCATCGACTCTCTGACGAGACGCTGTGACCGTCAGGGTTCGCGGTAGCGGACGAAGGTGGCGTCGTCGTTGACCATCGACCGGTCGACCCGCGCCTGGACGACTGTGTCCGAGATCAGGTCCAGCGGCGCCTCCGCCGCGAACGCGACGCGCTCGTCGTCGCCCAACAACCACTCGGAGACTGCGTCGGTGGCGGCGATGAGCACGTCGCCCGAGGCAAGGTCGCCCGCAGCGAGTGTGGGCTCGGCCGGCGGCATGTTGACACTCGACAAGAGATCGGGGTGGCTGCCGAAGGCCGCCGCGGATTCGAGGGGGAAACTGCGCAGGAGGCTCCACCCGTCATCGTTGCGACGCAGGTGCAGCAAGCAACTGTCGCCGACGGCCAGAGCTCTCCATCTCGTGCGGCTGTTTTCGGAGGAGATCGACACGGCGAGGAGGGTGGCGAACGCCCCGCGGCGCAACCCTTCCTGTGCCCACCACGCGACCTCACCCTGGGTGTGATGCTCGGTCCACACCGTCGCCGCGCGCTCCACGGCGCGGGGCACGACATCGGGGTGGAACGCGCCCGCATCCGACGCGACCGCGTCGACCAACGCGGACGACCACACCCGGGCGCCGAACGAACTCGACGCGCCGTCCGAGACGGCAATCAGCCCGCGCGCTTCATCGGTTGCCCAACTGTCCTCGTTCTCGTCATCCGACGAGCCCATCTTGGGCAGCGAGAATGCTTCGTATCCCGTGGAGGTGCTGGGCGCGTACCCAGTGGCCAACGGTGTCGCACGAGGCGCAGCAGGCGCGACCAGCGGCGGCGTCTGAGGCGCAACCGGGGCCGGAGCCGGAACCGGCGCCACGGCACCTCGCGCGAGGCCCCACACCGCCACACGACCGAGGGCAATGCCGACAAGTCCTGCTCCCGTCAGGATCGCCAACTTGCCATCCAACTCGGGCACCTTGCGACTCATGGCGACGGCCGCCAAACCGGTGACCACGAGCGCCGGCAGCATGTCGCCCACCCAGGGAAGCAACTGCGACCGCCGGTTCATCGCAGGAGATGTCCCACGCTCGTACCCACATTGAGGAAGGTGACCACGGAACGGAAGTCGGCGTTCATCCCGAAACCACGCGACCCGGGTTTCACCGCGAACCCCTGTGATGCCGCCGCCGTCAGCATCACCTGGGGCAACGGGCTGGACATCTCGAAGAGGGTGCGCCCGTATTTGCCCATCGCCCGAGACGGCTCGTCGGGGAACAGCAGCGGGGCCGAGCCGGCCGAGACATCCAAGTTGAACATCAGCGTGTTGCCGTCGGTGGTGGCGAGGCCTCGCAGGCGGGCGGCCCACTCCGTGGGGTCACCATCGGTGGACTCCCCATCGGAGAGGTTGATGACGATCGGCGGGAAGGAGTCGGGGTAC
>WBZL01000982.1_pt1 | contig 31219 bp, 23 predicted proteins | sample 5204291 | NCBI WGS metagenome assembly WBZL01 (sample SAMN12344345, study PRJNA552823) | activated sludge metagenome | biome: Activated sludge suspended growth; feature: Nitrification reactor; material: Wastewater; isolation source: activated sludge from nitrification reactor of wastewater...
GAACTGGTTCGCGCCGTTGTTGGGCACGGTGGCCGGGTTCCAGTTCGCAGCCGTGTTCCAGTTGCCGTTGCCGGCCACCCACTGCGAGACGACGGGTGCCGCCTGGAGACCCCCGGCCGCCACCAGCGCGACCATCGCCGCGACAGGGCGCTGCCGCCTGCCGGTCGTCCCGTGACGTCGTGGCGCCGAAGGTCCGACCGGGTGGGCCGGCAGGGCGGGCCCAGGCCGGCGCCAGGCCAGCAGTGCTTGGGCTAGGGATGTCCTCTCCGAGGCCGGCCGTGGCCGGTTTGGCCTGGCCACGGACCGGTCCGGCCCGAATCGCCGCGCCGGGATGGGTTCGGATGTCATGGTGTCGCTGCGCTCCCATGCCGCACCGGGATGTGCCGCATGGAGGTGATATCGGATTCGGTCGCCGAACCCCGACAGACGCAACGCGGTGTGACCGACACCCGAACGAGGGGGTGGCCGCCTCGACCCTCACGGGCCGCCGCGCTGGCCCGCGTGCGGCAGGGCACCCGGCCGGCCTCAGCGCGGCAGCCCCAGCCCCCGCTGCGCGATCAGGCTGCGCTGGATCTCGTTGGTGCCGATGCTGATGACCCACATCAGCGAGTGGCGCAGGTTCTGTTCGTAGCGGCCGTGGCGCAGCGCGCCGGGTGCGCCCTGCGACAACGCGGCGCGTGGGCCCAGGATGTCGAGTGCCGCCTCGCCGAAGCGCTCCATCAGCTCGCCGGAGAAGACCTTGCTCATCGCGCCGGTCTCGGGTGGCGTGGTGCCGCTCTCGGCCAGCTCCGCGCAATGCAGCATCAGCTGGCGGCCGACCTCGATGTCGGCAGCCAGCGCGCCGATGCGGTCGCGCACCACCGCGTCGTGGCGCAGCGCCGGGTCGGCGCGCACGTCGCGGCACAGCAGGTCGAACGCATGCGCCACCTTCAGCACGATGCCGCCGCCGACCACGCCGCGCTCGTTGGCCAGCGCGTCGGTCAGCACCTTCCAGCCGCCGTTGACCGGGCCGACGAGGTTCTCGCGCGGGATGCGCACGTCGTCGTAGAAGATGTTGGCGAAGTGCCCGTCGTACATCGTGGTCGCCGGCTTGACCGTGATGCCGGGCGTGTCCATCGGCACGATGAACATGCTGATGCCGGCGTGCGGCGCGGTCCGGTAGCGCTCGGGGTCGGGGTCGGTGCGGGCGGCCAGGAACATGTAGCGCCCCCAGTAGGTGGTGGTCCAGATCTTCTGGCCGTTGATCACCCACTGCGTGCCGTCGGCGCTGAGCTCGGCGCGCGTGCGCAGGCGCGCCAGGTCGCTGCCGGCATCGGGCTCGCTGTAGCCCATGCCGTGCATGGCCTCGCCGCGCAGGATCTCGGGCAGGTAGCGCGCGCGCTGCTCGGGCGTGCCGTGCATCAGCAGCGCGTTGACCTGCACCGCCGCGCCGGCGCGCGGCGCCTCGGCACGCTCCATCACCTCCAGGTAGGCCAGCAGCTCGCGCGGGCTGCAGGCCAGGCCGCCGTGCTCGCGCGGCCAGGCCAGGCCGATCCAGCCGGTGCGGCCGAGGTCGCGCGCGAAGGACGCGTCGAACTCGCGCTCGTGGAAGGGCTGGCGGTCGAACGCCGCCTTGCGCTCGCCGCTCCAGTGCTCCTGCAACCACTCGCGCACCTCGGCGCGCAGCGCATTGCCGGCCTCGCCCAGGTCCAGCTCGGGCAGCGTCGCGGTGTCGTCGTCCAGCAGCGCGGCGGCCAGCTCGGCGCGGGCGGTTGCGGCGCCACCGAGCCCCAGCAGGTCGAGGTGCACGCGCTTGAAGTGGCGCGGTGCTTCGTGCTCCTCGGCGTAGCCGATGGCACCGAAGGCGTGGTGCGTTTCGAGCGACACCTGGCGCAGCGCCACGCCCGCGGTGGCCATCGCGGCGGCCGCGAACCAGGCCCGCGAGGGCAGGCCCAGGTCGTGCGCCGCGGCGGCCTGCTGCAGCACCCCGCGCACGCCCTCCAGCGCGATCCAGGCGTTGGCCAGCTTGTGCTGCACGGCCTGGAAGCGGCCGATCGGCTGGCCGAACTGGCGGCGCTCCCGGGCGTAGTCGACGGCCAGCTCGAAGGCGCGCCGGGCCGCGCCATGCGCCCGGGCCACGCCGATCAGGCGCGCCGCGTCGCGCAGGTCCGCGCACGCCCCGGCGGGCAGCGCGAGCCGCATCGCGCCGGCGTTGTGCAGGCGCAGCTCGCTCCAGCCCTGGGCGCCCGAGGCGCCCATCGCGCGGCAGGGCTGCACCTGCACGCCGCCGTCGGCCAGATCGACCAGCAGCGGTGGGTCCTGCGCGGCGCCCGGCACCCACACGGCCCGCGCGCCGACGACCCCGTCGACGCCGCGCAGCGTGCCGCTGGCCCGGCTGCCGTCGATCGCCACGGCGCTGCCGGGGGCAGGATGACCCCAGGCCAGTGCGATCGGGGCGGCTTCCTCGTGGACGATCCGGCGCAGCCAGCGCGAGGCGACCGACTCGGCCGCGGCGGCCCCGCCGGCATCCAGCCGGCGCAGCGCCAGGTTGGCCAGCGCCACGCCGGCCATCGGCGCCGGGGCCGCGGCACGGCCCAGCTCCTCCATCACGACGACGATCTCGCGCAGCCCGCCCTCGGCAGGCTCGGCCCCCAGCGTGGCCAGGCCCTGGCCGACCAGGCCACGCCAGAGGGCGTGGACCGCAGCGGCGTCCTGGCCGCGCGCCACCGCCTGCGCCGGCGGCCAGTGCTGCTGCAGGAAGCCGCGCAGTGCGTCGCGCAGCAGCGCGCGCTCCTCGTCGCCCGGCATCGCGTCGCGGTCGGTGGCCGCTGGCGCGTCGCGCGTCATGGCCGTCCCAGCACGCCGGCAAGACGCAGCCGCTGCAGCGTCGCCGCGTCCACGCCCAGGCGGCTGGCCAGCACGGCCTCGGTGTCGGCGCCCAGGCGCGGCAGGACGGGCCGTGCGGCGGTGGGCGTGCCGCTCAGTTTGAAGGGCAGGTTGGCGACCCGGAAGCGATCGGCGCCCTCGCCGAGCTCGGCCAGGAACCCGCGCGAGGCGATCTGCGGGTCGGCCATCGCCTCGGCGACGGTCTTGTAGCGCGAGCAGGGCACGCCGGCGGCCATCAGCACGGCCTCGCAGTCGGCGCCGCTGCGTTGCACCGTCCAGCCCTCGATCAGCGCGAGCAGCTCGCCCCAGTGGGCCTCCTTGGCGGCCACCGTCGAGAAGCGCGGGTCGGCCTTGGCCTCGGGATGGCCGATCACGTCGAACAGCACCTCCAGGTTCTTCTGCGTCACCGCCGCCACCATCACCCAGCCGTCGGCGGCGCGCACCGGCTCGTAGACCTGGCGCCGTCGCTCGGGCGGGAACTGCGCGGCCTGCATCTCGTAGATCAGCATGCCCAGCACCGAGTCGATCAGCGACACGTCGATGGCCTGACCCAGCCCGCTCTTCTCGCGTTCGTACAAGGCCATCTGGATGGCGCCGAAGGCGTAGGCCGCACCCAGCACGTCGGCGATGAAGATGCCGTTGTTGGCCGGCCGCGGGTGGTCGCGGTCCTGCCTGGGCTGGTACGCGCCGTAGGCCACCTCGTAGCCCGAGGCGGCATGGATCACCGGCGCGTAGGCCGGCGCCGTGGCCTTGGGGCCGGTCTGGCCGAAGCCGGAGATCGACGCGTACACCAGCCGCGGGTTGTCGCGCGACAGCGTGGCATGGTCGAGTTCGAGGCGCTGCATCACGCCGGGGCGGAAGTTCTCCACCACCACGTCGGCCTGCAGCGCCAGCTCGCGCGCCAGGGCGCGGCCCTCGGGCCGGCTCAGGTCGAGCACCACGCTGCGCTTGCCGCAGTTCATCGACGCGAAGTAGGTGCTGATGCCACCACGCAGCGGCTCGCGCTGCCGCACCACGTCGCCCTCGGGCGGCTCGATCTTGATCACGTCGGCGCCGGCATCGGCCAGCATGCGCGTGCACATCGGTCCCGACATCACGATGGTGAAGTCGACGACGCGCAGCCCGGCCAGGGCGTCGGGACGGCGGGTGGCGGCGGGCTCGGGCATGGCGGATGCAAGGGGGGCGATGACGCCGAGCATCGCCAAGCCGCGGCCAGGCGGGCAAGGCAGGCGCCGGCACGGCAACTGTGCGGCGGGCGCACAAGCGCGCCGGCTGGCCGCCCCGCACCGCGTGCCGCCGCCGCGGCCGGGTGCGTCGCGGGCCGTCAGCCCCGCAGGCCGCGCCCTCGCAGGGCTCGAGCCCGTGGACTGGCGCCCGCCCGTCCGCAGGGACGCGCCGGCGTCTCGCCTCAGCCCTCGCTCATGCGCTCCTGCGCGAAGTCGAGGAAGGCGCGCACGCGCGCGCTCAGGTGCCGCCGGCTGGCGTAGACGGCGTAGATCGGCTCGCGCTCGAGCTCGAAGTCGTCGAGCACGGTGACCAGCTGGCCCTGTTCCAGTTCGGTGGCGATGTGGTAGTCGGCCAGGCGGGCCAGGCCCATGCCCGCCAGCACCAGGGCGCACAGCATGTCGCCGTTGTTGGCGGCCAGCACGGCGCGCGGCTCGATCGTCTGCAGCTTCGCCTCGGCGGCGCCGGCCGCGCGGCCACGCAGCGGCCAGCGGCTGCGATACGAGCCGGGCAGGAAGTTCAGGCAGCGGTGCTGCAGCAGGTCGTCGGGCTGGGCCGGCGTGCCGGCGCGGGCCAGGTAGGCCGGTGCGGCGCACAGCTGCCAGCGCGCGGTGGTGATGCGGCGTGCGACCAGGGTGCTGTCGGGGATGTTGCCGCTCTGGAACGAGATGTCGATCTGCTGCTCGAACAGGTCCGGCGGCGTGGCCGCCAGCACGAACTCGACGCGCAGCTGCGGGTGCCGCTCGAGGAACTCGGGCATCAGCGGGGCCAGGCGGCGGCGTGCGAAGGCCGGCGTGCTGGACAGGCGCAGCACGCCGGTGGCTTCGGTGGCGGCGGGGCCGATCGAGGCCTCGGCCTCCTCCAGCGCGGCCATCACCTTCTGCGCGGCCGCGAGGAACTGCTCGCCCTCCTGCGTCAGCTGCAGCACGCGCGAGGTGCGGTGGAACAGGCGCACGCCCAGGCGGTTCTCCAGGCGCTGGATGACCTTGCTGATGGTCGACGGGTCGAGGTCCAGGCTGCGCGCGGCGGCCGAGAAGCTCTCGACCTCGGTGACGCGCAGGAAGAAGGCCAGTTCGCGGATGCGGTCGTTCATCGATGGCGGCAGGGTGGCGTTGGATTCATGGGTGCTGTGACGCGCAGGGCCGGGGTGCGGGTTGCCGCGGGCTCGACAGCGCCGAGGCAGTCCGTCCAGAATGTGTATGGTTGGACCAATCGACGAGGCGCGCATGTTATCGCGGACCGACAACGAATCGCTCACCCGGGTAGGCCCGGGCACCCCGATGGGCGCGCTGATGCGCCTGCACTGGGTGCCCTTCCTGCTGTCGCGCGACCTCGTCGCCGACGGCCAGCCGCATCGCGTGCGTCTGCTCGGCGAGGACCTGGTGGCGTTCCGCGACAGCTCGGGCCGGCCGGGCCTCGTGGACCACGCCTGCCCGCACCGCGGCGCGCCGATGGTCTTCGCGCGCAACGAGCACGACGGCCTGCGTTGCATGTACCACGGCTGGAAGTTCGGCGTCGACGGCGCCTGCCAGGACACGCCGGCCGAGCCGGCCAACTCGCCACTGTGCCGCCACGTGCGCATCCAGCACTACCCGGTGCGCGAGCGACACGGCGTGCTGTGGACCTACATGGGCCCGGACGCCGAGCCGCCGCCGCTGCCCGAGCTGGAGTGGAACCTGGTGCCCGACGAGCAGGTGGCGCTGTCGATGCGCATCCAGGAGTGCAACTGGCTGCAGGCGCTGGAGGGCGAGATCGACTCGGCGCATGCCGCCATCCTGCACGGCCGCGTCGACCAGGCCGGCACCATCAACCAGTGGCGCCAGGCCGAGGACCTGAAGCCGCGCTTCGAGTGCGTGGTGCACGACGCCGGCGTGCACATCGCGTCGCGCCGCAGGACGTCGGCCGAGGGCGGCAAGGAGTACGTGCGGATCAACCAGTACCTGATGCCGTTCTGGACCCTGGTGCCGCCGCAGAAGCAGTACCCCGAGCTGAGCGGCCACGCCTGGGTGCCGGTGGACGACGAGCACACGCTGTGCCTGATGTTCAGCTACCACCCCTCGCAGCCCTTCTACGAGAAGACGCGTGCGGTGTTCAAGAGCGGCCACCAGGGTCGCGAGACCGGCCACCCGTCCGACGACTCGTTCGACGAGCGGCCCGTCTCGCACCCCTACCCGAAGTACTGGAGCAAGTACAACCGCGCCAACGCCTACCGCTTCGACTTCGGCATGCAGGTGAATCACTTCAACTCGGGCTTCCCCGGGCTGTGGATCCAGGACGCCGCCTGCCAGTCGGGTACCGCGGCGGTCTACGACCGCTCGCAGGAGCACCTGGGCACCACCGACCTCGGCATCGTGCGCACGCGCCGCCTGCTGCTGGATGCGCTGCGCCGCCTGCAGACCGAGAACCAGCGCCCGGCCTCGGCCCTGGATCCGGCGCAGTTCATGTGGCGCGCGGTGTCGCTGACGCTCGACGCCGGTGCCGACTGGAAGGCCGCCGGCGCGGGCCCGATGCGGGCCCGACTGGGCGCCGACTTCGGCTACACGCCTTGAAGCCGCCGCGCACTGGGCCGAGCCGCCGAGGCGATCTCGACGAAACTCCGCTGCCGTCTTGACCCGGCCCTGACGCGACCCCGATGTGCTGCCACCCCCCATGCTCGACACGCTGACCGACGAATTCCCGCCGCACCGGCCGCGCCCGGCCGGCGCGCCGCTGCCGCTGCAAGGCGTGCGGGTGGTCGACTTCTCGCACTTCATCGCCGGGCCGCTGGCCACGATGTTCCTCGCCGACCTCGGCGCCGAGGTCATCAAGATCGAGCCGCCAGGCCGTGGCGAAGACCTGCGCCGCTACCCGCCCGAGCTGCCGCAGCTGCCCGACCAGGGCGGCCCCTTCCTGTGGGCCAACCGCGGCAAGCGCAGCGTCGCGCTGGACCTCAAGCACCCGCAGGGCGTGGCGCTGGCGCGTGCGCTGGTCGAACAGGCCGACGTGCTGGTGGAGAACTTCTCCAGCGGCGTGATGGAGCGCCTGGGCCTGGGTGTCGAGGCCTGCCGGGCCGCCAACCCGCGGCTCGTCTACTGCTCGATCTCGGCCTACGGGCGCGACGGGCCGTTTGCCGACCGGCTGGGCTTCGACCCCGTGGTGCAGGCCGAGAGCGGCTTCGTCAGCATGAACGGCTACCCCGACCGCCAGGGCGTGCGCGCCTCGGCGGCGGTGATGGACATGGGCACCGCGATGATGACCAGCAACGCCGTGCTGGCCGCGCTGTTCGCGCGCAGCCACCTCGGCCACGGACAGTTCGTCGAGGTCGGGCTGTACGACACCGGCCTGTTGATGACCGGCTGGGCGCCGATGCAGCACCTGCTGACCGGCCGTGAGCCGCAGCGCCACGGCAACACCAGCGTCGACACCTGCCCGAGCGGTGTGTTCAGCGCCAGCGACGCCGACTTCTACATCAACTGCGGCAACGACCGCGTCTACCAGCGCCTGGCGCTGAACGTCGTCGAACGGCCCGACCTCGCCCACGACCCCGAGCTGGCCGGTCGCCATGGCCGCCATGCGCGACGCGACGAGCTGTTCGCCGAGCTCGGCCGCGAGTTCGCCCAGCACCCCTTCGCGCACTGGCAGTCGCGCATGCGCGAGGCCGGCGTGCCCTGCGGCATCGTGCGCACCGTCGGCCAGGCGCTGCGCTCGGCCGAGACGCAGGCCCGCGGCACGGTGACCTGGATCGAGCACCCCACCGCCGGGCCCATCCCCAACATCGCGCCGCCCTGGCGCTTTGCCGACACGCCGGTGGCCGACCCGGTGGCCGCACCGCGCGTGGGCGAGCACACGCACGAGGTGCTGCGCCAGGTGCTGGGGCTGAACGACGCGCGGCTGGCCGAGCTGGCGGCGCAGGGGGCGTTCGGCGCGGCGGCGGAGTCCGCACCGTGAGCGCGCCGGCCAGCTGCTCAACGCGCGCCGCGGCGTGCATGCTGCGCGGTGGTCGCCGATCGGCTCGCTCGGATGCCGGGGATGCGTGGAACGACTCGCACGGCAGGCGGGGGCATCGGTGACCACGCGCAGCCTGCGTGGCCAGGTGGCGGTGGCCGGCATCGCCGAGACGCGCTACTACAAGCACGGCCAGTCGCCGGTGCCCGAGTTCCGGCTGGCGCTGCAGGCCATCGTCGACGCCTGCGCCGATGCCGGCATCGACCCGGCCGACATCGACGGCTTCGCGTCGTACAGCAACGACCGCGCCGACCCCTCGCGCCTGGCCGCGGCGCTGGGCACCCGGCGCCTGCGCAGCACGACGATGCAGTGGGGCGGCGGCGGTGGCGGCTGCGCGGCGGCCCTCGGCAACGCCGCCGCGGCCATCGCCGCCGGCCTGGCCGAGGTGGTGGTGGTCTTCCGTGCTCTGGCCCAGGGCCAGCACGGCCGCTTCGGCCAGAGCCGGCCGGCCGCGACGGCCAGCGCCGAGATGGCCTACATGGCCCCGTACGGCGTGCTCAGCCCGGCCCAGAAGTACGCGATGAAGGTGCGCCGCTACATGCACGAGCACGGCGTGCGGCAGGAGGCGCTGCGCGCCGTCGCGCTGGCTTCGTACCACCACGCGCAGGCCAACCCTCGCGCGGTGATGCACGGCAAGCCGCTCGACGAGGCCAAGTACGACGCGTCGCGCTGGATCGTCGAGCCCTTCCACCTGTACGACATCTGCCTGGAGAACGACGGTGCGGCCGCGGTCGTGCTGGTGAGCGCCGAGCGCGCGCGCACGCTGCGCCAGCCGCCGGCCTACCTGCTGGGCGTGGCCGCCGGCAGCGACCACCGCAGCTTCGCGCAGCCGCACAACGCGCCGCACTACGCCAGCGCCAGCTTCGTCGGCGTGGCGCAGGACGTCTACCGCATGGCGCAACTCGGTCCGGCCGACATCGGCAGCGTGCAGGCCTACGAGAACTTCACCGGCGGGGTGCTGATGGCGCTGGCCGAGCACGGCTTCTTCGAGCCGGCCGACGCCAACGGCTTCATGACGCTGGACAACCTGAGCGCGCCCGGCGGCCGCCTGCCGCTCAACACCAGCGGCGGCAACCTGGCCGAGTGCTACATGCACGGCTTCGAGCTGGTGCTGGAGGCGGTGCGCCAGGTGCGCGGCACGTCCACCGCGCAGTCCGCGCGCCACGACACCGCGCTGGTTATCGGCGGGCCGCTGGTCTCGCCGGTGAGCAGTCTGATCCTCGGCTCGGAGGCCGCGCTGTGACATCCACCTACCTGCCCGACGGCCTGCCCGCGCCGATGGACGAGGAGGGCGTGGCCGCGCCGTACTGGCAGGGCCTGCGCGAGGGCGTGCTGCGCGTGCAGCGCTGCGCCGCCTGCGGGCGCTGGCAGTTCGGCGGCGAGTGGCTGTGCCACCACTGCCGCACCTTCGATCCACCCTGGGTCGAGGTGGCGCCGCGCGGGCGCATCTACAGCTGGGAGCGCGTGTGGCACCCGGTGCACCCGGCGCTGAAGGACCACGGACCCTACCTCGTGGCGCTGGTCGAGCTGCCGCAGGCCGGCGGCGTGCGCATGCTGGGCAACCTGCTCGGCGACCCGATGCAGGAAGTGCCCATCGGCGCCGAGGTCGAAGGCGTCTTCGAGCCGCACGCCGGCCGGCCCGAAGCCGGTGTGGCGCCCTACGCGCTGCTGCACTGGCGCCGGGTCTGAGCGCGCCGGGTCCGAGTCCGATCGGCCATCGTGGCCGGTCAACGAGTGCCTGCGCCCCGCGCAGGGCGGGCGTCGGGCCAGCCGTGGCGCGCGAGTACCGGGGTGGCCAGTCCGCGGGCCGGTGGATGCGATGGCGGACGACTCGAGCCCGTCGATCGAGCCCCGACGCGATCCGTCACCCGGCTCGCCGCGGGGCTCGATTCGGACGCAACCGGCGGGTTCGGCCCGGCCCGGGACGCGCTCTCGCCCCCGCAGCGTGACGAGCCGGCCGCGCCGCGACCCTGGCTACACTGCAAGCGACGCCACCGCCAGGAGACGCCGTGGACCCGGCCTCGCCCGCCCCCGCACCGGACGCACCGGCCAACGTGCGCACGGCCAGCGAGTGGTTCCAGGTCCTGTACCACGAGCTGCGCAGGCGGGCACGCGGCGAGTTGTTTCGTCACCAGGCGATCACGCTGGGGGCCACCACGCTGCTGCACGAGGTGTGGCTGCAGATGGGCCCACGCGAGCTGCAGTTCGCCAGCCAGGACCAGCTGATCGCCTACGCGGCACGTGCGATGCGCGGCATCGTCATCGACCACCTGCGTGCGCGCCGCGCCGGCAAGCGGGGCGGCGGCCTGGAGCCCGTCACCTACGAGACCCAGGAAGACCTGCGCGCGCTCTCCGACGGCGAGGTCCTCGAGCTCGCCGACGCGCTGGATTCGCTTGCGACCGAGGAGCGCGAACTCGCCGAGCTGGTCGAGCTGAAGTTCTTTGCCGGCTTGACCTTCGCCGAGATCGCGTCGCTGCGACAGGTGTCCGAACGCACCGTGCAGCGCGACTGGGAAAAGGCGCGCGCCTACCTGCACGAGGCGATGCGGCGCTGAGCGCGCCGCTCGGCACCGCGTGAGCATCGACGCCGGATGGCCCGAGCTGTCGCGCCGGCTGGACCGGCTGCTGGACCTGCCGGAGACCGAGCGCCAGGCCGAGCTCGTACGCCTGGAGGGTGACGACGCGGCGCTGGCTGCACGCCTGCGGGCGCTGCTCGCCCACCGCGATGCCGCCAGCCGCGACGGCTTCCTGGCCGCCCCGGCCTGCGCCCCGGGGGCCGCCGACATGCCGCGCATCGGCACCGTGCTCGGTGCCTGGACGCTGGCCGAGCCGATCGGCGAGGGCGGCATGGGCGTCGTCTGGCGGGCCGTCCGCAGCGATGGCCGCTTCGAGGGTGAGGCGGCCGTCAAGCTGCTGCAGCGCGGCGCCTTCGACCGCGCAGCGGTCGAGCGCTTCCGCCGCGAAGGCGCGATCCTCGCGCGCCTGCAGCACCCCGGCATCGCTCGCCTGCACGACGCCGGCCTCGACGAGCGTGGCGTGCCCTATCTGGTGCTCGAGCTGGTGCACGGCCAGCGCATCGACCACCATGCCGACGGGCGCTGCCTGCCGGTGCGTGCACGCCTGGCGCTGGTGCTGCAAGTGCTCGACGCGGTGGCCGCGGCGCACGCGCAGCTCGTCATCCACCGGGACCTGAAGCCGTCGAACATCCTGGTGGACGACAGCGGGCGCACGCGCCTGCTCGACTTCGGCATCGCGCGTCTGCTGCCCGGTGCCGAGGGTGATGCGACGGTGCTGACGCGCGAGGGCCTGTTTGCCCTCACCCCGCGCTACGCGGCGCCCGAGCAGTTCGACGGTGCCGGCCCAGCGGGCGGCGGGTCGGCGGGCGGCCTGTCCACCGCCACCGATGTCTATGCGGTCGGGGTGGTGCTGCACGAGCTGCTCACCGGTGTGCACCCGAGCGGCGGCACCGACAGCGGCATCGTGCAGTGTCTGCAGGCCGCGCAGCGCGGGCCCGAGCGGCTGGCCAGCGACTGGGCCGGGCGCGATCTGCCCGGCGTCGAGCCGGCCGTCGAGCGGGCGCGGCAGCGCGCCGCGACGCCGCGTTCGCTGGCGCGTGCGCTGCGAGGCGACCTGGACGCCATCCTCGTCAAGGCGCTGCAACCGCGCGCCGCCGATCGATACCCCTCGGCGACGGCGTTCGCCGACGACCTGCGCCGCCATCTGGACCTGCGTCCGGTGCATGCGCGCCCCGGTGCGCTGGGCTACCGCCTCGGTCGACAGTTGCGCCGCCATGCCTGGGCCGTCGCATCCGTCGCTGCGGTGGTGGTGGCGTTGGTCGGCGGCGCACTCACCACCGCCTGGCAGGCCCGCCTGGCACGCACCGAGGCCGACCGCGCCAACGCCGTGCAGCGCTTCGTGCTCGACATCTTCCGCGCCAACAGTCAGCGTCAGGCCGACCCGCAGCGGGCGCGCCAGACCACCGCACGCGAGCTGCTCGACCTCGGCGCCGAGCGTCTGGAGCACGCACTGGCCGGCAACGCCGAGGCGCGCGCGCAGATCACCGAGACCCTGGCCCAGATGCACTCGGAACTCGGGCTCACCGAGCGGGCGGCCGAGCTGCGCAAGCGAGGGGTCGCGCTGGCCGAGCAGCTGCACGGCCCTGGCAGCCCCGAACTCGTCGCGGCGCTCGAAGCCTGGTCCGCCGACCTGAACCACCTGGGGCGCCTGGACGAGCGGGAGCAGGCGCTGGCGCGGGCGCAGGCCATCGTGTCCGCCGGGCCGGACCGGCCCTCGCCGCAGCGCTCGGCGCTGTACCGCCTGCAATCGGAGTTCGCGCAGTCGCGCAATGCCGCCGAGGCGGTCCGGCTGGCCGACCTGGCCCTGCGCGACGCCGAACGACTCGATGACCGTGAGCTGCTGTACCTCGCCCTGGTCGCCGCCGGCAGCGCGCGGCTGCAAGTGGACGAACTGGAGGCCGGGCGCACGCTGCTCGAGCGCGCCGTGGCAGTGGCCGACGCCTGTGGCTGCCCGCATCCGAGCGTCACCCTGCGCGGCCGGGTCGTGCTGGCCGAGGCACAGAACCGCCTGCTCGAGGCCGCCGCCGCCGAGCGCTCGCTGCGCCGCGCCCTCGAGGACTCGGTGCGCAGCAACGGCCCGCACCACCTCGACACGCTGCAGGTGAGCCTGCGCCTGACGCACGCCCTGGTGAACCTGGGTCGAATCGACGAGGCGGTGGCCTTGCTCGAGCCGCTGCGCCCGGTCGTCGACGGACCCAGGGGCGCCGACGAGTTCAGTGGTCCGCACCTGCTGCACGCGCTCGGCGAGGCGCTGTCGCTGCAGGGGCACCACGTCGAGGCCGTCGCGACGTTGCGCCGTGCGATCGAACTGCGCGACCGCTCGCGCCCTGGCACGCCGTTCTCCGCCTGGCTGCAGGAAACGCTGGCTCAAGTGCTCGTCCGCGCCGGTCGCATCGACGAGGCCCAGCGCGCGGCCGAGGAGGCCGAACGCATCGAGCGCGCCACCGGGACGGCGCCGGGCACGGCGCGCTGGAAAGGCGTGGCCAGCATCTTCGTGCAACTGCACCTGGCCCGCGGCGAGTACGACGCCGCACGGCGCCGCGCCGGCGAAGTGCCGGCGACGACGGTGGGCGAGCGTCGCCCGACGGCCTTCGACATCGACCTGGGGCTGTATCTCGCACAGATCGAGCTCGAGACCGGTCACGACGACGCCGCCGCCCAGCGCCTGTCCGTGGTGCGCTCGATCCTTGCCGTCGGCCAACGTGGGGCCGAACTGCCCCTGCTGGAGGCGCGGCGGCGCCTGCTCTGCGGACGCTGGGCCCTCGCCCACGCACCGGCCGAGGCCGGCACGCACCTGGACCGCGCGCTCGACTTGCGGCGGCGACATCTGGGCCGCAACGTGATGGCCCTGGACGAGGTGAACCGCTGGCTCGCCCGCGCGGGCACGGCGCAGGCCCCCGCCGACCCCGCCGGCCCCTGCTGAAGCGCCGAGCGTGTTCGCGTGGGGCGTGGGTCCGCTGGCCGCGGACGACCTGCGCTCGTTCGGCTGTGGGGCCGTCGGCAGGCCGCGCGACAACGCCGTGGACGGCGACGAACGGTCTGGCCCAGGCTGCCGCCGACCTTCTGCGGGATGAGACGCATCACCCCATCGGCCGATCCACACCCCACGGGTCATCGGCAGATGGCCGCGGCCGGCCTGACGCGTTCCCGACACGGCACGCCCGTGGATTGCCGCGCCGCGACGATGGTGCCGAGCGGGCTGCGACCTGCCGTGGCGGCGTCGAGCCCTCAGAATTTCCCGATGAAATCCATCCGCGATCTGCTCAAGCCACCGCATGTCACCGGCCGTATCGAACTCATCGTCGTGCGGGGCGACCCGCGCCAGTCGGCGCGCTGCATCGACGTCACCCGGGCACTGGCCGGCATCGGCCTGGCCGACGACCGGCTGGGTCGGCGCGGGGAGGCGGAACTGTCCACGCGACAGGTCACGCTGATCCAGCACGAGCACCTGCCCGTGATGGCGGCCCTGGCCGGCGTCGCGTAGGTCGACCCCGTCGCGCTGCGGCGCAATCTGGTGGTCTCGGGCATCAATCTCATCGCCTTGAAGAACGCGCGCGTGCGCGCCGGCGATGCCTTGCTGGAGATCGTCGGGCCGTGCCAGCCGTGCTCCCGCATGGAGGAGGCCGTCGGTCCCGGTGGCTACGCGGCGATGCGCGGCCACGGCGGCATGACTGCGCGGGTCATCGAAGCGGGGCTGATCCGCGTCGGCGATGTCGTGCGAGCGGAGCCCGGATGAGGCCCGGTGGGTCGGGGACCTGGATCGAAGGCGGCTGCGGGCGCGGCACCGAGCGGCCAGGGGGGAGCGCTCGCCGACCTCGCCGACCGGTTCGAGCACGCGGGCCTGACCCGCGACGATCGGCCAGGATCCCTCGCAGGCCATCGGCAGACGCCGGGCACCTCGCCCTGGCGCATCGCCGGGCGTCAGGCCAGTTGCTCGACCGCGCGCTGCGCCACGGCCGAGTTCGTGCGCCACACCATCGTCACCGGAGTCGGGTCCGGGCCTACCGTCACCGGCAGGATCCAGGTCGCGTGGCTGCTTTGTCGCGCCGCCGACTGGGCGCAACAGGTCAGCAGTTCGGTGTGCGCCACCACGGACAGGCTGTAGAAGAACGACGGCGACTCCACCACCGGCACGGGCGGTGCATGCCCCTGCCTCAGGAACGCCTCCACCAAGGCCGTGCGCGTGGTGGACTGCGTGCCAGGCAGGATCCAGGGCCACTTCAGCAGGTCACCCAGCCGCACGCGGGGCTGGCCCGTCAGGGGGTGGTTGCGCGCGGCCACCACCGACAGACTGCCTTCGTACAGCACCCGTTGCGTGAGACCTTCGATCCCCGGCATGCCCGCAGCGTGCGGAGGCAAGCGGCCCAGCAGCAGATCGATGTCGCCCTGCAGCAGCCGCTGCAGCAAGTGGTCGGCGCTGCCGTCCACGATCTGCAGGCGCCAGGTCGGTGGGCCCGAAACGAGGGTCTTGACGATGCCGGGCAGCACGGTGGTGGTGGTGTGCGGGAACGCGCCGATGCGCAGCACCGGGCTGCCCACGCCTTGCAGCGTCGCGCCCATCGCATCGACCTCGCCCAGCACGGTCTGGCAGCGCGGCAACAGGGCGCGACCCGGGTCCGTCGGCGCCATCCCACGGCCCTGGCGCCGAAACAGCTTGGTGCCGACCAGGCCCTCGATCTCCTTGAGCATCATGCTCGCCGCCGATGGGGTCATCGACAGGTGCTCCGCCGTCGCGGCCAGCGAGCCCAACGAGGCCAGCAGGCCGAGAAACCGCAGTTGCCTGACACGCAGTTGGTCGAGTCGCGGCGGGCTCATCGGGTGTGCGGGATATTCAGTGAATGCTGATGATAGGGTGGAAAGAATTGAGCCCAGGCTGATGTTCGGCTTCTACAGTCGGCCCACGTCCACGAGTCCGTAAACCCCATGTCCACACCTCGATCGCTTTGGTCACGACGCCTCTCGCTGGGCACGCTGCTGGGTCTGGCGTTGACACCCGTCGTGGGCCTGGCCGAGGAATGGCCCAGGAAGGCGATCACGCTGGTGGTGCCGTTTCCGCCCGGGGGCTCCAACGACGTGGTTGCCCGCCTGGTCGCCGACAGCCTGCGCAAGCGGCTCGGCCAGACCGTGGTGGTCGACAACAAGCCCGGCGCCAACGGCGCCCTGGGGGTCGATGCCGTGCTGCGCGCGCCCAAGGACGACCACAGCTTCCTGGTGGCATCCGACTCGGTGTCGCTGCTGTCCCTGTTCCGATCGACGCCGTGGGACCTGACCCGGTCGTTCACGCCCGTTGCGGTGCTGTCCTACCAACCCATCGTCGTCGTGACCGCCGCGTCGTCGGGCCTGAAGACGATCAAGGATCTGCAGGCCCGGTCGCGCGGCAAGCCCGATCAGGTGTCCTATGCCAGTTCGGGGCAGGGCTCCATCCAGCACCTGGTCGGCGAGCTGGCGGCCCAGAACCTGGGCATCAACCTGCTGCACGTTCCCTACAAGGGGGGCGGCCAGGCGGTGACCGACGCGATCGCCGGACAGGTCACGGCGGCGGTGCTGGGTGCCGCCGCGGTGCTGCCGCACATCAAATCGGGCAAGCTGGTCGCGCTGGCCGTGAGCACGCGCCAGCGCTCGCCCATGCTGCCGGACACCCCCACGCTGGCGGAAAGCGGTGCCGGCGACATCGACGTGCCGCAATGGTCCGCCCTGTTCGCCGTCGAGGGGACCTCTGCGGCCGCCGTGACCCGCATGCGACGCAGCGTCGAGGACAGCCTGGCCGAACCTGCGGTGAAGCAGCACCTGCTGAGCGCCGCGATGGAATCCGTGGCGACGACGCCGGAGGCCTTCACCCAGCGCATGGTGCAGGACCGCGATCGTTGGGCCCGGCTCATCAAGGACCGCAAGATCTCGCTGGACTGAGCATGCAACCGAGGAGAAGCCGTCCGCACATCGTCCTGGTCCTGGCCGACAACCTGGGCTGGGGCGAACTCGGCTGCTACGGCGGCGGCGCGCTGCGTGGCGCGCCCACGCCGCGCATCGACGCGCTGGCGCAGGAAGGCCTGAAGTGCCTGAACTTCAACGTCGAGAGCGACTGCGTGCCCACGCGTTCGGCGTTGATGACGGGTCGGCACCCGATACGCACCGGTGCCCTGCAGTCCGTGCCGGCCGGACTGCCCCAGGGCATCCACCCCTGGGAGAAGACGCTGCCGCAGGTCCTGAAGGACGCCGGCTACGCGACGGGCATGTTCGGCAAGTGGCACCTGGGCGACCGCGACGGCCGCTACCCGCATCAGCGCGGCTTCGACGAGTGGTACGGCATCCCGCGCACGACCAACGAAACCCTGTTCACCCGTGCGCCCGGCTTCGACCCGACGGTGGTGGACGTGCCGCAGGTCATGGAAGGGCGAGCGGGGCAGAGCGCGCGCAACGTGGCGGTCTACGACCTGGCCAAGCGCAGGCTGATCGACAGCGAGCTGACCGAACGCGCCCTTGAGTTCATGCGCCAGCACGCGGCCGGCGAGCAGCCGTTCTTTCTCTATGTGCCGCTGACGCACCTGCACTTTCCGACGCTGCCGCATCCCGACTTTGCCGGACGCAGCGGCGTCGGGGACTTTGCCGATTCGATGATGGAGATGGATCACCGCGTCGGCCAGCTGCTCGATGCCGTGGAAGAGCTCGGCATTCGGGACGACACGCTGTTCATCTTCGCCAGCGACAACGGCCCGGAGTTCCGCAGGCCCTGGCGGGGCACGGCCGGTCCATGGACCGGCACCTACCACACCGCGATGGAAGGCGGCCTGCGGGTGCCGCTGATCGTGCGCTGGCCGGGCCGGGTGGCCGCCGACCGGGTCAGCGACGACATCGTTCACGTGACCGACCTCTACACGACCTTGATTGCCGCCGCCGGAGGGCGGGTGCCCGATGACCGGCCGATCGACGGCATCGACCAGCTGGCCTGGTGGACAGGGGCCGAGTCGCGGTCCGCCCGGGAAGGCTTCCTCTTCTACATCAAGACCGAACTGCGGGCCGTGAAGTGGCGGCACTGGAAGCTGCACTTCGTCTTCGAGAGCGAACCCAACCAGGGCACGCGGCATCTGGAAACGCCGTGGCTGTTCAACATCAAGCGGGATCCCAAGGAAGAGACCGACGCGGCGATGGACGACGGTTGGGTGCGCGGCCCGATGCGGCGGATGGTGCTGGCCTTCGAGCAGTCGCTGCGCGAGCACCCCCCCATCGCGCCCGGCGCCAGCGACGACACCCACCCGGCGGCGCCAGGAGGGCCGGGGCGCTGACCCTGCGCGTCACCCCGGCGCCGCGATCGGTCCGCCGACCGCCCTGGGGCACTGGCTCAGCTGCGACAACGAGCCCACGGACGTGATCCTCGAGGCCGGCCGTCGCACCAGGGCACGAGCGCGTCGAAGCTGGGGCTGCATGCCCGGGCCGACGCAGGCCTGGCCGTGCGCGGCATTCACCCCCCCTCTCGGGCGCGGTGCACCGCTTCGCGTGACCCCCTTCACGACCCCTGCATGGTCGCCGCCGTCCGCCTCAAGTCACGGACGCAGCGCTCGAAAGCCGACGGAGCGCACCCGCACCCGCACCCGCACCGCCGGGCGCGCATCCACCGGGTCCGTGCCGCGCCGTTCACCGCCAACCCGCCATCCGTCGCGCATGACCTCCACGTCCGAGCTCCGTTCGCCCCCTGCGGGCTCACCGAGGCCGGCCGCTGCATCGGCCTCGATGCCCGAGTCCCGTGCTCCGGCCGGACGTCACCGCCAGCCGATGCGCACGCAAGCCATGGTGGTGGCGTTCTATCTGCTCGATGCCCTGCTGATGGGTGTCTACGCGATGCTCGGGACGCTTCCGCTCCTCACCGCCGTGGCCTACGGCGCGGCAGGATGCGGAACGACGGTCTTGTTCGCGATCGTCGTCCGCATGGGCCTGCATCGGCGCATGGGCGGTGCCTGGTTCACGACGCTCCAGCTGATAACCGCCTGCGGCCTCATGCTCGTGACGGCCGCCGCCGTGCCGCAGGTGGGCGTGCTGCTGGTTCTGACCCTCGTCGTCGCGGTGGCCACCGCCGCGCTGCAACTGCCGCTCCGGCACGTGCTGGCGGTGTCCGGCCTCGTCGCCGCCAGCTCGCTGGCGCTGTTGCTGGTCCACGGCAGTCGGTTCAGCATGCCGCTGGATGACCCGTGGCAGCGTCTGACCAGCGGTACCTGGTTCGCCGTGGTGCTGGCGAAGGTGGCCGTCATCAACCTGATCGGCACGCAAATTCGCAACGCTCTCTACGCCAGCAACGCCCAGCTGGCCGTCGCGCTGGCGCAGGTGCGCGAGCTGTCCGAGCGCGATGAGCTGACCGGCCTGCCCAACCGGCGAAGCATGCTGACCCTGCTCGGCGAGGAGCGGGCGCGGTTTGCACGCGGCAGTGCAGCCTTCGGCGTGGCCATCCTGGACCTCGACCACTTCAAGCGGGTGAACGACCAATACGGTCACGCCATGGGCGACCGGGTCCTGCGGACGTTCGCCAGCACCGTGGCCACTACCTTGCGCAGCACCGATCGCATCGCACGATTCGGGGGCGAGGAGTTTCTGCTGCTGCTGCCGGACGCCGCCGAAGCCCGTCTGGCGGCGCTGGCTGCCGAGCGCATTCGCAGCGCGGTGCACGAGTATCCGTGGAAGGACCTCGCGCCAGGCCTCGAGGTCACCTGCTCGATCGGCTTGACGACCAGCCGCGCCGGCGAGGATGTCGCTGACATGCTGGAGCGGGCCGACGCCGCCCTCTATCGTGCCAAGTCGGAAGGACGCAATCTCGTCCGCGTCGCGTGAGTGGCAACCGCCCCGTCGAAGGGGCAATCCAGCGCCCCTCGGCCCCGGGCGCGGTGCGAGAGGCGAACCGGCCGAATCCGACCGAGGCGGCGGCGCATGCGCCAGCTCCACGCCCCCCCGCCCGGTTCCATGCGGTCTCATGCCGTCCAGGCCCGACCCGCCCGTCCACCCCCTGTTCCTGGGTTGCCACGGGCCTGCGAGTGGTCGGGAGGGCCGCGCGATGTTCCTATCGTCCACGATGGTGGAACCGGACGACATCGAGCGTGATCACGCAGGGCCCATCGTCCACACTGGCCGGCGAGCCGCGGCTCGTGAAGCCGTCTCGCAGGGCGGCCCACGCCCCGGTCCTCGGCGACGACCATGTTGGCAAGGGCCCCGACGGCCAGCGTGCAGTCGCCCGCCGCCAGCAGCAGCGGCACGGCGGAATCCCCGCCCACTCTGAACGCGTTGACGACGTTCGACGCGAGGAAGGTGGCGCCCGCACCCAGGCCGCTGAAGATCGTCACGCAGGGGTCGATGCCCCCGACCGAGACACCGGTGCGGGTCAGGTCGTCGGGGTCCGCGGTCGTGATCGTGAAGGCGTGGAGCGCCACGTTGTCGGCCACGTCCACCGGGCTGCCGAACTGCGCCGGGCCCAGGCGGGAGCCGACCAGCGCGGGATTGCCGGGGCCGGCGAGCCGGCCGGAGAAGACCAGCGGCGCAGCGACGGCAGCCGGCCCCCGCTTCCCGGCGCCCCGTGCGCGGCCGGCGTTGGTCCCTTCAGGACAGGACTCGCCTGCGCCGCCACAGCAGGGGTAGCGCGCCGGCCACGAGGCCGAGCGTGGCGGGGACGGGCACGCTTGCGGGTTGGTTCCAGGCGCCCAGGTCGCGGCCGGCGTCGTCGACCAGCACGTAGCCCGCGGGCAGCACGTAGCTGAGCCGGGCGGTGTGGTCCCATTCGCCGTTGGCGCCGAAGTCATTCACGGCGTTGTGCCCGGACACCACGAAGTTGAAGTCGTAGGCCGAACCGACCGTCATCGGGATCGACAGGTGCAGCACGGCATCCTGGAAGCCGCCGCGGGTTTCGCCCGCGACGTCGATGTCCCAGGCGCATCCGGCGCAGAAGGTGAATCCTCCCCGGTCGTGGCGGACGTCCTCGAAGGCATGGCTCAGCGCCCAGGCGTACAGGTATTCGACCTGTGCCACCAGCGACCCGAACCCGCCGCCGAGCTGGCTGACCTGGATCAGCGCCCTCAAACCGTTGTCGCCGCCCTGGTCGGGCTCGGGCGAGAGGTCCGGGAAGTCAAACAGCGCGTCGACCGTCATCATCAGTTCGAGCATGACCGTCGCCGGCATGCCCGGCGCCAGCGCCGTCACCTGAAGCGCACCGCGCGCCATGGCCAGCACGCTCGTGTCCAGCGGGCCCAGCGGCCCGTGCTGGTCGAGTGCACGCTGCCGGCCGCGCAGCGTGCCGGCCAGCCAGTCCACCTCGACCCTGCCCGACTGGGCGCTGAATCCGCTCAGCGCGTCGCCGGCTTCGCGCTCGCGCTCGAAGGCGACGTAGTCCGTGGCGATGATCGTGCTGCGCGCACTGCTGGCGGCACCGACCAGGTCGACGGTGCCGGACACGGCGACGGCCTGGGCCGCGCCGGCGGCGACGAGGCACGCGGCGAGCACGCTGGCGTGATGCAGACGACGTGCAAGCGCGAACGAGCGGGACAGGATGGCACCGGGCATGACAAACCTCCTCGTGCGCCTGGAGCGGCGCTTGGTGCGAGCCACTCTGGCGTCGATGCGTTGATCCGGCGTTGATCGGCGCTCAGCGGATGCCCGGTGGTGCGCCGTCTTCGGCGGCGTCCAGGCGCGCCAGCCAGCGCCGCAGTTCGGAGAGCGAAGCGAAGCGCAGCGTGCCGCCGGGGCCAGTGGCCTCGGCCCGCCAGGACACGCCGGGACCACGAACCAGCTGCAGGTTCCAGGGGGCGTCTGGCGTCGACGGCGACCCCGACGGCGGCGACGATCGCGACGAACCGGCTTCGGCCATGGTTGTGTCTCCACTGCGACGGCGACCCATCGCCCGTCGCGTCAGCCTAGGCCGGCGGTGTTGATCGGTCGTTGATCGACGACCCGCCGGACGCGTCGAGCGCGGCACGCAATCGCGCCGCCTCCAGCGCCGGCACCGCGCCGGCAGCCAGCAGTGCGCGGGCGCGGGCCGCGGCCGCCGTCGCGTCGCCCGCGGTCACCCGCGCCACGCGAAGATGCTGCACCAGCAGCATCGCCAGGGTGTCGGTCGGCGCCTCGCAATCGGGCCCGAACTCCTGCAGCGTGCGCTGCGCGGCGGCGCCATCGCCTTCGGCCAGCGACAGCGCCGCGGCGACCCAGGCGCGCAGCGGTCGAGCCTCGTCGCGCCGGATGGTCCCTGCCTCGGGCAGCAGCGCCCGGGCCTGCGCCGTGTCGCCGCGTTCGAGCGCCAGCCAGGCGCGCTTGGTGGCGATCATCGTGGCAGCGCCATGGCCCGGGTCGGCGTCGGCCAGCGCCTGGGCTTCGGCGAGCAGCGAGGCGGCGCGGTCGAGCCGACCACCGAGCAGGGACAGATCGGCGACCATGAACAACGAGTCGACCAGCACATGGCCTTCGCTGACGTGGCGCGCCATGGCGACCAGGCGATCCGCGGCGGCCTCGGCGTCTGCGATCTCTCCGCGCAGGTAGTGGATGTAGTAGCGCGCCTGCAGGAAGGCCTGTTCGGCGGCGACGTGCTCGTAGCCCGGCGCCAGCGCCTCGCCTTCGGCCAGCAGCGCCAGCGCTTCATCGCTGCGGCCGCCGTCGGTATGCAGCTTGATCAGGTTGAGGATGGCCGAGCGCTGTACCGGCACCAGTCCGCAGCGCCGGGCCAGCGCGCGGGCCCGCTCGAAGCAGTCGAGCGCAGTGGCGGTGTCGCCCTGGGCATACAGTGCGCACACGCCCTCGATCACGCGCGCACCTGCGAGCTCGGCCAGGCCGGCGGCACCGGCGGCCTCGAGCGTGGCCACCGCGCGGCGGGCATAACCACCAGCCTCGGCGGCGCGGCCGACGCCGACCAGGCAACGCGCGGCCGAGTCGAGCATGTCGCCCAGCATGACCAGGGTTTCGGGCACGTCGCGCAGCACCTCGAACGCCTGTTCGTAAAGCCGCACCGCGTCGTCGGTGTGGCCGCCCCAGCCGGCCAGCGTGGCGCGCAGCCCCAGCGCGCGGGCACGCTGGCGCGGTGACGCCACAGCGAGGTCGGCGGCCAGGGCGGTGAGCAAAGGCTCGGCCGCGTCGGCGCGGCGTGCGGCGACCCACAGCTCGGCACAGGCCAGTCTGGCGTGCAGGCGCACATCGGGCCCGGCCTGCGCCGCGGCGGTCAGCGCGGCGTCGACGGCGGCGGCGGCCGCGCGCGGGTCGGCCTCGCGGCGGTGCAGGCCGGCCAGCGACAGCCAGGCCTGCACCGCCTGTTCGGGCGCCGGACCGTCGGCCAGCGCAGCACGCCATTGCGCGGCGGCCTGCGCCAGCGCGTGCACCGCCCACGCCGCGTCGCCGGCGCGCAGCCGGTGCGCCACCGCGCGCCGCGCGTCACCGGCCTGCTCATGATGGTGCGCCAGCCGCGCCGGATCGGCGCCGCGCCGATCGAGAGCGGCAGCCAGCGCGCGGTGCGCGTGGCGACGCCGGCGTAACGGCTGTGCCTCGACCAGGCACTGGCGCACCAGGTCGTGGGCAAAGTCCCAGGCCCCGCCGCGGTCGGTCAGCAGCCGCGCCGCGCCGCCATGCTCGAGTGCGGCGTGCACCTCGTGGGCGTCCAGCCCGGTTACTTCGGACAAGAGCGGGCCGTCGAGCGTGCCGTCATGCAGGCTGGCTGCCGCCAGCACCGTTTCGGCCGTCGCACCGAGCGCGCGCACCCGGGCCAGCACGGCATCGCGTACCGTGGGCGCCACCGGCAGTTCGGCGTAGTCGTGCGTGTCGCGGTCGAACGGCGTGCTCCAGCGGCCCTGGTCGTCGACGTGCAGCAGACCCTGCTGATGCAGATGGCGCAAGGTCTCGATCAGGAAGAACGGGTTGCCGGCCGTGGCCTGCTGCAGGCGCTGCGAGAACAGACGTCCGCCGGGTGATGTCGACAGCGCGTGCGTCAGTGCCAGCGTCTCGTCGGCGTCGAACCCGCGCAGCTCCACCCCCACCGCACGCGCCGCATCGGTCTCGCGTCGAAGCTGCGCCAGCGCGGCTGGCGGGAGCTGAGCGGTCCGGAACGACATCAACAATGCCAGCGGCAGCGTGGCGGTATCGAGCGTGTTCCAGATCTCGGCACTGGCGTCGTCGGCCCACTGCCAGTCGTCCAGCACCAGCACCGAGAAGTTGCCGGCGGACAGCAGCGCCAGTGCCCGGTCGACGCCGGCCAGCAGCCGGGCATGCGCCTCGCCAGTGGCCGAGTGCACCGGTGCCGGCCCGAGCTCGGGCAGCAGGCAGGCCACCTCGCGCAGCACCCAGTCGGGCAGCACCACGTCGGGCGCGGCCGCGCGCAGCGCGCGCAACAGCCGCACCACGGACGCATAGGGCAGGCCGCGGTCCGATGGCAGGCAGTTCACCTTCAGCCAGGGCCCGTGCGCCGCAGCGCACTCCGCGGCCAGCAGCGTCTTACCGGCGCCCGACTCGCCGGAGAGCCAGACCGGCTGTCGCCGCTCCCAGGCCCGCAGGATGGAAGCCGCCGCCGCTGCGCGCGGCACGAAAGGCAAGCGCTCGGCGAACAGCGCATGCGACGGCGGCGCCAGCGGCGCCGGCGCCCGCAGCGACGCGGCCAGCTGACGCAGCGCCAGCGACGGCTCGATGCCCAGCCGTTCGCGCAGCGAAGCCGCACTGCGGCCATACAGCGCCAGCGCGCGCGCCGGCTGGCCGGCTGCCGCCAGCGCGCGCAGCGCCGCGGCCAACGCGTCCTCATCGCACGGGTCGGCATCGAGCAACGCCGTCCACAAGCCAAGCGCGGCGCTGGGATCGCCCTGCTGCACGTACCGCTCGGCAGTGGCCAGCTGGCGCCGGCGGCGCCGGGCCACGATGCGGCTGCGCCGGTCGCGCAGCCAGTCGTCGAGCCAGTCCTCCAGCGCGGCACTGCCCGTGCCGTCGAGCCAGGCCAGCGGCGGGCCGGTGCCGTCGTCGCTCACCTCCAGCGTCGTCGACAGCGCCAGGCGCAACGGGTCGCCGTCGTCGAAGGCGACGCCGAGCTGGCGCAGCCGGAACAGCTCGCGACGCAGGTTGCGGCGGGCCGATGGCGGGTCCTGGTCGGGCCAGAGCAGGACGGCCAGCGCCTCGCGAGCCTGCGCGCCGTCCAGCGCCAGCAGCGCCAGCAACAGCATCGCCTTGCGTGAACGCAACGCGACCGGCGCCGCGCCACGCCACAGCGCCGTGGGGCCGAACAGGCGCAGGTGCAGCGCGGCGTCCATCGTGAAGGCGCAGTGTGCCCGCAACGGCCACGCCGTGGTGGTCCCTACCCATCCCACCCTCACCAGGGCGAGCGCCGGCCAGCCAACCACGGACCCCGCCGAAGCGTCGGGCCGCGTGTCCACGGGCTTCGAGCCGATGCCGCAGCGGCCGGGCAGGCCAACACGCACCGACAACCGGGTGCCCGCCGGACGAGAGGCCATCGACAGCGCCGACGGAGGCGCTGGTGAGCCTCGGCCGGCGCATCGCGCTGCTGCGGCACGACGACGGTCCGGTCGGTGTCGACGACGACGGACGCGGCGCCGAGGTGGCGGCCGCCGATCCAGCCTTGCAGGCCGCGCCCTCGCAGAGCCCGGGCCCTTGGTGAGGCGCGAGGCCGTCCGCAGAGCGGGCCTCGCGTCCGCACAGCCCCTGAGCGTGAGCACCTCTTGCCCGGCGCGAAGACCGAAGGCGATGCGGTGAGCGATGGCTGCCGCCTGAAGCGGCCGCAGCGTACGCGCCTCCTCATCGTCGGCGTCCGGCCCAGAGAGGCAAGCCTGGCCCCTCTCTGAAACGCAGCGCGATCGGCACCGACACCTCCCACGGCCGTACCGGCACACGGGGGCGACGGGGTCGACCTCGTGCGACGCGGTCTGCGACATGCGCCGGGCGCCGCACGATGGGCAGAACCCGCGGCGCTTGCAGCGGAAGGCCACCAGCGGGTCACGGCCGCGCTCGCCGCAGCGCAGCCTCGGGAAGTCGGGGGCCAGCATGCCGCAGGCGAGGAAGGCGTCGGACTCGTCCGTGATGCCTGGCCATCGTCTCGACGCCGAGATCGGCTGCACGACGCGAGGCCGCTGCAAGGACGTCCGGCGTCCCGCGCGCATGCCTTCGTGGTCGACTGGTGGCTAGTGCCGTCGCTGTGCGCCGCGACCGGAGCTTCAGGCCACCGTGGCCACCCCGGGTATCGTGTCGGCATGACCACCACCTACGCCATTCCCGGTGCCGTGTTGACCGAGCGCGAGCACGAGGTTCCGCTGGTGCACGGCGACCCGCAACGCGGCAGCATCAGCGTCTTCACCCGCGAGGTGGCAGCACCCGACGGGCGCGACCGTCCCTACCTCGTCTTCCTGCAGGGTGGCCCCGGCTTCGAGGCCACGCGCCCCACGAGCCCGCCGTCCGGCTGGCTGGCGCGGGCGCTGGCGGACTTTCGGGTGCTGCTGCTGGACCAGCGAGGCACCGGACGCTCCACGCCCGTCGGACCGGTGATTCCCGGCGCGACCCCGGCCGATCAGGCCGAGTACCTCACCCACTTTCGCGCGGACTCGATCGTGCGCGACCTCGAGCGGATCCGCGCCGACCTCGGCGTCGAGCGCTGGAGCCTGCTCGGCCAGAGCTTCGGGGGCTTCACCTCGCTGACCTACCTGTCGCTGGCCCCCGAAGCCCTGCGCGAGGTGCTGATCACGGGCGGGCTGGCGCCGGTGACGGGCCGGCCGGTCGACGAGGTCTACACGGCCACCTGGGCACGCACGCGCGAAGCCAACCAGCGCTACCACGCGCGCTATCCGGGCGACCTCGAGCGCTTGCGCACGATCCTGCGCCGGCTCGACGACGAGGAAGTGCGCCTGCCCAACGGCGAACGCCTGACGGCGCGCCGGTTCCGCCAGACCGGGATCTGGCTGGGTGACAGCGCCGGGTTCGAACGGCTGCACCACCTGCTCGAGCTGCCGTTCGCGTCGGCGGCCTTCCTGTGGGACGCGCAGCAGGCGTCGGCCTGGGAGCGCAACCCTCTCTATGCCACGCTGCACGAGTCCTCGTATGCCGATGGCGGCGCCACACGCTGGTCGGCGCAGCGCCTGGCCCCCGAAGACGCGGTGACCGGTGAACTGCTCGGCGCCGAACACGTCTTCCCCTGGATGTGGGACGAGTACACGGGGCTGCATGCCCACCGCCAGGCCGCGCAACTGCTGGCCGAGCATCGCTGGCCCCGCCTGTACGACCCCGACCGGCTGACGCGCAACGAGGTGCCGGTGGCCGCGACGGTCTACGTCGACGACCTCTACGTGGAGCGGTCATGGGCCGAGGACACCGCGCGGCGCGTGCGCGGCCTGCAGGCGTGGATCACCAACGAGTACGCCCACAACGGCCTCCGGGCCGATGGCGAGCGCATCGTCGGCCGCCTGCTCGACATGGTGCGTGGCCGGGTGTGAAACCGGACGGGCCGACCCGTCGCCGACATCGCGCCCCTTGCCGGGGACTGCGCACGGCGGCCGATGAGGGCCTGTCCGGGTCGGGCGTTCGCGCGCCGGCGATCGTGAAGGGCCCTCTCGCCGACGCGCCCACCCGGGCGAGCCCACTCCCTACACTGCCTGCATGGAACTGCGTCAGCTTCGCTATTTCGTGCAGGTGATCGAATCCGGCAGCCTCACGCAAGCCGCCGCGGCCTCGAACGTGGTGACCTCGGCGCTGAGCCAGCAGATCACGCGGCTGGAGAGCGAACTCTCCACGCGCCTGCTGCAGCGCGGACCCGGCGGCGTGCGGCCCACCGACGCGGGCCTGGCCTTCTGGCGGCAGGCGCAGCTGGCCTTGCGCCATGCCGACGAGGCGGGGCGCGCGGCGCGCACGGCGCGACTGGCGGGGCATGCGAGTGTCGGCCTGGCCACGACGACGGCCAGCGTGCTGGGGCTGCCCCTCATCAAGGCCATGCGCGAGCGCTACCCCGATGTCCGCCTGCACCTGGTCGAAGGACTGTCGGGCCATCTGGGGGCCATGCTCAACGCACGCCAGCTCGATCTCGCCGTGCTGTTCAAGGTGGACGCTGCGCGGCGCTGGTGCGTGCTGCCGCTGCTGCGCGAGCGCCTGTTCCTCATCGGCGTGCCCGGGCTGCCGGGCTGGCCGCGTCAGGCCAGGCCGTCGCTGAAGCAGCTGACCGCGCTGCCGCTCGTGCTGCCCAGCCCCAATCACAACCTGCGCGGCGTGGTCGACGCGGCCTTCGCCCGGGCGCACGGCGTGCCGCGCGTGGTGGCCGAGGTCGATGGCCTGGCCCTGCTGATGGACGCGGTGGCCGATGGCCTGGCGGCCACGATCCAGCCGGGCGCCGCCACCGTGCGTGCGCAGCGGGCCGCGCTGGTGTCCACGCCGATCCGGGATGCGGCGGCCCAGCGCCCCAATTTCCTGGTCAGCCTGTCGGACGACGAACTGTCGCCGGCCGCGCTGGCCACGCGCGTGGTGGTGCGCGACGTGACGCGCCAGCTGGTCCGGGAGGGGCGCTGGCCCGGCACCACCCTTCACGAATCGTGAACCCCCCCGCAGGCGGCGCGGCCTGGGCGCCGCCGCGGCCGCCGCCTAGAGTCCTGCCTCATCGGCAGGGGCTGGTCCTTCGGGGCCCGTGAGGCGGCGCACGATGGTGGATGTTCTGGTGATCGGCGGCGGCAACGCAGCCCTGTGCGCGGCGCTGATGGCGAGCGAGGCCGGGTGCACGGTGCGGCTGCTGGAGGCCGCGCCGCGCGCGTGGCGCGGGGGCAACTCGCAGCACACCCGCAACCTGCGCTGCATGCACGACGCGCCGCAGGACGTGCTGGTCGACGCCTATCCCGAAGAGGAGTTCTGGCAGGACCTGCTGAAGGTGACCGGCGGGCGCACCGACGAGGCCCTGGCGCGCCGGGTGATCCGCGACTCCGCCACCTGCCGCCCGTGGATGCGGCGCCACGGCGTGCACTTCCAGCCCTCGCTGTCGGGTGCGCTGCACACCGCCCGCACCAACGCCTTCTTCATGGGCGGGGGCAAGGCGCTGGTCAATGCGTACTACCGCAGCGCGGAGCGGCTGGGCGTCCGCGTGGACTATGAATCGCCGGTCGATCGCATCGAACTGCGCGACGGCCGTTTCGTCGCGGCCTGGTCGCGCGGCCAGCGCATCGAGGCCCGCAGCGGCGTGCTGGCGGCCGGGGGCTTCGAGTCCAACCGCGAGTGGCTGTCCGAGGCCTGGGGCACCAACGAGCGCGGCGAGCGTCCGGCCGAGAACTTCCTGATCCGCGGCACGCGCTTCAACACCGGGGTGCTGCTGCGCCATCTGCTGGAGGACCACGGGGCCGACCGCATCGGTGACCCGACCCAGGCCCACATGGTGGCGATCGACGCGCGCGCGCCGCTCTACGACGGCGGCATCTGCACGCGCATCGACTGCGTCTCGCTGGGCGTGGTGCTCAACCGCGACGCGCGCCGCTTCCACGACGAGGGCGAGGACTTCTGGCCCAAGCGCTACGCCATCTGGGGCCGGCTGGTCGCGCAGCAGCCGGGGCAGGTGGGCTTCTCGATCATCGACGCCAAGGCCATCGGGCGCTTCATGCCGCCGGTCTTTCCGGGCGCGCGCGCCGACACGCTGCCCGCGTTGGCGCGCCAGCTGGGGCTGGACGAGGACCCCTTCATGGACACGCTGAACCGCTACAACGCCGCCTGCCGGGTGGGCACCTTCGACCACACCACGCTGGACGACTGCCACACCGAGGGCCTGGCGCCGGCCAAGACCCACTGGGCGCGGCCGATCGACACGCCGCCGTTCTTCGGCTATCCGCTCAGGCCCGGCGTCACCTTCACCTACCTGGGACTGAAGACCGACGAGACGGCGGCCGTGCACGTTGGCGGGCGGGCCTGCACCAACCTGTTCGTGGCCGGCGAGATGATGGCCGGCAATGTGCTGGGGCAGGGCTACACCGCCGGTGTCGGCATGAGCATCGGCACGGCCTTCGGCCGCATCGCCGGCACGCAGGCGGCGCGGGCTGCCCGCAAGGACCCGGCCCGTGCGCACGCTTGAAGCCCTGACCCGCGAGGCCACCGAACTGGCACAGGGCCGGCCGGCCGACGCGCTGCCGCCGGGCAGCGCCGAGACCGCCGAGGTGGCGCGCGTGATGCAGATCTGCAATGCCTGCCGCTATTGCGAGGGCTTCTGCGCCGTGTTCCCGGCCATGACGCGGCGGCTGCAGTTCGACGCGACCGATGCGCATTTCCTGGCCCACCTGTGCCACCAGTGTGGCGCCTGCCTTCACGCCTGCCAGTACGCCCCGCCGCACGAGTTTGCCGTCAACGTGCCGCGGGCCATGGCCCAGGTGCGCGCCCGCACCTATGCCGACCACGCCTGGCCGGCGCCCCTGGGCGGCCTGTATCGGCGCAACGGCCTGACGCTGGCCCTGGCACTCACGGCAGGCCTGGCCTTGTTCCTGATGCTCGCGGCGGCGCGCACGGGGTCGCTGTGGGGGCCCGTGCCGGCGGTCAGCTTCTACGCGATCTTCCCGCACGGCACCCTGGTGTCGCTGTTGGCGCCGGTCTTCCTGCTCGCGGTGCTCGCGCTGGCCATCGGTGTGCGGCGCTTCTGGCGCGGCTCGCAGCCCGGACCTGCCAGCGCGCCGGCCGTGGCGGAAGCGACGCGCCACGTGCTGACCCTGCGCTACCTCGATGGCGGGCACGGCCAGGGCTGCAACAACGAGGACGATGCCTTCACGCTGTCGCGGCGCCGCTTCCATCACCTCACGTTCTACGGCTTCATGCTGTGCTTCGCGGCCACCTGCGTGGCCACGCTGTACCACTACCTGCTCGGCTGGTCGGCACCGTATGCGCCCACCAGCCTGCCCAAGCTGCTGGGCACGGCAGGCGGCATCGGTCTGTTGGCGGGGACCGCGGGGCTGTGGGGGCTCAACCTCCGGCGGCATCCGCTGCAGGTCGACCCGGCCCAGCGCCCGATGGACCGTGCCTTCATCGCCCTGCTGTTCCTGGTGGCCGTCAGCGGGCTGGCCCTGATGCTGCTGAAGGCCACGCCGGCATTGGCCGTCACGCTGTGCATCCACCTGGGTGCGGTGATGGCCCTCTTCGCCACCATGCCCTACGGCAAGTTCGCGCACGGCGTGTACCGCACGGCGGCCTTGCTGAAGTGGTCGATCGAGAAGCGACAGCCCAGCCGGCTTCAACTGGCCGACGACTGACGCGGGCCCGCCAGGCCCTGGTGCCATCGCATCACCGTCCACGGGCGCCCTTGGCGGCGCCGCCGGCGGTGCGGCCGATGGCGCGGGCCGCGTCATCGCCAGGAAGCCGGGCGAGCCGCTGGGGTTGACGGGGGTGATGGACCACCGCGCCGGCGCCGGCGGCCACGTCGCGCTACAGGACGTTGGGTCAGTTCATCGGCCAGGGCCAATACCCTCGCGCCAAAGGCTGAAGACAGCGTGACGACGGTAAGGCCGTCTAATATCAAAGTTAGCTCTGCGTGACTGGGTCGCGGCACTCCCGGAATCTCCTGGGCGCTCGTGAGCGCATGCGAGACCCACCGGGGCTGAAGGCCTCACTGGCGCAAGCGCTCGGGATATGGCGAGCCC
>WBZL01000983.1_pt1 | contig 31201 bp, 24 predicted proteins | sample 5204291 | NCBI WGS metagenome assembly WBZL01 (sample SAMN12344345, study PRJNA552823) | activated sludge metagenome | biome: Activated sludge suspended growth; feature: Nitrification reactor; material: Wastewater; isolation source: activated sludge from nitrification reactor of wastewater...
CATCAATTAACAGCAGCCCTGGTGTTTGCCCCAATTCCGACAAAGGCGTTTTCCGCAAAAAATGAACAGCATACATCTTGCTTAACAAATCTACCAGGTTTTGAATCAAGTAAGAATTGCCGCTGCTCAAACTTTCTAAACCAATCATCTGCCCATTTTGAATAATCATCGGCTCGTAAGTTGCGCGAGCTACATGGCTTAAATGCCCTCCCTCTAATAGCCCACTGGCAATAATCTCCTCTAAAATTATATAAAGTCGTTCCCCTAGAATTCGCTCGGATTCGTCACGGCTATCCCGTAAATAGTCAAAGTGGCAGATAGTTTGAGTAATATCAGCTTTGGATTTTTTTCCTTGTAGCGAATGTTGTAGATATTCTTCATGCTTGGGACTGACCAAGGATTGAACATTATATGAGCCACCAGCCAATAGTGAAGGCCAATAATCAACAATCCAATTAGGTGCTTTTCTTAGGCCTTGTTGCAACCTACTGGGTAAATACTTTATTTCATCATCAAGTGCTGAAACCTCAATTATGTGGTGATTAGCATTCCGTTTCAAAAAGGAAACAGATTGAAAATACTCCTCTTGGGTATCAATTTCCAAGTGGAAATCTATACTTGCAAGATTGCTTGCACTCCGTCTGGGTAAGCTACGTTCAAGAACTGTATAATTTTCACCAAACATGCCACGAATGGCATCCAGGATGATGCTTTTGCCAGTTCCGTTTTCGCCTGTAATTAGCACAACGGGTGGTTTTTCATCCGTTTCGTTGAAAAAATTGAGTTCGGCTTCGATGAAAGGGCCAATGTTTTGGAGAGACAACTTTTTAACTCTCATAGGGCATTCTCACTAATTGTGTTTTGCTGCATTGTACTGGGTTATAAACAAGAATTCTACCTTTCGCACACGCAGCCAAGCTCCAATCTCTAATCCCCAATCTTTCTGACCTGCCCCATAACAGACACATCATAACCGGGGAGAGCAGAAACGGCCGTTCTTACCTCCCCATCATGAAGCAAATCCAGCAGCGGCTTCAACTGTTCGCTTTCATAGTAGACGAGCGGGATCACCAGCTCATACTGCTCATGCGCCAGCGGCACAAAACCGAGGTTCAGCGCCCGCGCCGCCGCCTGAATCCCCAGCCCGGCATCAGCCACGCCAGATGAAACCGCCGCTGCCACCGCCAAATGGGTATATTCCTCCCGCTCATAGCCACGCACCTGCGCCGGGTCAATCCCCCGCCGCCCCAGCTCATAATCCAGCAGCACCCGCGTGCCTGCCCCCCGCTGCCGGTTGACAAGCTGTATATCCGGGTTGGCCGCATCTTCCCAGCCCGCCAGCCGCTTGGGGTTGCCCGGCGGCACCATCCACCCTTGCTCCCGCCCCACCAGCGTCACCACCGCCACGGGCTGCCCCGGCAGATAGCGACGAATATAGCTGTCATTGTAAATCCCCGTTTCCGGGTCGAGCAGGTGCGAGCCAGCCAGATGTGCTTCGCCGCGCCGCAGGGCCACCAGCCCGCTTAGGCTGCCGACGTTGGCCGACATGAGACGAAAAACGGCCGTTTTTTCCGCCAAAAACTGAGCCAGCACATCCAGCGTCAAATCATGGCTGCCAATCGCCACAATCGTGCGCTCAATTTCCCTGGGCGTACGGTACAAATGCACCGTCACCGTCGCCCCGGCGTCTTCTCCTTCGCTAAAGCGGGGAATGCGAACAATCCCATCGGCTCGCACCAGCGAGGTGATGACCCCCGCGCCGCGACTGATGGGGGTGGTCATGATGTTGTCGCCCACCTTGCCCACCGCCACCCGCACAAAGTCGTCGTCGCCAGTGTGGGAATTGATTTTGCGCGTTAGTCTGGCCTGAATCGTCGGCGGCTCATACGCCAGCCGCCCCTGCCACCGTGCCAGCAGCGGCTCGACAAAGATTTCGCCGGTGAGGGCGGCACTAACGGGGTAGCCGGGTACGCCGATGATGGGGGTGGTGTGGGGTGTGGGGTGTGGGGAGATTGGAGATTGGTTATTGGAGATTGGAGATTGGGAGGTTTCTAATCTCCAATCTCCAATCTCCAATAACCCAATGATAACGGGGTGGCCGGGGCGGACGGCCACGCCGTGTACCAGCAGTTGGCCGAGTGATTGGACAACGTGGGCGGTGTAATCTTCGCTGCCGGCCGATGACCCGGCGTTGAGCAGAATGAGGTCGTGGGTTTGGGCGGCTTCACGAACGGCCGTTTGAATCGCCCCAAACGCATCCGGCACAATCGGCCAGCGGGTGGGCAACCCGCCCCAGTTGGCAACCTGCGCCGCCAGCACAATGCTGTTGTATTCGATGATTTGGCCGGAAGTAATGCCCGCAGAAACGGCCGTTTCCGCTGAGATTAGCTCCGACCCCGTGGGAATAATCGCCACTCGCGGCTGCCGGTAAACCGTCACCGTGGCATGACCCGACCCCGCCAACGCTCCCAAATCCACTGGCCGCAGCTTGTGGTTGGCAGGCAGCACCAGCTCCGTCGCCACCATGTCCTCGCCCATGGGGCGCACGTGGTGCCACGGCGGCAGTGCCGCCCGAATCTGGATGCCGGGGGTGCCGTCGGGCAGCGTCACCGGCTCGGTGTGTTCAATCATCACCACGGCGTTGGCCCAATCGGGCAGCGGGTGGCCGGTGTTGACGGCCTGAATGGGACGCGTTACGCTGTCGGGCGGGGTGTCTTTGTCAATGAGATTGAGCGTCAGGGGAGTGGTTTCGCTCGCTCCCACTGTGTCCTGCGCCCGCATGGCGTAGCCGTCCATGGCGCTGGCGTGGTAGTGGGGGGCGGATAGTTTGGCAAAAACGGCCGTTGCGGTTAAACGGCCGTTGGCCTCCGCCACCGGAATCGTCTCGCTGCCCAATGGCCGCCACAAATCGGCCGCCTCTAACGCCGTCCGCAGCGCCGCCTGCGCCTCGTCCAGCGGAATGTCCTCAAGGTAGATATGTCTTTTCATGCTGCATGAATATAATGAGTTTTGGTATACTTGCCCATCTCATTCTGGATTTTGCCAGATTGATGTTTAAGATTTGAACCGCAGAGTTCGCAGAGGGCGCAAAGACAGAGAAGTTGGATACGGATAAAAACAATGAGCCAGTAAGTGAGATTGTAATAAGTTACAAGAGATTGGAGATTAGAGATTAGAAACGAGCCAATCTCCAATCTCCAATCTCTAATCTCCATTTTGTATATCTAACCTTCCTTCCTAAACCTCCGCGCTCTTTGCGCCCTCTGCGGTAAATTGTAAAGAATGCAAGATTTGCTTAACCTCAACAACCCGGCTCCGCTCCGTCTAGACTATCTGGCAATCAACATGCTGCTGGGCATTGCCCTTGCCAGCATCCTGGCCTGGTTTTATGCCCGCTACGGCCAATCCCTCTCCAACCGCGCCAAATTTGCCAACATGCTGCCCGTGCTGGCTCTTGTCACCATCCTCATTATTTCCGTCGTCAAATCATCGCTGGCACTGTCGTTAGGGCTGGTGGGGGCACTCTCTATTGTCCGTTTTCGCACCGCCATCAAGGAACCCGAAGAGCTGATTTACCTTTTCACCGCCATTGCCATTGGCCTGGGGTTGGGGGCTGACCAGCGCTGGCCGACGGTGGTGGCAATTGCCATCATTCTGGCCTACCTCTATGTGCGTACCTTGCTTACTCCCCAGGCGCAAAAAAACAACCTCTATCTCAGCCTGTCCACACCCGATGAGGCGACCACCTTTGCCGACATCAACGCTCTGCTGAGGGAACACACTGCCGCTGCCGAACTGCGCCGTTTAGACCATATCAACGGCACGCTCCATGCCACCTATCTGGTTAACTGCCGCGACAACAATGCTTTGGCTGCGCTGCTGGACGCGCTGAAAGCGCAGCAACCGGAGGCAGAGTTTAGCTTTGTGGAGCAGGACAACACCCTGGGCGCGTAGTCGCGTAGTCGCGTAGGTGCATAGCGGGCGATGAACATCCACCCCCCTGACAAATCAACATGGTTGCGCCGCGCCGGGCTGTGGCTTGTTGCCAGCCTGCTGTTTTTGCTGGGTCTGACGGTGGGCAACCCCAACTGGGTGGGGGATGCGCGTGCCAATTTGCCCAGCGCGGCGATAGTGCAGGGGTGGGTGCAGCCGCCGGCCGACCTGCCCCTGCTGACCATTGACATGCCATTTGCCAATTACAACCTGCTGCTGGAAAAACGAACGGCCGCTTTTGCCACCGGTGCCGTTCTCGCAACCCCCACCGATTTTGTCAACGCCGACATCCGCCTGACGCAAAACGGGCAGACAACCACGGTTCCCGTGCGACTGCGGCTGCGCCAGGGGCCGGCCGACTGGCTGACCGAAGGGGGCAAATGGGCGTTTGATGGGCAGACGCGGCAGGGTACGACCCTGCTTGGGCAACAGCAGTTTAGCCTGCAAGACCCGGCCACCAACGGCTGGCTGGATCAATGGCTGTTTACCAAGTCGCTGGCCGAGGCGGGGCTTTTGGCGGCGCGGCAGCAGTTTGTGCAGCTTGTTTTTAATGGCGAAGCCAAAGGCATTTACGCCCTGCAAACGCAAATGGATCTGCCTGCGCTGGCGGCACAGGGGCGCGCGCCGGGGGCGGTGGTGGGGTTTGACACGGCGCGGCTGTGGCTGGCACGGGGGCAATTTGAGGGGGATTGGGTGGCGGCGTTGGCTGACCCGGCGGCCAATATGTCGCTGGATGATTACCGACTGCTAGAGGTGGCGGCGACGCCTGACTCGGAGCTGGCGCAGGATGACATTTTGACGGCACAGTTTACGACGGCGGTAGGGTGGCTGCGACAAATGCAGCGCGGGGAAATTGCGCCAGCGGAGGTGGTTGAGGCGGCGCAGTATGGGGCGTTTTTGGCGCATGTGGATTTGTGGGGGGCGATGGGGGCGGTGTCGCTGCTGAACGTGCAGTTTTATGTGAACCCGACGACGGGGCGGCTGGAGCCAATTGCGGGAAATGGCAGCCCGCTGGCCGACCCGGAAGCGCGAATTCAGCCGGTTCATTTTTTTAATGATCCGCTGATTGCGGCGGGGTATGTGCAAACGGCCGTTTCCCTCACCGACCCCGCCTATGTTGACCAGCTTGAGGCCAGCTATGGGGCAGCGTGGGCGCAGCTCAATAAAGCGGTTGCCGGAGAGGCGACGCTGGAACCGCCCTGGGCCGCTTTGCGGCAGCGGCAAGAACTGCTGCGGCGCACGCTGGAGCCAGTGGAACCGGTGCTGGCGTATCTGGGGCCACCGTCAGCGACGGCGGAGGGGGTGGTGGAAATTGCGCTGGCGAACCGGCTGGCGGTGCCGCTAGAGCTTTTGGGGGTGCAGTTTGGTGAGTCGCTGTTTTTGCCGATGGACGGGGCGTGGGTGCAGGAAGGGGAGGTTGTGGGGGAAAACGGCCGTTTTCTCCTTTCGGCCACCCCACCAGACAGCTTCCCCCGCTATTACCAGCTTCGCATCCCTCTCACCGCGCTGCAAAACGCCAACCTCGACGACCTGCGCTCGTTTGATGTGCTGGTGGTGACGCGGTTGGTGGGGATGGAAAACGGCCGTTTGTTTTCCCGCGCCCACCCCTAACCCGTAGGCATGTTGTGTTCAAGCTCATGTTCTTCCAGCTTGAATGTGTCCCTGACGACTGCATACGGCGAATGGTTAGAAACGGCCGTTAATCCCCCCATTTCCCTCACTGCTTCTTGTTTAGGAGCCATTTGCAGCACACACGATGCCCACGTCAACCCGGCACCGAAGCTGACCAGCATCAGCTTGTCTTCCGGCTTAATTTTACCTTCGGCAATGGCATCGCAAATTGCCAGCGGAATAGAAGCTGCCGACGTATTGCCATAACGCTCCACCACGGTGATAAAACGCGACAGCGGCAAATCCATATCCCGCGCCGCCGCCTGAATGATGCGCAAGTTGGCTTGGTGCGGCACAATCCAATCAATATCATCCAACGTCATCCCCGCCTTTGCCAACGACCGATAGCAGCTTTGCCCCAGCACACGGGAAGCGAATTTGAACACTTCGCTGCCATTCATTCGCAAGTAATGACGGCCGGCGGCAAAGGTATCGGCTCCCACCGGCTCCACCGCCCCACCAGCCGGAACGATAATTTTGTCATAGCCGCTGCCATCGGAGCCAAGGTCAAAGCCAAACAAACCACATGGTTCGTCGCACGCTTCCATCACCATGGCCGCTGCGGCATCGCCAAACAGCACGCAGGTGGAGCGATCTGTCCAGTCAAGTGCCCGGCTAATAATTTCGGAACCAATAATTAAAATGGTGCGATAGGCTCCCGTGCTAATAAATTGCTGCGCCACGCTCAGAGCATACACAAAGCCCGTACAACCCGTGGTCAGCACAAAAGCTGGCACATTATATGCCCCCAGCATGTGCTGCACCTGGCTGGATGTGGGTGGCGTAACATAATCCTGGAAGGTCGTGGCGTGTATGATTAAATCAAGGTCGGTGGCGTGTAAATTGGCTTTATCCAGTGCCGCCTGCGCCGCCGCCACAGACATGGTGGCGTTTGTGTCTTCTGACCCAACCACATGGCGCTGATGAATCCCCGTGCGGCGAACAATCCATTCGTGGCTAGTATCAACGATTTTCTCTAAATCGGCGTTTGTGATGATGTGTGGCGGCGTGTATGACCCCCAACCCGTGATTCGACCATATTGTTTTTGCATCGCGTCCTCCAAAATTCTTCATGCTGAAAGAGTTAAACACTCTCCTGGCAAAATCGTCACGGGAATTGGGGTATTGATGTGGAAAAAGAAACAAGAAGAGGCTTGGAGATTGATAGAGGTTCACAATCTCCAACCCTCAATCGCTAATCTCCAGGTGCCTCATAGCCACAAAAGCGCAAAATCGTCAGGGCTAACGTGCGGGTAACTGTTTTTAAATCTTCGATGGGGACAAACTCATCGGGCTGATGAGCGTGGCGCACATCGCCGGGGCCAAACATGACGGTGGGGGTGTAGCCGTCGTTGACCAGCAGCCGCATGTCAGCGCCGTAGGTCATGCCCTGAATGCGGGCGGGTTGGCTGGTGATGGTGTTGAAGGCGTGGGTAACGGCCGTTAATATCCCCTCATCTTCCGCAATCCGCGCCGGGGCAAACTGCCCACCCCACCAAACCACCATCGGCGGATGCTCCCGCAGCCACGGATCCGCCTGCGCCGCCGCCGCCACCGTTTCCTCAAACAACCGCCGCGCCGCCGCCACATCCTGCCCCACGGCAATGCCAAATCGCCCTTCAAACGTCAGGCTCTCCGCCACCGTTGAAGCCCAGCTACCCGCCTGAATCGTCCCCACGCACAGCGGATAGGGCAAATCATAGGCGGCGTAGTAGGGATCATCAAACGACTCGTTTTGCTGTTTTTCCAGAGCCATCAAGGCCGCATAAATCGGCATAAACTTCTCAATGGCACTCACCCCTTCCGTGCGCATGGCACCGTGGGCAGCACGGCCAGGAATGGTAATGCGAAAGTTAAGTGCCCCCGCCTGCGCCGGAGCCACCATCAACTCAGTTGGCTCCATGATAATCGCCCCATCGGCCTTGTAGCCCCGCGCCACCGCCGCCAGCGTCCCCACGCCACCGTCTTCTTCACCAATGACGCTTTGGATCATCAGCTTGCCGCGCAGTGCCACCCCGACATCGAGAATGGCTTTGGCGGCAAAGAGGGCGCAGCACAGCCCACCCTTCATGTCCAGTGCCCCGCGCCCGTAAACGTTGCCGTTGGCAATGGTTCCTTGCCACGGTGGCACTGTCCAGTTTGCCAGCTCACCGGCCGGCACCACGTCGGTGTGGCCGTTGAGGATGAGCGATTTGCCCACGTCGCCGCCCATGATCCCCACCACCCCCAGGCCATGCTCGCGCTCCACTTCCACGCAAAAGGAGGGGTGCTGGCTAAGGGCAGCAAAATCGAGTTCCCAGGCATCTACCTCTAACCCAATGGCCTGCATTTTGGCGGCAACGTGCTGCTGAACGGCCGTTTCCTCCCCATCCAAACTCCGCACGGCCACCAGTTCGCACAGGTAAGCCAACATGTCATCAAAATTAATGGCGTCCAGGACGCGCTGTTCTGTTTTGTTCATCTTTTAGACCAGTTCATAAGGTTGAATGAGAACGTTTGCCGGAATACCCAGTTCTGCTTGTAGATTGCGAATCATGCGTAAAGATAACGGCCGTTTGCGTCCCAGCACTTCTGACACCCGTGCCCTGCTGCCTAACAACGGTTCAATATCCTGCCGCGTTAGCCCACGACTCTCCATATAATACTCAATGGCCGCAACCGGATCAGGTGGATAAATCGGATACTCCCGTTGCTCATAGGCTTCCACCAATGTCGTCAAAACATCTAACATATCGGCTTCTTCACTGCCAATGTTTGCATCAAACAAGCGCTCAATTTGTGCTAATGCAGCCTGATAGTCACGCTCACTCCGAATTGGTTTAACTTGCATTAAATACCCTCAAATGGTTGTTGCATCAACCTCATCATATTCCGCATGTATACCGACAAAGCGAATAAACACAATACCCAAATCATAGCGAATCATCACAATGAGCCGATAATGATTGCCCTTGATGTTAAACACGACGCGATTGTTTGGTAAGATACTGGCGTTGCGATACACGGCTTTAATTTCTGTTGGAGACCGCCAATTGGCATTCCTGGTGTCATCATACCAAGCTCGCAGCGGTTGTTCTGCATCAGAATGCTTCTCCCAAAAATCGCGTAATGTTTTACGGGCTATAATGCTCATTCGTTATTATAAAGGTTCCCGTTTTGGGATCAAGGGGTTTCCCCTCGTAAAATTGGTCGTGTCAGGCACGTTGCCCCGCCTTCAGCCTTCAGCGAAATCTCGTTGCCCTTGTATGTTTGCACCATACAGCCGGCCGCTTCCAGCCGCTCCCGCGTCACCGGGTTGCCTTCCAGCATAATACACTGCCCCGGAGCCACCGCCAGCACATTTGGCCCCATCGTCAAAAACTCCTCATCTGGCACCTCCACCAGGCGGAAACCACGATCTTTCAGCATTTGCCAAAACGGCACCGGCATCAGCGGCAAATAAACCACCGCCACATCTACATCCACAATGCTGATAAACGACATCAGATGCAAACACGCCTCCGGCCCCTGATAGTAGGCCAGTTCCACCGGCACAACCTCCACACCCAGTGGCGTTAACGCCTCGCGCAGTTGGCGTATTCCCTCCTTGTTGGTACGAAAGCCTAGCCCTGCTGCTAATGTTTTCTCATCCACCCACAGCAAATCACCCCCTTCGGCCAGCGCGTCGCCGTGCAGCGTTGCTAAAATAGGAATCCCCAGCGATTCATACACCCTGGCCTGCGCCACTTCCTCGCCACGCCGTAGCGGTTTGCCCATCTGCAAAATGATGGCTCCCTCATCGGTGACGATGGTGGGATCGTGGGTAAAAATGGCGTCGGCGTGGTTGGGCATTTCGGCCGGATGATAAACCACTTCCGCGCCAAATTGGTTGAGCAGTTGCACAAAAGCATCATGTTCGGCCTGCGCTGCCGCCAAATTGGGCTGGCTGGTGTAGTGCCATTTTTGGGGGTCGGCACTGCCAAAGGCGACCGACGGCCGTTTTACCAGTACCGTCTGTAAAGGAGCCACCATACTCTGGCTACCATATCGTTTTGTCATTTCATCCACTCCTTTTTTGTGCGGCATTATAACCCAATCAAGTTACCAGGTATAACATGACAAGAGCCTCTTCCGAAGATGATAAAACGATGGCGGCAAGATGACAGGAATGGCAGCAAAGTGGAATATATTGACATTTTTCTAAAATATCTCTAATATACCCACATATGGGTGCTTGAGTGATAAGCTTTTCGGTACCCAAAGCCTGTTTCTCCTATACCGTGCCAACGGTTGGGGGGAGTCAAGTTTTCTTTAAGAAACGCGGATTAAATACGGGAGAAGTTCAACTTCTAAGAAAAAGTTGAACTTCTAACCCTAACGGCCGTTTACAGGGGCAATAACGGCCGTTTTTTAATGAAGCCCCGGTGGAGGTTGGTTTTCATGATTCACAATAGTTCCCCCCCGCATTCATAACCCCATTGATCTGGTTCCATATTGGCTGGTCATAAACGGCCGTTTTTGCTTGTCACCACATACTTTCTGCAAGTAACAAGTAACAAGTCGCAAGCCCCTTTTGCCCAGCGAGCTTGCCACCTGCCACTTGCCACCTGCTATAGAGAAACTATCATGCGTAAGCTCATCACGCTGCTGCTACTCATCGGCTACAGCAGCTTTGTTACACTATATCGTCGCGCCTACAACCCCATTATTCAAGCCCAGCTTGCTCCCCGGCAGCTTGCCGATAGCAACGAAACCGCTGCCCTTGTGCAAACCTGGTACCAACAGCCCTGGGTTCTCATCGTTGTCACCATCCTGCTGCTCATCGCCCTCTTTCGCTTATGGCAGCAGCCTATGAAGCAAGCAGCCAAATCCCCGTCGCTCCATCATTACTTACTGCTGCTGCCCCTGCTGGGGCTGCTCATTGCCTGCAAACCATACGGCGTCACCCAAATCATTGAAATCAAGCCCAACGAAACCGCCTTTGTCGTGCCGCTGCTCGGCGACACTACCAGCCAGGCACAGTTTCAATCCGTCTCCTATCTGGAACAACGGCAAGTAGCTGCCAAACAAGTGGAAATCCCGGTACGTGAACACAAAATCGGGCGTGGCTTTTGGAACATCGAATGGATTCCCACCGTGGCCGTGATCATTGTAGACCGTACCCCCGTTACCCGTGAATGGACATCGGCCAACGACACCGGCACATCCGTCAGCAACCAGGCCTTTGGCGTGGAATCGAGGGAATCCATTGACTTTAAGGTGGGTGCCACCGCCAGTGCTCTGGTAGAAGAAAAGAACGCCGCCAAATTCCTCTATTATTTCAGCGGCAAAAGCCTGCCCGAAGTGATGGACGAAAACATTCGCGGTTTTGTGCAGGCTGAACTGTTCAACGAATTTGGCGCCCGCACGCTGGAGCAAGGGCGTGGGGACAAGCGGGAAATTTTTGAATCTGTTTTCCAACGCACCCAGGCACATTTTGAGCCGCTGGGCATTACCATCACCTCACTCGGCGGTTCCGAGGGGTTAATCTACAGCGACAAGGATGTGCAGGCGGTGATCAATGCAAACTTTGAAGCCCAGCAGCGGCAAATTCAGGCGGAAGCGTTTGCCACGGCGCAGGCGATTGAAAACAGCACTCTGGTAGATCAGGCCAACGCTGCTGCTACGGCAACAGTGGTGGCAGGGCAAGCCGCAGCGGCCGTTTTACGGGAACGCGGGCAGCAGTTGTCCCAATTCCCCGGCCTTACTGATTATGAATATGCCCAGCGTTCGCAGGGGCGCGTGCCGGAAACGCTGGTTGTTTCGGGTGAAGGCCAGGATCTGCCCTTTGCTTTCTTTTTGAATGCCCATGCCGGGGTTAGCACGCCGGTGGCCGTTGTAGAAGCTGCCCCCACCGCTACGCCAACGTCGTCAACGGCTCCGTAAAGGATGATGTGTGTGGGAAAAACGGCCGTTTTTTCCCACATTCAGGAGATACACCATGAACGTATTAGAAATTCCGGTTCCCCGCTATCGCGTCAAGGAAACCGGCACCCTTTTACAAATTACAGTCCCCAGCCGCAAGCATTGGTTTCAAATGGCTTTTATTGGCCTTTGGCTTCTCTTCTGGCTGGGCGGCGTCCTCGGAGTCGGCGGCGCGATGTTTTCAGAGATCGCACACTCAGGCAATGACACCGATTTCTTTGCTCCCACCTTCTTTATGCTTGTTTGGCTCACCTTTTGGGCTGTTGGCGGCAGTTTTGCCTTGCTTTGGCTGTTGTGGCAGCTCTTTGGCGAGGAACTGATTGAAGCCAATTTCAGCACGCTCACCATCAAACGCCACATCTTTGGGCTGGGGCAAACAAAAACCTTTGACAACCGCCACATTACCGAACTGCACGTCACCCCGCTCATCCACAGCCACGCCTGCTGGGGGCGGCGCAACCAGTGGCAAACGTTGTTTGAAGGGCCGCTCACCTTTGATTACGGTGCCCAAACCTTCCGCTACGCCAATGGCGCCACCGAAGCCGAGGCGCGGCAAATTATTACGTTGCTAAAGCCTTATTTAAAGTAACAGGATTTCTGGCGGAAAGGCAGAAGTTCAACTTCTTCTGAGAAGTTGAACTTCTAAATAGACTCATGTTTTGCGCTTGTCATTTACGGCCGTTTTCGGCAAGAATGGACAGGTGTGGAAACGATAATGGGGTAACCGTGTGTTCGCCCCACAAAAGATGTCGAAAGGAAACATCATGTTTACAGGAACAGCATTTGCGATCTTTTTTATGTCCTTAACCGGGCTAGTCATTTTACTGGCCTTTATTCGTCCGCTTACCGGGCTGGTGATCATTACCGAACGGCAAGTGGGGATTGTCATCAAGCGGTTTGGGCCTCAGCTTCCCCCCGGCAAGCTGTTGGCACTCAAGGGCGAGGCTGGTTTACAGGCCGATACGCTTGCCCCCGGCTGGCACTTTGGCTACTTTCCCTGGCAATATTCCGTCCACAAAGTGCCAATGACCATTATCCCGCAGGGGGAAATTGGGCTGGTGGTGGCGGCCGATGGGCAGGCAATGCCCGCCAACCGCATTTTGGGGCGCGTGGTAGATTGCGACAACTTTCAGGATGGGCGGAAGTTTTTGACCAATGGCGGCGAAAAAGGGCGGCAGTTGTCGCTGCTCACCGCCGGTACATACCGCATCAACACCGAGTTGTTTACTATTATCACCGCCCGCAATGCCGAGCAGCATGGCATGGCGGCACGCCATTTGCTGGTCTACCAGGTTGAACCCGACCGCGTGGGCATTGTGACGACGCTAGACGGGCAGCCGATTGACGAAGGGGAAATTGCTGGCCCTCTCGTTGAAGGCCACAACAATTTTCAGGACGGACAGATGTTTTTGGACAATCACGGTCGGCGCGGCTTGCAGGAGCAGGTGCTGCTGTCTGGCTCGTGGAACCTGAATCCGTGGTTTGTCTATGTGGAGCAAACGGCGATGGTGGAAATTCCCATCGGCCACGTAGGGATTGTGATTGCCTATGTGGGGAAGGCACATCAGGATGTGAGCGGTGAGTCGTTTAAGCATGGCAACCTGGTGGAGCCGGGTCACAAGGGCGTGTGGGTTACGCCGCTCTATCCGGGCAAGCATCCGATAAACGGCCGTGTTATGCGTGTCGAACTCGTCCCCACTACCAACATCGTCCTCAACTGGGCCAGCCGCACCGAAGCCCACAAATACGATGCCTCGCTGTCGCCCATCACCGTGCGCTCCAAAGACGGCTTTGCCTTCAACCTGGACGTATCGCAAATCATCCACATCGGCGCATTGGAAGCACCCAAGGTGATTTCGCGGGTGGGGTCGGTGCAGAATTTGGTTGACCACGTGCTACAGCCAATTGTGGGCAACTACTTCCGCAACTCGGCGCAGGAGTATACGGTGCTGGACTTCCTGAGTGCCCGCAGTGAGCGGCAGGTGGAAGCGACTGAACACATTCGCCGCGCTGTGAGTGCCTACGATGTGCAGGCGTTGGACACGCTGATTGGCGACATTACCCCGCCGGAGACGCTGATGGTGACGCAAACCGACCGCAAGATTGCCGAGGAGCAGCGTAAGACGTATGAAGTGCAGCAGATGGCGCAGGAACAGCGGCAGGCATTGGTACGGGCAAAGGCAGTGGCCGATATTCAGGAAGAGATGGTGAAGTCGGAAAAGAGCGTGGACATTGCCACGCTGAAGGCGCAGGCCGATGTGCAGCAGGCGACGGGTGAGGCCAAATCTACCCAGCTTCGGGCTGAAGGTGAGGCCAACGCCATTCGCAGCACGGGGCAGGCGCGGGCGGAAGTGTACCGGCTGGGTGTGGAAGCACTGGGGGCGCAAGGGTTCACGACGCTGCAAATGATGCAGATTGTGGGCGACAAGGCGGTGCGGATTGTGCCGGATGTAGCCGTAACCGGCAGCAACAGCGGCGGCGGCCTGGCGGAGGGGCTGCTGGGGCTGGTGCTGCGGGAGAAGAACAGCGATTAGTGATTGGTTAATTGGAGATTGGAGATTGGTTGGCTGCCTATCCCAATCTCCAATCGCTAATCTCCAATTGCTGATCGGCCAAACCGCTGCATGATTGCTAACACGTCATCTACCGGTAGGGCGTGGCGGGTGTTGCCGTCACGCCCGATGACGGTGTGGGCCATGAAGAGGCTGTTGAGGATAGCTTCTTCGATGGTTTCGATAACGGCCGTTCCCAGCAAACTCATGATCGGTTGTTCCAGCAAAACGGCGCGTTGCACAACCAGCTCGGCCGGCCGATCTGGCACAGTGTAGGCCGTGGAAAAGGCAATGACAAAATCGCCGCTGCCGCCAGCACAGGTGCTGCCGGTACGAGCCAGACCAAAGGCGGCGCGGCGACATAATCGTTCAAGCTGGCGGCTGTCGAGTGGGGCGTCGGTTGCCAGCACCATCATGATGGAGCCATCGTCCAAACGGAGTTCATCGCTGGGGGGCTGGAGGTGCTGCCCAACGGGAACCCCGGCAATCGTTAGCTCGTGGGGTTGGCCGAAGTTGGTTTGCACCAATGCGCCAATGGTAAAGCCGCCCGCACTTTCGGGCAGCACGCGGCTGGCGGTGCCAATGCCGCCTTTCCAGCCAAAGCAGCTTGTGCCAGCCCCTGCCCCCACGGCTCCTTCTGCCACGGGATCGGTGCTGGCGTTGGTGATGGCGCGGAAAACGGCCGTTTCTCCTACCACCCTTCCCTGCATATCATTCAAGAAGCCATCGTTTGTTTCCCCCACCACCGGGTTTACGCTGGCGTAGCCACGCCGCCCCGTTGTGGCAAACCCCACGCCGATGTGGGGGTTTTGTACCAGAGCATGGGAAATCAGGGCATCGGCTACGCGGGGGGCGTTGAGGGTGCTGGTCAGGGCAATGGGGGTTTCCAGGTTGCCCAATTCACGCACCTGCTCAAAGCCGATGACTTTGCCAAAACCGTTGATGCTGTGAACAGCGGCCGGCGCTTTGTCCTTATAAAGATTACCTTGATGGGGCAAAATGACGGTGACACCAGTACGAAACGGCCCCTGCCCCGGCTGCCACACCCCATCCCCAGCCACCACTGTTGCATGACCAACCGCCACGCCCGCCACATCAGTAATGCCATTGTGCTTTCCGACTGCCAATTGGCGTGGCAGCATATTGAATGCACCAATTCGTTTCATGGTTCCTCCTCGATAGCAGCCACAATGATGCTCATTGTGACCATTTTCCTATGACCTATTTCTTTGACGGATTCCGGTTTTGCCTCATACTGTATACATCAGTATTGTTTTCCTGGGATTACCCAACAGGGAGTCGTCTTAATGAAGGCATCGTTGTCGTTTACGAATGAAAGACATCTCCTGCATATGGTGCAGGCAGTTGATCTGCGTGCGCCCTATGCGATGGGACATTTTCAAACTGTTTCCCGCTATGCGGTACTCATTGCCCAAGAGATGGGATTGCCTTCACCGATGGTGGAGACCATGCGTAAAGCGGGTCTACTCCACGACATCGGCAAATTCTGGATTCCCGACGACATCTTAACCAAACCCGGCCGCTTAACGCCAGAAGAGTTTGCCCTGGTGCAGCAGCACCCCGTCATTGGAGCCAATGTGCTGGATGGCTTTCCCACGCTGGCGGAGGTTGTCCCCATGATTCGTCATCATCATGAACGCTTTGATGGCAAAGGGTACCCCAATGGGTTAGCCGGGATAGAAATCCCGTTGGGGGCGCGGATTTTGAACGTGGCCGACACGGTGGAGGCAATGGCCTCTGACAGGCCATATAAAAAAGGGTATCCGTTGGAAAAAATTCTGTCTATCTTGCAAGAAGAAGCCGGACAGCAGTTTGACCCCGAAATGGTTGAGGCGTTTATGCAGGGGCTTGGCAAGGCCGGTACAGACATCATCAATAACCCGGGGGCGGCGTTGGGGGGCAACCCCGTTGATCCAGAATCATTCCAGCTTTTGGCGTCGGCACTAATGAATTGGCTTCAGTTTCGCCTGACACGCTTCCCGAATGAGGCTGCGAGCCAAAATTCGGGTAGGATCAACAATATGGAGTCCACGCCACTGGCTGCTTTGAACCGCTAGGGGCATTTCGGTGCAGCCGAGAACAATGGCTTCAGCTCCTTTTTGTTGTAACGCGACCATTGCCTGTTCCAGATTTGCCACGGCCTGGGGTGTGGCAACGCCGCACGCTTTAATGCCGTAGCTGGGGTGATAAACGGCCGTATGTACCACCGCCTCCTGCATCTCCCGCTCTGGTACCTGCACTGTAAAACCAAGCGGCTCCAGGACGGCAGGGTAAATGCGGGTGAGGTAGGTGCCGGTGGTGGAAAGGATGCCGATGTTGTGGAGAAACGGCCGTTCTTCGCGCAAAAACCGCCCCGTCTCCCCAATCATATGCAGCAACTGCACCCCACACCGATCCGCCTCCGCCTGCACCAGCCCAAAAATCTCCGGCGAGTGCGCTGTGTTGCAAGGAACTCCAATCACTTCTGCCCCCGCCTGCGCCAGCCGCCGCAGTTGCCGCGCCAGCGCGTGCCCCGGATTCTCGGCCACCTTTCCCAGTAAATATTCCGTTCTATCCAAAATCTCACTGGGACCAGACAAACTCAGCACCGTCAAATGATCCTGATCCTTCGCCGCCACCGTCTCGGCCAGAATTTTGTTAAACAGATCCGCCCCGGCAAACGGCCCCACCCCGGCAATTAACCCAATTGTTTTTTCACTCATAAGATTTTTTTGACAGGATTGACAGGATTTCAAATGGTTAATCCTGCGCAATCTTGTAAATCCTGTCTAAATTCAGGAGCTTGTCAGAGAAGTCTGAATAGATGCGCGGATGACGCGGATTTGTGGGGATAAACACGGATTTTTCTTTTGATCCGCGAAAATCCGCTCTGATCCGCGTTATCCGCGCATCTATTTTCTTTTTCCGACAGGCTGTTAGACAACGCCATTAGCCCGCAGTTGGGCGATAGCATCTACATCATACCCCAGCCGAGCCAGGACTTCATCGGTGTCGGCACCCAGAACGGGGGGGGCGGTGCGGATAGTGGCCGGGGTTTCGGATAGCTTGGCAACGGGGCCAAGTAGCTTGATTGGCCCGGCGGTCGGGTGTTCGACCTCTTGCACCATCTGCCGTGCCGCAATTTGCGGGTCGTTGAGGATGGTGGGAATGTCGTTGATGGGGCTGACGGGAATTTTGGCGGCGAGGATGCGGTCGTGCCAAACGGCCGTTTCTTCCTCCCGAAACGTCTTTTGCATCTCCCCAATCAACGCCACCCGCCGCGTCACCCGGTCGGCGTTGCTGGCATACTGCGGGTCATCGGCCAAATCCGGCCGGCCAATCGCCCGGCACAGCCGCCGATACTGCTCATCCGACCCAATGCCCACGGCAATGTGGCCGTCGGCCGTGGGAAACGTTTCATACGGCACAATGCTGGCGTGGGCGTTGCCATACCGCTGCGGCGTTTTGCCCGTGGCAAAATAGTTGTGCGCCACATTGATCAACCACGCCACCTGCGAATCAAGCAGTGCCACGTCAATATATTGCCCGCGCCCCGTTTGCGAACGGTGGTGCAAGGCTACCAAAATGGCGTTACAGGCAAACAGCCCCGTTGTCACATCCACCACCGCCACCCCCACCTTGTACGGCTCGCCGTCGGCCGGCCCGGTGATGGACATCACCCCGCCCTGCGCCTGGATGAGAAAGTCAAAACCCGGCCGTTCGCGGTATGGCCCGTTTTGTCCGTAGCCAGTAATCGAGCAATAAATGAGGCCGGGGTTGATTTGCGACAGCGTTTCATAATCCAACCCCATGCGCTGCATGGTGTCAACCTTAAAATTTTCGATGAGAACATCAGCTTCCGCCGCCAGCTTTTTGAGGATAGCCAGCCCTTCCCCGGTTTTCAGATCAAGCGTCATGCTTTTCTTGTTGCGGTTGGCACTGAGAAAATAGGCGGCCTGGTCGCCCACCCAGGGCGGTCCCCATTGGCGGGTGCCATCGCCGCTGCCCGGCTGCTCAATTTTTAGCACGTCGGCACCATAATCGGCCAGCATCATGGTGCAATAGGGGCCAGCCAGGATGCGTGTCAGGTCAAGAACACGGATATTTTGTAGGGCGGGTTGGGTCAAGGGCAACTCCTTGTCAGACTTGTTTAGTAATTGGGGATTGGAGATTGGAGATTGATGAGGGTTCACAATCTCCAATCTCCAATCTCCAATCCCTCAGATTAATCATCAACAATGTAGAGGGTGGCGAGCAAACGGCCGTTAACCGCCACCACATCTTCCGTCATGCCACCGGGCAAGGTTTGCTGAACGGCCGTTAATTCATCAAATCGCTCCGGCAGGAAAATATAAACCACACCCTTGTCAATGAGCAAACTGAGGTCTGCCGGGGGCAGCTCCGGCGGCTCTCCCACGTCAACGGCTTCAGCGTCTGCCACCAGATAGGGCAAGGTAGCAAAGTTCCAATACATCCAGGGTGCGCCCACAAAAAAGAAGCGGTGATCCCCCTTCAGCGCATTGAGACGCGGTGCCAGTTCAGTCGCCAACTCAGCGTGTGAGCCGCCATAAAGTCGCTGCGGTACGGCCTCGTTGAAGTAGGTGTTGAGGCTGATGGTGGCAAAAACCACAACAGCCAGGGCTAACAATCCATTGACAACCGCGTTCGTCTGCGTCCCAGTTTCAAAAACGGCCGTTTTCACCATCTCCCCCACCTCCCACAGCCCCAACGCCACAAAAAAGCAGGTCGGCACCGCCAGCGTAATCAGCCGCTGGCTCGACGGTGGGCTTTCGGTCAGCATTCCTCCCAGCAGCATTCCCCCCCACCACCACGCCACCAGGGGAGCCGTTGGCTGTGCCTGCCGCCACCACAGCAATTTAGCCGTGCCAAACAGCAGCCCCAGCAAAAACATGGCCCCAAAAAATGGATCCAGCAGCGGCTGGCGCAGCCCGTACCACACGGTGCGGTCGGGATAATAGGTAAACGCCATCGCCGCCCGCTGGAACTGATCCCACAAAACGGCGGCATGGCTTTGCTGCCGAAGCTCCACCTCCCGCTCCAGCCAGCCGCTTTGGAAGATGCCTACTGTGTTCAGCCGGGCGTTAAATTCATCGGGGAAGCGGGCGGCGTATTGCAGCATGGGGGCAGCGGCGATGAGGAAGGTAAGGAGCATGATGAGCAGCCCGGTTTGGTGCTGCCGCCAAAAGTGGCGCGGGGCGCGAATGAATTGGTAAGCAATGACGGCGAGGACGACGACGGGGGTCAGCCGCGCCCCGGCGTAAAAATAAAAGGCAAAGCCACTCACCAGCCCCACCAAGCCCCAGTCGCGCCGTTTACCTTCGTCCAGGGCGCGAACGAGCAGCCACAGGGCGAGGGAGAGGAAGAGAGGATCGGCGATTTGGTTGGAGCCGAGGCGAGAGAAGTGGATGTGGTAATGGTAGGTGGCGAGGAGAACGGCCGTTAACCAACCCATCTTCTCCCCCGCCAGCCGCCGCACCAGCAAAAACGTCACCAGCACGTTGGCCGTGCCAACCAACGCCCAGGCAAGCCGCAGCCCAAAGATGGTGCGGCCAAAGAGGGCGATGGTGAGGCTGTTGAAAAAGAAGCTCATCGTTGGCACGCCCAGCCAGCCCGTGCCAAGCGGGTTCCGCAGCGTGCCTTCCAGCACCCGCACCGCTTCCAGACCCTGCGAAGCTTCGTCGCCGCCCAGGGTAAAGGGGATGGTTTCTAGCCGCCAAACGCGCAACAAAAAGGCTGCCAGAAGGAGCAGAAGGAGGAAAATGGGACGCGGACGAACGCGGACAAACGCGGACAAATCTTTGATTTTCCAGTTTTGCCACCTGGTGGAAAAGGAAGTTTGGGACGCAGATTTTCCTGATAGAGCCTGATTTTTACGGCGTTGGCTGGTTGTAATCTGGCTCAATCCGCGTTCGTCCGCGTTTGTCCGCGTCCTGTTGCAACGGGTGGGCAGAACGGCCGTTAACCACAACCCTACCGCCGCCAGCCACGCCGCCGTCACCAGCAGGTAGCTGTCATTTTGGCCGAGTTGGGGAATGGTGAGCAGGGAATAGGCCAGGCAGATGGCTGCCCCCAGCAGCAAAAAAAGCCGGGTTGCGGAAAAGCTGTGGAGGAAGTGGCGGAGAGACTGTGGATTACTGGGTGGTTTCTGGGGATAAACGGCCGTTTTATCCACAGGTTCGCGTAAAAACAGGGCAATGGCGACGATGGCAGCGGCAAAGACGGCCGACCACGGCGGCACCCCTTGCCCGGCTTCGGTGGCAGTGAGTTGGAGGAAATAAACGGCCGTTAGCACCCCCGCCACCACCACAATCAGCAGATAAAAAGCGTCACGCGCCTGTTCACGCATGAATTTAAAGAAGAGAGATTGGGGATTAGAGGTTGGAGATTGTGAAGGTAGTCCCCAATCTCTAATCTCCAATCTCCACTTATCCTATCCAACCATCGGCAGCGGAATACTATCCACCGTTGGCACTTTCGGCTGTAGCGGCTGATGATGCGACCGCTTCTTCACCGGCGGGCATTCCCACGCCTCCGGCGCCGTTTCCCGCCGCAAATCCGTCAGCTTCGGCAAAATACCGCAGGCAAAACATTGGTGGCGGCAATCAATCCGCGTCTCCTGCGCCTGGCTCATCAAATAATCCTGCGTCAAGAACTTGCGCGTAATCGCCACATCAATATGCTCCCAGGGGAAAATTTCGTCAATGGTGCGCTTGCGGTGGGTAAAAAAGTACGGGTCAAGCCCTTCCGCCGCCATCGCCTCCAGCCACACATCCTCCTTGAAATGCTCCATCCAGGCGTCAAACTTCGCCCCATTGCGCCATGCCCGCTCCACCGCATTGGCAACCCGGCGGTCGCCCCGGCTCAAAAACCCTTCAAACACCGATTCACGCGGGTTGTTCCAACGCAACTTCAGCCCATTGCCGCCAATCTCCCGCTTCAACAGCGACAACTTCTCATACACCTTATCCACCGCATCCATCGGCTCCCACTGAAACGGCGTATGGGGTTTGGGAATGAAGGTGCTAACCCCCACATTGACGCTGGCCTTGTTGCCGTGGAACTTGCGCCCCTCGTGCAGCACCTGCCGGGCCAGGTCAATAATCGCCTCCACATCCTCCATCTCCTCCATCGGGTGACCAATCATGAAGTAGAGCTTGATGGTGCGCCAGTTGCGGCGATAAATCTCCCGCGCCGTTGCCACCAGCTCCTCATGCGTCACATATTTGTTGATGATATTCCGCATTTTCTCGGTGGCCGCTTCCGGGGCCAGGGTGAAGCCGCCCCGCTTGCTGTCGCCCAAATTGTCCATGAGCTGGGTGGAAACGGACTCGATCCGCAGTGAGGGCAGGGAAATGTTTAGCCCCATATGCCCAAACCGCTTGCCGATTTGCTCGGTTAGCTCCAAAACGTGGGTGTAGTCGCTGGACGAAAGCGACAGGAGGGCGATTTCTTCATAGCCGGTTTTGTCGAGGATTTCTTCCATAGCGGCCAGGATTTCGGAAACCGGCCGTTCGCGCACCGGGCGCGTCACCATACCTGCGTGGCAAAAGCGGCAGCCACGGGTGCAGCCGCGCATAATCTCAATCGGGGCGCGGTTGTGTACCAGTTCCACAAAGGGGATGATGAAGTCGGTGACGGGCGGCGGCATCACCGGGACAATCGTTTTCATCACCTTGCGCGGTGCTTCGGGCATGTTGGGGGTAATCGCCTTCACCGTGCCGCTGTCGTGGTATTCCACGTCATAAAAGCGCGGCACATAGCACCCCTCAATTTGGGCAATATAGCGCAGCTGCGTCTCCCGGTCTAAATGGCTGGCGGCACGCATAATGCCAACGATTTTAAGAATCGCCTCTTCCCCTTCGCCAATGACAAACACGTCAATAAAGGGAGCCATTGGCTCCGGATTGTAGCAGGCGTGGCCGCCAGCAATGACCAGCGGATAGCTTTCGTCCCGCTCTTCGGCGCGAATAGGCATTCCGGCCAGATCCAGCAGGTTGAGGGCGTTGGTAAAAAGCTGTTCGTAGGGCAAGCTGATTGCCAGCATGTCAAAGTCGCGGATGGCGTGCTTGGTTTCCAGCGAAAACAGCGGGATTTCCCGTTCGCGCATCAGCTCTTCCATGTCGGTCCAGGGGCAGTAAACGCGCTCGGCCAGCAGGTTGCGATGCTTGTTGATGATGTCGTACATAATCATCAGCCCCAGGTTGGACATGCCCAAGTCGTAGATGTCGGGGAAGGCGAGTGCTACTTTAAAATCAATGTCGTGCCAATCTTTAATAATTTGATTGTATTCGCCGCCGGTATAACGTGCCGGTTTTGTTACGCGGGGGAGAATGCGTTCTAACGCGAGTTCAATTTGGGCTGCGGTGCAGCTTGCTGTTTTTATCATGAAGATTCCTTGATTTATCCTTTTTCGAGGCCAACCTGACATGTTGTTGGAGATTAGAGATTGGAGATTGCAGATGGTCAATCTACCCAAACAGATGAATTAATCAACAGCGGTTCTTCAGAAATTCATGGAGCCGCCGCCCCAAATTGTAGTGGCGAGGCATGCCTCGCCACTACAATTTGTTCTGTCAACCCTATAAGATCCTAAAGAACCCCGATAGCATTAAATCCGTTTTCACGCATCTCATCCAGATTGCCTTCCCAGTTGAGTTTGCCGCGAAGCTGACGCACCTGCAACTGCTGATCATGCTGAATCATGAGGTAGAGGGCTTCTTCGACAATGGCTTGTTTTGTTGGCAATCCAGAAAGCTGGTGGGCTTGCTCAATGAGTTCCTCGTTACTGCTTACCCAAAGCGATGAAATTGGAAAAGTTCCCTCATCCAACGCCTCCTGCCATCCTTGGGCAAAGCTTATATCTGCCGGGTTCAACGATACACTTTGGCGGTATAGGCGCACAATATTGAGCAGCGCAGGTAAATATTCATCCGGGGTTGCTTCAATTTCGGCAAAAAGTCGATCTTTGTAGGGCGTAATTTGTTTAATCACGATTGTAGATTCCTCATTAACGGCCGTTTTCCCCATCTATCATGCAAAAAGACAGCATCAAAGTCAATAACCTCACCGCATCACCCGTCCCCCATCCACCGTCAGCGTACTGCCCGTCACATAGCTGCTGGCAGGGGAGCAAAGATAAAGCACCGCTTGCGCCACCTCATCGGCCAGGCCAATGCGCCCCAGCGGGATTTCCTGCCGCCACCGCGCCATCAACGCCTCATCCTGCTGCAGCGGCTCCGTCAGCGGCGTGTCAATGATGCCCGGCAGCACGGTGTTGACGCGAATGCCATAGGCGGCAAACTCGCGGGCGCATTCGCGGGCAAAACCGACCATGCCGGCCTTGCTGGCGCAATAGGCGGCGCGGTTTGCCAGCGGCACCGACACGCCAGCGGTGGAGGCAATGTTGACAATGGCCCCGCCGCGCTCCCTGTTTTCCTCGGCCATGACGCGCCCGCAAAGCTGGCTCATAAAAAATGTCCCTTTCAGGTTGACGTCAAAACAGCGGCTCCAATCCCATTCATCCATTTTGAGGATGGAAGCGACTGGCTCCACGGCGGCATTGTTGACCAGAATATCAAGCTGCCCCCATTCGGCGCGGGTGGTTTCGATGAGGTGGACGCACTGAAATTTGTTGGCAACGTCGGCAGCAACGGCAATGGCCTGACCACCTGCCTGCTGGATGGAAACGGCCGTTTTCTTGGCCCGGTCAGGGTTCAAATCATTCACCGCCACCCGCGCCCCCGCCGCCGCCAGCGTTCGGGCAATCGCCGCCCCAATGCCCCGCCCCGCCCCGGTCACAATCGCTACTTTGTTTTCTAGCTGCATAACTGTTTTTGCATGGGACGCAGATTTGCCTGATTTTCCTGATAAATCCTGTAAATCAGGCAAATCTGCGTCCCATTTTTTTTATTCCCGCAACCGCTCATTAAACAACGCCAGCACCCGATCCAACGCCACCCGCGTGGGGTGTCCGGCTTCGTCCACCAAATCATTGGTCAGCACCGAGTGGGCATTTTGCGAAATGGCAAAGGGGTTGCCGGGTGAGGAATCAATTTCGATGGCCTCAAACCCATCCCCTAGCTCGCGGCGCAGGGTGGCAAACCGTTCCGGCGGCACGGCCATGTCGTTGGTGAAGCGCAGGCCGAGCAGGGAACAGCCAACGGCCGTTCTTGCCTTCACCCGCGCCAAATCCTCATCCGACAATGCCAGCGCCCCCTTGTGACCGGCCGACACGGGAAATGGCAGCGACGGCTGGCTCAACACCGGAGCCATCACCGACTCATCCACCATCAGCGCCAGGGCAAAGCCACCCGTCAGGCACATGCCCAACGCTCCCACCCCCGGCCCGCCGCAGGTGGCGTGGACATGGCGGCACAGCGCCCGCAGCCAATTGGTGACGGGGCTGGCCTGCTTTTTTGCCAGCAGGCTAAATTCGCGGCTAATGCACAGCCGGGCCAATTGCCCCAGCACATAGCCGCCGGAAAACGGTTTGCCGGGGGTGCCAAAGAGGTGGGGAAGAACGGCCGTAAATCCCGCATCCGCCACCCGCCGCCCAAACGCCGCCACCTGCGGCGTAATCCCCGGCACTTCGTGCATAATCACCACCCCCGGCCCGCTGCCGCACCAAAACACCGTCTTCGTCTTGCCATCGTGGGTAAATGTCTGCTCACTAAACCCATCCAACGTTGTCATAATCATCCCCAAGAAAACCTAGTGATTAGAGATTGGGGATTAGAGATTGTGAACCTTCGTCAATCTCCAATCTCCAATAACCAATAACCAATTATCCCCCTACGGCACCGGCCGGCCCACCGCCGCCTGCCAAATCTGAAACCACTGCTGCCGCGTCAGCCGCAAGCCATCAGCCGCCGCCGCGCTGCGAAGATGATCCAAATTATTGCTGCCCAGCACCGGCAGCACATTGGCCGGGTGCGTAAACAACCACGCCAGTGCCACCTGATCCAGCGACGCCATCCCCAATTCCTCGCCAATGTCGCGCAAAGCCTGCCGCACCCGTCGCGCCGCTGGCTCATCGCTGGTAAACAGCCGCCCCCCGGCCAGCGGCGACCACACCATCGGCGTCATGCCCAGCCGCAGACATTGATCCAGCGTGCCATCATGCAGCACATCCAGAGCCAGTGGCGACAACTCCACCTGGTTTGTAACCAGCGGAAACGGCAGCCGTGACCCCAGCAAATGTACCTGCCACGAGGCAAAGTTTGACACGCCAAAGTGGCGCACCTTGCCCGCCTGCCGCAGTTCGCCAAAGGCATCGGCCACTTCGTCGGGGTCCATCAGCGGGTCGGGGCGATGCAGCAGCAGCAAGTCCAGGTAGTCGGTTTGCAACGCCCGCAGCGTGCCTTCCACCGAGGCCACAATGTGGGCTTTGCTGGTGTCATAATGCTTCACCAAATTGTCTGGACGGTTGGGCGAAGCGGGTTTGATGCCACATTTACCCACCAGTTGCAGTTGCTGGCGCAGCCCCGGCTCCAACGCCAACGCCCGCCCCAGCAGCGTTTCACACGTATGGTCGCCATAAATGTCGGCATGGTCAAGGCTGGTAATGCCAAGCTCCACGACAGCGTGGAGCAGCCCCAGCAGTTGGGCATCGGCAAGCCGCCATTCGGCCAGATTGCCCAGCCCCAGCACCAGGCGGGAAAAGGTGGGGCCATCGGCGGTTAGTGGAATGTGTGAGACAGTCATAAGTGCTTCTTCCTGTCAATAAATTATGGCAATCCTTATCTGGATACCACTATCATTCATTATATGCGTTTATGGGATTGTGGGCGAAACGGCCGTTTCTCGGCCATCTCATCATTTACTCATTTTCACACAACTGGTTTATAATTACGCTCCTTATCAACTTGGCAAGCGGTACACTTTTGTACCAAGGAGGAACTATGTCCAGGATCAAACGCTTTACCCCCATCCTTGCACTCATCGTCACCACGCTACTCGCCCTGTCTGCCTGCCAGCAAGAAGCAGCCAGCACAGAGCTTAACCTGCTTTGTACCCCCCAGGTGGAATGGTGCGAAGGGATGAAAGCGGAGTTTGAAGCTGCAAATCCCGAAATCACCGTCAACTTTGTGCGTATGTCCAGCGGCGAATCGCTGACCAGGCTGCGGAATGAAAAAGACAACCCCCAGTTTGACATCTGGTGGGGTGGCCCGATTGACAGCTTCATTGCTGCCAAAGATGAGGGTTTGCTCGAAGCCTATGACTCACCCAACCTCGACAACATCAAAGACCCCGGCCTGATGCTCGACCCTGACCACACCTGGGCCGGTGTGTATGTAGGTTCACTCGGTTTTGCCACCAACCAAAACTTCCTCGACGAAAACCCCGGTCTGGAACCACCGCGCAGTTGGGACGATTTGCTGAAACCAGAGTTTGCGGGGCAACTCATGGTAGCCCATCCGTCCAGCTCCGGCACCTCTTACACCGCCCTCTGCACCGTGCTGCAAATGCGGGGCGAGGATGCTGGTTGGGAGTATCTGAATGCCTATGCCGGGCAGGTGAACCAGTTTACCAAGAGCGGTTCGGCTCCGGCACGGTTTGTGGGTCAGGGAGAAGCGGCCGTTGGCATCGTCTTCTCCCACGACATTGTAGCCCAAATTGAAGCCGGCGCGCCGCTGGTGCTGACCTTCCCCGAAGAGGGAACTGGCTACGAAATTGGTGGTATGGGGATCATCAAAGGGGCCGCCCATCTGGATGCGGCGCAGAAATGGTTTGATTGGGCGTTGGAACCAGCTACGCAGGAGCTTGGCCCCAAATACGCTGCCTTCCAGGCACCCACCGTCAATGGAGCCGAAGCCTCCATGCCGGAACTGCTGGATGTCAACCTGATTGACTACGACTTCCAGTACTGTGGCGAAAACAAAACCGCCTTTGTAGACCGCTTCACCAACGAAATCGCCAACGCTGATAGTTTGAAAGAGTAATTGGGAGATTAGGAGATTAGGAGACTGGGAGACTGTCTGTAGAGTTTCTCAGTCTCCCAGTCTCTCAGTTTCTTAATCCCATCCAGGTAACGCATTTTATGACAAGGACAACCATTGACCCAACCAACAACACGCCACGCCGCTGGGCGGGGTGGTGGCGACGGTATCAGGAGATCAAGCTGATTGGCCGTGACCCTGTTTTAGCGATGGGGCTGCTGCTGGTGGGGGTGTTTGTCTTTCTGTTCATCGCCTTCCCGCTGCTGCGCGTGGTTTGGCAAGGCTTTTTTGATCTGGAAACGGGTGAAGTAAGCCTGGAATATTTTGGCCGCTACATTGACCCGGCCTTCCGCACGTACAGTTGGAACGTGCTGTGGGATACGTTGAGCATGGGGGTGGCAACGGCCGCCGGGGGAACGCTGATTGGCTTTGTTTTTGCCTATACTATGGTACGCTGCAACGTACCGGGGCAGCGTTTCTGGCACATTTTCACGCTACTGCCGACCATTTCGCCGCCGTTTGCCATCGCCATTGCCACCATTTTGCTGTTTGGGCGGGCAGGGCTGGTGACACGCCAACTGCTGGGCATTCGCTTCACGCAGGGAATGAACGACATTTACGGGATTGACGGGCTGGTTTTTGTCCAGATTATCACCTTTTTCCCGGTGGCGTATCTGATTATTCGGGCGATGCTGGAGCGGCTTGACCCTTCGATTGAGGAGGCGGCACTGAGTTTGGGAGCGAGCAAGCTACATATTTTCCGCACGGTAACGCTGCCGCTGCTCATTCCGGGGCTGGCGGGGTCGTTTTTGCTGCTGTTTGTAGAGTCGCTGGCGGATTTGGGCAACCCTTTGCTGCTGGGGGGCAACCGCACGGTGCTATCGGTGGAGATTTTTCTGGCGATCAACGGGTTGTTTGACCAGCAGAAAGGGGCGGCACTGTCGCTGGTGCTGCTGCTACCGACGCTGACCGTCTTTTTGTTGCAACATTATTATGTGAGCCGCCGGTCTTATGTGGCGGTGACGGGGAAGCCGACGGGGGGGCAGAATTTTGTCAAGGAGCCGGTGATTCGCGGGAGTTTTATGGCAATAACGGCCGTTATTCTCCTCCTCGTCATCGCCCTCTACCTCTCCATTTTGGTTGGCTCCTTCACCACCCTGTGGGGCATCAACTACGCCCCCGACTTCAGCCATTACGGTGACGCACTGACGCGGGGAATGAACGCCATCTTGTCCACGACCTTCCTGTCGGCCGTGGCGACCCCCATTGCCGGGGTTGCCGGGATGGTGATCGCCTTTTTGGTGGTGCGAAAGGTGTTTGTTGGCAAGCAGGCACTTGATTTTATCTCCAACCTGGGCGGGGCCGTGCCGGGAACAATTTTGGGCATTGGCTACATCATCGCCTTTGTCCGCGCCCCGCTGCTGGTGGTGGGCATTATTTATGCGCTGCTGGCGGGGTATCTGGTGAGCAAGGGGGTGGCGCAGTGGCGGGATCGGCTGCTGCTGTTGGCGGGCGGAACGGCCGTTTCCCTTGCGCTCAACTGGGGCATCGGCCAGCTTAACCTGCATGAAGACGTGTGGCGGTTTGTAGTGATGGGGGGATTTTTGCTATTAACGGCCGTTGTCTGGCGCACCACCCCGCAATCGCAACGCCGCCTCGTCACCTACACCCTGCTCGGCATGGCCGCCCTGCTGCTCATCTACAACCTCAGCCCCCTTGTCACCCGGCCGCTGGGCGTGTGGGGGCGGTCGCTGGGCGGCGGCACCCTGTCCAAAGTGATCTCCAAACTGAGCAGCATGATAACCGTCTTCACCCAGCCCACCATGGCAATGCTGGGCTTCACCTATCTGGCAGTTGGGGTTTTTGTGGCCGAGCGGCTGTCGCCTGCGGTGCGCTACTGGGTCACATTTGGCATCCTCACCCTGTCGGCCGCCCTTGTGTTTCACGGCGAACCGCTGGCACTGATCGGCACCCCCTACATTGTCATTGCCGCCTACGCCGTCCGTAGTCTGCCCGCCTCGGTGCGGGCGGGGGTGGCGGCGTTGCAGCAAATTGACCCCGCCATCGAGGAAGCGTCGAGCAGTTTGGGTGCCGATGCCCAATACACCTTCCGCAAGGTGACGCTGCCCCTCATTTTACCCGCCTTTATTGCCGGGCTTATTTTTGCCTTTGCCCGCCACATGACCAGCCTCTCGGCCATCATCTTTCTCACCACCGCCGAATGGCCGATTCTCACCGTCTGGATTTTGAGCGAGGTGGAGCAAGGGGGGATGAGCACGGCGGCGGCGTACTCGGTGATTTTGATTGCCATTGTGTTGGCCGCCATCGGGCTGACGTATCTTTGGCTGGGGCGTGCCTTTGCCAGCCAGCAAAATGTGGATTTGACGATGGGGGGCGGATAATGGAGCGAGTAACAGGTGGCATGTTGCAAGTACAAAGACTTGCCACCTGCCACTTGTTACTTGTTACCCTTCTGGAGCGCATGTGTTTTTACAGCTAGACAATTTGAGCAAACAGTTTCCTGGACGTGGCGGCAGTGCGCCGGTAACGGCCGTTAATCAGGTCAACCTCAACATTGAGCGGGGCGAATTTGTCACCCTGCTGGGGCCATCGGGCTGCGGCAAGACAACGACGCTGCGGCTCATCGCCGGGTTTGAATTCCCCACAAACGGCCGTATTGTCCTCGACGGCGAAGAGATCAACGAACAGCCGCCCAACAAGCGCGACATGGCGATGGTGTTCCAAAGTTATGCCATCTTTCCCCACCTCAACGTCTTTGAAAACATCGCCTACGGCCTTCGCATCAAGCGCATGGGCAAAAGCGACATGCAGCGCAAGGTGGCGCAGGTGCTGGAAATGACAGAGCTGACCGGGCTGGAAAACCGCGCTCCCAACGAGCTAAGCGGCGGGCAGCAGCAGCGGGTGGCACTGGCGCGGGCACTGGTGATGGAGCCTAAAGTGCTGCTGTTTGATGAGCCGTTGAGCAATCTGGATGCCAAGCTGCGGGTGCAGATGCGGACAGAGATTCGGCGGATTCAGCAGAGTTTGGGGATTACGAGCGTGTATGTGACCCACGACCAGGATGAGGCGATGGCGCTGTCGGATCGGATTGTGGTGATGTTAAACGGCCGTATTCAGCAAGCCGCCAGTGCCATTGACATTTATCGCCGCCCCATCAACCAATTTGTGGCCGATTTTATTGGCCGTGCCAACTTTTTGCCGGTGCAGGTGGTGGGGCAAACAGGCGATCTGGCACAGGTGAAGCTATATGACACGATGCTGGCCGTGCCGCCCAACCACAACCACCCGTTTGCCATAGGTGACACCGCCCTGCTGCTGCTGCGGCCAGAATCGCTGCGCCTGCACCTGACCCCACCCGCCAACAAACCCGCCATCCCCAGCCGCGTGCGCCACATGACCTACCTCGGCTCGCTGGCCGAATATGAGCTGGAAGTGGGCGACCAACTGCTGGCCGCCGTGCAGTACGACCCGCGCCCGCAGGATTTGTATCCGGCCGGCAGTGCCATTTATCTGGAATTGCTGGCAGACAATCTCTACTTACTGCCGTTTGCCTAATGTGGCAGTTTCGTGTGACGTTTGTATCCCGCTTATTGGGCAATCATGATGTGCATCTGATAGACAACAAGGTGTGGGACAAATGCCCATTGAAATCAATCTATTGCGTCTGTCATAATAGACTATGTTGTAGAAATAACGGACGTGTCACCCCAAAAAACCAACCGGGACAGAGCAGTTGCACGATTACTTTGCCGATAAACATTCTCAAGCTTGTACTGAGCAATGTCGAAGTATGTCGGGCTGGTAGAGCAAGCCGCATTTGAGAATGCTTGCTCCTGTCTGTTTCTCGACTTTTGAACTTGACATCATGGTAGTAAGCTCGCTGGCAAACAAGATAACCAAGAAGCTACTATGTGTTTGTTTTTTGAGCCGTCAAGGAGCTGATGGTATATGGTATCAATGACCGCTAATCAAGATTAAAAATAGCATTGATCCCCTCTGTGCAAATAAGTTTGGCATTATTCTGAAATGTCTTTAATGTCGCATCGTCCATGCTTGAATCGC
>WBZL01000984.1_pt1 | contig 31164 bp, 32 predicted proteins | sample 5204291 | NCBI WGS metagenome assembly WBZL01 (sample SAMN12344345, study PRJNA552823) | activated sludge metagenome | biome: Activated sludge suspended growth; feature: Nitrification reactor; material: Wastewater; isolation source: activated sludge from nitrification reactor of wastewater...
ACCGTCGGCGGCTGGCTGGCGTGTCGCTCGGCGGGCCAGCTCTCCAACCGCTACGGCAAGATCGAGGACATGGTCGTCGGCCTCGACGTGGTCCTCGCCGACGGCCGCACCATCCACACCGGTGGCGCGCCCCGGGCCGCCGTCGGCCCCGACCTCAACCAGGTGTTCGTCGGCTCCGAGGGCACCCTCGGCATCATCGTGGGCAGCCGCCTCCGCCTGCACCCGGCGCCCACCCACGAGCGGCGCGGCGCCTGGGGCTTCGCGTCCTTCGCCGACGGCCTCGACGCCTGCCGGCGCATCCTGCGGCGCGGTGGGCGCCCCGCCGTGCTGCGCCTCTACGACACCGTCGAGTCCGACCGGAACTTCGGCACCGGCGACGCCCACCACGTGGTGCTCGCCCTCGACGAGGGCGATCCCGCCGTCGTCGACGGGTCGTGGGCCGTGGTGGCCGAGGAGTGCGCCGGCGCCGACCCGCTCGACGAGGCGCTGGTCGAGACCTGGATGGGCCACCGCAACGACGTCTCGGCGCTCGAGCGGCTGATCTCAGGCGGCCTCGTGGTCGACACCATGGAGATCAGCGGCCCGTGGGCGGCCCTGCCCACGATCTACGAGCAGGCCGTCGCCGCGATCAAGGGCGTGGAGGGGGCGCTGGCCGCCAGCGCCCACCAGTCCCACGCGTACCCCGACGGCGCCTGCCTCTACTTCACCTTCGCCGGCAAGCCCGCCCCCGAGGCCAAGGACGACTTCTACCGGGCCGTGTGGGACGCCGGCACCCGGGCCGTCCTGGCCCACGGCGGCTCGCTGAGCCACCACCACGGGGTCGGCCTCAACCGGGCCCGGTTCGTCCGTGAGGCACTCGGCGAGGGCTTCGACGTGCTCGTCGCACTCAAGGGCGCCCTCGACCCGAACGGCATCCTCAACCCCGGCAAGCTGGGCCTGCCCTCGCCCTTCGGGTCCGGCCCGGCCTGGTGAGCGGCACCATCCGCCGGTGAGCGACCTCGACCCGAAGGCGGTGCTGGTCGGCGCCCTGGTGGCGCTCGCCATCGCCGTCCCGCCCGCGGTCGCCGCCCAGGTGTGGTCCGACCGGGGCACGCTCGAGGGCTCCAACCTGGTCCTGCTGCTGTTCGCCCTGGTGCTGGTCGCCTTCGGGGCCGGCGGCTGGTTCGCGGCCCGGCGGGCCGCGGCCGCCCCCCTCCTGAACGGCGCGGTGGCGGCGGTGGCCGCGTTCGTGATCGTCCAGGGCTACGGGGTCGTGCGGCGGCTGGCCGACGGCGACGAGCTGCGCTGGCTCGGCATGGTCGTGGCCGGGCTGCTGGCGGCGAGCTGCGGCACCGTCGGCGCCGTCCTCGCCTCGATGCGCGACCATCGGTCCTCGTGAGGAGCCTCCCGTGAGCATCCTGGTCATCGACGTCGGCACCAGTGGCGTGCGCGCCGCGGTGGTGCGCCCCGACGCCACCGTCTCGTTCGACCTGCACCGCGAGGTCCTGCCCGACTCCCCCGCCCCCGGCCTCGTCGAGTTCGACGCCCGCGCCCTCGCCGACGCCGCCCTCGACGTGGCCCGCCAGGTGCTCGCCGACCATGGGCCGGTCGACGCTGTCGGCATCGCCAACCAGCGGGGCTCCACGGTCGTCTGGGACCGGGCCACCGGCGAGCCCGTCGGCCCCGGCCTCGGCTGGCAGGACCTACGCACCGTGGGTGAATGCCTGATGCTCGCCGCCGAGGGGCTCCGGGTCGCGCCGAACGTCTCGGCCACCAAGGTGGGCTGGCTGCTCGACCAGTTCGACCCCGAGCGCTCGCGCGACCTGTGCTTCGGCACGGTCGACAGCTGGATCGCCTGGAACCTGACCGGGGGCGCCCACCACGTCACCGACCTGAGCAACGCCGGCGTGACCGGCCTGGTGAACCTCGACGGCACGCCGCAGTGGTCGGCCCGCGCGTTGGAGCTGCTCCGGATCCCCGAGGCCATGCTCCCGACCATCGTCGACTCGACCGGCGTGCTCGGCGAAGCAAACGCACTGCCCGGCAGCCCGCCCATCGCGGGCATCGCCGGCGACCAGCAGTCGTCGCTCATCGGCCAGGGCTGCGTCCGGCGAGGCCTGGCCAAGATCACCTTCGGCACCGGCGGCATGCTCGACCTGTGCCTCGGGCCCGAGCGGCCCACGTTCGACATCCGGGGCGAGGGCGGCACCTTCCCGATCGTGGGCTGGCGTCAGGCCGGCGAGGCCGTGTGGGGCCTCGAGGCCATCATGTTGTCGGCAGGCACGAACGTGGAGTGGCTGCGCGACGACCTCGGCCTCATCGAGACCGCGGCCGCGTCCCACGAGGTGGCGGCCTCGGTCGACACCACCGACGGCGTCGTCTACGTGCCCGCCCTGCTCGGCCTCGGCACCCCCCGCTGGGACTACGGGGCGAGGGGTGCCCTGCTCGGCGTCACGCGGGGCACCGAGCGCGCCCACGTCGTGCGGGCCGTGCTCGAAGGGGTCGCCCAGCGGGGCGCCGACCTCGTCGACGCCGCCGAGGCCGACAGCGGACTGGCCCTGCCGACGCTGCGGGTCGACGGCGGCATGAGCGCCAACCCCACCTTCGTGCAGGCGGTGGCCGACGCCACCCAGCGACCGGTCGAGGTCTCCCCCGTGCTCGAGGCCACCACCATGGGCGCGGCGTTCCTCGCCGGCCTCGCCACCGGCGCGTGGTCCGGGTGGGACGACGTGGCCGCCGCGTGGCAACCCAAGGTCACCGTGGAACCGGCCGGCGTGCTGGACCGAGACCGCTGGCGCGATTCCGTCGGCCGGGCCGCCGGCTGGCACGAGGACCTCAGCGCCCTCGACTTCTGAGCGCCTCGGGCCTGCCGCGCCCCCCGCCCATCCTCGTGGCGGGAAAGAGATGTGTGACGCGGCGACGAAGGCACCGATGTAGCGAACGACGTCACCGACCGGCGACGTCCGCTCCAGGGAGGTCCCACCGCATGACATCCACCCGGCTCACGCCGCTCGCCAAGGCCGTCCGCCTCGCCGCCGGCTTCCTGCTCCTCGCCGTGGTCGGCCTCGGCGCCCTTTCCGGCTCCGCCGGTGCCGCCGGCCGCGACCGTGACGGCGACGGCATGCCGAACCGGTGGGAGACCAACCACGGCCTGAACCCCGACCGGGCCAACGCCAAGGGCGACAAGGACCACGACGGCCTGCGCAACATCGGCGAGTTCCGCCACCACACCGATCCGGCGGACGTCGACAGCGACGACGACGGCAGCGACGACGGTGACGAGGTCCACGGCAACGGCACCGATCCCGCCGACGCCGACTCGGACGACGACGGCGTGGTCGACGGCAACGAGGACAGCGACGACGACGGCATCGACGACGAGGACGAAGACGACGGCGACGAGGTCTGCGCGCCGGCGCCCGACCCGGATCCCGCGCCGACGGTGACCGCCGAGCACGGCGACGACTCCTCCGATGACGGCGAGTGCGACGAGGACCGCGACGACGCCGACGACCACGGCGATGACGACGACTGCACGGTCGACGGCACCACCACCACGACCGCCGCCGAGTCGGGTGACGACGACTGCCTCCCCGAGGCGCCGGCCTGATCGGCGGATCGCCCCCCGCCGGTCCGAGGGCCCGCCGCTCCCCAGGGGCGGCGGGCCCCGCCGCGTTTTCGGGCGCAGGTGGCAGGATGGGCGTCCGAGCACGATCGCGAGGCGCCCGATGACGACGACGAGACGAGTGCAGCTGGTACCGCTCCTCGCCCTCGCCGCGCTCGTCCTGGCGTGGGCCGCCACGGCGCCGAGCGCACAGGCGCAGTACGGCCCGAGCGGCGGCGCGGCCGCGTCCGACTCCACGATCGCCTCGGGTGCGTCGATCGTGGTCAGCGCCAGCGGGTGTGCCCCCGGCAGCACGGTGCGCTTCTCGCTCGACGGGAGGCCGCTCGGCACCGGCGTGACAGGGGCCGACGGCACCGCGCGCACGACGGTGGTCGTGCGGGCGACCCCGGGCCTCCACGAGATCACCAACAGCTGCAACGACGCCGTCCTCGTGATCCACGTCGAGGGTGCCGTGACGCCGGCCGCGCTCCCCCGCACCGGCTCCACCCACGTGGGGATGCTCGTGCGCATGGCCATCCTCGCCATCAGCTCCGGCTGGCTGCTCCTGGTGTGGAGCCGCCGCCACCTCTCCGCGCCGCCAGGCTGAGCCTGCCCGCCGGTCCGCCGGTGGTCAGGTGGTCAGGTGGTCAGGTGGTCGGCCCGTGGGCCGGTCGATCGTTCGATGGTCCGCGTTCAGCCAGCGGTTGCGTTGAGCTCGTACCCGCAGGAAGAAGCCGGCCGGCGGGTCGCTGCACGCGATCAGACGGTCAGCTCGCCCCGCACGCGGGTGGAGGTGGCGCCGCCGACCCACAGCCCGCCGCCCTCGTCCTCGGTGACGTCCACGAGGCCGTGGCGACCGAGCGCGGTGCCCTGCCGGGCCCGATAGGGGGCCGTCAGCGTGCCGTCACCGACGAGCCAGACCGCGAGGGAGGCGTTGAGGCTGCCGGTGACCGGGTCCTCGGTGGTGGCGCCGTCCTTGGGGAAGAAGCCGCGCACCTCGATGGCCGCCCCGTCGGGGTCGTCCGCGCCGCACCGGGCGAGCACGCCGACCTTCCCCTCCCCCGGTGCCGGGTCGACCGCGAGGACGGCATCCACCGAGGAGAGCTCGACCGCGAGCCAGCCGGGGCCGTTGTCGACCCACTCGGCGCGCTGCACGTCGACCGGGTCGACCCGGAGCTGTCGGCAGGCCTCCGCGAGCTCCTCGGCGGTCGGCGAGCCGGTGCGGAGGAGTGGCGGCGCGGCGAACGAGAGGCCGCCGTCGTCTGAGCGGCGCACGGTGACCAGGCCGATGCCGCACTCCTGGACGATCGCCTCGTCCTTCGGGGCGCCGCCGGCCTCGAGCCAGGCGTGGGCGGTGCCGAGCGTGGGGTGGCCGGCGAACGGCAGCTCGAAGCTGGGCGTGAAGATCCGTACGGCGTAGTCCGCCGCCGGGTCCGTCGGCGGACCAACGAACACGGTCTCCGAGTAGTTGAGCCAGTGGCTGATGCGGGCCATCTCGTCGTCGGCGAGGCCCTCACCGTCGAGCACCACCGCCACCGGGTTCCCGGTGAACGGCCCCGTCCCGAACACGTCGACCTCACGGATCCGTCTCGCCATGCCCCGAGCCTCGCAGGCGCGGCGGCGCCCGTGCCCGTGCGTTTCGCTGCGAGCCTCGCACCCTCGGCTTCCCGACCACATCGCTTCACCTCCGAGGATTCCTGTCACACCCCGTCGGTAGTGTCGTACACATGTTCGATCCGGTCGCCGAGCTCCACGTGGCGGTCAAGGACGTCGCCGCCGAGTCGCGCGCCGGGTGGGACGGCCCGGCGCTCACCGACCGGGTCCTCGGCCTGGCGCAGGCGTCCGAGCGCACACAGGTCGAGGCCATCCGGGCGATCGCGGCGTGGGACGGCGGCGAGCACTGGGCCGACGACGGCTTCTTCTCCGCCGCCACCTGGCTCGTGCAGCACCTCGCGCTGTCGGACCACGACGCCCGGACGATCGTCCGGATCGCCGGCTGCTACCGCCGTCACGGCACGCTCGCCGCCGCGCTCGACGGTGGTGACATCGGCGTCGCCCACGCCCGGATCCTCGCCAACGCCGAGCCCGGCCACGAAGACCTCTTCGCCGCCGGGGTCGACGGCCTCGTCGAGCTCGTGGCCCGCTACCCGCTGGTCCGGGACTTCGCCCAGATCATCGACGAGTGGAAGCGCCTCGCCGACGACCGCGAGCCGGTCGACGAGTCGCGGCGCGGATGGCGCGCCTCGAAGACGATCGGTGGCCTCGGCTTCGGCCAGCTCAACACCAGTGCCGACAACCTCGACCTCATCGCCGCGGCCATCGAGTCGCTCGACCGCCCCGACTCCCCCGACTGCCCCGAGGGCCCCCGCACCCGCCGCCAGCGCCACCACGACATCGTCATCGACATCTTCGGCCGGGTCCTCGCCGACCAACTCGGCCACGACCCCGACAGCGCCGGCACCGCCGACGTGATCGTCGACGCCGACACCGCCGCGGCGCTGCTCGCCGACCCGGATGAGACCGCGCCTCGTGACTCCCTCGACCGGTTCTACGCCCGCCACGGCCTGAGCGACCGCCATGGCCCGGTGTCCGACGACGACGACGCCGAACCCTCGGACGGGTCGCGCGGCAACGAGCGGCGCAACCACCTCCAGCGCCCCCTCGACCACACCTGCGCCCACCAACGCTGCCGCGCCCACCGTCACGGCGGCCACCGCTGCGAGCACCCCGACGGCACCACCGCCACCGAGGCCTTCGCCGCCGCCCTGCTCTGCTCCGGGTGGGTCCGCAAGGTGGTCCGCGACCCGCACAGCGGCGCCATCGTCGACCTCGGCCGCCGCCAACGGGCCTTCTCCCGAGCCCAACGCCGAGCCCTCGTGCACCGCGACCGCGGGTGCGTCTTCCCCGGCTGCGACCGTGGCCCCCGCTGGTGCGACGCCCACCACCTCCAGCCATGGGAGGAGGACGGCCTCACCGACCTCGTCAACGGCGCCCTGCTGTGCCGGCGCCACCACCAACTCGTCCACAAGGGCTGGCGCCTCACCCGCGACGCCGCCACCGGCACGGTCACCGCCACCAGCCCCGACGGCCGCGCCTTCACCCGCGCTCCCGACGACCCCCGCAACCCGATGGTGCGATGTTGACCGCCGCGGTCGCCGCCCCGTGCGCGTCGCCGGCGACCTGGGGCACACTGAAGGGGTGACGGTGAGTCGGCTGGATGGTCGCGGCCCGGCATCGACCGGGTCGAGGAAGGTCGGGGCTCCGTAGGGCAGGGTGCTCGCTCGCGGCGAGTCAGGGTGACCTGCAGGAAAGTGCCACAGAGAACAGACCGCCGATGGCCCACCGGTTCGCCGGCGGGCACAGGTAAGGGTGAAACGGTGCGGTAAGAGCGCACCAGCGCCCGGGGTGACCCGGGCGGCTCGGCAAACCCCACCCGGAGCAAGGCCAAACGGGGGACGGCTCGCCCGGCCCATGTCCCCAGGTAGGCCGCACAGATGGATGGCCATCCATCCGGATCCCCGCAAGGGCCCGGTGGACAGAACCCCGCCTACAGGCCGACTCACCGTCACACACCCCTCTGACCAGGGAAAACGCACTCTCAGGAGGTGCCCGAGGCCGCCTCAGGCCGCGAGGAGGCCGCAGCAGCCGGCGCTAGCACGCGGTCGAGCACCCCCGCCGGCACCTCGCGGTCGTCGCGCAGCCAGTGCACGTACGTCCGCGACACCGTCTCGACCGTGTCGCCCAGGTGGCCCGCTACCGCCGTCAGCGGCGCCCCCTCGGCCAGCAGCGTCGACGCGCAGAAGTGCCGCAGCGCGTGGAACGTGAACCGGTCCCCCGCCAGCCCGGCCCCGACCAGCGACGGCCGCCACGCCGACGCGTAGAACTGATCCCGGCGCATCATCGGCGTGCCCCGCCGGCCACGGAACAGCAGCCCCTCGGCCTGGTGGTCGCGCAGGTGGCGCCGGAGCTCGAGCACCACCACCGCCGGCGCCACGATGGTCCGCACCTTCTCGGCCTTCGGCGTGGTCACCACGAGCTCGCCGCCGACGCGCTGCAGCTGACGGTCGATGGTCACGGCGCGGCGGTCGAGCTCGAGCTGCTCCGCGGTCATCCCGAGGACCTCACCGACCCGGAGGCCGGCGAGGCCGAGCGCGACCGCGGCCCGGTACTGGCGCGGCGCCGCCTCGAGGATCGCGACCGCCTCGTCGCGGGTCGGCACGTCGTCCGGCCCGACCCGGCCGTCCGGCTCTCCTGCTCGCACCTTCGGGGCCCGCAGGCCGCTGGTCGGGTCGCGGCCGATCCTGCCGCCGGCGAACGCGGCCCGCATGACCATGCCCGCCCAGGCCATCGTCGTGGTGGCGGTGGTCCTGGCGTAGCGGTCGAGGAGCGCCCGCTGGACGCCCTGCAGGGTCAGGAGGTCGATCGACGCCAGAGGCATCCCGCCGATGAGCGGGTCGAGCCGACCACGTACGTACCCCCAGGACTCGCGGGTGGTCGGCTTCCAGTCCTGCGCCTCGGCCCACTCGTCGGCGAAGGATCGGAAGGTCTGTCGGCTCTGGCCCGGGTCGATGTACGCGCCACGGCTCTTGGACGCCTCTACCTCGGCCAGCCACCGCTCGGCGTCCACCTTCCGCTCGAACGTCTCGGACCGCTCCCGGCCGTCCGGTGCCCGGTACCGCGCCCGCCACCGGCCAGCACCCCGCTTCTCTACGTGCGCCATCAGTCGACCTCCTCGCCCATCTCCGCAGCCAGCCGGCGGCCCTGGGCCGTGAGCTCGCCGCCCGGCTTGCCTGGCCGGGTCTCCGTGACCTCGCTGCGGGCAGGCGGACGCGGGCTGTCGCGCCCCCGCCCCGCCACTTCGCGCCCGCGGCGAACCCGGCGGGCCCCGGCCGTGGATTCCTCCTTCCACGGCCGGGCGCCCGTCTAGGTTGCGTAGCGTGACCGACACCGAGCGACTGATTTCGGAACTGCGGACGACGAACGCTTACCTGCGTGACATCCGCACCTATGCGATGGTCATTGCGGGAATCATGTTGTTGACGTTTCTTGCCGGCGTCATGGCGGTATTCGCGGCGAGCGGAAGCTGACTCCTCGGCGGGGCGCGCCGTCAGGCGCCAAGCCGCCTGTGCGCCTTCGCCCGGCGCTCGTCCCACGACCCCGCCCAGCCCTGCGCCTGCGCCTCAGCGCACAACCGCAATACCTCCTGATCGTTGCCAGCCTTGTCCGCGAGAATCACCAGGCGTTCGAAGCCAGCGTGGCCAGGTAGCGGCACCTCTCCGTAGTCGGCGCGCATGGCGGCCGCTACCTGCGGCCCTATCGCGACTTGGGAGAGCGCGGCCCACACGGTCAGGTCAACCCACCCGGGCTCGGCGCGCATCTTGTACGTCGTCTCCATGACCACCTGATAGGCGAAGTGCAAGTGCTCGATGGACCCGGCCCAAGTGGGCGCCACTTGGCCGAGGAGATCGACCAGGTGGCGGACGAGCGGTACTGCGTAGTCGGCCCGGTCGCGCGGGTTGTCGAACCACCCCACCAGCGACCCGAGCCCGGAGACGACCTTGTCGACCGAACCCACCAGCAGGTTGTCCAGGCTCCCGCCGCCGAGAGGCTGGAAGACGTCGCGCATGTGGTCGACCTGCGGAGCGGTGAACGTGGACGACAGCCAGGCTCGCTCGTCAAGACCAGTCACGCCGGCTCAATCGTCGAGGGCAACGGTGATCGCGCCGTAACAAGCAGACCTGACTCCACCTCGTCTCGGCTGAACTCGCCCGCAGCCGACCACGGCGCGTCCAAGGGCCCCGCGCCCGCAACCGTGAGCCGATAGACCGGCGACGGCGGTACGGCAACCGTCGCCGTGTCGGTCGTGCAATCGGCGAAGCGATCCGCCCCCGCCGTCCCCGACAACGGCAGCATCTCGACCGCCAGCGTCGTCCCCGACCCGTCCGCGAGCGTGACCCTCACGTCCCCCACATCGCACTCGCCCGTCCACGTCACCCCACCACCCAACGCATGCACTGTCAGCCGCAGCGCGACCGCCTCAGTGGTACTGGTCGCCACGTCCTCGCCCGACGAGCTACCGCATCCTGCCCCAGTCAGCATGAGCACAATCACCACCGCTACGACTGCTTCGCCCGCGGACGTCCACTTACCCTTCGCCATAGGGCCGACCGTAGACGGGCGGACCCATGCCTACCCGACAATGTGTCACAGACTGTCTCCTGCTCTCGCCCAGTCCCACTAGCTAGTATCCGCGCCACGGGCGGACCTACCAGCAAGTGCAGCCGCCGCCACAGGGGTTTCTCACTTTCCCTCTGTGACGAACGGTCGCTGAGGACGAGGGCTTCGTGGTTGGGGCCCGTTGACTCCGATGCGCGCGCTTGACGGTCCGCTGCGGGGTGCCTGGCCGTGCAGCTGGTAACTAAGGGCCAGGCACCCCCGACCAAGCCGCCGCCCAGCGCAGAGCTGGTTCTCGCTACCCATTTGCAGGGGGATATCCTCCGACCGTTGCCAGTCGGCAGGACGAGGGGGTTTGGTTTGGTGCCTTTCACCCTCGGCTGCCACCGCTGGCGACCACGGGGGCGGCCCGCTTCCTAGTCAGTTGCGGGTGCGCCCCCACCACCTAGCGTCCGCGCATGACCGCCGCACCCTGTCCCCGCGAATCTCACGCCGCATGGTTCGTGATGCTCGACGAGCACGGCCGACCCCACGCCATCGCCTGCGCGGGCTGCATGGCCACCGTGCCCGCCCCCGACCTCGAGGTCGAGCCCGGCGTGCGCCAGGTGGAGCTGCCGGCCGGGTGGGAGGACGAGGACGACGAACCCTCAGGCCGCGGGAGAGTGAGAAACGGGGCGAAATCGTACGTAGCAGTGAGTAGCCAGTCAGACCCCGTTTCCCCTGGTCACCACCTGTTTTCCCCGGAATCACAGGCATCGGGCGCGACTGGCTCACTGTCCCCCGCCTACAGGCCGACTCACCGTCACGCTCACCGGGTCGGCAAGGGGCGACCACTACCGTCGCGGCGGTGAGGGGGCTCGAGGGAACGAAGGTGGCGATCGTGGGTTCGACCGCCCACGCCTCGCGCCCCGTCCTCGAAGCGGCGCTCGCTGCTGAAGGGGCCGCGCTCGTCACCCTGGACGGCGCGCCCGTCGACGTCGTCGTCCACCTGCCCGAACCCGTCGTCGGCGACATCGCCCTGCTCGACACCGACGAGGCGGCCTGGGACGCGGCCGCCGAGGCGCCGGCGCGGGCCTTCCTGGCCACGGTGCAGGCGGCCCATCCGAGCCTCGCGGCGACGCGTGGCCGCCTCGTCGTGGTACTCCCACGAGCCGTGCTCACCGGGTCCGCCGGCCTGGTGGCGGCGACGACCGGCTGGGGTGCGGTCCTGGCGCTGGCCAGGTCGGCGGGCCGGCGCTGGGCCGCCGGCCGGATCCGGGTCACCACGGTCCTCCATCACGGCGGCGCGGACGACACGGCGGTGACGGACGGCGTCGTCCTCCTGGCCCGGAGCTCGACGAGGTTCGACGGCGCCATCCTCGAGGTGGGCGGAGGGCCGTCGTGAGCGTCGTGCTGGTCACGGGGGCGTCCCGAGGCGTCGGCCGCGGCCTGGTCCTCGCCTTCGGTCATTCCGGCTGGGACGTCGTGGTGACAGCCCGCCGCCGGGCCGACGCCGACCAGGTCGCTCGCGAGGTGGCCGCCACGGGTGCATCGACGATCGGCGTGGAGTGCGACGTCACCGTGCCCGGCGCCGTCGAGGGGGCGGTCGGCGCCGCCGTCGATGCCTTCGGCGGGCTCGACGCCTTCGTCCACAACGCCGTCGCCACCGCCGGCGCCGACCCGGTCGACCTCGAGCACGCCTCCGTCGAGCTCTGGGAGGAGCAGGCGGCCGTCTCGCTCCGGGGGACCTGGCGCTGCGCCCGTGCGGCGTTCCGGCCGCTCGCCGAGCGCCAAGGCGCACTGCTGGTCCTGACCAGCCCGGCGGGGGTCGACGGCAGCGCCGAGCGCAGCTTCTACGCCGCCGTCAAGGGCGGGCAGCTGGCGTTCGTCCGCAGCCTCGCCCGGGAGTGGGCCCCGGACGGGGTGCGGGTCAACGGCCTGGCCCCGCTGGCGCGCACACCGGCGCTCGAGCACGCCTTCGAGCGCGACCCTGCGTTGGCGTCCCGGATGGCGTCGATCGTCCCCCTGGGCCGGCTGGGCGATCCCGAGACCGACATCGGCCCGCCGGCGGTGTTCCTGTGCGGTGAGGGCGCCCGCTACATCACGGGCCAGAACCTGGCGGTCAGCGGCGGGCGGTTCATCGCGTGACCGCCCTCGCCCCCGGCTCGGTGTCGATGCGGCTCTACCCGCACAACGAGCTCGACGACCCCGTCGCGGTGGTCGAGGAGCAGCGGGTCCAGGCCCGGCTGGCGGCCGAGAGCGGCTTCGCCGGCGTGATGACGAGCGAGCACCACGGCGGCTTCGCCGGCTACGCCCCCAACCCGTTGCAGGCCGCGGGCTGGCTGCTCGACGCCATGCCCTCAGGGTGGTGCGCCCCGTGCCCGCTGCTGCTGCCGCTGCGGCCCGTCGCCCTCGTCGCCGAGGAGGTCGCCTGGCTCGCCGCCCGCTTCCCGGGCCGGGTGGCGGTGGGTGTCGCTCCCGGCGCCCTCCCCCTCGACTTCGAGGCGATGGGGGTGCCGTTCGACGAGAAGGTGGAGCGCTTCCGGGCGGACCTGCCGCGACTCGTGGCCATGCTGCGTGGCGAGGACCTCGGCCCACTCGCCGGCGACCTGGCGCTGTCCGCCTGCAGGGATCGGCCGGTGCCGGTGATCAGCACCGCACTCAGCCCGGGCGCGGTGCGTCGGGCGGCGGCGGCGGGCGCCGGGATCGTCTACGACGGGGCCAGCGCGCTCGATCGCCTGCGGGTGCTGTCCGACGCCTACGACCAGGCGGGCGGCCGGGGCCCGAAGGTGCTCATCCGACGGGTGTGGCTCGGCGCCCCGCCGCGGGAGGCGTTCGACCGCCAGGCCGAGGTGTACCGCAGCTACTCCCCCGCCGCCGCGCAGGAGCACTGGCGCGGCCATGGCTTCCTCACCCACGACGACGGCGCGTCCCTCGCCGCCGAGCTCGCGGCCGCTCTCGACGATGCCGGGGCGGACACGCTGAACCTCCGGGTGCACGTCCCCGGCGTGACCCCCGAACAGGCGCGGGACCAGATCGCCCGGCTGGGCACCGAGGTGCTTCCCCACCTCACCGGCACCGACTGACGGTCGCCCGTGCGCATCCACTCGGACCGCGCACAGGCGCCGACGGGGTCGCTCAGCGGGCGTCGATCTTGGCGAGCAGCTTGCGCAGCATCGTCGTGTTGCGGCTGGTGGAGTGCTCGCCGATCACCCTCCACTTCTTCTTGTCCACCGTGGTCGCCGATGACAGGCCGTGCATGAGCCAGTGGACGTCCCGACCCTTGACGGCGTGCCCTTCCAGTGGGCCACACGCACTCACACCTTCACCCCGGGGACCGGCAAGGTCTCGTTCATCGTGGCGAACCCCGGTCCTTCGGTGACCACGCATCCGTACGTCCTGAACTTGGCGGGGGTTCCCCGCCGTGCGTCCAGCCGTCGGGTTCAACGCTCTCGGGAACCCGAGCACCCACCAGCACGCGGCGCCCCCTTCCGACCGGCCGGCCGACTCGTCAGGTCCGCTCTCGTCGGGGGCGCCGTCGCGGCTCGCCTACGGTCGGGGACAGCGAACCAGGGAGGTGCTCATGTCGGACGAGTTGATCGAGGTCGAGGAGAAGGCGGTCATGAGCCGGGAGGAGGCGGCGGCGCTGCTGCGCCGCATCGCCGACCAGCTCGCTCGCCACAACGACCTCGAATGGTCCCAAGGGGGGCTCCGCATCACGGCCAAGGTCCCCGATCAGGTCGAGGTCGAGGTGGAGATCGAGATCACGTCGGAGGGCGGCGAGCTGGAGATCGAGCTGTCCTGGTGACGCGGCCATGATCGGGTCGCGACCCGATCCGGACGGGTGGGGCGGCGAGGTGCTGTTCGAGACGGAGCGGCTGGTGCTGCGGACGTTCCGGCGGGAGGACCTCGAGCGGGCGGCGGCGATCAACGCCGACCCGGAGGTCATGCGGTACCTCGGGGGGCCGCTGAGCCGCGAGGTCACCGAGGAGCGGATGCTCGACGCCAACGCCGCCGTTCGGGCGGGGCGGACGGCGATGCAGGCGGTCGAACGTCGTGACGACGGCGCCTTCCTCGGCATGGTCGGGCTCTCGGTGGTCCCGTGGTATCCCGACCAACTGCAGCTCGGCTGGCGACTGGCGCCGGCCCACCACGGGCAGGGGTACGCCACCGAGGCCGCCGAGCGCTGGCTGGCCCACGGGTTCGAGGACGTCGGCCGCACCGAGATCCACGCCATGGCCGACGTCCCCAACCGGGCCAGCATCTCCGTGATGGAGCGCCTCGGGATGCGCTGGGTCCACGACGCCGACCACGTCGACGGGGACGAGGAGTTCCGGGCCTCGCTCTACGTCATCACGGTCGACGAGTGGCAGACGAGCCGCCGGCGGTGACCCCCCCCCCGGATTCGGCGGGTTGACATAATACCCTAGGGGGGTATGGTACGGACATCCGATGACGGAGGACGTCCCATGCCCGCCACCCTGCACTCGTCCCACGCCGACCACGCCCACGAGGGCGAGCACGCGGCGCACGATGCCCGCGACGCCCACGCCGATCCGGCCGGCGGCGCCCACGAGCACCACGGCAAGCACGAGGGCCACCACACCGAGGACTTCCGGCGCCGCTTCTGGGTCAGCCTCGTCCTGACCGTGCCGCTCGTCGTGACCAGCCACATGGTCATGGACTGGTTCGGGTACGAGCTCGAGCTGCCGGCGCAGGCCTGGCTCGCCCCCCTCCTCGGGACGTTCCTCTACCTCTGGGCGGGCCGACCCTTCCTCGTCGGCGGCTACCGCGAGGCCCGCGACCGCCAACCGGGGATGATGCTGCTCATCGCGATGGCGATCACCGTCGCCTACGTCGCCTCGCTGGCCACGTCGCTCGGCTGGTTCGACCTCGAGTTCTGGTGGGAGCTCGGCGCCCTGATCACCGTGATGCTGCTCGGTCACTGGCTCGAGATGCGGGCCCTCGGCCAGGCCCAGGACGCCCTCGGTGCCCTCGCCGCACTGCTGCCCGACGAGGCCGACCGGATCCTGCCGGAGGGGGGCACCGAGACGGTGGCGGTGGCGGACCTCCACGTCGGCGACCTCGTCCTCGTCCGCTCCGGGGGCCGGGTCCCGGCCGACGGCGAGGTGACCGAAGGTCGGGCCGAGGTCGACGAGTCGATGATCACCGGTGAGTCCCGTCCCGTGCCCCGCGCGCAGGGCGACGCCGTCGTGGCGGGGACCGTGGCCACCGACTCGGCCCTGCGGATCCGGGTCACCGCCGTCGGCGACGACACGGCCCTGGCCGGGATCGGCCGGATGGTGGCCGAGGCCACCGCCTCGCGGTCCCGGGCCCAGGCCCTCGCCGACCGGGCCGCCGCGCTGCTCTTCTACGTCGCCGTCGCCGCGGCGGTCGCCACCGGTGCGGTGTGGCTCGCCCTCGGCCAGCCGGACGAGGCCGTCGTGCGGGTCGTGACCGTGCTGGTCATCTCCTGCCCCCACGCGCTCGGCCTCGCCATCCCGCTGACCACCGCGCTGGCCTCCGCGCTCGCCGCCCGCAACGGGATCCTGGTGAAGGACCGCCTCGCCCTCGAGGCCAGCCGCACCGTCGACACGGTCCTGTTCGACAAGACCGGCACCCTCACCAAGGGCGAGCACGCCGTGGTCGGCGTCGCCGCCGATCGACCTGGCGACGAGGACCGCGTCCTGGCGCTGGCCGCGGCCGTGGAAGCCGACAGCGAGCACCCCTTGGCGAGGGCACTCGTGCAGGCAGCCGAGGCCCGGGGCCTCGACGTCCCCACGGCCTCCGGGTTCCGGTCGCTCACCGGGCGCGGCGTCACCGCCGAGGTCGAGGGTGACGCCCTGTCGGTCGGCGGTCCGGCGCTGCTCCGAGAGGGCTCGCGGACGCTGCCCGAGTCGTTGGCCGGCGCCGTCGGCGGTTGGACGGACCGCGGCAGCGCCGTCCTCTACCTGCTCGCCCAGGATCGCGTGCTCGGCGCCTTCGCCCTCGAGGACGAGGTACGCCCCGAGGCCTGGGAAGCGGTGCAGGCCCTGCGGGCCCTCGGGCGACGCTCCATCCTCTTGACCGGCGACGCCCGCCAGGTGGCCGAGGCCGTCGGCGCCGACGTGGGGGTCGACGAGGTCATCGCCGAGGTGCTGCCCGAGGACAAGAGCGCCGAGGTCGCGGCCCAGCAGGCCCGCGGCCGGCGGGTCGCCATGGTGGGCGACGGCGTGAACGATGCGCCGGCCCTGGCCGCCGCCGACGTCGGCCTCGCCATCGGCGCCGGCACGGACGTGGCCATCGAGTCGGCCGGCATCATCCTCGCCGGGTCCGACCCCCGCACGGTGGTGTCGACCATCGAGCTGTCGCGGGCGACGTACCGTCGGTCCCTTCAGAACCTCTGGTGGGCGGCCGGCTACAACGTGCTGGCCATCCCGCTCGCCGCCGGGGCGATGCAGTGGGCCGGGATCACCCTCTCGCCGGCGGCGGGGGCGGTGCTCATGAGCCTGTCGACGATCGTGGTCGCCCTCAACGCGCAGCTCCTGCGCCGGGTCGACCTGCGTCCGGGCGGGGCGGGTGGGCCCCGTCCGGACGATCGGTGGCGGTCAGGGCACTAGCACTGCGCGATGACGTCGAAGTCGGTCTCCACCGTGGCGCCCGCGTCGTCGAAGCCGACGACCACGATCTCGGTGCCGGCACCCACGCTGGAGCGACGGACGCTGGTCGTGGCGCCACCGGTGAAGGCGGTCGCGGTCACGGCGCAGTTGTCCATGCTGACCGGGAAGGCGATCCGGACCGCACCGGTGAAGGGCTCGCTGACGATGGACAGCCCACCGCTCTGCGCGGTGATGCTCGGCGTCCCGGCGTTGTAGGCCACCCGGGCGAACTGCGCCGCGGTCCCGACCGCCATGTCGGCCCGGGTGATGGTGGCGTCACGGATGTCCGCCGTCTGCACGGCGCCGTCCTTGATGTCGAGGGTCTTCACCTGGCCGTTCACGATCATCGGACTGGTGATGGTGTTGTTCGGGATGGTCAGCGCAACCGCCACGCCACCGCCCATGACCAGGGCGGTGATCATGGACGCGGACACCGCGACGCCGAACTTGGATCCGAGGACCCGGCTGAGTGCTGAGCGCATGTGCTTCCTCCGTGAGGGGCGGGCCCCACACGGCCGTGAGGGGTCACCACACGGTGGCACATCCGAAGCGCCGCGAGAACCCTCGGGTTGCACGGGTCGGCGACCACCCCACCCGATCCCTCGTCCGGTGCGATGATCCGGGGGGCCGGCGCCCGTCGACACCCGCACGACGAGGACCCACCCCGACGACTGGAGTGACCATGCCCCGCATCACCCCCAACCTGTGGTTCGACGACCAGGCCCTCGAGGCCGCCGAGTTCTACGTCTCGATCTTCCCGAACTCCCGGATCACCGACGTCCTCCACTACACCGCCGCCGGCCCCGGCCCCGAGGGCACGGTGCTGTCGGTCAACTTCGAGCTCGACGGCCAGCCGTTCACCGGCATCAACGGCGGGCCGGTCTTCCCGTTCACCGAGGCGGTCTCGCTGCTCATCGACTGCAAGGACCAGGCCGAGATCGACCACTACTGGAAGAAGCTCACCGACGGGGGCGAGGAAGTGCAGTGCGGCTGGCTCAAGGACCGCTACGGCCTCTCCTGGCAGGTGGTGCCCGCCGGCTGGGAGGCGATCGTCAACGATCCCGACCGCGAACGGGCGCGTCGTGCCACCGAAGCCATGCTCGGCATGGTGAAGCTCGATCTGGCGGCGCTCCAAGCCGCCGCCGACGCCACCGACTGACCGCCGGGGCGACCGGGCCCGGCCCCCGGACGAGGTGCGGGCTAGGCGCCGACGAGGCCGCTGCACGCCTCGCAGGCGTGGTCGGCATAGGGCGTGAACGCCAGCTCGTGCTGGATGGCCACGGCCCTGGCGCTGTACTTCCCGCACAGCGTCCGCTCGTCGCCGGCGTGCATGGCGTGGTCGTGCTTGTCGGTCTGCACGATCCGCTGCCGTCCGATCCGGTAGGTGGACTCCTCGCCCGTCATGGCTGGCAGTCTCGCGGACCCGCAGGGGCGGCCACCAGGGACCAAGGTCCACCCCTGCGACCCGACGGGCGCAGCGCGCCCGCCCGCCCGTGCGCCATCAGTCGGGCAGCAGGGGCACGGACCAGCCGTCACCGTGGCCGAGGCGCGCCGCCCGGGTGACCGAGCCGGTGCCGAAGCGGTCCTGGAGGTCGTCGACCGCGGCGTCGAGCGCGGCCGGCGGGCGCCCCCGGAACGGCAGGGCGAGCTGCACCGGGCGGTCGTCCGACAGGTTGGCCACCGCCATGCCGACCAGCGTGCAGCCCCGCTCCTCGATCGTCGGCAGCGCGGCCCGCAGCAGCGAGCGCGCCGCGTCGAGGACGGTGGCTGTCTCGTTGGTGGGCTCGGCCATGGTGTGCGAGCGGGTCGCCCTCGAGTAGTCGGCGAACCGCAGGCGAAGGACGACGGTGCGGCCGATGCGCCGAGCCCGGCGCAGGCGCCGGGTGACCCGGTCGACCAACCCCAGCAGCACCACCTCGAGCTCGGCCGGTGACCGGGCCGAGCCACCGAGGGCACGCTGGGAGCCGACCGAGCCCCGCCGCTTGCCGACCTGCACCCGCCGGGGGTCGCGGTTGTGGGCCAGCGCGTGGAGCTGGTGGCCCACGGCCTGGCCCACGATCGCCACGAGGTCCGCCTCCGCCAGCCGAGCGACCTCCCCCACCGTGACGATGCCGCGGGCCCGCAGCTTCTCCGCCGTCACCGGCCCGACGCCCCACAAGCGCTCGACCGCGAGCGGGTGCAGGAACTCGAGCTCGGCGTCGGGCGCCACGAGGAGCAGCCCGTCGGGCTTGCACACGCCGCTCGCGACCTTGGCCAGGAACTTGGTGCGGGCGATGCCCACGGAGATCGGCAAGCCCACCTCGGCGGCGACGGTGGTGCGCAGGGTCACCGCGATCTCCAGGGGCGGGCCGACGAGGCGGCGGAGGCCGCCGACATCGAGGAAGGCCTCGTCGATGGAGAGGCCCTCGACCAGCGGCGTCGTGCGCTCGAAGATCGCGAACACGGCCCGGGACGCCTCGGTGTAGGCCGACATGCGCGGCGGCACGACCACCAGGCCGGGGCAGAGCCGCCGGGCCTGCCCGCCGCCCATCGCCGTGCGGACCCCGTACGCCTTCGCCTCGTAGCTCGCGGCGAGCACCACGCCGCCACCCACCACGACGGGCCGCCCCCGGAGGCGCCGGTCGTCGCGCTGCTCGACCGACGCGTAGAAGGAGTCGAGGTCGGCGTGCAGGATGGTCGCCTCGGCCCGTCCCTCCATCGAACACATGTTCGCACGCGAGGCCGGCGTGGGCCAGCGGCAGCCTCGTCCGATCCCTCTCGGACCGGACGAGGCGCGTACCGGACGAGGCGCGTACCGGTCAGTCGGGCGTGATGCAGCCGTAGTGACCGTCGTAGCGCCGGTACACCACGCTCCCCCGCCCCGTCGCCGGGTCGACGTGGAACACGAACGGCGTCACGTCCAGGTCGAGCTGCTCGGCCGCCTCCTCGGGCGGGCACTCGGGGACGCCGTGGCGGCCGAGGCGGACGGGCGCCACCGTCGCCTCCCCCACCGCGTCGCCGCGGCCCGACGCGTCGATCAGCTCGAGGGCACCACCGGGGCCGGCCTCGTCGGCGTAGAAGAGCACGGCGTCGGCACCGGTCGCCAGGTTCGTGAACAGCAGGAAGTCGTGGCCGAGCAGGTCGAGCGTGTCGGCGGCCTCGTCGCAGGTCATCTCGCCCACGCTGAAGGTCTTGCGCCTCACGAGGCGGCGCTCTTCCCGGGGCCGGTCGAACCAGGTCGGCCGGTGCGTCGGCGCGTCGCCGTGGCGCCATTCGTGGTCCTCCTGGTGGTGGAGGCGACGGGCACGGTCGGGGCCGCGCCGGCGGTGGCGATCGAGCCGCCGGGCCAGGCGGTCCTCGAGCAGGTCGATGGCCTCGGGCAGGTCGTGGGCCGCCACGTGGGCCCGGATCGGGTCACCGTTCACGTCGAGCACCGCCTCGGCCCGGGCCGGGCGCTCGATGGCCGGGTTCGCCTCCAGCTCGAGCTTCACCTCACCGAAGAGGATGGGCGCCGACTCGTGGCCGGCCAGATGGGTCAGCTTGTCGACGGCGTACGCCACCATGGCGTCGGACACGCCGTGTCCGGCCGTCACGGCCAGCGAGAGCTCCTCGGGGTTGCGGGTGTCGCTCAGGTCGGTCATCGCTCCTCCTCATCGGTGTCATCCTGCGCACGGCTGCCGATCCGATCGGCCCGGCGCTCGTCCTCGTCCCAGTCCGCCTGGCGGGCGGCCAGGGCGGTGACCTGCTCGGCGCTCAGCGCCGGCGGGTTCGGCTCCCCCAGATCGGTCAGGTGCAGCGCCCGCTCCTCGGGCGAGACCTCGACCGGCTCGGTGAGGTCGTCCTGGTCACCGACCAGTTCCAGGTTCTGTCCGGCTTCGCGGGCGGCCACCCGGTCGGTCGTGTGCGCGTCGCCGTCCTCGTAGCGGCCGGCGGGCACGGCGAGCGCCAGGCGGTCGCCCTCCCACATGGCCTCGTGCTCGGTGCAGTACCGGGCGGCGGGCACCGCCTCGAGGCGCTCGGGCGGCAGCGTCGAGCCGCACGTGGTGCACGTCCCGTAGGTGCCGTCGGCGACCCGCCGCAGCGCGTCCTCGACCTCGCGCAGCTCGAGCTCGACCTGGTGGACGATGGAGTCCTCCACCTCGCGCTCGAAGACCTCGCTGGCCACGTCCGCGGCGTGCAGCGGTGCCGACCCGGGCTCGGCGCCGCCGATGCCCCGGGAGGCCTCCAGCTCACCGCGCACCGCCAGCAGGCGCTCCCGCTCTCGTTCCAAGCGTGTCCTGGGCGTCGTGTCGTCCATGACGGCACCTCCGTCTCGCATCTCTCGTGGTCGGTCTGGGCCGGGCGCGCCGCGCCCGCGCCACGCCCGTCGGTCCCGGGTGGTGGTCCATCCGGTGCCCGCTCCGGGCCGTGGCGCCGCCCGTCGCGGGCGCCCGGTGGTTCAGTGGCTGCCGCTGTGGGCCAAGTGCTCCACGTCGGCGTCGGAGCCCGGGAAGAACAGGGTCTCGTGACCGTTGTCCTCCCAGCGCACGATGTAGGGCGGTCCGCCGTCGGACCCTCGCACCTCGAGTACCTCGCCGTCCCGCAGCGGCTGGCCGACCCGGTGACCTCGGATGACGATGCGATCTCCCACTCGTGCCTGCATGGTGGGCTCCCTTCTCCGAGAGGCTTCCTGAGACCATGGTCATCCCGCGCCCCCGGTGAGGACAGGGCCGAAGGTCACAGGGCCGTCCCCGGCGGCGTCAGGCGCCGAGGTGCGAGGACTCGTTGAAGGAGTGCAGCGACGGTCCCCACGGACCGATGGCGATGCGGCTGATCGACGCGGGGCCGACGAAGGTGCGCCACGAGACCTCGCACCCGACGCCGAGGGCCCAGGCGACGGCCGCCTTCACCGGCGAGACGTGGGTCACCACGACGACGTCGCGGGTGCGGGCGTCCGCCACGAGGTCCTCGCACGCACGGCCGACCCGCTCGGAGAGCTCCAGCAGCGACTCCCCGCCCTCGGGGTGGTAGCAGACGTCCGCTCGCCACTCGGCCCACGTCTCGACGGGGACCTCCGCCGTCGGGGTGCCCTCCATGTCGCCGTAGTCGAGCTCGATCCAGCGCTCGTCGACCTCGACCTCGACCTCGAGGCCGAGCGCCGCCGCGGTCTCCCGGGCGCGCCGCAGCGGGCTCGACACGACGCGGTCCGGCTGCAGCACCCGACCGAGCGCCGTCGCCTGGGCACGACCTTCGTCGTCCAGGGGCGGGTCCCCCCGACCGAGCAGGAGCCCCTGGGCGTTCGCGGCCGTGCGGCCGTGGCGGACGATGATGAGCACGGGCCTCGGCGTGTCCCGCCCTAGTGGACCAGGATCCGGCCGCACTCCTCGCAGTGCACCATGGCGCCGGCGGGCGTCTTGCGGATGCGATCGACCTCGACCGACGACAGGGTGAGGTGGCAGCCGCCGCAGTTCGTGCCCACGAGACGGGCGATGGCCACGCCCCCGAGCTGGCCCCGCAGGCGGGCGTACTCGTCGAGCAGCGCCGCCTCGATGCCGTCCACGGCGGCCTCCCGCTCGGCCAGCACCCGCTCGAGGTCGGCGGCCACCGCGACCTCGGCCTCGGCGAGGGCGGCGGTCAGCGCGGTGGCCTCCTCGTCCCGGGCCGCCCGGTCGGCGGCGAGGGTCGCGAGCTCGGCGTCGAGCGGCTCCGCCTGCTCCATGAGCTCGAGCTCGTCGTCCTCGAGGCTGTCCTGGCGCCGCTTGAGCGAGGCCAGCTCGTCCTGGAGGGCCTGGAGCTCCCGGGCGGCGTTCACGGCGCCGCCGTAGAGCTTGCGATCGGTGTCGGCCCGTCGCGCCTCGACGGTGGCGACCTCGTCTTCGAGGCGCTGCAGGTCACGCCCCACCGCGGCGCGCTCCTCGCCGACGACGGCGGCGCGCTTCTCCAGGGCCGCGATCTCGGCCAGCTTCTCGTCGAGTCGGGCGCGCTCGGGCAGGCTCGCGAGCCGGTGGCGCAGCTGGTCCGCCTCGGTGTCGTGCTCCTGGACGACGAGCAGGCGCTCGAGGGGGCCCAGGGGCGGGGGCGCGTCCTCGTCGGGCGCGACGGTGCCCTCGTCGCTCACGGCACCGTCACGGTGACCGGGTCGGGCGCCGTGGTCGGCGCCGGCGCGAAGCAGCCGGTGGCCGCGGGGATGAAGCCCGGCGGGCAGGTCGGTGTCGCGGGCACCGACTGCGGCGTGGACGAGCCGTCGTCGACCGGCGCCCCGTCACCGCCACCCGCGAGCCCGCTGAAGTCGGGGATGCGGTCGATGGCACGCCCGGGTCTGGTCGGTTCGCACTGGGGGAAGGCCTCGATGGGCGCGAGCGTATGCGCCGCGGCCATGAAGTCGCGCCAGATCTGCGCGGGGTACGAACCGCCCGTGACCGAGCGGCCGCCGACGCTGGTCATGGGCACCCGGGCCTCGGCGTTGCCCATCCAGACGGCGGTGGCGAGCTGGGGGGTGTAGCCGACGAACCAGGCGTCGCCGAAGTTCTGGGCGGTGCCCGTCTTGCCCGCCGCGGGCCGGCCGTTCGGCAGCTGGGCGGCGGTGCCGGTGCCGCCGCGGACGTTGGCCTCGAGGATCTGGGTCTCGAGGCAGGCGCTCTGCTCGGAGACGACCTGGCGGTTCTCCGGGGTGTGCTGCTCGATCACGTTGCCGTGGCGGTCCTCGATGCGCTCGATGAAGTACGGCTCGTTGTAGCGACCACCGTTGGCGATGGTCGCCGCCATGGCCGCCATCTCGAGGGGGTGGACCTCGAACGCGCCGATCGGCATCGACATGGCGGCCGGGTTGAGCGGCGTGGTGATCCCGAGGCGGCGGGCGGTCTCGACGACCTTGTCCAGGCCCACGATCTGGCCGAGGCGCAGGTAGCCGCAGTTCGAGGACGCGGTGGTGAGGCTGGTGATCGTGCCTCGCCCGCCCCGACTGCCGCCGAAGTTCGACGCCACGTAGGGATCGGGTGCCCCACCCGGGTTCGGGAAGCTGCAGGGGCTGCCGCCGTCGAGGTTGTCGTCGGGCACGATGCCGTTCTCGAGCGCCGCCATCAGCACGATCATCTTGAACGAGGAGCCCGGCTGACGCAGGCCCTGGGTGACCAGGTTGTACTTGTAGTTGTCGAAGCCGGGCCCGCCGACCATCGCGCGCACCGCCCCGGTGGACGCCTCGACCGAAGCCAGCGCGGCGGTGAACTGGCCCCCGGTGTCGGGCATCTGCGTGTTGCGGGCCAGCAGCGCGTAGTACTGCGCCGGCGGGCTGAAGGTGGTGTAGACGCGCAGGCCGCCGCGGAAGACCGCGTTGTAGCGCTCCTCCTCGGTGGCACCGAGGTTCGGGTCGTCGAGGAGGCGCTGCTTCACCTCCTCGATGAAGTAGTCGTTCGGCTGGGGCAGGGCCTGGTTGCGGACCGTGGGCAGCGGCGCGGCGTCGTAGAAGTCGGCCTCCTCCTGGGTGAGGTGGCCGGTCTCGACGAGGCGCTGGAGGGCGACGCGCCGACGCTCCTGCGCCTGCTGGGGCCGCAGCACGGGGTCGTAGCCGACCGGGTTCTGGATGAGGCTGGCCAGCATCGCGGCCTCGCCCCAGCCGAGCTCACCGACGTCCTTGTCGAAGTACAGCTCCGCGGCCGCCTGGACGCCGTAGGCGCCGCCGCCGAAGTAGACGCTGTTGAGGTAGCGCCGCAGGATCTGGTCCTTGGTGAGGTCCCGCTCGAGCTGGACGGCGAGGACGGCCTCCCGCAGCTTGCGGTTGAGGCTCTGCTCGGGCGACAGCAGCGAGATCTTCACGAGCTGCTGGGTGATCGTGGAGCCGCCCTGCTCCACGTCGCCGGCGGAGACGTTCTCGAAGAGCGCGCGCACGGTCGAGCGGAGGTCGACAGGGCCGTGGTCGTAGAAGTTCTCGTCCTCGACGGCGAGGATGGTCTGGATGACCGTGTCCGGGATGTCCTCGAGCGGCACGATCTCGCGGTTCTGCTCGCGGTGCAGCGAGGCCAGCACCGTGCCGTCACCGGCGTAGACGATCGACCGCTCGTCGAGGGGGCGGAGCCGGAAGCGCGGGTCCTCGACGCGGGTCGCGCTGACGATGTCCCGCGCCTGGGGCGCCAGCGCCAGGGCGGAGACCGCGAGGCCCGCGCCCGAGAGGGCCACGACCAGCAGGAGGGTGAGGAACTTGCGCACGCCGGCGAGCAATCTACCCGCCGGCACCTTCCAGGCGGCATCGGCCCCCGGGGGCGCGGTCGGATCTTGAGGCGGCCCCGGTACGGTCGATGGGTACCGATGGCCCGAGACGACCGCGCCCCCGCCGCCGACGAGGCGATGTCCCTCGACGAGGTCGCGCCGCGCCGCCGGGCGGAGGGCGACCGTCCCCGACCCCGCCGTCGGGCCATGGCCGTCGTGGCCGCGCTCGTCGTGGTCCTGGTCGCCACCGGCGCCACGGTCGCCGCCGTGGCCGGCCCGGCACCCGACACCGCGGTCGGCCGCAGCGTCGCCCTCGTCGCCGAGGGCACCGCCACGCCCACCACGCTCACCGCGCCCGCCACCACCGCGACCCCACCCACGACCGCTCCGGCAGCCCCCGAGGCCACCGGCGGCGGGGACATCGCGTCGACCGACTGCGCCGACGCCGCCATGTGCGGTGAGATCAACCCCGCGGACACGTGCGACGACGCCGTCATGTGCGGGGAGATCAGGACCGACGGCGAGTGTGCCGATGGCGAGATGTGCGGCGAGATCCCGGTGCCCGACGAGTGTGCCGACCCTTCGATGTGCGGCCAGATCAGCCCGGAACCGGTCGACGACGGCGGCTGAGCGCCCCGACCCTCGCCGGCCTCGCGCTCCTGGCGGCGCTCCCGCTCACCACCGCGGCACCGGCGCCGGCCGCGCCCGCCCCGCCGCCCCCGGTCGCGTTCACCCGCTCGTCCGCTGACCTGGGCGGCGACCGCCGCCCCGCGGCCGGCGACTTCGACGGCGACGGCGCCGACGACCTCGCGTGGTACGGCGACGGGCCCGACGAGGTCGCGTTCGGCGGGCCCGGCGGGGCCTTCACGAGCCTCCCGCTCGCCGCCCCGGACGGCGCCAGGGCCGTGGTCGGCGACTACGACGGCGACGGGCGCGACGACGTCGTCTGGTATGGCGACGGCGCCGACGAGGTCGCCTTCGGGCGCGCCGACCGCACCTTCTCCGAGGCCCCCCTCACCGCCCCCGAGGGGCACAAGCCCGTCGCCGGCGACTACGACGGCGACGGCAACGACGACCTGCTCTGGCACGGGACCGGCCCGGACCTGCTGGCCCTCGGGCAACCCGACCACACGTTCACCGCCGTGACCCTGACGGCCCCCGAGGGCGGCCGCCCGCTCGTCGGCGACTTCGACGGCGACGGCCGCGACGACGCGTTCTGGTACCGCGCCGGCGCCGCTGCGGACCCCGTGCTCTACGGGGGGGCCGGCGGCACGTTCACCCGGGTGCGCCAGTCGGTCGGCGCCACCTACCGGGCGTTCACGGGCGACTTCGACGGCGACGCCCGGGCCGACGTGTTCTGGTACGGGCCAGGCCCGGCCCGGGACCGGGTCTGGTACGGCGCCACCGGGCGCACCTTCACCAGCGCCACCGTCAGCATCGGCGGCGACTTCACCCCCGTCGTCGCCAACTTCAACACGACCGTCGCCGACGTCCGCACCGACGTCCTCTGGTACGCGCCGGGCCCGACCCCCGACCCGCTCTGGCGGGGTACGGGCACCCGGGGCTCGTTCGCCACCGGCTCCGAGGACCGCGGGGGCACGTTCGCCGCGGTCGTGGGCGACTTCGACGCCAGCTCGGGCAGCGACGTCGTGTGGCACCGGCCGGGGCCCCGTCCCGACCAGCTGTGGCGATCGACCCGCCGGCCGGCGCTCACCGTCGAGGTGTTCCTCGACGACGCCGACCTGCCCGACGGCAGCCTCGGGGTGCCGTGGGACCTGGCGTGGACCCCGGACGGTGCCCTGCTCTTCGACGAGCGCAGCGGCGACCTCGACGTCCGTCTCCCCGACGGCACCGTGCGCCAGCTCGTGGCCGATCAGAGCGACGTGTACGCGGTCGGCGAGGGGGGCGTGACCGGCCTCGTCGTCGACCCCGACTTCGCCGCCAACCGCCGCTTCTACACGTGCCAGGGCCGGCAGACCGGTGGGACCTACGACATCCAGGTCGTCGCCTGGCAGGTCGACGCCGGCTACACCACCGCCACCCGGGTGGCCGACCCCCTCGTGGGCGGCCTGCCCGTCGCGCCGCCGAGCGCCCCATCGCCGGGCCGCCACAGCGGGTGCCGCCTGCGCTTCGGGCCCGACGGCCACCTCTGGATCGGCACGGGCGACACCGCGGTCGCCACGATCCCCCAGGACCGGGCGTCGCTGGGCGGCAAGATCCTGCGGGTGGACGCCACGACCGGTGCCGCGGCGCCCGACAACCCCTTCGTCGGCGACGGCGACCCCGCCACCGACGACCGGGTCTACGACTACGGCCACCGCAACGTGCAGGGCCTCGCCCTGCGTCCCGGCACGCACCAGATGTGGTCGGTGGAGCACGGCACCTTCCGCGACGACGAGGTCAACCGCCTCCGCCCGGGCGCCAACTACGGCTGGGACCCGGTGCCGCTCTCGGGGCCGGTCTTCTACGACGAGAGCCGACCGATGACCGACCTCGTCCGCCACCCGGGCTCGGTCGTGGCCGCCCGCTCCTCGGGCAACCCCACCAACGCCTGGAGCGGCGCCCAGTTCCTCGTCGGCGACCAGTGGGGCACCTGGGAGGGCGCCCTCGCCATCGGGGTCCTCAAGGACAGCCAGCTGCGGGTGATGTGGTTCACCCGCGACGGCACCTACGTCCGCCAGGAGGTCCCCGCCGAGCTGGACCACACCCACGGCCGCCTCCGCACGCCGATGCAGGGCCCGGACGGGTCGCTCTACCTCACCACCTCCGAGGCGAGTGGCAACGTGATCCTGCGGGTGACCCCGAGCTGACGGCCCGTCGCTCCCGGCCCCGTCCCGGACCTCCGGGGAGGGCCGCCGGTACACTCGCCGCGCCATGGAGACGCTCGCGGTGCGCCCCTACTCCGCCTGCTACGCACCGACGGTCCAGCTCTACTTCGACCCCAACGGCGACGTGCGGGCGTGCTGTCGCAACGTCCGCTTCCCGCTCGGCAACGTCACGACCGACCGCCTCGCCGACGTCTGGGCCGGCGCCCGCCGCCACGAGCTCGTGGCCCGGCTCGCCGCCGACGACTGGTCCCTCGGCTGTCAGGGCTGCGGCGTCGAGGTCGCCCAGGAGGGCGCCGACTCGGCCTACCCCGCCAGCTTCCTGCCCCGGGCGCAGCACCTGACGGCGGATCCGACCACCTCGGCCTGGCCGACGTTCATGGAGTTCAACCTCTCCAACGCCTGCAACCTGCAGTGCCTCCAGTGCAACGGGGACCTGTCGTCGTCGATCCGGATCCACCGGGAGCACCGGGCCCCGCTGGCCCCCGCCTACGGCGACGCCTTCTTCGAGGACCTGGCCGCCTTCCTCCCCCACCTCCACGCCGCCCAGTTCGCCGGCGGCGAGCCCTTCCTCGGGCCCGAGAACTACCGGGCGTGGGACCTCGCGGCGGCCGTCGCCCCCGACCTCCCGGTCACCGTCGTCACCAACGCCACCCAGTGGAACCGCCGGGTGCAGGCCGCCCTCGACCAACTGGCGTTCAGCTTCGTGTTCTCACTCGACGGGGTGACCGAGGCCACCTACGAGGCCATCCGGGTCGGCGCCGACATCGACGCGGTGCTGGCCAACGTCGACCGGTTCTGCGCCTACGCCCGCGACCGGGGCACGAGCACGATGGTGAACCACTGCCTCATGGTGCAGAACGCCCACGAGTTCGCGGACCTGCTCCTCTTCGCGGACGAGCGGGACCTGCCCGTCAACGTCAGCGTCGTCCACCACCCCGGGCACTGCTCGATCGCCCGCCTCCCCCGCGAGGACATGGCCCGCCTGCTGGCCGGCCTGGAGGCGCAGTCCGACGACGTCCGCGCCCGCCTCGGCCGCAACCTGGCGGTGTGGGACCGCGAGCTGGCCCGGATCGCGAGCTGGGTCGAGAGCGGCGCCGACGACGGGGGTGACTCCGAGTGGGCGGCGTCCGCGTACGAGATCCTCGACCTGCCGCGCCAGGGCGACGGCCCCTGGGACGACACCGCCGCACGGGACGCGGCCGCGGCCTTCGCCGGGGCGCCCGCCCACGTGGTCACGGTGGGCCCTGACGACGTGATCCGCTCCTGCTCCCCCGCCCCCGACCCGCTCTTCGGCGTGTCCGACGCCGAGTTCGTCGGTCGCCCCGTGGCGCAGCTCCGCGAGCTGCTGACCGCCCGCTTCGGCCTCATGATCGACTACCGGGTGCTGGCGACGACCGGGGACCAGATCGACGCCGCCGCCACCGTCGGCGACCGGGACTTCCGGATCTCACTCGTCGCCGTCCGCGACGCCGACGGCTGGGCCGACGAGGGCCGGGTCGTGGTGGCGCACCGCCCCCGCTCGGGCTGAGGCCGCCGACCCCCACCGGTCGGCGGTCAGAACGGCAGGTGCTCGGCCTGCAGCTCGCGGAGCTCGTCGAACATCGCCCGGCACGCGGCCTCGTCCGGGGGTGAGAGCGGGTCCTCGACGAGGGCCTGGAAGGCGAGCTCGCGATCACCCTCGACGGTGGCGCGCACGAGCAGGTCCTGGAGGTGGAGCTGCGGCGCGATCCAGCCCGCCAGCGGCTCGCCCACGGGGGCGACCGCGTCCGGGTGCACGCCGTCGCGGTCCACGGTGGCCCCCACCTCGACGATGGCCCCCTCGGCGATGTCGGGGACGTAGCCGCGGTTGGGCACGTTCACCGCCATCAGGCGGCGGGGCTCGCCGGTCCACAGCGCGGCGATGATCGGCACCACCTCCTCCGCCGAGTGCCCCACGCGGTGCAGCGGCAGGGGCACCGACGTCTCGGCCACCCACTCGCTGAGGCGCTCGGTGAACGCGCTGAAGCGGGCCATGACGTCAGGGCGCGACGGGTACCACTCGGCCACGTCGGCGGTGAAGGGCAGGTACTCGCCGATGTGGCTGTCGATCGAGCAGGGCACGAGCCCGTACTCCCGGACGAGGTGCACCACGAGCGGCATGTACACCTCGTCGCCGAGCGCGCCCAGCGGGCCGATCGCCCCCAGCCGCCGCACCGCGGCGACCGTCATCGGGTGGTAGTCGAAGAACCGCTTGGCGAACAGCGCCCGCACCGCCGGCAGGAGGTCCTCGCCCGTGCGCCGGTCGCGCAGCTCGGTGAAGAACGTGAAGTGGTTGATGCCCGAGGCGGCGGCCTCGATGTCGTGCTTGTCGCGTCGGAGGTAGTGGGCGAGCCGGGCCACACCGTTGGGCATCTCGTGGCACATGCTCACCGTGCGCAGGTCGGTCGTGCGGTCGATGGCCAGCGCCACCCGGCTGAGCGGGTTGGAGAGGTTGATCAGGAACGTGTCGGGGCAGTACCGCTCGAGGTCGCGGCAGATCGAGAGCGTGTTGGCCACGCTGCGCAGCGTGTGGAAGACCGCCCCGGGGCCGCCGTTCTCGCCGTTGATCTGGTGGGCCCCGTGGCGGTTCGGGACCTCGTAGTCCTGCTGGCGGTACCGGAAGCGCCCGTGCTCGGCGCTGCTCATCACGAAGTCGGCACCCTCGAGGGCGTCGGCGGCCTCGGTCGTGCGGTCCAGCACCACGGGGGCCCCGCACGCGGCGTTGAGCTTGGCCGCGAAGGCGTAGGCCCGCAGCAGCCGGGCCTCGTCGACGTCGTGCAGGACGAGGCGGCTGCCGGCCAGCGCCGGGGTGTGGATGACGTCGTTGACCATGGTGGGACCGAAGGCCATCCCGCCGGCGCCCACCAGGGTGATCTTCGGCCCGGGCATGCCCCGACGATAGGGACGACGGGCCGATCGCGGCAGGCACACGGCGGGTCCGTAGTGTGCGGGCCGTGATCCGAGCCGCCCTGTTCGACTTCGGCGGGGTGATCCTGTCGTCCCCGTTCGAGGCCTTCGCCGCCTACGAGGCCGAGCGCGGCCTGCCCGACGGCTTTCTCCGGCGCGTCAACGCCACCGATCCGAACACCAACGCCTGGGCCCGCCTCGAGCGCAGCGAGATCGGGCCCGTCGAGTTCGGCCCCCGCTTCGCGGCCGAGTCGGCCGCCCTCGGCCACGAGGTCGACGGCCTCGAGGTGCTCGGCCTGCTGCAGGGCACCCTGCGCCCCGCCATGGTCGAGGCCGTCCGGCGGTGCGGCGAGCGCCTCGTCACCGGCCTGCTCACCAACAACTTCGTGCTGGCCCGCGAGCCCGACGGCCCGGACGCCGGCGCCCACGTCGACCGCGAGCGCGAGATGCACGAGGTCCTCGCCCTGTTCGACGCCGTCGTCGAGTCGTCGAAGGTCGGCGTGCGCAAGCCCGACCCCCGGTTCTACGAGCTCGCGTGCGAGACGCTCGGCATCGAGCCCACCGAGGCGGTGTTCCTCGACGACCTCGGGGTGAACCTCAAGCCGGCGCGGGCCATGGGCATGACGACGATCAAGGTCGTGGACCCCGACGAGGCCCTGACCGAGCTGGAGGCCGTGGTCGGGTTTCCCCTGCGCGCCTAACGTGTCGCCGCCCGGCGTCCGCCGGGGCGGCACGAGAGCGAAGGCAGGCCCATGAGCGACCAGGACAACGAGCCGGACGTCGAGATCACCGAGATCGACCTCGACGGCGACGGGGTCGCCGACGGTGTGACCGTGACCGAGACCGTGAGCAAGGACGTCGACGGCGACGGCTTCGA
>WBZL01000985.1_pt1 | contig 31127 bp, 30 predicted proteins | sample 5204291 | NCBI WGS metagenome assembly WBZL01 (sample SAMN12344345, study PRJNA552823) | activated sludge metagenome | biome: Activated sludge suspended growth; feature: Nitrification reactor; material: Wastewater; isolation source: activated sludge from nitrification reactor of wastewater...
CTACCACGGGTTCAAAAAAGACATCGAAACGGTGGGCGAATTCATTCGGATGTACACCACCCGGTACAAACGCTGGCTGTCGCCCAAATTTTTGATCGGCGAGAGTTATGGCACCACCCGCGCCGCCGGGTTATCGGGCTATTTGCAGGAACGGTACGGCATGTATTTGAACGGAATCATGCTCGTTTCGGTCATTCTCGATTTTGCCACCGCCCGCTTCGCCCCCGGACACGACCTACCCCACGCGCTTTACCTGCCCGCGTACACCGCCACATCCTGGTATCACAAACGGTTATCCCGCCGCTTATTGAACCGCCCGCTAAGATACACGCTCGATGAAGTCGAAAAATTCGTGGTTACAGAGTATGTCCCGGCCCTGTTCAAAGGCGATAAAATGTCAAAACGCGAACGCAATCGCATCGTCGAACGGCTGGCGGTTTATACCGGGCTTACCGAAGACTACATCGAACGCACCGATTTGCGCATTTTCGCTCACCGATTCTTCAAAGAACTCCTCCGCAACGAAGGTCGCACCATAGGTCGGTTGGACAGCCGCTTCAAAGGAATTGACCGTGACTCAGCAGGCGAAACGCACGAATATGATCCCATGCTGACCGAAATCATGGGAACCTACACCGCCACCTTCAACCACTACGTCCGCACGGAACTGAATTACGAAAATGATCTTCCCTACGAAATCCTGACCGCCAAAGTCTGGCCTTGGGACTATTCGGATTTCCAAAACGCACATGTCAACGTCGCCGAAACCTTACGGCAGGCCATGTCCACCAACCCCTACCTCAAAGTGCTGGTTGCCAGCGGCTATTACGACCTGGGAACCCCCTATTTCGCTACCGAATACACCTTTAACCATATGGGTCTCGACGAAACTTTGCGCGAAAACCTCACCTATACCTACTATGAAGCCGGGCACATGATGTACATGCACCTCCCCTCCCTCGCACAGATGAAAACCGATCTGACAGCGTTTATGGATGGGGCCGTGCCAGGGGAAAACAAGTAAACAGGGGAAATACGGTAAACAGGTAAATAAGGTAGATACGGTAAAGAGGGTAAACAAAGTATCTACCTTATCTACTTTCTGTACTCTATCTACCCTCTCTACCTGCCCTCATGGAATCCTGCACCTTTCACCCCGATCACGTTGCCATCGAACACTGCGAAACCTGTCACCGGCCCTTGTGCGACCTGTGCCTGTGGTATGCCGATGACGGACGCCGTCTGTGCGCCACCCATGCCCGCGAACTAGAAAAATCCGGCGTTGAAGTCCATTCCCCCGAAACCTACGACGAAGCCCTCCAACCCGTCGAAATCAACGACCCCACCCTCCCCTCTCCACCGGATCGTGCCCCCTATCGTGGCAACAGCACCGACCTTTACGCCGTCCTCGCCGTTGTCATGGGCGCTACCTCGCTCGCCAGTTGTATGGGGTTTGCCTACTGCCTTCCGCTGATCAGTGGCATCTTGGGCCTGGTCGCCATCTTAAATGCCAAACATGCCCTCGACCCCCAACGCACCCGCACGATGGGCGCCATTAGCGTGGGCATTGGTCTGCTCGCGTTAATCCCCATCATCCTCTTCACCGGCTATTTTTTTATGATGACCTTGTTTATCATTTTTTCCGCGGCGTCGGGAAATTTGGGGCCATAAACCACGCGTTGATCCGCCCTGGCAAGGCCGCCCACCAAGCAACATCCCCAGTCACAAACAAAACATGCGTTCCCCCGCGAACATCATTCGCCCCCAAGCCGGGGATGATGAAGCTCGTGCAGGGATCAGCCCCCAACCATTGTGCGAGGGCCTCCTCCAACCGCGCGGGGTGCCGGATCGCGTACACCCCCACCAGTTCGGCATCCGGCTGATCGAGCAGATGATCCACGTTCCAATGGAGTTTTTTCGTTTGCGGGGGATGAAGGGGCACCGTACCCAGGCCATTTTCCTGAAATGTTTCGCATAACGCCACCCGGATCGGATGGGGCAGACGTGCCCCGGTGCGGGTCGCGTGCCGGAGCAGACGGGGCGCGAGCGAGGTCGTCCCGCGCGGGTTCAGCGCCGAGCCGACGTACAGGTACTCCCCCGCAGGCAGGGTAAACGTCTTTCCGCCCCGAAAACGTCCAAACGCAAGCGTGATGTCTGTTTGCAGATGAATGTGTAAAAGATAGGTTCCCCCCTGGCCTTGATCGCCAAGGATACAAATCTCGCTGGAGGACACTACAAATGCCTTAAAAAACTATCCGGGTTGTTCAAAAAATCCCGGGTGACGATGACATGCTCTAACTCGTCAAACGCGATCGGACGCACGGGGGTTTGATCGAAGCTCAAAATCGTCGCACCGGGGAACGCCATCAACAACGGGGAATGGGTGGCGATGATAAATTGCGCGTCCTTGTGGATCATCTCTTTGAGTAAGGCCAACAGCCCCAACTGGCGCATCGGGGACAGGGGGGCTTCCGGCTCATCGAGCAGGTACAACCCGCCGGGGACAAACCGATTCTGGAAAAAGTCGAGAAATTGTTGCCCGTGCGACCGCTTTTCCAACCCCTCCCCGTACCGTTTCCGCATATCGTGAAGTTGACCGGCAAAGGGCAGTTTCGCCAACCCCTTTGCATATTCCGAACGCCCGACATATTCCTCATCCACCCGGCGAATTTCCGCTTCCATTTCCGCGCGGGAGCGTTCATTCTCGCGCACATAACCAATGAAATCTTCCGCCCGCAGGAAAAACCCGCGGCGCGTGCGCTTCGACCAACTCAGGCGGAGGGCGTCCCCCAACTGGCGCACCGGTTCCAGACTGGCGTCGCGGCTCGTTTGTTCGCTCCCCGCAGTGATCATGTCCGCGGCGCAGGCCAGACTTTCGAGCACGGTAGATTTTCCGCTCCCGTTTTCCCCGACGAAAAAGGTGACGGGCGTCGTGAATTCGAGTGCAGACAGGTTACGGAGAACCGGCAGATTGAATGGGAAATGATCAGGGCGCGGTTCCGGCAGGAGGGTGAGGGCGCGGAGGGGGATCATGTGGGAAGGGTAGATACGGTATTTAAAGTAGATAGGGTAAATAAGGTAGGCGTTACTCAACCAGGGTAGTAGTTACCGTAAACCTACGGGAGAGACTGATAATTTTGAAGCTTTGCATCCAGTTTACTAAGAATTTCTTCGAATTGAGGAAAAGTAAGATTTTTATTATCAACGTTGGTAAGGATTAAGATTATGAGGTTTCCATGTTGTTGCAGGTATCTGTACGAACGGACAGGGGCCTCTTCAATTTGGACATCCCAATATTCAAATCGAAAAACATCATCTAAATTAGCGGGGGAAAAATTTGAATCCTGAACCGATTGCCATGCTTGTGTAAAATATCGTTGTTCCCACTCAGGATACATCTCGGTTGCAGTATCTATATCTGGGTAAATCGTAATTGTATGTGAGATATTTATCCCAAAGGGTGGTTTTTCATAAGGTGAGAAAGATGTAGCATGTGAAATAATAGCACCTGGTTCGACCGGAAAATTTCCACCAAGCCTATTCCATCCAAAAGGAACTTCATCAATTGAAAGCATCAAGTTATAAGGAAATTCCGGAGGGGAATTGATGGCGATACTACAACCGGAGAGCATATTCAGGTTGTAGATTAGTGTAAAAAAGAAAAGGGGGAGCGTAATAGATTTTATTTTCATGGCCCAAATAGGTAGATGAAATATTCAGGGTGTTTACCCTATCTATAACCATCTTTACCTTTTTTTACTTATCTCCCTTTTTTTTATCAAACACATTCCCCACCAACACCAACCCGGCGGCAAACACAACCAGGGCGATGATGGCGATGCGGATGGTGCTTTGCGTGAGGGGCGAGGATTGAGTGGGAACGGGAGTGGGTGGAGGGGTCGAAGTGGGAATGGCGGTACTACCAGGGGCGGGGGTACTTGTCGAGCGATCTTCGGGGATGAGGGTGCGCGTGGGGCGCGGCGTCCGCGTGGGTCGGGTCGTGGGGGTCGGCGTGATGGTAGGAGTGGTCGGAGCGGGGGTATAGGTTGGCCCATTGGGGGTGAACGTCGGGCCGTTTGTCGGGAGTTGGATGATCAGTTCTTCGCCGGGAAAAATGACAGAGGATTCGGTCAGGTTGTTTAGGGTGAGCAGTTCGTCCACGGTGATCCCATACAGGGTAGCGATAGTCCAAAGCGTTTGCCCGAACCCGACGATATGGACGATGGACCCATCCTCGCGCGGGGTGGCGACGGCGAGGGGGATTTCTGTGCCCGATCCGGTTCCGGTGGCGTCTGCGCCCGTGCCCGGATCACCGGATAGGTATCCGACATCCAGCGTGAAGTAGGTGACGCCGTTTTTGATCGCCATCCCCGCCCCGATGTGTTTGTACGGGCCGATCAGGGTTTGCAAGTGAGGGGTATCCCCCACCCACCAGTTGATGGCGATGAGGGCTGTCGCCCCTGCCCCGCTAAAAATATTTTCCGTGACCGAAACGTCAGCGCCCCCGCCATAGCCCGCGGTGCGCGCCCGGTCAGCGGCAGTGGTGCCCCCCTCCCCTGTGTGGGTAGCCTGCCCGAGGGAGGCCTGGTAGTCGCTGTGCGCTTGCGCCGCGGCCATCAAGTTGTTATTGACTTCGAGTGGGGGCAAGCCGTAGGAGGCGCGGACATCGTTTACGCCGTTGATGAGGTCGTAGGCGGTGTAGGAGGGTGAGGCAGAGGCAGTTTTCAGTTGGCCTGGGGAGAGGATAAAAACCAGTATTCCCAAGAAAAAGAGGAGTTTGAGTTTCATTTGAGTATTTAGTGTTCAGTGTTCAGTATTTAGTGTTCAGTATTCAGTGTTTGAATCGTCTGGAATATTCACTCAGTAGAATGCAGGTTCTTCTTGGATACGTTTTTCGGGATCACAGAAGAGATGGGTTTTTGCCATCATTCCCCCGAGAAGCCGCCCGATTTCTTCATACTTTTGGATCAAAGAATTTTTTTGTTCCAGGGTTAAATATTCACAATCGAAAGCTGTTTCGATCCAGTGCTGTGTCTCCTGTTGTTCTCCATCCGCATCTGTCAATTTACTCAAAAAGTGTTTTTCGTAGGTGCGTTTTGCCCAAGCTTCGGCAATTTGCGCGCCCACAGAACGAGATGAACGTCGAATCTGATCGGTGAGAGAAAACATCTCTTCCCGAGGAAACTTTTTCGTAATTTGAAAAATCTCCTTTGATAACACGCGTGCCTTTTTATAAACAATCAGATCACGAAACGTATTAACATAAGGCAATTCACTCATGAGAAACTCCTCCAATCATTTTACAAACTACTAACCACTGATTCCTGTTCACTGAATACTGAACACTGGTCACTGAATACTGGTCACTTCCCCAACCCCAACTCATCATACTTCCGCCGGGCTTCGCGGATGTCGTCCCACATTTGAGCCTTTGGGGAGCCGGGTTTTCTGTCCGGGTTGCGGAGGAGGTAGGAGGGGTGGAAGATGGGCATGAGCCAGCGCCCGTCCATTTGCGTCCATTGCCCGCGCAGTTTGGTAATCCCTATGCCGGTTTTGCCGAGGAGGGATTCGCAGGCGACGTTACCGGTGAGCAGGATGATTTTGGGGTCCACAATGCGGATGATCTCGAGCAGGAAAGGTTTGTAATATTCGATTTCCTGGGAGGTGGGCTTGCGGAAGGATTTGCCATCTTCGCCGGGCGGGAGGCGAAAGACGGAGTTGGTGATGAAGAGGTCTTTGTTGGAGTCCCATCCTCCGGCGGCGAGAATCTGATCGAGCAGTTGCCCTGCCCGTCCGACGAAGGGTTTGCCCTGAATGTTTTCTTGGGGTCCAGGGGCTTCACCGACGAGCATGAGTTTGGTGGCCGGGTTGCCCCGGCAAATGACGACATTGGTTCCCGCGTTGGCGAGGGGATCGTCGGTCATGGCGTACATGTCTTTGAGCAGATCGTCGAGGTTGGTTTTGGGGCGGGGGGCTTCGCCGAAGAGGTCAAATTGCATGGCAGGCTCCTTTTTTAGGGGTAAGGTTGAGGGAAATTGTACCGCGAAGTGAGTATCTCGAAATTAAGGGGCATTTATGTGAGGATTTGCATCTTGACTTTAGGCTAAAAATCTCGTATTATGTCGTCGTGCGACATACTCGTCGAACGACATAATCTTACACGCACGGACACCCTTGAAATGACGCTATCTGATGATTTTCCCAATCACCTGCCGCTCACCGAAGCGACGTATTTTATCTTGCTCAGCCTGGCCCCGGAACCCAAACATGGGTATGCGATTATGAAGGATGTTCAGGAACTGAGTCAGGGGCGGATCCATTTCAGTACGGGAACGCTGTACGGTGCCATCAAACGCCTACTCGAACAGAATTGGATTCAGCGAGTGGATGAAACGATGTCGGACAATAACGGGCAGTTACGAAAGGCGTATGCACTGACGGAGTTAGGGCATCGGATTTTGCGGGCTGAGGTTGAGCGGTTACGCGCGTTGGTGAGTGTGGCTCAATTACGAATCCTGGGAAATCATACGTGAAAAATTTTGTTCGATTATTAGCCCGGCTGTACAGGTGGCTTTTGCGTTTATACCCGCGGCGTTTTCGGGAGATCTTTTCGGAGGAAATGTCGGCAGTTTTCGCCGCCCGTTTAGCTGATACCGAAAAAGGTGGTGCGTTCATTTTGATGAAGACAGGCTTCCAGGAAATTTGTGCATTAGGAAGCTGTGTGCTCTTTGAAAATTGGCTCATGTGTAAGGAGGCTGTGATGAAAAGGCTTCAGTTTTCCAATCGTTCGATCCGAACGGGAGGGTGGGGTGCGGTCGGTTTTGGGGTTGCGTTTGCAGTAATCAAAGTTGCTCCCTTTATGGGAGTGCGCGGGGGAATGTGGTTGTATATGCTTGGCGGTTTATTGGGGGGCACATTGTTCAGTTTTGCTTCAGACTCTCGTAAACAAATGGGAGGATTTGCCCTGTTTGGGGCAGGGGTGTTTGGGATTGGACATTTGGTGGTTGCACTCTTAATGGCCAGTTTTGTGAGAAATATTTCAACAGCCAGCCTGTTCGTCATCCTGATCCCCATCCTCGAACCAGTGGTGATCGGCGCATTGGTTGGAATCGGAATGGGCGCGCTCGAACGCGATTGGCGTTTAGCAGTACGCCTGACTCTTGCCAGTGCAGTCGGGTTTGGCCTGGGGCAAGTCGCCGGTTTTGTGATCAGCCTGCCGGTTTGGGGTATCACTCAGGCCATCGACTCTTATCGTCCCGGTTGGGATGGTCAATTGAGTCCGTGGGTTTCAACGATGGGTTCTTTGATGGTTAGAGTTATCGCCAGCATTATTTCCGGCATCGTTGGCGGGGCAACGCTGGGTCGAACGATCAAACGCTTGCAATCTACATGAAAACAAACATGAAATGGGTATTCCAGATTTATGCTCAAATGCTTCGTCTGTATCCATCCAGTTTTCAGGATGAATTTACAGGCGAGATGCAGGATGTCTTTGCGGAAACATTGATGGACGCGTCCCCCGCCGGGGCACGAGCGATAGTACGACTTGTTTTGCGAGAGATAGCAGACTGGCCCGGTGCATTACTGCGCGAACATTGGGCTGAAGCACAACGCCGAAGAAAGGAGATTCACATGACCGAAATGGTTTCTTCATTGGCTGGGGGAGGGGGGATGCCTGGAAATGCCCCCCACGCGGGGTCGTGGCGCGATGCCTGGCGGGCGGGGTTCCCGCACCTGCTCGTGATGGGGCTTGCCGCGGTTTCCATGTTTTTACAAAATGCCCCTTTTCTTGCAGATGAACACGGCCCTGGCATGTTCATTTCGGGAACGCTGGTCGTGCTTTTTTGGATTATTTTGCTTGGCTTTTTGGGACGGTCGTTGTGGACGGCCTACAAAGAGGGTTGGCCCGACTGGACCGCGAGTTGGTATGGGTATCTGTTTGTGGCGCTGGTTTCTCCGATGATCATCATCTTGCAGGATTCGGCGTTTGCGACGGACCGAGGACTGGATCAGGTTTATTTTTTCACTGTGATTCCGCTCGCCCTTATCGGGTTACTTTACGGGCTGGTCAGAAAGGATTGGACGAAAGCGTTGTTGGTGATCACGCCGTTTGCAATTCTTCTGTGGATGCCCGTCTTGGAATTTGTGCCCAATCCGATCCGTAATCCGCTCACTCTATGGATGATCACAATCGTGGCCGGGGTTTCAATGGGGATTGTACGAGTGGGCAGTTGGCGAAAGGGCATGTGGTTGATCTTGGGAGGGAGTGTGTTGGTGGGTTTGCCAATCGCGTATGCCCGAACCTTTCATGCGGTGTTTCCGGATTTTCACATAGACATTTCGACGCCGTTAGAAATGGCGAATTTATTTTTGATGACTCTATTCTGGAGCCTCTCCCTCATTGTCGGCCCGATGATGCTCGGCTGTCTGCGGCTGGCGAGGCCTCAAATGGGAACCGTCGGGAGGCGAGGGACACGGATTTTGTTGGCGGGATTGGCCCTCAATCTCGTGGGAAGCATTTTTCTCCTGCAAACCCGGTTAGGGCGGAGTGTAATGATGGCATGGCAAATGCCTTTGAGCATTCTGTTGGTGGTTGGATTTTTTGTAATGGTGTGGGGTAGTTTTGAGTTGGCCCGAGGCTCACTTACAAGCGAAACGCCTGATCGTCGCGTGCCATGGATGGGTTTGCTGGCTTTGGGCTTCCCCCTCACCTGGCTCTTTCCGCTCATGTACACCCAACAATGGGTCATTTATTTTTCACCCCTGCCCGTGGGATTCTTTCTGAAATATCAAATTCCCGAAAGTTTGCCCTATGGGATCGGAGTGGTCTGGTTGTTGGGGATTGGATGGCTGATCGCACAGAAACCGATCCAGCAGACATCGTAAACTTTATGAGGAGCGCCTCAGCCGGGGTTGAGTTTTCCCTTTATTTTCAGACAAACCACGTGGTGAGCGCGTCCCACCCGTACGCCACCTCCAACAGGTCTTTTCCCCCAATCGTGATCGTTTGTTCGGTCACGTATTTGCCCCCCATTTTTTCATAAAACCGCCGTCCGGGGAGATTCTCAGCAAGCACCCACAACATCATCGAACTGATCCCTTCGGTGCGTAATTGGGCGATCACCTGCCGAAACAACTGTGTCCCCATCCCCTGAGTTTGGTACGCTGACAACAAATAAATCGCGTACAACTCACCCACAAAAGGCAAATTTTCTTGCCGGGACTTTCCCGCGCTCGTAAATCCCACAATCTCCCCCTCCGCGTTTTCCGCCACCAAGACAAAGTGCAAAGCCTCACTGCCCGCGGTGATGTGTTGCCAGTAAGTTTCGCGCCGCTCGAACGATTGATTATCCAGCACCTCATCGGGAATCAGCCCCCGGTAAGAGCTTTTCCAACTGGCAATATGGACTTGCGCGATGCCCCGCGCATCTTGAGGGAGAGCTTTTCGATAACGGATCATCGCCACATATTAATCCCAAATTTCATATTTGTGTATCTGTACGGACCAGCAGTGTGCGGGCAAAAGATCAGGTAGCACCCTGAGCGGAGTTCGTCGTCCGAACTCCAGAGGCTTTGCGTAGTCGAAGGGTGCGGGGTGACTGACAATCTTTCTGACCAGCAGAAAAAACTGACAAACTCACAAATCCCAAAATGAGCCGCCTGATCCTCACGAATCTCAAAACTCACGGGATGCAAAATCATCCAGTCACTTAAGGAATGGGATTCCCCATGCTATAATTCGCGCCATCCAAAATCATCCCGTCGCAAAATGACCTTGCGGCTACCCAAAAATCTCTTCATAAAGGAAACTTCCACATGGCCTACACGATTATTAAAGTCCCTGAACAGGGCGAAAAAATTTCTATTCAAAACGGCAAACTCAATGTCCCCGACAATCCGATTCTCCCTTTCATCGAGGGCGATGGCACCGGGCGGGACATCTGGCGCGCGTCAGTCCGGGTGCTGGATGCGGCAGTCGAAAAAGCTTACGGCGGTAAACGAAAAATTGCCTGGATGGAAGTGTACGCAGGCGAAAAAGCCTTCAACCAATTCGGTACCTGGCTTCCCGACGAAACCATTGAGGCCTTTGTGGAATTTCTGGTGGGCATCAAAGGCCCGCTGACCACCCCGATCGGGGGGGGCATTCGCTCGCTCAACGTCGCCCTGCGGAAAGCGTTGGACCTCTACGTCTGTCTGCGCCCGGTGCGGTGGTACAAGGGCGTCCCCTCTCCGGTTCTGCGCCCACAGGATGTCGATATGGTCGTCTTCCGCGAGAATACCGAAGATATTTACACCGGGATCGAATTCGAGAACGGCACGGAAGATAACAAACGCTTCAAAGCCCTGCTCAAAGAACAATTCCCGAAAGAATATGCCAAAATTCGCTTCCCGGATACCGCAGGGATCGGGTTGAAACCCGTCTCGGTCGAGGGCACGTACCGGCTGGTCCGCGCTGCCATTGCGTGGGCGTTGGAATACAAACGCAAGAGTGTGACCCTCGTCCACAAAGGCAACATCATGAAGTTCACCGAAGGCGCTTTCCGCAACTGGGGGTATGAGGTGGCGGAAAACGAATTTGGGGATCAGGTCTATACCTGGGCGCAGTGGGAACGCACCAAAGAAGCACAGGGCGAAGAGGCCGCCAATGCCGAACAGAGTGCCGCCCTCAAAGCGGGCAAACTGCTCATCAAAGACGTGATCGCCGACATCGTCTTCCAACAGACGATCACCCGCGCGACGGAGTTTGATGTCCTCGCGACGATGAACCTGAACGGGGATTACCTGTCCGATGCCCTTGCCGCGCAGGTGGGTGGGATCGGGATTGCGCCGGGTGGCAATATCAACTACGTCACCGGGCACGCCGTTTTCGAGGCCACGCACGGAACCGCCCCCAAATATGCCGATAAAGACGTCGTCAACCCCGCCTCTGTCATTCTCTCCGGCGAGATGATGCTCCGCTATATGGGCTGGACGGAAGCGGCAGACCTGGTCGTCAAAGGCACCGAAGGCGCGATTTCAAACAAAACCGTGACCTACGATTTCCACCGCATGATGGAAGGGGCCACCAAGTTGAAATGTTCAGAATTTGGGGATGCGATTATCCAAAACATGGACTAAAACTTTCAAAGGGGCGGGTGGTTCACCCGCCCCTTTGATATAATCGTTGTGGGTTGCAGTTTGCGAAAAATTTTTCCGAAGTTTCAGACCGCCCCACAGTTCCTTGATCCAACCAGGAGAATTTATGTCCACATTCATGTCTTCTCTACAGACTACGCTCAAAGGGTATGCCACATACCGGGGGCGGGAAGGGCACATCAGTTTTTTGCTCCACCGTCTGACCGGGTTAGGCACCCTGCTATTCCTCATTATCCACATTGTGGATACCGCCACCGTCTATTTTATTCCCGAACTTTACTCACACGCCATTGATCTGTACCGTTCGACGCCGTTTATGCTCGGCGAAATTGGGCTTGTGTTTAGTGTTATTTTTCACGGCGTCAACGGCCTCCGCATCGCCTACCTCGATATGCGGAAACCCACGGGATGGCACATCGAAAGCCAGCGCAAATCGGTACGCACCACGCTGACCATCAGCATTATCTTATGGCTACCAGCCGCACTTTGGATGGGGTACAACCTGCTCCATCACAATTTCGGAATGTTTTAGGAGGAAGAACATGGCTGTACGAACGATCACCCCACCGAAAAATATTGAAACCACCGCTTGGAAGTGGATGCGGTATAGCGGCATTCTCTTAATCCCCCTCGTCTGGATTCATGTCTTGATCCAGGACATTATCGTGGGCGTTCATGCGATAGATTTGGATTATGTCGTCCTCCGTTGGAGCATGTTAGGCTGGCAAATTTACGACATTTTACTGTTGGCTTTTGCCTTCGCCCACGGCATGAACGGGTTACGACAAGTCGCAAACGATTTTATCCACGGTCAGAAAGCCCAAAAGACCACAGCCTGGGTGATTTTTGTCCTCTGGCTGATTGTTTCTATTATTGGAGCCATCGCGATTATCGCCTCGGCCTCCAAACACCTCGCCGCAATGTAATAGGGAAAAATCTTATGGCTAAAACCCACGAATTTGAAGTTATCGTCGTTGGCGCAGGGGGAGCCGGATTAATGGCCGGTTTATATGCCTCCAAAACCGCAAAAACCGCCGTTTTAAGCAAACTCTACCCCACTCGCTCGCACACCGGGGCCGCACAGGGCGGCGTTGGTGCGGCGTTGGGCAACGTCGAAGAAGATCACCCCGACTGGCACACCTTCGACACCGTCAAAGGGTCGGATTATCTGGGCGACCAGGATGCCATCGAATTTATGTGCCAGGAAGCGGTAAAAGCCGTTTACGAATTGGAAAACTATGGTCTGCCCTTCAACCGCACCCCGGATGGACGGATTGACCAACGCCCGTTCGGCGGACACACCAATAATGTCACGAAAAAATCCGTCCGCCGGGCCTGCTACGCCGCCGACCGCACCGGGCACATGATCCTGCAAACCCTCTACCAGCAGTGCATTAAAAATAACGTCACATTTTTTGATGAATATCAGGTCGTGGATGTCATCATTTCAAACGGAGCCGCCGCGGGCGTCGTCGCCATCGAACTATCCACCGGCGAACTCCACGTCTTCCGCGGAAAATCCATCATCTTCGCGACGGGGGGACACGGACGGGTGTGGAGCATCACCTCCAACGCTTACGCTTACAGTGGCGATGGCCCCGCCCTGCTCATGCGCCGCGGCCTGCCGATGCAGGACATGGAATTTTTCCAATTCCACCCAACGGGCATTTTCAAGCTCGGGATTCTGATCACGGAAGGCGTTCGCGGCGAAGGCGGGATCCTGATCAACGGTAAAGGGGAACGGTTCATGCCCAATTACGCCCCCACCGTCAAAGACCTGGCCTCGCGGGATGTCATCAGCCGGGCCATTCACCTGGAAATTGCCGAGGGGCGCGGCGTCAACGGACAGGATTACGTGTACCTCGATGTACGCCCGGACGTGGTCAATAAGTTCGCGGAGGTGGATGGACGCACCTTCCCCGATGGTTCCCCGTACCGGGTAACGGGCGAGCAAATCCTCAGCAAACTCCCCGACATCATTGATTTTTGCCGTACCTATCTGGGCGTCGATCCCGTCAAAGACCCCATGCCCATTCAGCCGACCGCCCACTATGCGATGGGCGGCATCCCCACTAACAAATTCGGCGAGGTGATCATCGACGAGAACAGCACTGTCCTGCCCGGCATGTACGCGGCGGGCGAATGTGCATGTGTCTCCGTGCATGGGGCCAATCGCCTGGGCACGAACTCGCTCGTGGACTTGATCGTGTTTGGCAAGTATGCGGGCATTCGGGCGGCAGAATATGCCCGAGGGGCGAGTTTGCCCTCTATGCCCGCCGACGCGACCGATTTCGCCCGCTCGCAATTTGATACTTTGTTGAACAGCAAAGGGACGGAACGTGTCCCCGATCTGGGCAACGAAATGAAACGCATCATGATGGATCACGTCAGCGTTTTTCGCACCGAAGAGGGGATGACCAAAGCCCTGAACAAAGTCCGTGAACTGAAAGAGCGTTACAAAAATGTCCGCGTGGAGGATCACGGCAAAGTGTTCAACACCGATCTGCTGAACACCTGGGAATTGGGCAATTTGCTCGATATTGCCGAGGTCACCGCGGTGTGTGCAATCAACCGCACCGAAAGCCGCGGCGCCCACGCCCGCGAAGATTTCCCCAAACGGGATGATGTGAACTGGCTCAAACATTCCCTCGCCTGGACGAATACGGGCGAAATCAAAATTGGATACCGCCCGGTCGTCATTACCCGATTCCAACCCAAAGAGCGCGTATATTAGGAGCGATCATGGCCGATACAAAGACAATTACCCTGAAAGTTTTGCGCTATAACCCAGAAAAGGATCCCAAACCCCATTACGAGTCCTACAAACTGGAAGTGCTTCCCACAGACCGCGTGCTAGACTTGTTGGAAAGTGTAAAAGGCTACCAGGATGGCACGCTTACCTTCCGCCGCTCCTGCGCCCACGGTGTGTGCGGATCCGATGCGATGCGGATCAATGGGCGCAATGCCCTCGCCTGTAAAGTGCTGGTCAAGGACATTCCCTCAGACACGATCACCATCGAACCCCTGTTGGGTCTCAAGATCAAAAAAGATTTGGTCGTGGATATGGACCCCTTCTTTGAAAATTTCCGTTCGGTTCTGCCGTATTTCATTAACGACAATCCTCCCGCCGACGGGAAAGAACACCTGCAAAGTGCCGCCCAACGCGAGCGCTTCGACGACACGACCAAATGCATCCTGTGTGCCGCTTGTACCACCTCCTGTCCTTCGTTTTGGTCAAATGAAGAGTACGTTGGCCCCGCGGCTATCGTCAATGCACACCGGTTCGTCTTCGACAGCCGTGATCAGGGCGCCGCCGAGCGGTTGCAAATCCTTAACGAGCAGATGGGTGTGTGGCGATGTCGCACCGCCTTCAACTGCACCGAGGCTTGCCCCCGCGAAATTCACATTACCCAAGCGATCGCAGAGGTAAAACAAGCAATTGTGACTGGAAAATTGGAATAGCAACTAAATAATCAGGGTTTCACCCATAGTTTTGTGATACGATGTGCGTGAACAGGATTTGTTCACGCACATCGTTTTAATCATTGCCCTATTGAGGAAGGGGTCTCCCCCAAACTCCCCCCAAAAAACGAATGGATAATATTACAAGCAAAATTCTCTCGCGCCCAACTGTGCTCGTTGCGGATGATGATTGGTTGAATCGCGATTTGCTCAAAGTCTATTTAACGAACGCAGGCTTTCGGGTGGAAGCGTTTGTGAACGGAGAAGAAGCCTGGCATGCGGTGGAAACAGGCCTGAAACCCGATATTGTGCTCTCGGATATGCAGATGCCCAAAATGGACGGTCTGGGGTTATGCCAACGTCTCAAACAAAACCCGACCACGCAATTTGTCCCAGTCGTGATCGTTACCGGACTGGACGACGACGAAGATCGGTTACGGGCGATCAATGCCGGGGCGGATGATTTCGTCACCAAACCTTTCAATTCGCTCGTTTTGCTGACACGAGTCCGGTCGCTCTTACGCATCAAGTTCCTGTACGACGAATTGGAAAGCCGAAACATTCTGCTTCGCCAGGTTCTCAACCGCTATGTGGACGAAGAAGTGGCAAACATCATCCTGACCAACCCCGAAAAATATCTCAAACTGGGCGGGGAAACCCGTTACGTCACGGTCCTTTTTGCCGATGTGCGCGGGTTCACCCGGTTTACCGAAAATAATACCCCGACGAAAGTCGTCGAAACCCTCAACAAAGTGTACAACCAGTTTATCGAAGTGGTTTTTGAACACAAAGGCACCTTCGATAAATTTCTGGGAGACGGTCTGATCACGTTCTTCGGTGCCCCCGTAAGCCAGGAGGACGATACCCTACGCGCCTTGAAAACCGCCCTCGAAATGCAACGCCGCTTTGGCAATCTGGAAGAAGAGATCAACCGAGGGTTAAAAGCCCCCCTGCGCGGGGTGGGGATCGGGATTCATGCGGGGGAAGCCATCGTTGGGAATATTGGTTCGGAACGGGCGATGGATTACACCGTCATTGGGGATACCGTCAACACGGCCCGCCGATTGCAGGAAGAAGCCGGGCCTGGGGAAATTTTCATCAGCGAAGCGGTTTACAAACAAGTGCCCCAAGCCAAAGCCCTGCTCCTCGAGCCGAAACTCCTGCACGGAAAGACAGAGCCTTTCACCACCTATGCGTTACTAGGGTTAGGCGAATAAACATCCTCAAAATCGCGCCTTGTTCCCCTTTTTCGCCAATGCTATAATCCCCCTGCTTCGCCCTCGTAGCACAAAGGATAGTGCAAGAACCTCCTAAGTTCGAGATCCGGGTTCGACTCCCGGCGGGGGCTTCTACGAAAAATTCCAACTCTTCCGCTTTTGGCGGGAAATGGTCGAAATTTTGAAGAGTTTGGGGGATGTACATCCCCCAAACTCTTCAAAATTTCGGGGTCCCTTCTCGATAATCCCAGTAGATCCAAAATTCCCCAAAAAAGGTGAGCCTCCAATCTGATTGGAGGCTCACCTTTTTTGGGGAATTTTTTAATAGAAAATTGTTACCGATTAAGGAACATCGGCACGACCATCGACAAAACGACGAAGATCGAAAAAACAACCACAACAATTTGTCGGGTTCTCATGCGTTTCTCTTCTCTTTTTGACGGTTGTGATTTCTTTTTACTAGCCATCATATTCTCCTTTCGTAAGGGGGTGGTCCTCAACCTCCAGAAAATTCCATATTCTAGGCTGAGTCCTTAAGGTGTTTTTGGTTGTCGTTTTTTTACAGCCATTTCAATAGTCTCTTCAAGCTCGTCCATGGTCATCGGCTTGAAGACATATCCATCTGCGCCCAGGTTCATGGCCCGTTCGACCATTTCATCAGCACTTTCGACAGACAAAATTACGATAGGAATATGATCCCACCGATTCCTGGCGCGGATGAATTCTAACACGTCAAGGCCGGTTACACCCGGCATGTTCATATCCAAAACAATCAAATCCGGCATGGCCCCGTGCATCATCAACTGCACCGCCTCGCGTGGATGCAAAAACGAACGCGTCTCAAAACCCATCGCTTTCAGCATCAGCCGGATAATATACCCCATTTCCGCATCATCATCAATTGACCAGACCACCTTTCCGTTCTGCAAATTCACTCCAGATGAGATTTGATGCTTTGTGCAATTTGTTCGGTAATCCCAGGAACTTTTCGAAGGGCATCTAGGCTGGCCTCCCGAATGTTGTCAATATCACCAAAATGGATCAACAACGCTTTTCGTTTGGCCGGGCCAATGCCGGGAATAGCATCCAACCGGGAAGCGATTCCCATTTTATCACGCCGGGCACGGTGTGCGGTGATGGCAAACCGATGGGCCTCATCCCGAATCCGTTGAACCAGGAACAACCCTTGCGACCCACGGGGTAAGATCACCGGCACCGGATTTCCGGGGGTGAAAATTTCCTCCTCGCGTTTTGCCAACCCCACCACTTTAAACTTCCCCGTCAGGCCGAACCGCTCCAGCACATCCACCGCCCGCCCCAATTGCCCCTTCCCCCCATCCACGATTAGCAAATCGGGCAAGAAACTGAACGAGGAGTCCACCTTCTGACCGGGGAGGGTGCCCCCGCCCGTTTCCTGTGCCGCCTGCCAGCGGTTAAAACGACGGGTCAGCACTTCTTCCATACTGGAGAAATCATCCGGGCCGATGACGGTTTTGATGTTGAATTTGCGATATTTCTTTTTATCCGGCACCCCCCGCTCGAACACGACCATACTGCCCACAGACGCCGTTCCCTGGGTGTTGGAAATATCAAAGCACTCGATCCGGTTGGGGGGGACGGGCATCTTGAGCGCTTCCTGCAACTCGGCCAGGGATTGCGTTTGTTTATGTTTGTCCGCTTCCCATTGGGCACGGAGGGAGGTCAGGGTGTCCGCCGCGTTTTCGGCGGCCATCTGTACGAGATCGTGTTGTTGCCCGTCGCGCGGGATCAGGAGTTCGACTTTATTGCCGCCCCGTTTGGTTTTCAACCACTGATGGATGACGACGGCCTCTTCGATTTCGTAGGGAAGCAGAACCTGTTCGGGCACGGTGGGGGATTGGTCATAGAACTGTTTCAGGAAGTCCGAGACCACTTCCGCGTCAGGGGTGTCTTCCGTCCCCTCCAGCAGAAAATACTCCCGCCCGATCAGTTTCCCCCCCCGGATGAAGAACACCTGCACGCACGCTTCCTTGTCCGACCGCGCCATCGCGACCACGTCCGAGTCGGCGTAATCCGAGGAGAAGACCACTTTCTGGCGTTTCACCACGTTTTCAATCGCCCGAAGCTGATCGCGTTTGGCCGCCGCCCGTTCAAAGTTGAGGACTTCCGCCGCTTCCTGCATATCCAAGTGCAAACGTTCGACGATCTCCTCCGTCCGCCCGCCCAAAAAGTTCATCAAATCTTGAATCATCAGGCGATATTCCGCCTGGGAGGCCGCTCCAATGCACGGGCCATTGCACAGTTTAATGTCGTAGTACAGGCACGCCCGTTCATCCTTCCCGGTGATGACCCGGTCGCATGTCAAGTAGGGGAAGATTTTTCGCAGGACGTTGAGCGTTTCATGAACCGCCCACACGCTGGTGTAAGGGCCAAAGTACCGGGAACCGTCGTCGGTCATTTCGCGGGTCACGGTCACTTTCGGGAATGGCTCCGCCCAATGCACCTTGACGTAAGGATAACGTTTGTCGTCCTTCATCCGCACGTTGTAGTGCGGGCGATGGCGCTTGATCAGGTTCATTTCCAGGATCAGCGCTTCCAACTCCGATCCGACGATGATCCACTCTAAATCTTCGATCTTCCGCACCAACTGGCGGGTTTTATTATCGTGGTTCGCACTCGCATGAAAATACGATCGGACGCGGTTCCGCAGGTTGATCGCTTTCCCCACGTAAATGATTTTCCCATCTTTGTCTTTCATCAAGTAACAGCCGGGTTTGGTGGGAAGAGAATTGAGGAGGGATTGAACGTGTTCAGTTGCCATTGTCCAGAAATTTTATCACGCACCCGTAGACAAAGTCATCAGCTCATAAGGTTCATCAGGGCAATCGCATATTCTTAAGGAATGGTATACATTGCACATTTACGCATCCGAAAATTCCCGGAATCTCGGGCCTTGTACCCGTCCACCAGGGGCTAAACTACGTACATCTGTAATCGAAAATTTGCCTAAAATCTACCCGTCCCGCGAACGCTTACAACAACCGCGCGGGGGGATCGGGCCGAGGCGTTTCCCGGACGAAGACGTGATCGGCGATTTCCAGCAACGCTTCCACCAACCGTTCCCGGTCGGGTTGGTGAACCTGCGCGGGGTGGACGCTGACAATCACCGGCGCAAATTTTCGCAGGCGATTCAAATGCCCCAGTGCGACGCTCAACAGCCGATAACTTTCCGTGGCGGAAACGCTTTCGTCGTTGAACGTTGCGAGGAAGTCAAGGAGCAAATGGGGAATGGTGGAGGCCGGGGTTTCTTCGAGCAAGGTCACCATTTGGTAGCAGGTAAACACGCGGGAGACGTGAATCCGGCTGAGGGTTTCGGTCAGTTGCGTGGTTCGACGGCGCAACATCCGAGCGACCAGGAAAGCGTCGAACCCGTTTCCGCCGTCCAAAACCCCCACCCGCCCGCGCAGGGCGAGAAGCGCGGTCAGTTCCAACATTCGCTTTTCTTCCACACGAGGGGCAATCAAAACAGCCAATTCGCCAGGGTTGAGATGATCTAAGGTGTTCATCCCCCCACCATAGCACCTGTCCAAATGAAAGACAATCCTCCCCTGGCATTAATCCTGGGGTGATTTTTGGATTAATCCAGAGGGCGAGCCAGATATGGGGGGAAGGGAAGGCGAGGGGGTGTATATGACGGTCGCATCCTCTTCAGGAATCAAACGCCCCAAAATCCCACCCGTCCAAGACCTGGCGCAATTGCTCTTTGCTCCGCACATTGAACTTGTGTTGAATATTGCGGACATGCGCTTTGACCGTATTGGGGGAGATGATCAGTTTTTCTGCAATCGCGTGGTTGGTGTACCCCAGGCAGGATAGCGCGGCAACTTGCTGTTCGCGGAAAGAAAGGGCGTTCCATTTCGCGAGTTTTTCGTCGAAATGTTCGTATTTTTCGATGCCCGTGGAGAGGATTTCGTTCGCGATGTCTTCGGGGGAACGTTGTTCGTGTTCGGCGAGTTCGCGGAGCGGGCGGGTGATCGCATCGTGCCCGAGCTGGATCGTGCCCTCGTACAGGTCACTGGCGCGCGGGGAGGACGCCCCCTCTTGAGCCAACATTCGTCGGAACCAGCGCAATATCTTCATCGATCTTCGTCGTAAACAAATGTGAGGGTCATCAGTCATCATTCGCGGAGCACCCGCGACAAAAAGGATAAAGGGAAGATGCGCCTCCCCCATGATCCTTTTTGTCGAAACTTTCTACGCCGCGTAAACACAATAAAAGTGACAAATTCAGGTCAATTTTATTAGAACTTTAGTTCTATTTTATTACGGGTGCATTGCAAGAGGGTTTCAGGCGGCAGGTTATGGAAACGGGTGGGGGATCGGCGCGGCGGGGGGATTGTTTGCGTAGAATAAACCCGCCGGGGCGTGTGAGGCGGGGTGGACCTCCAATGTCCACCCCGCCTTGGCGGATCAGTACGAATCTGCGAGGGAACGAATTTTCAGGGTTTCCCGGGCTTGTTCCACCGTCCAGTCCGCGGGGAGGGGGGCGGTGAAGGTGCGGGATTGGTTGGGGGAGAGGTCAAAATAGTTGTCGCTGAAGACGAAATCGGCGTCGGGGAATTCCAGTTCGACGAAACGGGCGAGGGAGGAGGCGCGGAGGGTGATCGAGAGGGTGCCGTTTTCGGCGGTGAACTCCCGCGCAATTTCAGAGGGTTGCAGGGACAGGTGTTTGTTCGGGACGAAGAGGGTGACCGTGCTCGCAAGCTGTTCGGCGTTCTGCCATAATTCACAAACAAAGACCACCTGCCGTTGATTGGCCTCGGTGACTTGCGCGGAGAAGTCGTACACGCCCACACGGGTGTCTTGGAGGGCGTGGGCGCGGAGGGGTTTTTCGCCCGATGCGAGGATCTCGCCGGAGAGGGTTTCGAGCCGCCAACGGACGGTGACATCACAGGGGTCGGTGAGGTCGCTGGTGACGTGGACGCTCATGGTTTTGCCAGTGTCTTCAACGGAGAGGAGCAGGGGGGTGTAGAAACGTTTGGCGGCGTAGTGCAGGGCTTTCCAGCGACCAAAGTAGTCGAGGGAGGCCCAGGAGGCGACAGGCCAGCAGTCGTCCAACTGCCAGATGATCGTGCCGCTAACGCGTTGGCGGTTGCGTCGCCAGTGTTCGACGCCGTAACGGATGCCCTCGGCTTGCAGGATCAGGCTGAGGTAAACGAGGGCATCGAAGTCTTTGGGCATCCGAAACGTGTCGGCCATTTGGGCGATCATGAGGCCGTTGCCCACCCACGAGCGTTGGTGGTGTTCCATGATGTAGGAGGTGAGGTTCCACTCTTCAGGGGTGGCATAGGTTTGGATAGTTTTGAGCGGGGGAAGGGCCTGGAAGCCGAATTCGCTCATGAAACGGGGGAATTGGGCACGGTAGGCAGTGAAGGGTTTGCGCCCGTGCCAGACATCCCAGTAGTGACAGTCTCCCTGCACTTGCCCGTTCGGGTTTTCAAAGGGGGTGCCCGAGGAGGCGGAACTGGGCCAGTAGGGGGTGTCGGGGTCTTCGTCGGCGATGAGTTCGGGGAGCAAGTGGTGGAACATGCGGTCGTAACCGTCTTTGAGGCGTTGGTTGAGGGGGTCGTGGGGTTGATTCCAGCCCCAGTCACACCAGCCCTGTTCCATTTCGTTGTTGCCGCACCAGATGGCGAGGGAGGGATGGTGGCGGATACGGCGGATGTTTTCGATGGCCTCCGCGCGGACGTTTTCAAAAAACTCGGCGTCGGCGGGGTAGATGGCGCAGGCGAACATAAAATCTTGCCAGACGAGAAGGCCGTATTCGTCGCACAGGTCGAAGAACATGTCTTCGGGGTAGTAGCCACCGCCCCAAACGCGGAGCATGTTCATATTGGCTTGCGCGGCACTGCGGATTAGCCCTTCGAGCGAGGCGCGGGTCACGCGGGTGGGGAAGGAGTCGGCGGGAATCCAGTTGGCGCCTTTGGCGAAGATGGGGAGGCCGTTGACGTAAAAGGTGAAGGATTTGCCCCACGCGTCGGGTTCCTGGACGAGGTCGAGGGTGCGGAGGCCGATCCGGTGGGTGCGGGTGTCGAGAGGACGGTCGCCCGCGAGGAGGGTGATTTCGACGTGGTAAAGCGGTTGGTCCCCGTATCCGTTGGGCCACCAGAGTTGAGGGTCGAGGATTTCCGAGTGGAGAGTGACGTAGGCGAGTTCGGCGGTGAGGGGGGCCGGTTCTTCTTCTGAGGTGTGGGTGGCGCCATCCGGGGTGGTGACGGTCAGGCGGATGGTGAGGTGGTCTTCGCTCCAGTCTTCGATTTCCACATCGGCGGTGATCGTTACGCTGTCGTCCTCGTGGTGATGTTGGCGAAGGTGGACGTGGGTGAGACTGGCGGTGCTGTGGCCTTCGAGGCGGATGTCTTTCCAGATGCCGATGGCGGGAAGTTGCGGACCCCAATCCCAGCCCCAATGGCAGGGGGCCTTGCGGAGGTGGGGGCCGCCGGGGATGGCCCCGCTCCCGCCGACGAGGGGAAGTTGGGCCTGTTTGTCGGCGACGAAACGGACGGGGGAACTGAAGTGGAGGTGGAGAACGTTCCCGGTCGGGCGGAGGAGGTCGGTCACGTCCCACTCCCAACGGCGGAACATGTTGTCTGTGTGGCCGAGCAGTTCGCCGTTGAGGGTGACATCGGCGAGGGTGTCGAGGCCTTCGCAGATCAGGAAGGTTTTTTCTTCGGTGAGTGTGGTGGCGTCGAAGGTGGTTTGGTATTCCCAGTCGGTTTCGGCGACCCATTGCACGTCTTTTTCGTAGTCGGAGACGAACGGGTCGGGGATTTTGCCGAGGGCGAGGAGGTCGGTGTGAACGCCGCCGGGGACGGTCGCGGGGAGCCAGTCCGGGGTGGCATATTGGCGAAATTGCCAGGTTCCAGTGAGGGATTGGGTTTGCATAAGGGGTCCTTTAAGGGGGGTGGGTAAATGATCCAGGATCATTTTTTGATGGAAGGATTAATGAGCGCAAGGGGAAGGGGTTTTGGGGGAGTGTTGTATAATATCGGGATGGAGGGTCGAGTATCTCCCGAAAAAGGGTGAGGGATGTCCGTTCCCCACATACCCTTTTGGAGGGGGAAGTTTCTCTCTAGGCCAAAGCAATTACCAATAAACACCATTTATATGCTCAAAACCCACAACTTAAGGCTCATTACAATATTCTACATCATCCTGCCGTCTTTTTTGTTTGCCTTGGGCTGGCTTAAGGGGCCATTTTCAATTCTCACACTGTTAATTCTTTTGAGTTTCGCGGGGGTGTACTGGGTTAAGGTATATCCTGGGGTTGGCGGGGGGAAGGTGTCCGGGCAGAAGGATGAAAACTCTGCGCTTTCTGTCGAGGGGCGCGTTGGTTTTGTCCTGGTGTTTTTCATGTTGCTCCTTTGGCTGGCTTTTTCGGGCACGGGAGGGCTTGGGTTACAAAATGCTGATTACAAGGCCAGTAATGCCTTGTTAAAGGCGTTGATCGAACAAGATTGGCCGCTCACTTATGTGATTGAGGGAGTGCGCGTTCCAATCGTGTATTATTTTGCGTATTATTTGCCTGCGGCGCTGGTGGGAAAACTATTCGGGTGGCTGGCCGCGAATATTTTTTTGTTCGGGTGGACATTTCTCGGAGTTTGGTTGTCTTTTGCCTGGTTTTGGAAATTGAGTCGAAGCACCCTCCGGAAGCCCATCGGCAAACTCTTGAGTTTGGCGCTCATTTTCTGTCTGGCGGGGGGGATGGATTTTGTCGGAGCGTTTTTGTTGAAAGGCAGGGAGTTTGAATGGAGCGCACACATCGAGTGGTGGGCCGAATTTTTTCAATACTCCAGCAATACCACGCTCATCTACTGGGTGCCGCAACACACCCTAGCGGCCTGGCTGATCACCGGGCTGATTGCCGATGCGCTTTATGAGAAGCATTCGCTAATATATATGGGAATGGTGATGGCCGCCGGGGTGCTCTGGTCGCCGTTTGGCATCGTGGGAACGGCCCCTTATTTGCTTTGGCTGGGGGTGGCTTATTTACAGACTCCCAATCGAAAGTATCTCTTCAACCGAGAGACACTGGTGTTTAATATCCTGTCGCTCTGGCTTGCGGCGGTCCACTTGCTATTTTTAGGCTCTAATCAGTTCAAGTTTCCGATGGGGTTCATCTGGCAATTTGCCGAAAATCAACGATCTTTGCTTCGCAATTTGCTGGCATTTTGGGGGTTGGAATTTGCGCTGATCGGCGGGGTGACGCTGGTGTTTCTTGGGGCAGGGGTATTTTTCTCCCGCGCGAGGGGGTTCAAAGCCCATTGGGAGCAACGTTTTTTGGCGCTGGAACGAGAATTCGGCATCGTCCCTCTTCAACTTGCTCTGTTTGGAATGAGTTTCGCGGTATTATGGATTTTGCCCTTGTTTAAGTTGGGTTATTACAACGACATTGTGATGCGCGGTTCAATTCCCTCTTTTTTTATTTTTTGGACCTTCCTTGGAAAAGTCATTACCGCCCCCAGTTTTCGCGTGCGAATAAAATTCAGCTTATTTCACATGCTCATTGTTATGTTGTTGCTGGTCAGTTTTTTCCCGTCTCTCGCAGGGATTGTACGTTCCGTCAACCATTATCGCTTTGGCCCACCCGCACTCTCCGAGGTGCTATCTATCGCGGAAGCCAATCAACCCGAAATTATCCAACAACGTGTGGGCGATGAGACTTCAATCTTTTTTCGCTATTTTGGAAAATAACGTGCCAAACCACTCACAGTTCACCGTAAAGTAAGTTTTCCCAGGTTTGTACGCACAACAAACCCCATAAGACTTCCTTTACAAACCACTCAGCCAGGGTAAAGGTCAGCCCGAAAAAAGGGTGAAAGGGGGATGCACATCCCCCTTTCACCCTTTTTTCGGGAATTTCATCTCTACGCCTGAGCAGTTACACCCCGAGATTTACGAATATTCTCCAAAAAGCCTTGCATTTCGAAGAAAAACAGAGTATTATATAAGTGTTGGCCGCCAGGGTGCCCCCCTCACCCTGGCGGTCAACGTTTAAGGACAAATATACGATCTACCAGGATTAACGGGAATAAAAAGGTCGAATTTTGTATCGACTCACCAACAAAAGTTCCAACTAATTTTGCGTGAGTAATGACCAAATGTTCATTTTGGTGGTCTCGTCTTATTTTACGGGACGGTTTGTGGGCGTTGTCTGTCCTCCATAACAGGGGACCGCGAGATCGTAAAAAACCTCTGACGGTGGGTCAGAGGTTTTTTTTGTTCATTTTCCAGACTGGAAATCCCAATTGAGTCTTCTCTCCAAATCGCATATAATGAAATCAGAGAACGCCTTTAATTGGCAATCTGTGCCTGTGAATTTTCAGGAGAATTCCAATGAAACACTTCCTTTACTGGACTCCCCGTGTCCTCACCATATTGTTTATCGCCTTCCTCAGCCTCTTTGCGCTGGATGTCTTTGGCGAAGGGTACACGTTTTGGGAAACCCTCGTGGCCCTGTTCATGCACCTGATCCCCCACTTTTTGCTGATCATCCTACTGGTGATTGCCTGGAAATGGGAACGCGTTGGCGGCCTGTTGTTCATCGGCCTGGCCCTCGTTTTTCTGTTTTGGTTTGGGGGATGGGATATGCTGACCGGTAATGCCACAGGCTTCCGTGCGGAGAACTGGTTTGGCGGATTGCTCGTCCCCGGACTTGTCGCCGCGGTCGGCATCCTGTTTCTGGTAGACCAGGTTTATCGCAAAAAACACCTCACCCAATCCTGACTCATGCGAGGAAGGTCTTGAAGATCATTTTGAAAAACCGGCTTCTTGCCCCTCTGCTCTTTCTCTTCCTGAACCTCCTCGCCTGCAACGCCCTCAGCCTTCCCCTCTGGGATTTATCCACCGATGACGGCGTCCTCCAGGCTTACAACACCATCACGGAACAAAACCTGGCTTCCACAGACGTTTGCATCCATCGCCCCGCGAATCTGAAAGAAGTCGTCGTCATTGGCTTATTTGCCCACGATGCGGGCTGTCGGGGCGATGAAATGTTCGTCGGGCAGACGTTGGGGCATTTCGACAATCTGACCGATGACGGGCTGAAGGCGAACGGGTGGAATGGCCGCACACGGGAAGAACTCGCCCGGCTTTGGACGGAGGACGTACTTCTCGCGTGGCGCACCCCCATGCAAACGGCAAACGATGACTTCGCCCGCGCGGGGGTGACGTTTACCCCACCTGTTGTCCAAACCCTGGCAGATGACCGGGTTCAAGTCGAGCTTTGGGTGCGCGAACCCGCCGGGATGCTCCCCGAAGCGAATTACACGCAGGTCCGCATCGTGTTCGAGGCCGATGGAAATTTGGGGGAACAGACCGTGTTGAACCAATTCACCGTTTCTTTTGAAGAAGAATAGTAACCACTCAGCCAGGGCTTACGCGGCAGGCGTCTCCGGCGTTCGCAATTCGCGCAACGCTTGCTGGTCAAAGTGTCCTTGTCGGGCAACTTCCAGCATATTCATGCGGATCATGCGCTCGGTCATGCGATGTTTTAAGAGGTGATCCAGTTGGGGGTCTTGGGCCATCTCTCGGAGGGCGGCGGCAGGCACTTGAATAAGCGTGGAGGGCTGAATGGCAACGACATTGGCCGTGCGGGGCAACCCGGTCAGGGCGGCGATTTCCCCGAAAAAGTCCCCCGCGCGAAGCACTTCCAATTCTCGGTATTCGCCTTCTTCCTCACGTCCGGCCATTGCCTGCCCTTCTAAAATGAAAAAGGCGGCATCACTGGTTTCTTGCTTGCAGATGATGGTGGTGCCCGCGGGGGCATCGTGAACGGTCATCATTTCTTGTAAACGGGTCAACTTCTCCGCCGGGAGACTGGAAACGGCAGGGATGAGGGTGCCCAAGCGGCGGAAATCAACCGGGAGCAATTTACGTCCCAGCCCTAGCGAGGAGGTACTGGGCGCGGTGCGGAGCAGGGTAATGGCACGCCGCCATTCCGCACGAGATTGCTGAAACCCTGGCAGATTCAAAGACAACCCACCCATCAAAAAAACCAACGCACCCCCGGCCAGATACATCACCCCTGGCCCGACCAAATCCGCCAGCCCTGCGATCAGAGTTCCGGCCATATAGAGCGTATCGCGCATGACAAAAAACGCGCTGAAGACGCGCCCGCGCGCTTCCCGCGGCGTTTGCCGTTGGATGACCACTGTTTGGACAATGGCGGACGGCGCAAAGATAAACCCTTCGAGGGCAAGGAGGATGACCGCAAACGGCACATTGTTCAACCGGGAAAAGATCATGCTCGTTAACCCATATCCGATAAAACTGATCGCCAACCATTGCCCTTCGCGGAGGCGGTCCCCCACCCGCGCCAGGAAAAAGCCAGCGATCACGACCCCGATCAATCCCGCGCTTTCGATGAAGCTATATTGAAATTCTGTGGCCCCCAGGTTTTCGAGCGAAAACGGCAGGCGCAAGGTATCCAAATATCCCGCCGCAAGTGAAATCGGAAAAAAGAGCAAAAACAGGGAGCGTAAAACATCCGTGCGGGCGATCAGGTTCACGCCGGAACGAAGGTTGTGGTACACGCTTTTGATATCGGACTCCACTTCCATGGGGATGGCAGGGACATGGACGAAGTACATCGCTAATGCTGAAAGCAGGTATGTGGCGGTGTTGATGTAAAACGCCCAAACGATGGGCAATTCAGCGACGATCCACCCTGCGGTGGTAAAGCCGACGATCAAAGCCAGGTAATAGCCTATCGCCATCATGGAATTGGCCGCGTTCAGTTCTTCTTCGGAGGCAATCTCGTCCAGCACACTGGCGTGGGCAGGGCCATAAAACTGTTTCAGCGCGGCAGTGAGGATCACGAGCACATACAACCAAATAATATTGACCGGCAACAAAAAAGGAATGGCAAAGACAGACCCCGCCAGAAGCATATCGGCCACGAGCAAAATCCGTTTTCGATCCACCCGGTCTACGAACACTCCAGCAATCAACCCAATCAACGGGCTGGGGGCAACCGTCGCCATGAGCATCAAGCCCACGTTGAGGGCGGAGCCGGTGATCTGGTAAATATACAACGAAGAGGCCAGGGTGGTGACAGAGGCCCCCATTTCCGAGATCAATTGTCCGATCCACATGCGGGTGAAATTTCGATTGCGAAAAATAGCAAAGGTGGCGTTATTCATCGTGTTCACTTGTATTTCAAAGGGGATGCGCCCATTATACAGCCAGAATCCAAAATCCCTGTCTTCTTCTGACCGAAAACAGGGATTTTGGAAATGATCTTAAAATTACAGGTTAAGGTTGTAGCACCCTGAGCGAAGATCGAAGACGATCTTCAGAGGCATTTGCGTAGTCGAAGGGTGCGGAGGCTAAAAACCTTGCATCCCAAACTCAAGCCGTTGGCGCCACCCACTTCCCCTCCCCCCGAAACAACTTCTGAAACGCGATGATCGCAATCGCCACGTACGCCAACGTCTTCGGAATCATCAACATCCCCACCAACGGGGCGACCTGCACGAACAAGATCACCGGCACGTAAAACGCGTACGAAACAAGGATACTGATCCCGATCCCCACAAACGCCCGATCATGTGCCCGGATCGCGTCCCGCAAAATCAAAAACGCCACCCCCAACCCCTGCACCACCAGCGGCAGGTTCCGGTACAGCGACCAGGGTTGCGGCGGCACGGTGTTGTTCCACTCATTCTGCGGGAACAGCATAATGACCAGCCGCACGATTCCCATCGCCAGCAAAAACCACTCAAACGCGCCCAACGTCTTGCCAAACCGCTCCTTCCAAATGTAAACGACCAACATATAAAAAAACGTCACCGTGATCGCCGTCGCGAGCGCCCCCAGCCCGACCAATCCCACCTGTCCCGCCGGGACCGCGTTCGCCGTCAACATCTCCCCCCGCGCATACGCCAGCACCCGGAACCCCACATGCCCGGTATCCCCCAACGCCAGCAGGGCAAACGCCCCAATGATATACGTCCGCAGGCTTTTTTGTTCCATTGGCAAAAACCGATGCCGTTGAACCATCACAACGACCAACCCCCAAACCGTGATCAAATACGCAATATTGAACGTAATCTCCATCCACATCCGCGCGATTTCATCCATGAGAGACTCCTCGTGCCCAAAGATTCTCCGCTCCCGAAGGGGAATTATATATCAACCTTTACCTGATAGGAACATAATACACCTGGTTATCCCATTCGCCCTCCTCACTGAGTTCAACCAGTAAAAGCAGGTCTTCAATCACGGTACGAAAAGGTCTTTTGCCTCTGACTTCAAACACCCCTGGCATGAGTTTTCCTTGTCGAATACGCTGATACGCAAATTCTGTGATCGTGGTTACGTCATGGGTAAGCAAGATTCGCTTTTCTTGTGCCGCCCATTCAAGAATTACCTTATCATCTGTGTTACGCAACCCTATATCCTGAACGCGCACAACATCTAAATCAGGCTTACGCCGTAACAAACCCCGTAAAATGTCGTTGTTGAAATTCTCATCCGCAACGAATCGGAGCATGGATTACTGTTCTTTCTGAGCCATCCGCGCAAGCAAACGTGCGCGAATCCCTTCTGCCGGAAATCGAGTTTCGTATTCCTTACGTACCGTCTCAGCCTGTATTTGCCGCTTCTTCAAATAGTCCTCAACTTTAGCGCGGTTCTGCAAATAGTAACCAATGGCTGAATACACATCGGAAAGATTGAGCGAAGGATACTGGTAAACAATCTCTTCCGGTGTTGCCCCATCCCCAAAGGCCTCCACAACCGTATCTAGCGGCACCCGTGTCCCACCAACCCGAATCACCCCATGTCGGTCTACTTCCAAAGGCATAGTCTGTGCTTCGATTACATATTCCATCGAACAACTCCTTACGTTCTAAGACTAGCCAAATTTTACCACCCCTTCCTATTAAACTATCAGCCCCCGCCTTCAATATACCGAAAACGGGGGCTGACTTCTTTGATTTGGAATTTGCCGACTTGCAGAATTGCCGATTTTCAGGCTATACCTCCACCCCTTCCTTATACGCCTCCATCGGCACGCATACGCAGAACAGATTCCGATCCCCATACACGTTATCAATCCGGCCCACGGCGGGCCAGAGTTTCGACGCACGGACGAACGCGGACGGGAATGCGGCCACCTCGCGGGAGTATGGGCGATTCCAATCCGCGGCCAGCACCGCGTCGGCGGTGTGGGGGGCGTGGGCGAGCGGATTGTTGTGGGCGTCAATCTCCCCGCGTTCCACCTGCCCGATCTCCTCGCGGATCGCGATCATCGCCTCGCAGAACCGGTCGAGTTCTTCCAGCGATTCGCTTTCGGTGGGTTCGATCATCAACGTCCCCGGCACGGGGAACGACATCGTCGGGGCGTGGAAACCGTAGTCCATCAGCCGTTTGGCGACATCGTCCACGGTGGCGAATTCTTTCAGGTGGCGGAGTTCCACGATGCACTCGTGCGCCACGCGGTTGTTCTCGCCGCGATACAGGACAGGGAAGTACGCTTCCAGGCGTTCGGCGATGTAGTTGGCGTTCAAAATCGCCATTTGCGTCGCTTTCTTCAAGCCCGCGCCACCCATCATGCGGATATACGCATACGAAATCACCAACACGCTGGGGCTTCCCCACGGCGCGGATGACACCGTACCCAGTGGGGTTGCGCCGCCCACGCCGTCCACCTGCGGATGATTGGGCAGGTGCGGCGCGAGGTGCGCGGCCACACAGATCGGCCCCATCCCCGGCCCCCCGCCCCCGTGCGGGATGCTGAACGTCTTGTGCAGGTTCAAATGGCAGACATCCGCGCCGATTTCGCCCGGTTTTGCCAACCCGACGAGCGCGTTCATGTTCGCCCCATCCATGTACACCTGCCCACCGTTTTCGTGAATGATCCGGCAGATGTCTTTGATCGCCGCCTCAAACACCCCATGCGTGGACGGATACGTGACCATGAGCGCGGCCAGACGCTCACGGTGCTGTTCCGCTTTCGCGCGCAGGTCGTCTACTTTAATATTGCCGTGTTCGTCCGTGTCCACTACGATTACGTCCATCCCGGCCATGACCGCACTGGCGGGGTTGGTGCCATGGGCGGACGCGGGGATCAGGCAGAGGTCGCGATGGTGGTCGCCGCGGGCTTTGTGGTAGGCGCGGATGGTCAGGAGACCGGTGTATTCGCCTTGTGAACCGGCGTTGGGCTGGAGCGAGGTCGCGGCAAACCCGGTGATTTCGTTCAGCCAGGTTTCGAGGCGGCGGAACATTTCCTGGTAGCCCTCGGTCTGGGCGGCGGGGGCAAACGGATGC
>WBZL01000987.1_pt1 | contig 30988 bp, 23 predicted proteins | sample 5204291 | NCBI WGS metagenome assembly WBZL01 (sample SAMN12344345, study PRJNA552823) | activated sludge metagenome | biome: Activated sludge suspended growth; feature: Nitrification reactor; material: Wastewater; isolation source: activated sludge from nitrification reactor of wastewater...
AAATTGATTACTCTATCCTCTGAAATTGACGCTGGTAAACTAAACTTTACGGGTATCCTTGAGGCGATCGATGGGGATATGGCCTTCGTGGACGGTCGCAAAATCAAACTTAAAAAGGGCGCCTCAATCGAATGCTCCGGCAAAAAGGATTGCAATTGCAGCAAAGGTGTCGAATATATCAATTTCGCAGAGGTGAAGGTGGGGAATTTCCTGACGGTCTCAGGTGAATTAACAGCGGATGGAATCGTTGAAGCCGCCAGGGTCAGGGTCTGTAAAAATACTTTTACGCAGGAAGAAGAGATGCTCCGGGCTTCGGTTGAAAATAGCTACAACGGAGCCAATCTGGTCAGGGTAAACGATGTGCCGAAGGAGGTTTTCAATCCGGCAAGCGGCCTCTACAACGGAAATATTAAGATTGGTACCCTGGAGTTCAAACTGCTGAATGATATCCGCATCCAGGGTTATGTCAACCTCGTAGGCAACCGGATATTGCCGGATTATGCCCGGGATCCTGATTATACGGAAAAAAACAAGATCATCTGGCGGTTCTATGTTATCGAAAATCCCATCCCCAATGCTTTCGCTTTTCCGAATGGAATGGTTTTTGTCCACACGGGTATCCTGCAGCTGATGGAAAATGAGGCGCAACTGGCTGCGGTTTTGGGGCACGAGATCGCTCACGTTACCTATGAACATGCCAGTGCGCGGTTCAAGACTTTCAATCTGACAAATAGCGGATTTGCGGGAGGGGTTATCAAAAAACTTCCAGGTTGGCTGAGAATCAGGGGCGCTAAAGATACGGATATATCCGCCGCGATGCTGGAGGGAGCAAGCCTGGCCCTGAATAAGACCCGGCCTTCCGATATTGCCAACGTTTTTGAAAAATCCAAAGAAACCCAATCCGACCGGGTTGGACTGTATTATATGTTTTCCGCCCGCTATGATGTTCGCGAAGCCGCACGGTTCTGGAAAATTATGTCCGACGTAACCAGAGATGAAAGATTCCTGGATAAAGCGGCCGCGGATGCCAAATCATTATTGCTTACCAATGAATTGAATTTTGAAAAAGGCTTCCTGTCCAACCTGGGGACTCAAGGTACCGAACTGCTGGTGGGCAACTTGCTGGAAACAGTGTATACCTCCCACCCGCTGACCTCCAAACGGTACGATAATATCAATCTTTTACTGGGGACGGTTTATAAGGACGCGGATATGGAGACAGCGTTCATTGGTAAGGAAGAATATGTGCAATTCATTTCTCAATGAGAATAATATGGATAGTTTAGGCTTTTTTACGGATATCTTGAGACAGGGGCTTTTTTACTTTTTAGGGTTAACCATTGGATTTTTGGGATTTTCTATTCCTTGTTCCTCGCAGGTATATGAGTTGCCCAGATACATTTCTTCCGGTTCGAAATTTGAAGAAAGAACGCTTAATTACAAGCTTTCGGAAAATCTTTCCGGTATAGAGCTGAATGTTGTTATTTCGGACGGATTGGTAATAACCGGTGGAGATATGATCCTTGGAGGCAAGGATGAGTTTTTTGGTATGCAGACATACGCTGTAGGCACGAGCGATGATTTCCTTTGGCCTGATGGGATCATTCCGTATAAAGAACCGGATATAAATCATCCATGTAGAAAGGAAATCCTATCTGCAATCAATGAATTTAACCAAAAAACAAATATCTGTTTTGTCAAGCATACCAACCAGAAGAAATTTATTTCATTTGGGCAGAAGGATTGTAATGCCTTGGTGGGATACCACGAGAACTTAGGCTATACAACGGTAAATGTCAGTCCTTCCTGCGGTTGTAAGGCCGTTCATGAACTCGGCCATGTAGCCGGATTGTTTCACGAACATCAGTCACCAAAGAGAGATGAAAATATTACAATACTGGAACAAAATATTCCGAAGGAGGTTTTGACAAAAAATTTTAAGAAAGCAGGGTACCAAATCCCAACTACATCCTATGACCTGGCTTCAGTTATGCATTACGCCCCCAAAATTATATTAAATAACCAGGAGGTAGAAATATTTAAATGCAAGAGCGGGCCTTGTGCTTCATATGTCGGCTACACAAAAAATTTAAGCAAGAATGATATCGCAGGAATCAATTATTTGTATCCCTTTAAAAGAAACTGCGACGAAAAAAAATTCCCCACCCTCTTCCTCTTTGACCTCTCCGGCAGCATGGCCGAATCCGGCGCAAGCGGTAAACCCAAGATTGAAGAAGCCCGCCAGGCGGCGAAATCCACCCTTCAGACCATCCGCTCCAACAACCAGCAGGGTGTTTCTCAGGAAGTGGGTATCCAGACCTTTGCAGGTATGTGCGTGTCCGATCCTACGGCCCCGATCGACCCTGGTTTTACATCCGACCTGAATTCGGTGGCGGCCAACATCGATCTGATCGGTGTGCCGGGCGGCGGAACGCCCCTCGCAGAGGCTGTCGAAGCTTCCAAAAGCAAGCTGCTGGGTTACATGGCCTCCTATAGCCTGTCTTCGGCCAGATTGATCATTTTGAGCGACGGGCAGGCAACCTGTCAGCCTGTTCGCCCGGCTGATGTCTATGCTTTCGGCCAGGCCGGCCAGGTATCAGTAACCCTGTCTTCCCAATCGCAGGCCTCTCCTTCAAACCCGTTGGTTCGCTATTTTACGGTCGGCTTCAATATTGCTCCGGGGTCGCCGGCCGAACGCGACCTGCAGTATCTGGCTCAGATTTCAGGCGGGAAATACCTCAATGCCCAAAACCAGTTCGAGCTGACCAGAGCGTTTCAGAAGTTCAACCGGTTGTACGTGCCCAAACCGGAGCCTGCACTTCCTGATGTCCCGGCAGACGCGCTTGCTGCTTTCAACCGTGGATTGTCCGGGATTTACAATGAACAGTTTTTAGATGCGCTGACTGCCTGCAGGGATTTTACCCGACTGCAGCAGGAGGATTGTAACGGAGTTTATAACCTGGCGCTGATGTTGGAGGCCAATGAGCGATATAAATCGGCCGTTGAGTCATATGAACGGTACCTCCTCCTCTGTCCGGATGCCGGCGACCAGGCTTTCGTGCAAAAACTGATCGGGGATCTGAAACTGGATTATACCGCCTTCCTGGAATTTAACAGAAAGGTTGTGGAAAGTGATATGGCCTACCTGAAACTGCATTTTCAGAAGATACAGAACGGCGAAAGCATTGCGCTCGCCTACGAATTTATTGCCTTCATCAATGAAAAAAGATCCTACTATCAGCTGCTCCCGGAGTTGTTGGAAATTGATGACCGGAATTTCAGGGCCAATGCCCGCGAGGTGTTTTTGGGACTCGAAAATTGTGCGAAAATGATAAAGAGAAACCCGCGGACCTGGGACCGCGATGCATCCACTACCCTATCCCCAACTTACCTCTTTATGGAAAGACTATTGAAATCTTTTAAACCGTAATCTTTCAAACCATGGAAAAAAATCAAGTTGTTGTTGCTGTAACCTGCATCATTTGCGGTGAACTCCTCCAGCTATTCAACGGTATTGGCAGCGGATGGGCTTCGGCCGTGACGGCCATCGTCCAGGCGCTTTTGTACATCATCCCGTTTTTAGGCGGTATTGTGGCGCCCCCCATCGCGCTGGCAGCCCTGTTGGTGGCCTTGTTCGGATGGATCCGGATCCAGGAAGATCTTCTGGGAGGCTTTGCGTGATAATCTGCTGATATGAAAAAAATCTGCTGAAATAGCAGAGACTGAGCCGTTCGAGGTGACATAGGCGAAGCCTTTGTCGCAAATGACGCATTTGATAATCGGCAATAATGTCCAAAATTCTGGTCGCATTTTTGACGTCCAGAAAAAATTTCACGAATATATCAAACTGGATCTTGAAGATGAGGTTCCCGACCCCAGGATCAAAAACATGCTTTTGGGCCTCCTGAAGAATTGATGCTCACCTGCCTCCTGCTCTTGTCTGCCGATTTCAGCAGGCTTCCGATAGGGATATTTCCCGAATTCGTCGAACTTTCCAAAACCCTTCTTTCGGTACGCTTGTTTCCATTCCTGCACCGCCCTGTCAACAACCCCGCTCAACAAGGATACCATGATCAATCGCATTTTCTTTTTGATGAGCCTCTGGCTTTTTATCGACCTGTACTTCTTTCAGGCCGTTTCGACCGCCGCAGGAGGGCATGCCGCCGCTTATTGGGCCTATTGGCTGTTTGACGGAGCCGTGGCGGCCATCATCCTTTTTTTCATCTTTTCCGGCCGATTGGCGCACCGGCCGCGCAGCCTCAATTACGTGTTCGGTTTGATGCTGCTCTCCCTGGTGCCCAAGCTCGTCGGGTCGCCGGTATTGCTGCTGGAGGACGTCGGCCGGTTGCTGGCCGGAGCCTTCAACTGGGCGGAAGACGCTTTCAGCCCGGGCGGCGGGGATTCAGCAGGCGGTTATTTCCCTGGCAGGAGCAGGATCATGAGCATGCTGGCCCTGGGCGTGGCGGCGGTTCCGTTTACGGGCATCATCTACGGGGTTGCCAAAGGGCGCTACCAATATACGGTGCGGCGGATCAAACTGGCGTTTCCCGACCTGCCCGACGCCTTCAACGGTTTTACCATCACCCAACTATCGGATATCCACTCCGGCAGTTTCGATAACAAGGCTGCCGTAGCGTACGGCGTCGACCTGGCCAACCGGCAGCACAGCGACCTGTTCGTCTTCACCGGCGACCTGGTGAACAACGAGGCCGCCGAAATGGATCCCTGGATCGATACCTTCTCCAATCTCAAGGCGCCGATGGGCCAGTTCTCCATCCTCGGCAACCACGATTACGGCGATTATATTCAATGGCCGGATGCCCGCACCAAAGCCGAAAACCTGGAATCGCTGAAGGCCGTTCACAAAAAGATCGGGTTCCGCCTGCTCCTGAATGAACGGATTACCCTGGAAAAGGACGGGCAGCGCATCAACCTGATCGGGGTGGAAAACTGGGGGAAAGGCGGTTTCGCCAAATACGGCGACCTGCAAAAAGCCGCAGCCGGACTGCAAAAAGACAGCTTCAATATCCTGCTGTCTCACGACCCTTCCCACTGGGAGGCCGAAGTATTGCCACACCCCGAAAAAATTCACCTCACCTTGTCCGGCCACACCCACGGCATGCAGTTCGGCGTGGAATTGCCCGGTTTCCGCTGGAGCCCGATCAAGTATGTGTACCCGCAATGGGCCGGTGTGTACGAACGGGCCGGCCGGTATCTTTATGTCAATCGCGGATTCGGGTTCCTGGGTTTTCCCGGGCGGGTGGGCATTTTGCCGGAAATAACGGTGATCACGCTGGTGAAAGGAGGAACAGTCAATGGTTGATTCAAAATGGAAGAAATCAAAGAACGCCGGTTGAAACCGCCAGGCCGCACTTTTTAGACCGGCATAAGCGATAAACCGCATCCTGCCGGGTGACCTTTTTTCACTAAACCGTCATAATTTTTAAACAAATGATTAAATACGTTGTTTAATCCAGATTCAACGCTTAATTTTGCCCGCCAAATAACAAACAGTGCTGAAAACCAAAAAAGGGGAGCAAGAACTCTCCACTGAAGAAAGGATCAAGGAAGCAGCAAAAAAGCTGTTCACGCAGAAGGGATTCGAGGCGACCAAGACCCGGGATATCGCCGAAGCGTCCGGTATCAATCTCGCTTTGCTGAACTATTATTTCAGGAGCAAGAAGAAGTTGTTCGAGCTGGTGATGAAAGAGAACATCCAGCTTTTTCTGGGCGTGATCGTCGAACATTTTGAGAACAAAAACCTTTCTTTCGAGGAAAAAGTAGCGTTTGTTGCAGATCATTATATCGATATGTTGCTGGAAAACCCGGATCTGCCTTCGTTCGTCCAGCAGCACATCAAAACCAGACCCGCCCCCGGGGAAGAGGCCAAAGGGCCCGCCGCTCAGAAGATACAATTGATCCGGAAGTACTTTATCGAAGACTTTGAGGCCGGGGTCAAAAAGGGGATCTATAAAGACGTTCACCCGATGCACGTCATGGCCAACCTGATGGGGCTCATTATCTGGCCGTTCACTTCAACGACCATGCTGATGGCAAAAGCAGGCATCAGCAATCGAAAGGAATTTGAAAAATTGATGCACCAGCGGAAAAAAATGATCCCCATCTGGATCAAGGCCATGTTTGAAAAATAAAATTTTTTACCGTACTATTAATCAAATGATTAAATCAAAAGCTCAAAAAGAGCATCCGTTAAATTGACCAGATTATGGAACAAGAAACAACCACCCTTGAAACGGAGAACGGTACCGGTGATCTGCCGAAACTCCGGAATCGCAAAGTGAAAAAATCCAGGCTGCCGCTCCTCATCGGATTGCTGATCCTGGGAGGCATAGCTTCAGCCGGCGTTTATTTCTACCTGCAAAGCGCCAATTTTGAAACGACTGACAATGCTCAGGTAGACGGCGACATTTTCCAGGTCAAGGCCGGGATCACCGCCTACGTCCAATCCATTCGCTTTGACGACAACAGCGAAGTTCACCAGGGCGATACGCTTATTCTGTTTGACAATGTGGAATTGCAAGCCCGGGTTGCCGAGGCGGAGGCGGCGCTTGAAAACGCGCGCGCCAGCCTTGCCGTTGCCGGCAACCGGGCATCCGCGAGCGTGGAAAACGCGGCCGCATCGGTCATCACCTCCAAATCCTACGAACAAACCGTTGTAGCCGCCAAGGCCAATCTGGACAAAGCGCAAAACAATTACGACCGCGTGAACAGTTTGCTGAAAGCCAAAGCAGCCACGCAGGAGCAATTTGAAAGCGCCGACGCGGCCCTGCAAATGGCCAAAGCGGACTATGCCAAAGCGCTCGAACTGCAAAAATCCTCGGTCACTTCCTCGCAGGGCCTGCAAGCGCAGTCGAAGGCCGAGTATAGCCAGATCGACCTGGCCCGCGCCATGGTCAAACAACGCGAAGCCGAGTTGTTGATGGCCCGGGAACAGCTTACGCACGCCTGCATCATCGCGCCGTTTTCCGGCATTGTCGCCAAGCGGAATGTGCAGGAAGGCCAGTTCGTCGGGGCCGGGCAATCCCTGTGCGCGATTGTGGAGACGGACCATGTCTGGGTGACCGCCAATTTCAAGGAAACCCAACTGAACGACATCAGGGTGGGCCAGGATGTGGTGATCCAGCTGGACGCCTATCCGGACCTGAAGCTGACGGGCAAGGTAGAATCCTATTCAGGCGCCACAGGGGCTAAATTCTCCCTGTTGCCGCCGGACAATGCCACGGGCAACTTCATCAAGATCACCCAGCGGTTTCCGCTCCGGATCTCTATCGATCAGACGTTGGAGGAATTGCCGGTCGGTCTGTACCCGGGTTTGAGCGCATTCGTCAAGGTTAAAACCAGGTCATAATGGAAGCAACCAATCAGGCGCCCGCCTACCCGACGGGCGCCACGCGGGCCATTCTGGTGCTGACCGCGATCAGTTGCGCGTTGCTGGAACTGATCGACGTGACGGTGGTCAATGTGGCCTTGCGGGAGATCAGCGGCAATATCGGCGCCACCATCACGGAAATCGCCTGGGTGGTTACCGGGTACAGCATTGCCAACGTGATCATGATCCCGTTGTCGGCGATGTTGTCGGATGTGCTGGGGCGGAAGGTATACTTCACGGCGTCGGTCATCACGTTTACTTTCGCCTCCTTCATGTGCGGCATATCGAGCAACCTGTGGATGCTGGTATTCTGGCGGTTCGTCCAGGGGCTGGGGGGCGGCGGTTTGCTGTCGACGGCCCAGAGCATCATCATCGGGGCGTTTCCGCCGGAGAAGATCGGTACGGCAACGGCCATCTTCGGATTGGGGGTCATCCTCGGCCCGACGGTCGGCCCTTCCATCGGGGGGTATATCACGGACAACCTTTCCTGGCACTGGATCTTTTTTGTGAACCTGCCGATCGGCATCCTGGCCTCAATTTCGGCCTGGCGGTTTGTGCCCAACCTCGCGGGCCGGGTCAAACCCAGGAAGATCGACTGGCTGGGGATCGCGCTATTGATCCTGACCATCGGACCGCTGCAATACGTGCTTGAAGAAGGCGGCAGCAAGGACTGGTTCGAGAGCGCCGAGATCACCTGGTTTTTCGCCTTGTCGGTGGCCAGCCTGATCGGGTTTATCTGGCGTGAACTGAGCATAGATTACCCGGCGGTCAACATCAAACTTTACCGGAATTACAACCTGGCGATGGGGAGCTTTTTCAACCTGGTGCTGGGGATGATCCTGTTCGGGTCGGTTTTCATTTTTCCGGTATTCGTACAGGTTTCCCTGGGTTGGACGGCCACACAAACCGGCGTATTCATGATACCGGGGGCGTTGGCCACCGCGGTGGGCATGATGCTGATCGGTCGGTTTGCGCAGGGTAAAAACCCCAAGACCTTCATCATCGCGGGGATATTCATGACCTTCTCGTTCCTGGTCATGCTGTCGTTTGCGTCGCCGGATTCGAATGCGCGACATTTCTATTTTCCGTTCATCCTTCGGGGGGTGGGGATGGCTTTCATGATGATGCCCATCCTGACGCTGGCGCTGGGCGGCCTGCAGGGAAAAGACCTTGCGCAGGCAACGGGCTTGTCGAACATGATGCGGCAACTGGGCGGCGCCGTCGGCATTGCGTTGATCAATATCTACCTCAACCACCTGAATGCCGAAGCGAGGGGCGCCCTGATGACGAACCTGACGGCTTTCAACGATACGACGACCGAGCGGCTGAACATGATGAAACAGGCGTTCTATTCCGCCGGTTATTCCCTGAACGATGCGACGGACGCAGCTTACAAAATGCTGGATTACAGCCTGCTGAGACAACAGCAATTGGTGAGTTATGCACATGGGTTCCTGGGCGTCGGCCTTGCGGTGCTGATTTGTCTGCCGATCGTGTTCATGATCCGGTACAAGAAGCCGGCCAAAGGGCAGAAAGGGGGATTTGCGGCGCATTAGGGTTTTGCCGGATGCCGGGGTTTAAATCCTCGCATCCTCCGGCATATTAGCGTTGCATTTGCTGGTTTTGGGAGCGCCCAATTTTTTCAATCTAAAGCTAATTTTCAACCATGAATAAATACAATTTCATCCTGGTTTTCCTTGCTTTCTCTGTTTTTCTGCCGGGCCAGGAAACAACTTTACGGCTTTCGCTGAAAGATGCTGTGGAAACGGGTGTAAAGAACCGGTACGACCTGCAGGCGGCCGATTACAACCTGGATATAGCGAACAACGATATTTCAAGGGCTAAAAAGGAGTGGCTGCCGGACGTTTCGGCTTCAGGCAATGTCCACATCAATACCCAATTGCAGAAAATGTTCATTCCGGCCGGATTTGCGGGGCTGGAAGATCCGATGCTGGTCGGGCTGGGGGCTTACAATGTCAGCGTATTCGGCGTGGATGTGTCACAGCCGATCTACAACAAGAACATCAGGACGGATATGGCCATCGCTCAGAACAACCTGGAACTTGAACGGGAAAAGAAGCGGGAAGCCGAGAACAACATCCGGGAGCGCATCGAGCAGAGCTACCTCAATGTGTTGCTCCGCGACCTGCAATACCGCATTGCGCAAAATAATGAACAACGATACAAAGCATATTTCGAGTTGGCGGAGACCAAATTCCGGCAAGGGGCCCTGATCGAGAACGACTATCTGAAGGCCCGCCTTGACCTGGATAACGCCGCTGTGGAAACACAGAAGGTCAAACAAAACTACGAGCTCTCTCTGACCAATTTGAAGTACCAGATCAATGTCGCTCCGGAAACGGAACTGATATTGACCGACTCTCTGGAATCGATCGATTTGGCAACTGACGTGGTCCCCGTGGAAGCGGGGATCGCCAATCGGTCGGAAATCCGCCAGCTGAGCATCATGGAAGAGGGCAATCGCCTGAAGGCGCTGCATGCACGGCAGTTATCGCTCCCGACCCTGTCGGCGTTCGGCAATTTTTCTGAGCAGTTCACCTACAACGGCCTGAATTTTTTCCAGTCCGAATGGTGGTCCTCCTTCAGTTATGTCGGCGTACGCCTGCGGGTGCCCATTACGGCCCGGACCCAAAACCGGCTTCTGGAGTCCGATTTTACCATCCGGACGGTGCAAACCGGCCTCAACCTGAAACAAAGGACAGCCGATATCAGCTATCAGATCCGAAATGCCGCAACCGAACTGGATAACGCCCGGCAAAACATGGAGACCACCCGAAACAACTACGAATTGTCGCAGACCATTTACAAGAACCAGCAAGTGCAATACGACCTGGGAGCGCTGCAATACAACCACCTGCTGGACACGGAAAAAGCCCTGAGCGCAGCCGAACAGAATTATATCCAGGCGGTGTACCAGTTTTTGCTGGCGGAGATCGGGTACAGGAAGGCAGCGGGAGTGTTTTAGTAGTTGTAAGTTGTAAGTTGTAAGTTGTAAGTCGTAAGTTGTAAGTCGTAAGTCGTAAGTTGTAAGTCGTAAGTCGTAAGTCGTAAGTTGTAAGTCGTAAGTTGTAAGTTGTAGGGCAGGTAGTAAGGTCAACATGCTGCCTCTGCAACGGACGCCCGACCATAAAACCATCCGACCATGAAAAAATCGGCAGTTCGCCAGTCTTCAGTTGGCAGTCGGGTAGCTGAGCGCAGTCGAAGCTATAACGGACGCCCAACCAGAAAACAATGAAACAATGAAACAATAAGACCCCCCAAGATCTCAGGACTCCGGCTCTTCTCTTCCGGGGTGAACGCGCGTACCCCACCAGACCAGGGCAACCATCAGCAGGTTGATCAGTATCCCCATCCAGAGGGTGTAGGGCATGCCCAGCAATTCGGGTTTGAAAACGCCTTTCGGAATAACGAACGGGGTGAAAGTGAGGATGGTCAGCAGCAGGAAGAGGATGCGGACGAGGGTCCAAAGGTTTTTCTTTTTCATTGCGATAGTTTTATAGCCGTTGAAGGGTCATGCCGCCGTCGACCATGATGATCTGGCCGGTGGAAAAGAGGAAATCCCCGCGCAGGAGGGCGGCCACTGCTTTGCCCACGTCCCCGGGCTCACCCCATCGCTGCTGGACGCTTAATCCATCGGCAATAAGGCGGTCGTATTTTTCACGGACCCCGCTGGTCATGTCCGTGGAGATGACGCCGGGCCGGACCTCATAAACCGGGATATCGAATTCTCCTAACCGGGCTGCGAACAGCTGGGTAACCATCGCCAACCCGGCTTTTGAGATGCAATATTCGCCGCGATTGACGGAGGCTACGGTAGCCGAAACGGACGAAACATTCACGATATAGGCCTCAAAGGTTTTATCCCGTCGTTTGGCTTCCGCCATGATATTGGCGGCCGACTGCGAGAGGAAAAAGGCGCCTTTGAGATTAATGTTCAACACCCGGTCAAAACTTTCCTCGGTAGTTTCCAACAGGTCTAGGCGTTGTTTGGGGGCTACTCCGGCATTGTTGACCAGGGCGTTGAGCCGGCCGAAGCGATCCATCACCTGGTGGATGACGGCGGCGCGGTCGTCCGGATTTCCGATATCCCCCCGGCAATAGAGGGTTTCAATACCCGTCGCCTTCAACTCGCTCATCGTCTCCGCGACCTCCGGTTCGGGGCGCATGCCGTTGATGGCAAGGTTCCACCCCTCCGATGCCAACCTGCGGGCGATACCCAGGCCGATGCCGCGGCTGCCGCCGGTGATGAGGGCTGTTTTGTTGGATGGGTCGGTCATGTTTTTATCGTTGGAATAACCGTAGGGGCAACCAAAAGGGGCGCCCCTACGAGGGTAAATTGTCGATGGATATCCAGCGGCGCTGGGCCCAGCTTTCCAGGCCTTTTTCTGCCAACTGCACCCCTTTGGCGCCTTCGAGGAGATCCCAGGGGAAGGGGGAGCCGGTTACCACGTGTTTCAAAAACAGTTCCCATTGGGCTTTGAAGGCGTTGTCGAAATGCTCCTGTACGGGGACTTTCGACCAGTCCTCGTAAAAGTCAATGGGCTGCGGAACATCCGGGTTCCAAACCGGTTTTGGGGTATTGCCGTAATGCTGGATATGGCATTCCCGAAGACCGGCTACAGCGGACCCGTGGGTGCCGTCGACCTGGATGCACAGGAGGTCGTCGCGCCGTACCCGGACCGTCCAGGAGGAATTGAAATGGGCGATCACGCCGCTTTCCAACTCGAAGGTGGCGTAGGCGGAATCATCGGCAGTGCAGGTATAGGTCTTGCCGTTTTCGTCCACCCGCTCGGGGATATGGGTGGCGCCCAGGCAGGATACCGCTTTGACCTTTCCGAATAGGTTGTCGAGCACATACCGCCAATGGCAGAGCATGTCGATGATGATGCCGCCATCGTCTTCCTTGCGGTAATTCCAGGATGGGCGGTTGATCGGGATGGAATGGCCTTCGAAGACCCAATAGCCGAATTCGCCCCGAACGGAGAGAATGCGCCCGAAGAAGCCCGCCTGCATGAGCCGTTTGAGCTTGAGCATGCCGGGCAGCCAGAGCTTGTCCTGCACAACGCCGTGTTTGACGCCTTTGGCTTTGGCGAGGCGGTACAGTTCCAGCGCCTCTTTCAGGTTGGCGCCTGAAGGTTTCTCGCTGTAGATATGTTTGCCTGCTGCAATGGCTTTGGCTACGGCTTCGAACCGTTGGCCGGTCACCTGGGCGTCGAAATAGATCTGGTTGCCGGGATCGGCGAGGGCTTCGTCGAGGTTGGTCGTCCATTTTCCGACGCCGGACATTTTGGCCAGCGCCTCCAGTTTGGCGGCGTTCCGGCCGACCAGGACCGGTTCGGGTACGATCACTTCGTCAGGTGACAGGCGCAGACCGCCTTGTTCGCGGATGGCGGCGATGGAGCGCATGAGGTGCTGGTTGGTGCCCATGCGGCCGGTGACGCCGTTCATGATGATGCCTAGTTGGTGTTTCATACAGACGGTTACAGATATTACGGTCCTGCGGACCTTACAGATGTTACGGTCCTGCGGACCTTTTGGGCTCACCAGATTTTCAGGTAAGCGCTGATTATTTTGTCCAGGAATTCCTGTTGGGGTATTTGCCAGAGGCGGTTGGAAAATATTTCCACTTCGCGATAACCGGAAAAGCCTGTTCGTTCTACCCAGGTGCTGATCTGGTGCAGGGGAATACATCCTTCACCCATCAGGCCCCGGTCGTTGAGCATATCTGATGTCGGGGTGTTCCAGTCGCAGATATGGAATGCCGCGAGGTTGCCGTTCGTGCCGCAGCGGGCGATCTGGTCCTCCAGGTGCGGATCCCACCAAAGGTGGTAGACATCAACGGCGATACCGACCCATTCCGAATTGAAATATTCTGCCATGTCGTTGGCTTGTTCCAACGTATTGACTGCCGAACGGGTATCCGCATACATGGGGTGTAACGGCTCAATGGCCAGTTGAACGCCGTTGGCAGCCGCGTGGGGAATGACGGCTTCGATCCCATCCCGGATCTGTGCTCTGGACAACTCCAGCGGCTGCCCGGGATCTGCGCCGCAGACCAGGACCAGGATGGGGGCCCCTATGTCAGCTGCCTCGTCCAGCATTTTTTTATTCCGGTCGATGGCGTTTAGACGAGCCTGCGGATCCGCCGCCGGGAAAAAACCGCCCCGGACGTAAGATACCACGTTTACCGGATATTGCCGGATCAGGTCGCCTGCTTTACGGCTGCCCAATGCCGCCACGGCATCCTGCCAAACGCTGATCCCTCCCACGCCTGCCCGGCTGTAGCGGTCCAACGCCTCTTCAAGGTCCCAAGGCTTGGTGGTGATGGTGTGAATGCAGAGTCTGGACAGGTCCGGATGCATGGAAACGTAGGCTGTAAAGGGGTAAATGTAAAATTAAAAAGCGATACTTCAAAAGCCGAAAAAGGTATAGTACGGCCGGCCCTCGATGATCCGCCCAAGGTAAAGCGCCGCTTCCCGGGCGTGATAGTCTCCCCACATGCTCGACTCGCCGCAGGGTACTTTAGATCCCGGAGGAATATAATCCCATCCGTTGGGCCGGTGATAAACGGAATGCAGGATCAGCCCCTGGTGATCGGCTGAAGGGCTCAGGTACGGCTCTTCGAAGAGGGTATTCAATACGGTCAGCCCGGCCTGCCAGTAACGATCCCCTTCCGGATCGTTGCGCGATTGCAGGTACCGGCCCAGCCGCAACAACCCTTGAGCGCCGATGGCGGCTGCGGAACTGTCGACGGGTTCAAAGTCGTTATAGGGGTCGGCCGGCCGGCTCAGACAGTCGCCGAGCCTGTAGAGGTCAGGAGCGCCGGTATCCCAATAGGGAATGCCGTCGGCCGCCGAGTGGTCGATATAGAAATCGCAGGTGGCCCGGGCGGCCTTCCGGTAAATGCCTTCCAGGTGACCGTAACCGCCAAGCGATTCCAGGTCAGTTTTATCGACCTTTTCGAGGTATTCGAGTTGTTCGGCAAACCCGGTCATGGCCCACGCCAACCCGCGGGTCCAGGTGGTGAAGCCGGAGAACCCCTGTTGGGAATTCGGGCAGCGATAATTGCCGTCATTGGTATTGAAAACGCTTTCATGGGCGGTGCGCCCCCAGGTATCGTAGCTGTCGCGCCCTTCTCCGTAATAGACCGAATAGCGGGCCGTGGAAAGGGCGTGTTGAACGGCTCGTTCCAGCAGGCTGGTTGTCCGGTCGTTCTCAGCGCTCATGGCAAAGCCGAGCTCATGGCCCACAACCAGGCTTCGGATGGTCCTGATGGTATCCACAAAGAGGGAGTGCGGCCCGTTGAAGGAGTATATGAAGCCGCCGCCCGGAATGGTTGTCCACCTGCGGGCCTGCACCGAACCCGAAAGCCGCAGGGCCATTTCGTAGAGTTGCCGTTCTCGCTGGTCAAACGGGATCCGGCCTTCCTTCATCAGGCGGAGGAGGTTGCCGTAAGTACTGACGTTGTTGAAGCCGTGGTCGTGCACCCCGAAATGACCGACATGGGCCGTCATCTTATCCAGCGTGTTCCGCCGGCCGATCTCCAGGAATTCGGGATCGCCGGTTGCGTCAAACTGGAGGATGGCGGAGCCGTACTGAAAACCTTGGGTCCACTCCGTCCAGCCGCGGGCGGTGTATGTTCCTTTTACGGTAAACACGGGGGCGCCCCTGGCCGCATCGAAAGATTTTTCGATAGACCGGATCTTGGCTGCGGAGCATTCCCACAGGCGGTTGAGCCTGGGGAGGAGGTCGGCGGGGGTGAGGGATGGGTTGATGATCATGGTTTGGTGTTTTCCGGACTAAAGTCCGGATTTAGTCACTGAAGCCGGGCCAAGATAGGCATAGAAATCGGAATGACCATAGCCTGACCGTAAACCCTAACTGTCCGGGATGCCCGGGATGAAGGACCGGCGAGTGTTCCCTTAAATTCCGCGCCCAAGATTTTACCTTACGACTATTTTTTGCCGGCCTGCCGGGCGGTGGTCGGCGTCAACTACCTCCAGGAGGTACAACCCGGCTGTTATTCCTGAAATGCTCATCCGCGTCGTTTCGGTTTCCAGTGTTTTCCGGTACACCACATGGCCGGTAAGATCATAAAGCTTCAATTCGGCGGGCAGGTTGACGGCCGTCATCGCCAGGTTCAGTTCGTCGCTCAGGACCGGGTTCGGCCAGGCGTTGAAGGCAAGGGGCTCGGGCCGTTCTCTCACGGAATTGATGATGCTGTCGAAATCGAAAGGCGTTCCGCATTCGCCATCTCCATTTTTGAGATAGACCAGAACCCTGCTTGAAAACCCGCCGAGCGAGCTGAAGGAATAATACCCTCCCGCTGCGCCGGATAAATACAACGGAGAATCATTGACATCAAGCGGTACCCGGAGGCATCCTTCATTCTGTTCAAAAAGGGGATAGGCCAGGTGCTTTCCGGGCAGATCACAGGTTTGATTTAATTGCAGCGCAATGGTTTGGGGCGGCGTTTGCAGGAACGTGTCAATGAAAAGTTCACCGGGTTGCCGATCCAGAAAGGCAAATTGATCCAGGTAAAAATCCCAGTAGCCCGCGGTATCGGCGATAACGGTATCCTGTTCCGGGTAGGTTTCGATATAGAGGGATTGATCCTGAAAATCGAATCGCAGGATATTGTGTTCCTGGTCAAATTGACGGCCGGTGATGTTGTAAATATCGCGTCGGGTGTAATTGCCCATGAATCCGTCAACCCTGGAAAAAATATGCAATTCATCGCCCGGGTGCAGGTCAAATATTTCCTGGGCATCCGGGTTATGGATTCCGGCATCCGGTTCGCTGATGCCGACAATCGGCAAGGCATAATCCACGCTGGGGAAGTCGCGGAACCACAATGCGCTGATGAGGCCGTAATGCTGGCTTATTGCAATTGATTTCCCATCGACGGCCGTGACAACGGGGTTGCCGGCAAGGTCTTCCGTGGAAAACCGGATCGTTTTTACGGTGTCTTCCAGTCCAAGAAATTCACCGGGGCCGATCGCCGTTACCTCCCCGAAGATGAGCGTATCGCCGACCTGGCCGACCTGCCACGTTACGCCGATGGGCGCCTGATGGCGAATGGTCAGCGTAATGGCGGTATCAATCTGAAGCAGTGTTTCGGTGTCGTTCTGGCAAACCCGGGCGCCCGCGAATGCCGACGAGGCCCGGTTGCATTCGAATTCGCCGAGGTATTTTATCGCGGGATAGGTTGGCTGGCAGGGGGCATCCGTGAGCTTCATGCCGATAATGCCTGATTCGAGGTAAGAAGCTTCCGGGTATGCGTAGAGATACTGGACATCCGGGCGAAAGAACTGGAAATCGGCTTGTCCGTAAACAGCGGCAGGTCCGGCTGCAAGTGCGAGGAGAAAGAGCATTTTTTTCATAAATGGGTTTTTCAGGCAATATAATCTTTAAATGATCGACGGTCAATTGCCAATATGGGCTTTGTCATCCGTTCGACCATCGTTTTCAACTATTGTGTCAATGATTGCAACTTCCGGACCAGCAAGCACTTGCTCTCCAACTTTGCACCAAACATCAAGATCATGTTGCAAAATCAGAAAATTATGACATCCGGATTCCCTGTGACCTATACTTGTTAATCTTGGGCGCGGTTCATGCTTTTCCTCAACAATTGGGCGTTAACGGCTACAATAACGGTACTGAGGCTCATCAGGACTGCCCCCAGGGCCGGGCTCATGACGAATCCGAAAGGATACAAAACACCGATTGCCAGCGGAATGGCAAAAGCGTTATATCCTGTGGCCCATGCAATATTCTGGATCATCTTCCGGTAAGTGGCCTTTCCGAACAGGATGAGGCCGGCGATATCCTTTGGGTTGCTGTTCACCAATATAATATCGGCCGTTTCGGCGGCTACATCGGTGCCGGAGCCGACAGCAATGCCCACATCGGCCTGCGCCAGGGCCGGGGCATCGTTCACGCCGTCTCCGGTCATGGCTACGTATTCACCTTTGGATTGCAGTTCCTTCACAATTTCCACCTTCTGGTGCGGCAAAACTTCTGCGTAAAAGCCATCCAGCCCCAGGTCATCGCTCACCGCTTTCGCCACCGTTTTATTATCGCCGGTAGCCATGTACACCTTGATGCTGTTCTCTTTGAAAGTTTTGATGGCGTCGGCGGATTCCGGCCGGATTTCATCAGCCAGGGCAATGTACCCGGCCGGTTTGTTATCCAGCACGACAAAGACAACCGTTTCAGCATCGTTGGTGAATGCGCCTTCCGGAATGTCCATTCCTTCCTCTTTCAGATAGCCCGGGCTAACGACTTTAACTTCGCGGCCTTCCACTTCAGCATGGACGCCTTTGCCGGTGATATTTTCGAAATTTTCGGGTTTTGGAAGGTCGATTCCGAGTTCCTTGATTTTTTGCAGGATACCTGTGGCAATGGGGTGTTCGGAGTTTTGTTCCAGTGCGCCGGCGAGTTGCAACATCGACTTTTTATCCAGTTCTCCGGCAACCGACTCGTAACGGGTGACGCCGAATTTGCCGATGGTCAGCGTTCCTGTTTTATCAAACAGCAAAGCCGAAATTTTACGGGCGCCTTCAAAGGCGGTCCGGTTACGGATGAGCAAGCCGTTTTGGGCGGACACGGCAGTTGAGATCGCAACGACCAGCGGGATGGCCAGACCCAATGCATGCGGACATGAGATGACCATTACGCTCACCATTCTTTCCAATGCGAATACAAAGTCTTTTTCAAGCAGAAGCCACAGGATCAAAGCGCCGAAACCCGAGGCCAGGGCTATATAGGTCAGCCATTTTGCAGCGCGGTCAGAAAGGTTCTGCATCTTTGATTTGGTTTTCTGAGCCTCCCGGACCATGGTGACGACCTTGTTCAGGTAACTGTCTTTCCCGGTGTGCTCTACCTTTATTTTCAGTGAACCGTTGCCGTTGATGCTGCCGCCGATGACCTTTTGATCAACGCCCTTTTTGACAGGCTTTGATTCGCCTGTCAGCATGGCCTCATTCAGGTAGCTTTCGCCATCGACGATCATACCGTCGGCCGGCACTTTTTCGCCGGGTTTTATCAGGAGTCTGTCGCCCGCCTGCAGGTCTTTCAGGCTAATGTCCGACACCTTTTCATTTTCAATCCTATGCGCCTCCGCAGGCATCATGCTCACCAGCAATTCCAGCGCTTTCGAGGCGCCCAAAACGGATCTCATTTCAATCCAATGGCCCAGCAGCATGATGTCGATCAGGGTGGCGAGTTCCCAGTAAAAACTCTTGCCCGGAAGCCCGAAAGTGGTGGCGGCTGAATAGAAATACGCTACCGAAATCGCCATCGCAATCAGGGTCATCATACCCGGCGACTTCTTTTTTACCTCATCGGAAAAGCCTTTTAAAAAAGGATATCCGCCATAAATGAATACGGTGGAGGAAATAAGGAACAACAGGTAATTACCCCCTTTAAACCCCCATTCGACTCCCAGCCATTGCTGAATCATCGGCGCCAGCAGCAAAATGGGGGCCGTAAGTGCCAGCGATACCCAAAACCGCTTTTTGAAATCCGCGATCATCATGCGGTGGTGGTCGTGGCCTCCCTTGTGGCTGTTGTGTTGATCATGATCCATTTTTTGCGCCCCGTCAGGGTGTCCCTTTTGGGGATGTTGATGAGGATGGTGGGTGGAATCTCGGTTATCCATGATGGCTGTTTTAGCTTGGCGAATGTACAATTGACGTACGGCAGGCGAAATATGTCCTTTTCGCCTGCCAGTACCGGGATCAGGTAAAATCTGCCGGCGGGTCAGACCAAAACACAGGTCACTGCCGGATTGGATTGTAAAACCAGGACCTATTCGTGCGAATGACCGTCCTTGAGGTCAGCCTGTGCCACATAGTCCATGCCGCATACCGGGCAGGTGCCGGCCTGGTCGCTGCCGCTGCCTTCGCAGTGCATGGGGCAAACATAGGCGGAGGTGTATTCCTTACCTTGTTTTTCGGCGTCCGGCTTGGCCGCTTCGGTGGTCTCTTCCGTGGCTGCTCCTTCCTGTTCGTGGCCTTCGTGGTTGTGGCTGTTGCCGCCGCAGGCCGTCATAGCGCCCGCCAGGGCAATTCCGAGAAAAAACATTTTGAACGATTTCATTTTTTGTGTTTTAAAGATGAAGAAAATAGTGATCATTGGATCTTGTCCGTTACCGAGCCGCATTTCAGCATTTTGTCTCCGAAATAAGGGTTGAGGATCTGCTCATCCAGGCTCAGCCAATCCGCGCCGGTATTGTTATCGGCCATGGGGCAGTGCTGGACGTAAACCGTTTCTCCGAACGGGCCGAAAGCTTTCGCCAGCGCTACCATTTGGCCGGAGAGGGGTTTGAAAAACTTCCGGGCTTCCTCCACATCTCCGGCGCCTGCGATCCTGGTGAGGGACTCCGCGGCCGGGGAGCTGTTTTTCATCCATTGGGCCAGGGCCAACCCGGTGAACAGCCGCTTGTCGGTTTGTGAAAATGCCTTTATCAAATCCGCCGCCTGTTTTCGGGCTGAACGCAGGTCGTCCTTCACCAGGGCATCTTTCAAAGGAAAATAAAGGTCGAATAAAGCCTTTATTTTCGACTTTGCTCCCGGATTCGCTTCTGCAGGGAGGGTGGAAGCCTCTTCTTCAGGCCCCGGGTTCATCATACTCGGTTTGCCGGCCAGCTGGGCAGCAGCGTCCACGGTGAAGACGCCGTTTACGACTACTTCGTCTCCCGCTTCCAGGCCTTTTACAACCAGGTATCCATCGGCGGTAAGCGGCCCCAATTCGACCTCGCGCATGCGGAAAGCCGTGCCGGCCCCTGCGTTCCTTTTCAGGTAGACCAGCGACCGCTCCCCTGTCCACATCACCGCCGAACGGGGTATGATGATGTTTTCCCGGCGGCTGCCCAGGCGGGTTTTAACCAAACCTTCGGCAAACATCTCGGGTTTGAGTTTGCCGCCCGGATTGGGCATTTCCACTCTGGCGGCGGCCACCCGGGTGACCGGATTGATCACGGGATCTATAAAGGTGATCTTTCCCTGGAAACGCTCCCCCGGCAAAGATGGCACCGTGAATTCCACCAGGCTGCCGACCTTCGCCCAGGGCATATCGCTTTCATAAACGTCGAACAGCACCCACACCCCGGAAAGGTCCACGACATCGTAAAGCGGCATTCCCCGCATGAGGTAGTCACCGAGGTTTACCTTTTTGTTCAGGACAATTCCGCTGACATCTGCGAGGATGGGAAACCGGTCCTGGGGTTTGCCGGCGTCAATAATGGTCTGGATCTGTTGGTCGGTTAGCTTCCAGTTTTTCAACTTCTGGACGGCGGCCTGGTATAAGCCGGGTTGCATGTCCCTGATCCTGGCGGCGGAGAACAGCTCCTCCTGGGCGGTAACGAGTTCCGGAGAATAGATTTCAGCAAGCTTTTGCCCTGCCCGTACGGATTCTCCGGTAAAATTCACCGTCAAAACCTCGATCCGCCCCTCCAGGTGTGTGACCTGGGTAAACCGCTTTCGCTCATCGGGTTGCACTTTGCCGTTCATGCGCACTTCTCGCGTGGGTATGCCGTAGCCCACAACGGCTGTCTGAACATTGGCGAGTTGCATCGCTGTCGCGGACATCCTGATTTCCGTCGGATCTCCTCCACCCTGGGCCGTTTCCTCTTCCAAAGGGATCAGGTCCATACCGCAAATGGGGCATTTGCCGGGTTCGGACTGGCGGATCTGGGGGTGCATGGAGCAGGTCCAGGTTGCTGGCTCGACCCCTGACCCATGATCGGTTTCATGCGGGTAGCCGCCTGTTGTTGCAGGCTTGACGAGCCAGCCGATGAGTATGCCGGCGGCCAGGATGAGGAGGCCGGTGAGGAGTTTTTTTGTTTTTTTCATTTTTACAGATATTACGGTCCTACGGACGGTTACAGATATTACGGTCCGCTGGACCGGGGGGTTACAGATATTACGGTCCTACGGACCTTTGGGTTTTAGTTGCCGGTCAGGTAATTGAGCCTTGCCAGGGCCAGCTGATAGGCGGTTTGGGCGGATATCTTATCGATGCGGTAATCAAATAATTGTTGCTGAAGATCCAGCACTTCCTTGAAATTTTGACCGCTGTTGGAGTATGCTGCTATCTGAAGATCTATGATCTGTTGAATTTTTTCCATTTGGACATTCAGCAGATCAATTCTGGCGATTGCTTCCTCCAATTCGTACCGGGTTGTTTCGAACAGGGCTGCAAGATCGTTTAGCCGGTCCTTTTTTATCTCCGTATAAGCCACCTGCATCAACCGGCGTTCCTCAACCGCCGCATCGTACTTTTTTTTCCAGATGGGAAGGGTCATTGAGATCATCGGCATGATCATATCCTGGCCTGTATTCGGTTCGATATGGTCGTGAATGCCCGTTCTGACCGCCAGGGGCATATATTGGATGCCCGCAGAAAAAACGGGTTTCCGCTGGAAAGAGGCGGCCTTTTCGCCAGCGGCGGCGGCTTTGATCTGCCGGTCGATGAGCGCAAGGCCGGGGTTGTTGTTCAGTTGATCAACCTCAGCCGGCGCCGGGCGCGGCATGGTCTCAGGCAACCCGCCCGGCATGGAGACCGGCGCATCTCCGTCCCGGTTGAGCAGGCTGTTGAAGGCAGCCTTCAGCGGCCTCCGCTTCAGCTCCAACAGCCGGATGCTGGTTTTTGCCTCATCGATCATGACATCCGCGCGGATAGCGTCGGCCATCGGGGCCAGGCCTTGCTGAAATTTCAGCACAGCCAGATCTTTGTCCGTTTCCATTACCCGGAGTTTTTCCTGCTGGACCCGGATTTTCTGCTCCAACTCCACCATCGGGAACCAGGCATTCCGGACCTTGAAGGCCAGGTCGTTTTGCAACACTCCCACAGATTGCCGGCTTACTTCAGCCGACCGGTTGGCCTCCTCTTTCATCGCCTTCAACGTACCCGGCCATGGTATCATCTGCATAACCGAAACGCTGCCCAGCTGATTGCCTTCCGGCAGGATCATATGGCCCAGGAAAAAGGAAGCGTTGAGGGTCGGGTCCGGCATAGCGCCTGCCTGGGGCGCTTTTTGGCTTGCTGCCTGGTATTCTGCCTGACGGGCCCTGATGCCCGGGTTATTGTCCAGCGCGATCCTGATGTAGTCCTCCAGGTTTTGGGCTTTCAGGGCCCCGGCTGCCAGGATGAGGAGTATGGCGGTTGTTTTTTTCATTTTTACAGATATTACGGTCCTACGGACCTTACAGATGTTTTGGTCCTACGGACCTTTTTTTGACTGCATGATTACCACCTTCGCCACCAGGCTACGGCGGTCAGGGTTTGATTTTTGATGGTTGCGTCCGTTACAAGGCCAGCTGGTTGCCCTTTACCCGGGCGCCCCACCTACGACTCACGACTTACAACTTACGACTTACGACTTACGACTTACAACTTACAACTTACAACTTACGACTGACAACCGTCTCCCGCCAAAAAGCCTGCAAGACCGGCACCACGAACATGGTCATCAGCTGGATGGTCATGCCGCCGAAGGTCGGGATCGCCATCGGCACCATAATATCGGCTCCTTTACCGGTCGAGGTCAGGACGGGGAGCAAGGCAATGATGGCGACGGCGGCCGTCATCATGGCGGGGCGCACCCGTTTTTTGCCCGCAATCAACACCGCCTCACGGACTTCCTCCACGGTTTGCGGCTTTCGCTCCTCGAAGACCTGGTGGATATAGGTTCCCATGATCACGCCGTCGTCCGTGGCGATCCCGAACAGGGCGATGAAGCCTACCCAGACCGCCACGCTGAGGTTGATGGGATGAAGCTGGAACAACTCACGCATGCTGACTTCTGCGACCGGGAAATTCAGGAACCAATCCTGGCCGTATAACCAAAGCATGATGAATCCGCCTGCAAAGGCCACAAACACCCCTGAAAAGTGGATGGAAGAAGCGATGACCGTTTTGAACTGGAAAAACAGCAGCAAAAAAATGGTAACCAGGCTGATGGGAATGACGATGGCCAGGCGTTTCATCGCCCGCAACTGGTTCTCATAATTGCCGGAAAACCGGTAACTGACCCCCGCGGGTACCACCAACTCGCCGTCATCAATGCGCTGCCGGATAAACCGCTGCGCTTCTTCCACCGCATCCACCTCGGCGAAACCCTCCTTTTTGTCGAACAGCACGTAGCCCGTCAGGAACGTGTCCTCACTTTTGATCATCTGCGGACCTCGCACATATTCGAGGTCGACCAGCTCGCCAAGCGGAACCTGGGCTCCGACCGGCGTAGGGACCAGCATTTTTTTAATGGTCTCGGGGTTGTCCCTGAGCTCGCGCGGGTAGCGCACCCGGATCGGAAATCGTTCGCGGCCCTCCACCGTTGTTGAGCTGCTCATGCCGCCGATCGCGGTTTCGATGAATACCTGCAGGTCCTCGATGTTCAACCCGTACCGGGCGGCAGCCGAACGGTTGATGTTGAGGTGCAGATAGGGCTTGCCTACGATCCTGTCCGCAAAGGCGGCTTCGGCTTTCACCGAAGGCACCTCCTTCAGGATGGCTTCCAGGCGAAGGCCGAAATCCTCGATGGTCTTCAGGTCAGGCCCGTAGACCTTGATGCCCATAGGCGCCCGCATTCCGGTTTGCAGCATGACCAGGCGGGTTTCAATGGGCTGCAATTTCGGAGCGGACGTGACGCCGGGCAGCCTGGTAGCCCGCACAATCTCGTCCCAGATATCCCCCGGATTTTTGATCTCCGGCCGCCAATTGCGATAAAACAGGCCGGCCGGGTCCCGGATGAGATCGCTGCGGTTCACCCCTCGCAGCAACGCTTCTTCATTAGAAAGCGTATCGCCCGAAACAAGCAGGAACCGGTCTTTTTTATCCACTTTAAACGTTTCCCGTTTTCCATTTTCATCGATCAGAAATTCAGGTTTATAATTGATCACATGCTCAAACATCGACAGCGGCGCGGGGTCGAGAGCGGTTTCGGCACGGCCGGCCTTACCGACGGCCAGCTCCACTTCCGGGATGTTGGCCAGCAGCATGTCGAGCTGTGCGACCACCCGCCGGTTTTCGTCCACACCTGAGTGCGGCATGGAGGTCGGCATCAGCAGAAAACTGCCTTCGTCGAGGGCAGGCATAAACTCCTTGCCCATACCCGGGAATTTATGGATCATCGCACTCCAGAACCCGGTCGTCCGGACGTTCCACCCCACCTGGTCGAAGCCCCTGGCAACAACGCCGAATGTCCTGTTCCAGCCCAGCCAGATGATCAGCCCGAAGAAGATGGTGAACAGCGGAATCAGCATGAATTTGCCTTTATTGGCCAGGCACCATTTCAGCACGGGCTCATAAAAATGGACAATGGACAACAGCGTGCCCATGATCATGCCGAGCAGGGCCAGGACAAACAGGTAATTGACCAACATCGGATTATGGTGCCCCAACGGAACCCATTCCTCCGTCAGAAACCAGGTGGCGACCAACAACACTACGGCGACATTGACGAACTTGGGAATAACCTGCCGGCGTCTTTGCCATTTGTTTTCGAACAGGTTGTTCAAACCGATGACGACCAGCCAAACCGGCATCCAGGTCTTGTAAACAAAAGCAAATAAAATACCCGCCGCAACGAGCGCCCCATTCCAGATACCCCGCACCCGTTTTTTGTCAACATTAACTGACAACAACAAGTGGGATAAAGCGGGCAATACCGCAATGCCCAATACGAAGGAAGCGCCCAGGGCAAAGGTTTTGGTAAAGGCCAGCGGCCTGAACAGTTTGCCCTCCGCCGATTGCATGGCAAAAACCGGCAGGAAGCTCACCACCGTTGTCGCCAGGGCAGTCGTGATCGCAGAAGATACCTCCGCTGTTGCGCGGTAGATCACTTCGAGCAATTGTTTGCCCCGAACGCCCTGATTTTCTGGCAGTTCGAGGTGCCGGATGATGTTCTCCACAAAAACGATACCCACATCCACCATGACGCCGATGGCAATGGCGATCCCCGACAGCGCCACGATATTGGCATCCACCCCCGCATAGCGCATTACGATGAAGGTCATGAGCACCGCTACCGGCAACATGCTCGAAATGAGCAGCGATGCCCGCAGGTTCAACACCAGTACAATGACGACGATGATGCTGATGAGGATCTCATGCGAGAGCGCCCGTTCAAGCGTTCCCAGGGTTTCATGGATCAATTGGGTGCGGTCATAGAAAGGGACGACGGTCAGCCGGCTGGTGCGGCCGTCCGCCAGTGTCTTTTGGGGCAATCCCGGGCCAATTTCCCGGATCTTTTCCTTGACCCCGTTGATGACCGCCAGCGGATTGGAGCCGTATCGCGCAATGACCACTCCGCCGGCTACTTCGGCGCCATCCTTATCCAACAGTCCGCGGCGGGTTGCAGGGCCCAATCCCACTCTCGCAATATCCCTGATGCGAATGGGGACGTTATCGTGAACCGCCACTACCGCCGACTCCAGATCTTCCGGTGTCTTTACATAACCCAGCCCCCTGACCAGGTACTCGGCCTTGTTGATCTCGATGGTTTGGGCGCCCGCGTCCCGGTTGGATTTTTTTACTGCGGTCATCACGTCCGTCAGGCTGACATTGTAGGCTTTGAGCGCGTCCGGGTTGACGTCCACCTGGTATTCCTTCACCATACCGCCGACCGATGCGACCTCGGATACGCCCTCAACCGCATTCAGCGCGTATTTCACATAAAAATCCTGGGCGGTCCGGATTTCGTGCAGGTCCCATCCGCCGGTGACCCGGCCGGCGGAATCCCGGCCCTCAAGGGTGTACCAGAATACCTGGCCCAGGGCAGTCGCGTCCGGCCCGAGCGTGGGCTGCACGCCATTCGGCAATAACCCTTCCGGCAGGGAATTGAGCTTTTCCAGGATCCGGCTTCGCGACCAATAGAACTCGGTCTTTTCGTCAAAGATCAGGTAGATGCTCGAAAAGCCGAACATGGAATTGCTGCGCACCGATTCAACGCCCGGGATGCCGAGCAGGAAGGTCGTGAGCGGATAGGTGATCTGGTCTTCCACATCCTGGGGGGATCGCCCGGTCCATTCCGTGAATACGATCTGCTGGTTCTCGCCGAGGTCGGGTATGGCGTCCACCGGAACGGGGTCGGAGGGGATGAAGGTCTTCCACCCGAAAGGCGCGGTAGAGATTCCCCATCCGATCAGCACGATCAGGACGAGGAGGGAAACCAGCTTATTTTCCAGAAAAAAGCGAATAATTCCGTTGAGCATATTGAGCCGTCTGTTGAACAATGAAGGCATCCGTTAGGCATCGGCCAAACGACTTCAGCCACTGCAATGGGCGGCATTGAGTGGCGAATGATCAAAACGGCTGGTCTATAAACGGAAGACCTGCAACCTGGAATGGATATTGTCGCAGGCAATGGGCGGTTTGAACTGTTGCCAGGCGGGGAGGTGCGGTTGCTCGAGTTGCCGGTGTAGGGCCAGGCCGGTTGGGAAGAATAAAGCCGGCGTCAGGGCCTGGAGATCGGCGTGGTGGATATTGAACGAGAAGGCCTGATTTTCATCCGTCTTCAATAATTCGGATTCGTCCTTGCAGCAGCCTTTCTTTTCCTTTTTTGACTGGTGTTTGTCCATGCCCTGGTGCATCGGGCAGGCAACTTTCCCGTCGGACCGGTGGCACCCTTCGGCGGGAACAAAGAAGGCAACGGTTTTCAGTTCATTCTGACAAAAATGCCTGTTCAGCAGCAAGCCGCTGGAACTGATGAAAAGCAGAACAGCAAGGATAATATGTCCGACTTTGTAAATCAACGATTCATTGGTATAAATGCAAAAGTACAAAATTTAACAACACCCGGCTTGCAAATGTTGACGGCTGCCGCATTAAAAAAACATCCCGAATCCATGTATTTACCTGGATTCGGGATGTTTCGCTTTTCGTGCGGTAACGACTTCCGGGGCGCCGGAAGGGTAAGCCCTTAATAGCCGGATTTGCCTTTTGTCGCTGCGGGCGGGTCCATTTCGGTATCCGAGGGAGAGGCCACCGCGAATTCCACCCGGCGGTTCATGTAGCTGGCTGAGGAGGGCACCAGGGCATCCTGTTTGCCTTTCCATTGCAGCACCAGGCGACCGCGGCCGATACCATGGTTGTTCACCAGGTGTTCGATCACGGCATTGGCGCGCTGGTAGGACAGCATGTCATTGTAGGCTTCGTCGCCGGTCTGGTCGGTATGGCCGATGATGACGAGGCGCAGGTTCGGGTTGCCTTTGAGCATTCTGGCGATGCTGGCCAGGGAGCCGTAGTCCGAATATTTGATGGAATAGCTGTCGGTACCGAAGTGGATCATCGGCAGGAACCATTCCGTCACGGGTGCGCCGTTGCCGCCGCCGCCGCCGCCCTGAACGCCGCCGTTACTGCCGATCCGGTTGGTGATGGCTTCATCGATGAGTTCGCGGACGCGTTGTTCGGTTACGCCGCCTGCAGCGGGCAGCGGGTTGGTCACTACGCCTTCGGCGTTGACCTGTTCACCGGCGCGGGGCGGGTAATAAGGTTCTTTATCCTTGTAATCGGGAACGCCGTCCTTGTCGCTGTCCAGGGTCCGGCCCTTGGTATCCACCGTAGCTTCGGCTGGCGTATTGGGTTCTTTGTCCAGTGCGTCGATGACGCCATCGTTATCGCTGTCGGACAACATATCGGCCTGGTTCTTTTTCACCTCATCGAGGTCCTTCAGGACGATATCGAGCGGATTCACCCAGTAGAGCGGTTCGGATTTGCCGGAGGCTTTACCGATATTGAAATTCAGGTTGATGGTGGAATAGTTGACGATATCGCGGAAGGGCGTACGGACGCCGACTTCTTTTTCGGTGCCGTCGATCAGGTCGGAGCGGCGGCCGAAAGCGATCATCGCCTGATGGCCGATGCCGACGTTGAAGCCTTTGCTGACCCTGACGGATATGCCGCCGATACCTGCGATATGCGGCGTGAAATCGGCGGGGATCGTTCCGCGTTCGACTTCGTTGACGAATTCCGTCTCAAACCGGTTGACGCCGACACCGACGCCGGCGTAGTAGTTGAATTTGCGCACGGCCCGGTCAAAGCGCATATTGTTCAGGGTAAATACCCCGTAACCGGTAGCAGACATCCATTTGGTGGTAAAGGTCCGGTCGTTGCTGGTAGCGCCTTCCGCATTGCCGTACATAAAATCGGTGCGGATGGAGAACAGGTGGTCGGTGGCTTTTCGGATATGGACGCCGGCGCCCCAACCGAATTTTTGCTGTACGTCACCGGCAACAAACAGATAACCGCCGTTGAGGCCTACCTCCCACATGTCTTTGGGAGTAACCGATTGCGCCTGTGTTGGAATAGTGCTGGAAAAGCAGATGGCCGCAGCCACGAGGAAAGTAATTGTTCGTCCCATAGGGGTAATATTAAATCAGTTCATGGAATAAGATGATCATAAAACAGAAAAAGGCCTGATGCACCAAGTCATCAAACCTCTCAAGCTTTTTCATGGCAGACAATTTCAGTTTTCGGTTTACTCATTTGTATGTTTAACTAAGCCCTCGTTTACAAACGTTTCAGGCTGTTTTTGGGAATTTCAAGGTGTAGATCGCTTCTGACACCATATGAAACGATGTGTTTGTGAATAGGTTACAAATTTAAGTCATTTTTTTCAACGACCAAATTTTTTCCGGATTGCTGCTTTTATTGGCAGTTTTCAGTTGCCAGTCGCCAGTTTTCAGTCTTCAGTCTTCAGTTGGCAGTCACCAGCATCAACCACGCCGCGGCGTGGCAGCATCCAGCATCAAGTATCCAGCATCTAACATCCAGCATCCAGCATCTAACATCCAGCATCAAGTATCCAGCATCTAACATCCAGCATCCAGCATCCAGCATCCAGTATCCAGCATCAAGTATCCAGCATCTAACATCCAGCATCCAGCATCCAGCATCCAGTATCCAGCATCAAGTATCCAGCATCTAACATCCATCAACCCTCCAATTTCTTCGACAGCATCCCGCTGGTCGTCTTAGGTTCGGCTTTGCCTTTGGAACGTTTCATCACCTCGCCCATGAAGAACCCCAGCAGACCTTTTTTGCCCGACCGGTATTCCGTCACTTTGTCCGGAAAATCGGCGATCACTTCGTCGGTGAGCCGGTCCAGAAAACCTGAGTCGGCGTTCTGGATCAGGTTCAACTCCTGCGCGATGGAGAGGGGCGTTTTTTGGGGTTGATCGATCAGTGCCGGAAAGATGAACTGATAGGCGGCCGCGTGGGCTACTTTTCCTTCATCGATCAGGCGAACGAAGTCCGCCAACTGTTCGGGGCTCAGCGGCCCTTCATCCGGTTGGCGGTTGTTTTCGTCGCACCAGGGCAAGTATTTCTGTACCAGCAGGTTGGCTGCTGTTTTGTTGTTGGAGGAAAACCGGCAGAGCTCTTTGTAAAAAAGCGCTGCTGCCTTCTCCTCGCTCAAGATGGCGGCCTCATTTTCGGCCAGTCCGTAGGTTGTAACCAGCTCCTGGTACATTTCCCAGGGCAACGCCGGCATATTTGCTTTGATACTTTGGACGTAATCCGCGCTTAAAGTCACAGGCAGCAGGTCGGGTTCGGGAAAATAACGGTAATCATGCGCGTCTTCCTTGTCCCGGAGCGGGGATGTGGCGCCTGTAGCCGGATCGAAATTCAGGGTTTGCTGGGCAACCCTTTCCCCGCTTTCCAGCAGGTCGATCTGCCGGCGGGTTTCGAATTCTATCGCCCGGCGGGCGTATCGCATCGAGTTGAGGTTCTTGATCTCGCAGCGCTGGCCGAGGCGGGTTTCTCCCTTCAGGCGCACCGATACGTTGCAATCGCAGCGCATGGACCCTTCCTGCATATTGCCGTCGGAGATTTCCAGGTAACGCGCCAGGCGGCGCATAGCCGACATATAGGCGTCCACTTCTTCGGCGGAGCGCAGGTCGGGCTCAGAGACGATTTCCAGCAAGGGGGTTCCCGCGCGGTTCAGGTCGATGAGGGAGTGGTCGTCGTGGGCATCGTGGATGGATTTGCCGGCGTCTTCCTCCATATGGATATGGTGTATCCTGACGCGTTTCACCTCGCCGTCGCCGACCCGGATGTCGAGGCCGCCGCCGATGCAGATCGGCGCACGGTCCTGCGTGATCTGGTAGCCCTTCGGCAGGTCAGCGTAGAAATAGTTCTTGCGGTCGAAGGTATTGCGGAGGTTGATCTCACTGCCCAGCGCCAAACCGAGCCGCACGGCGTATTCCACCTGCCGTTCGTTCAGGCGCGGCAACACGCCCGGCAGCCCCAGCGATACCGGGCTGACCTGCGTATTGGGGTCGGCGCCAAACCGGATGGCGTCACCGCAGAAAGCTTTGCTTTGGGTGGAAAGCTGGAGGTGGATCTCCAATCCGATGACGGTTTCGTAGCGGCTGTAGTCCCTCAAAATCAAAAATGTAAAAGGTTGAATGCAAAATGCAAAAACAGTGCTGCACGGCAGCCGGCGACAAACCGGCCGAGGCATTTCCAGGCGGCAAATTTAGGGCATGCAGGTTAAAATCCGTTGTTTCCGTTCAAAAAAGGAGAAAGCTGGCAAAAAATGTCAGCAACAGGGAAAAAATAAAGATGAAC
>WBZL01000988.1_pt1 | contig 30987 bp, 28 predicted proteins | sample 5204291 | NCBI WGS metagenome assembly WBZL01 (sample SAMN12344345, study PRJNA552823) | activated sludge metagenome | biome: Activated sludge suspended growth; feature: Nitrification reactor; material: Wastewater; isolation source: activated sludge from nitrification reactor of wastewater...
GTAACTACTCAGCCAGGGTAGAGTTTCTCCCGAAAAAACAGGAAATAGGGGGATATACATCCCCCTATTTCCTGTTTTTTCGGGGAATCTTCTTTCTAAGCCTGTGCAATTACAAAATCGTTTTAGGAAACGCTTATTTCTGCAGACTACCTGTTTGTTTTGAAGTGATATCGATCCAAAGACCATCATCCCGTATTTCAACAGGATACCAATCCAGGTTTCTCAAACCAGGGCCTAGTTGGTACGTTCCATCATTTTGCCAAACGGTTCCCACACAGTCAATGAAATAATTTTTGTAATGGTTCCAGAGCTTCTTTTCCGCTTCCCATTGAATCAGTTCGTTATGACAATAATGATGAGGAGAACGAGCTTCAAACGCATGATAAATCCCATCAATATTGACAACCCAAACCACGATAGGCCCGGAACGACTTGTATCCCGAACCAAAACAGGTTGTTCTTGTTCAAATATGGAAGCCGGACCCAGGTTCACATACTGCGGCTGTGGTAGTGCAAATTGAAACAGGGCGGTTCCAATCACTGCCGTCAAACCGATTAGGGTGCTGAGTAATAAGTAATTGGAAATTTCTCGATAATTTCGTTGAGGAGACAGTGTGTTGACCATATTTAACCTCCCAATTGATTACTTTCGTGGCTCCCCTTCCTGAGGAGAGAAGTTATCGATCCAGACTTTTCCATCCTGAACTTTGACTGGAAACGAATCCAGTCCGCGAGGAGCGGGGCCATTCCGATATGCGCCATCTACAAAAAACGAACTGCCTGTACATGGATCGATAAAGTACCCAGGAGCCTTCAAGCCTGAAGCGACGGGGTACCAATTTATAAAACACCCATATTGAGGCGTTCGGGCATTGAACACCTGGATGGCCTCACCGGTTTGAACAACCCAAACCCAAATGTTTCCATTCAAAGTTTCGGCGCTTAATTTGACAGGAGTAGAAGAGTTTGTAAATTCCGATGAATGGCCAACGAAAACATATTGCGGTCTGGGAAACGAGAATTGAAACAGGATCAAAAAAACGACCCCGACCATGATCACCAACGAGAAAACTAACAAGTAACTGGCAAATTCACGATAATTGCGTTGAGGAGACAGTGTATTAACCATTTGAACCTCCATGAATTCAGCTTATAGGAAGATTTTACCCGAACATTTCCTGATCCCAAACAAAATGTTCTTCTGATTCTGGATGATCGCATATATCCCCGAGTTGGGCGAGGGGCAGAAAGCTGCCTATCTTGCAAATAGAGACCATTGCCCGCCCGTCTCGCCCTGACTTCATCTCAGGCAAAGGTAATTTTCCTGTCTCTTAATTCGCTCTTTTAGCCAGGTCTTTGTCCGTTAAACCAGACACTTCCCTTTGCCCATTCATCACACGAAGCGTTTCCAGGATTTCTTTGTTTTGTGGAATATCCGCCATCGAGTGCCCATAATGGACAAAACGCACCATGCCGGATGAATCAATCAGCACTTGAGCAGGCATCCGACCCAATTTGAAGAGATTGACTTCTTGCCCGTACAATTTCAGGACGGAATGTTTGGGGTCCGGTAAGCCGAGAAAAGGGAGAAGTTCCGCTTCAAAGTAGGCGCGGAAGGCGAAAGCGGGTTCCGGGCCAACGACGATGATTTCCGCACCTGCGGCGACAAATTTTTGGTAGTCCTGGCGCAACTGCGCCATATGCGCGCGGCAGAAAGGTCAGGTAAACCCCCGGTTGAAGACGAGCAGGATATGTTTTTTGCCTTTGAATTCCGATAATTTGATCGGGGTACCGTGCCAGTCGGGCAATTCGAAATCCGGCGCGGGGGTGTTCATTTGAATCATTTTACTCATGGTGATGTTTGCTCAATTGATAGGCTTGTAAGGTTCGTTCCCGCGCCCACGCGTGATCCACGATGGGGGCAGGATATTGTTGGCCGAGGAGGCACCCCGCGCGGCGTTGTTCGGCCAGCGGCATGTCCCACGGGGTGTGGATGAAAGGGGGGGGGACGGCGTGCAGTTCGGGGAGCCATCGGCGGATGTAATCTCCGTGCGGATCGAACTTTTTTCCCTGCAAAACGGGGTTGAACACCCGAAAATAGGGGGCGGCGTCTGTCCCAGTTCCCGCGGCCCACTGCCACCCGCCGTTGTTCGCCGCCAGATCACCATCCACCAAATTCTGCATAAACCAGCGTGCGCCCCATTGCCAGTCTATTAGCAAGTCTTTGGTCAGGAACGAGGCGACGATCATCCGGGCGCGGTTGTGCATCCACCCGGTTTCGGCAAGCTGACGCATCGCCGCGTCCACGATGGGGTATCCCGTGCGCCCCTCACACCAGGCTCGAAAATCTTCGGGGGAATTCGACCAGCGGATACCCTGCAAATCCGTCCGAAAGCTTTCGGTGTGAACCTGGGGGAAATGGTACAGGATCGCCTGGAAAAATTCGCGCCAGATGAGTTCGTTCAGCCACGTTTCGGCAGATTGGCGGGCCGCGGAAGTGGGGGCTGTGCGAATGGCGTCCAGCGCCGTGTGAACCACCTGACGTGCGGAGAGCATCCCAAACCGCAGGTAGGGGGACAGGCCTGAGGTGGTGTTCAGATCAGGGCGGTCCCGTTGATCGTGGTAAGTGAAAATGGGCGTGGGCGCATCCTGCACGAATGTCGATAACCTTTTTTGGGCGTGGGCCTCACTTGGGAGAAACAGGGAGGTGCTCAAAGGGGGCGTTTCGGGGAAAGGATGGCTGACGAGGTTCGTACGGGTGGGGATCGTTGTGGGCGCGGGGAGCGTTTCGTCCGGGGGGGGGAGTTTTTTCCAGGTTTTGCTGAAGGGGGTGAACACGGTGTAGGGGCGGTTGTCGCTTTTGACGACCTGTAATGGATGGTGAACCGTTAATCCGGGCATCAACCGCAGACGAACATGGCGGGCAACCTCGGCATCTCGACGACGTGCGTAGGGTGAGTAATCTTCTTCGGCGAAAACGATGGTCGCGCCTGTTTCCTGGACAAGCGTTTGGAGTTCAACGACGGGGTTTCCCTGGCGGAGGGTTAAACGGCTCCCCCGCGTGAGCAGGGTCTGATGCAAGTGGTGCAATCCGTCGAGCAAAAAGGCAAGACGCTTGGGGCTGGTATTCGGGGAATGCCACAAGATAGGGTCCAGAATGAAGACCGGGATCACTTCCCCCGCGTAAGCCAGGGAAGCGGTCAAAGCTTGATTATCAAACAGGCGCAAATCACGTCTGATCCACCAAATTGCGGGTAAGGGTTGTTGGTACGTCGAAATTTCCACAATGTCGTTATTTTACAAACATTATACAATTTTGTCAACATTATTGTACATCGCATTGACATTTTGGCGGAAATCAGATAAAAAGAAACTGTAACTTATCATTCAACTGATCAAAGAGTCGGAGTTTACGAAAAAAGGATGGGTGGGGGGATGATCATCCCCCCACCCATCCTTTTTTCGTGCATTCTCCGTATTTCGAGACACCAAGAGAGACACATGGCTTTTTCAAATTTTCAAACTTCTTCCGGCCTGGTGATTTTGTTCGGGTCCGGCGAAACATCTTCTAGCGGGCGACCTGCCTGGGAGCGGGTCTTCCGTAACCTGAACGCGCCCCCACAGGTCGCGATTCTGGAAACTCCAGCGGGTTTTCAGCCCAATTCATTTGCCGTGGCGCAACGGGTGAGGGAATATTTGGAGGCTCGGCTGATCAATTTCGCCCCCAAAATTGACATTATCCCAGCGCGAGAACGTGGAACAGCGTGCAGTCCCGACGAGGCCGATTTGCTCACCCCTATGTTGAACGCCAATCTGATGTTTCTCGGGGCGGGAAGCCCGACCTACGCCGCCCGTCAACTGGAAGGTTCGCTGGCCTGGGACATTTTGGAAACCCGCCATCACCAGGGGGCGAGTGTGGTGTTGGCAAGTGCGGCGATTTTGGCGGCGAGTTTTTTCACACTGCCAGTGTATGAAATCTACAAAGTCGGTGAATCCTTGCATTGGCTGACTGGGTTGGACTTTTTCGCCCGTTTGGGACTGTCGGCGGTGTTCATTCCGCATTGGAATAACAATGATGGCGGGGCGGAACTGGATACGAGCCGGTGTTTTATGGGGCAGGCGCGCTGGGAGAAGCTCAAAACCCTTTTGCCCTCAGGCACCCCCATCGTCGGCATTGACGAACACACGACGCTCATGCTCAACCCGCAGACTCAAACCGGGCTTGTCTTCGGGACGGGAGGCGTCACGGTGGAGAAGGAGGCGGGGGCGAAGATGTATCCCAGTGGTTCTGAAATTGCATTTGAGGAATTAGGGACCTTCTCCGAAAAAACGTGGGTAGAAAACCGGGTTCTGGAATTTTCGCCCCGACAAGACACCCTCGACCGGATCGCGGAGGCCCAGCAAATTCCACTTTCGACACCTCCCCCCCTGCCCACCTCCATCACCCAACTGCTCGAAGACCGCTTAACCGCCCGGAAAGACAAAGATTGGGCGGCGGCGGACCGCATTCGAGAGGAAATATTAACCCTCGGCTGGGTCGTGCAAGACACGCCCGAGGGGTCGATCTTAAAACCTATTCAATCTTGATCTGAGGTATTCTCGGTTTGAGAAATTACCTTTGACCAATTCCGTTTCATTTAAAAGGATTACCATGCGCGCTTCCTCAGTAGCCTCAACGCCCTCCCTCTCCAGCGGAGATATGCTTCGGCAAGGGATTAATATCCTGGCCTTCATCACCACCGTCGTCGTCAATGGATTGGCGAACGTTTTGCCCCTCAACGGGCAGTTAACCGGCGAGATTTCTGATCGGTTTGTGGTTTATTTTGTACCTGCAGGGTACGTGTTCTCGATTTGGGGGCTGATTTATCTGGCCCTCGGAGCGTTCACCGTTTTCCAGGCACTCCCATCGCAACGCGAAAATCCTGTTCTCCGAAAAATTGGGTTTCTCTTTGCGCTGTCATGTTTTGCCAATGCGATCTGGATTTTCTTTTGGCATTACAACCTTTTCGTGCTGTCCCTGCTTGCGATGTTAACCCTGCTCGCCACGCTCATCGCCATTTATCTCCGCGTGAACATCGGACGCGGGCACGGAACCCCACCCGCACAGGAAAAATGGCTCGTTCATATTCCGTTCAGCATTTATTTGGGCTGGATTACGGTCGCCACCATCGCCAACCTCACGGACGTGTTGGAATACCTGAAATGGAATCGTTGGGGCGTAGCGGACGAGACGTGGTTTCTGATCATTTTGGCGGCGGCGATTCTCATCACGTCCGGGGTGAGCCTGCTCCGGCGTGATCTAGCGTATATTCTCGTAATTGTTTGGGCTTTTGTGGGCATTTCGGTCAAACACGCCGCGACGCCCATCGTCGCAAATGCCACCTGGCTGGCGACGGGAATTGTCATCCTCGTGTTTGTGATCAGCATATTTGTAAAACGCTCCCAGAGTTTGTTAAGGCAGTAGTAGTCTGTCACGCATGAATTGGTCGTGAGGACTTTTAGTCGTTAAGTCCGTTAGAAATCGCCACTACGAACCTATCCTATCATGCCTGACAAATGCCTGGCGTCCAATCCTGCCACCCAAACAAAACGAAAAAAAACCTTGACGCAAAGGCGCTAAGCCGCAAAGAATATATTCATTATCTTCGCGACTTAGCGCCTTTGCGTCAAAAACGAGGCATTTTACATAGACATCAACACATCATATCTCATGCAAATTGACCACCCCATACCGCAATGCCATGATCGCGGCCTGGGTACGGTTGGTCACGCCCAATTTGGTGAACATCGCGGTGACGTAATTCCGCACGGTGCCCTCGGATAGGTGCAGGTCATCGGCAATTTCGTTGTTGCCGAGGCCGCGGGCCAGTAAGCGCAAAATATCTCGCTCACGATCATTGAAGTCGTGGGCGATTTTTGTTTCGGCGGGGGGACGGTTTTCGGCGAGGGTGGTGAAGAGTTTGCGGGCCACGGCGGGGTCTACGGGGGTTTCGCCCGCGTGGGCGTCGCGGATGCCCTGGATCAGTTGTTCGCGCGGGGTGTCTTTGAGCAGGTAGCCCGCCGCGCCACTGCGGATGGCGTCGAAGACCCATTCGTCGGCGTCGTAGGTGGTGAGGACGAGGACTTGAATGTGCGGGTGGCGGGCGCGGATTTCGCGGGTGGCCTGGATGCCGTTCATCACGGGCATGTTTAAGTCCATCAACACCACGTCGGGGTGGGTGGCGGGGATTTTTTCGAGGGCCTGCGCGCCGTTGTGCGCCATGCCGACGACTTCGAGGTCGCGGGCGGTTTTGAGGATGGTTTGCAGGCCGTAGCAAACGAGTTCTTGGTCGTCAACGAGGAGGATACGGATCATGGGGGATCTCTTTGCCACGAATGACACGAATTTTACGAATTGAAGAAAAAATTTGTGTCATTCGTGAAATTCGTGGCGTTAAAGCTGGAGCTTTAGTTTGACTTCTGTGCCCTGTCCGGGATCACTTTGTACGGTGAATTGCCCGCCTGCAATTTCAGCCCGCTCGCGCAGGCCGCGGAGGCCGAAGTGGGCGTCGCTTTCCACGGTGGTGGGGTCGAAGCCGCGCCCGTTGTCGGTGACGGTCAGGGTGAGGGTGTTGTCTAATCGCGAAAGATGGAGGGTGGCCTGGGTGGCTCCGGCGTGTTGGGTGATGTTGGCGAGGGATTCCTGGGCGGTGCGGTAGAGGGTTTGTTCGGCGAGGGGGGTGAGGGGCGGGAGGGTTTCGGGGAGGTGGAGATCGAGGGATAGGCCGTTGCGCGCGGCGACGGATTCGGCGAGGGTTTGGAGGGCGAGGGGGAGGCCGAGGTCTTCGAGCGGGGAGGCGCGCAAAGCTCGTAGGGCGCGGCGGGTCTCGGTTAACCCCGCGCGGGTCGCGGCGAGGGATTGATCGAGCAGGGTGCGGGCTTCGGCGGGGTCATCGTCCCACACGGCTTTGGTCGCTTCCAGTTGGACGGCGAGCATACTGAGGGTGTGGGCGAGGGTGTCGTGGAGTTCGCGGGCGAGGCGGTTGCGTTCGCGGCTGGTGGTGAGTTGTTCTTGGATGACGAGGGAGCCTTGCAGGTCGGCGTTGGCTTTTTGGAGGGCGGCGCGTTGGGTGCGTTGGGTTTTCATCAGTTGGACGACTAAATATCCGGCGACGAGCATGGCAAAGGTGCGGGTGGCCATGGCGGCGTAAATGGGAAGCAGGGCCTGGGTGATGGTCCCCGTGAAGACGCTCAAAAAGGTGAAGTCTGTGAGGGTGGTCAGCACGACGAAGAGGACAACGTGCCGCAGAGAGTATTGCCATGCGACCAGCACCAACGGAGCAAACAAGATGGGGAGCAATGCCCACGCCCCGCCGATGATGGTGATGTCGGCAAACCGATTTTCGGTGAAGGCGAAGAGCATGTTTTGGCTGAAGATGGGTTCAAAGGTGGCGATGAAGATGGCGAGGGGGAGGTAAAAGCGGCCCAGTTTTTCCGGGAGGCGCGGCCAGTACAGGTAGATGAGGAGGAGAAAGAGAGAGACTAAAAATAAGATGCGGTTGAAGCGAAAGAAGTTCTCTCTGGTTTCTGGCGGGAATTGGGAAGCGTCAAAATCGATGAGGCCCGTGAGGGGGAGGAGAAGCGCGGCGAGAAGCCCCAGTGCGATCGGGAGAAGGGTGAGCGCGGCCCTTAGCCAGGTAAACGCCCGGAAGACGGAGAGCAGGCCCGGTTCCAGGTGGTAGGAGGTTGGGCGTGGATCGGTGGACGGGGCAGAGAATTGCCCAAAGAAGCGTTTCATGCCTTCGATCATAGCACATCTTCCCCCCTGGGCTGGATGGTAACCCCTCCTCCTTTGAAGTGACAAATGTCATTTTAAAGAGTGAGGGCTTGCACTTTATTTGAAAGAAAAAACAGCGTATATTGGGGCATACAAAATCTTGGTCTCCAGGGTTTTCCTGTATTCCGTATTCCGTATTGCGTATTTTGACCTTACGCAATACGGAATACGGAATACGCAATACACCTCAAGGAACAATTTCCTGGAGCCTATCGGCCACCCTATAAAGGAATCCCATGAAACGCTCTTCTCTTTTTCTTGCCTTGTTCACCCTGTTTCTTGCCCTGTCCCTGGCCTGCGCCAACTCTGCCCCGACCCCCGGCGAACCCGACGTACAAGGGACGGTAGATGCGTCCGTGGCCGCGACCAACACCGCCGCCGCCGCCCAACAAGCCGCGATTGATGATGCGGTGCAAGCCACCGTCCAGGCCATGCCCACCGCTGTCCCCGCCGATGTCTCAAACCTGGCCGCCGAGGAAGTAGTCACTGAAGTAGAAACCGCCGTCGAGGACGCCGCGACCGCCTCCGAAAGTGTCACCACGGCCACCACCAGTGCCACGTCCGACGGCACGGTGACGACGGAAGAAGTCGAGGCCATATACGCGGAATATTACGTCGCCTACGATGAACTGCAAACGGCCTACGCCCTCATCACCAGTTATTACGAAGTGTACGGCGAAGTGGCCGAAGAAACGCTCGCCCTGCTGGTCGATCTCGAAGACGATCTGGACGCTTATACCGAAAGCCTGAACGAACTGACCGCCGTGCTCGACGAGATCAACACCACCCTCACTGCCGGGCTGGAACTGGCCGAAGAAACCATCCAACAACTCGAAAATACCGCACAAGCCGCGCAAGACAAAGCCTCCGAGGCCGCGGCGCAAGCCCAAACCTGGGTCACAGAACATCAAGCCACCCTCGACGCTCGCACCGCCGAACTGCTCGCGATGCAACCCACCGAAATCCCCCTGGATCGGGATGCGACGATTGAAAGTGCCTTTTCCTTCCTCGACGGGATGAAAACCTCCCTCGAAGATGGCAGTTTCTCCCAAACCGAACTGACCAACCTCGCCCAACTCCGCGCCAACACCGTCGCCGGACTGCAAACGCACGGCGGCCCCCAACTGGAAAGCCTGTCCGACATGATGGATCAACTGATGACCCAAGCCGCCCGCGGGCAGGTTCCCCAAGCCCGCAGTGGGATGGGCAACTTTGAAGCCTCGCTCCCCTCCCGTCCTTCCGGGCCTGGGGGCGGCTTGCCCGGCGGTGGCCCCGGTGGGGGTGGCCCTGGCGGGGGCGGATTGCCGTAACCCTTTCTGAATCAATCGTCTAAAAAAGAAGTGCGCGGTATCCGCGCACTTCTTTTTTATGTCTGTGAGCGTATTTCGTATTCCGTATTTCGTATTGCGTATTGCGTATTCCGTACCTTCGCCCTTACGCAATACGAAATACGAAATAGGTGACATTTGTCACTTCAACCCGTGAGCTTTGGCGCGGCGAAGGGTGAGTCCGTTCACTACGTTTCCAAAGGTACGCGGCGTATCATTTGTACAACATCTTCTTCCGCATCTCCTTTTTTCCGCGACAAAAACAGTCGCGGAAAAAAGGAGTCGCGGAAAAAGAAATCGAATCGCCTAATAGGAGTTTCTCCCATGAAAAAATGGATCACCCCGCTCATCATTGTCCTTGTCCTGATCGCCGCCTTCTTCTTTTACCAACAAAGCCAGGCCCAGGCCCAATCCGCCACCGAATACCAGACCCAACCCGTCTCCCGCGGCACCCTGACCGCCGTCGTGGGAGCCACCGGCACCGTGCGCTCCAACCAAAGCGCGTGGCTCACCTGGGACACGTCCGGCACCGTCGCGCAGGTGGACGGATTCGTTGGCATGAGCGTCGCGAAAGGGGACGTGCTGGCCTCGCTCGAACAGACCTCCCTCTCCCAAAGCATCATCCTCGCCCAGGCCGATCTCGTCAGCGCGCAACAGGCTCTGGACAACCTGTACGACACCACCCTCCAACAGGCCCAGGCCCAGCAAGCCGTCGAAGACGCCCAACAAGCCCTCGACGACCTGCTCACCCCCGAACTTCAACAGGCCAAAGCCTTGCAAGCCATCGCCGACGCCGAAAAAGCTGTAGACGACGCCGCCCGTAACCTCTCCTACCTGCAATCCCCTGCCAGTCAGGCCGATATTGACGCCCAAAAAGCGCAGGTCATCCTCGCCGAAGACGCCCTGCAACGCGCCCAAGACAATTACGCTCCTTACGAAAACAAACCCGAAGACAATCTCGTCCGCGCCAACCTGCTCGCCAAACTCTCCGCCGCCCAGGAATCCTACGACGCCGCCGTCCGCACCCTCAACGGCTACCTCGCCGACACCGCCGACCCCGTGGACCTCGCGGTCGCCGAGGCCGAACTCGCCACCGCCCAGGCCAATCTCACCCAGGCCCAACGCGATTACGAAGACATCAAAGACGGCCCCAGCACCGCCGAAATCGCCCTCGCCGAAGCGAATCTCGCTGACGCGCAGGAAAACTACACCGACCTCCTCGACGGCCCCGACCCCGACGACATCGCCGCCGCCGAAGCGCGTGTCGCCGCCGCACAGGCCACCCTCACCCAAAGCGCTCTCACCGCCCCGTTTGCGGGCGAAATCACCGCCGTCAAAGCGCTCCCCGGCGATCAAGTCTCCCCCAACACGCAAGCCTTTCGCCTCGATGACCTCTCCCGCCTCCTCGTGGACGTGGAAATCTCCGAAGTGGACATCAACCAGATCAAACCCGGCCAATCCGTCGAACTGACCTTCGACGCCATCATCGGCGCAGAATACACCGGCACGATCACGGACCTCAGCCCGGTGGGGGAAGCCACCCAGGGCGTCGTCAACTTCCTCGTCACGGTCGAACTGCTGAACCCGGACGCACAGGTCAAACCCGGCATGACCGCCGCCGTCAGCATCATCACCAGCACGCTCGAAGGCGTCCTTGTCGTCCCCAGCCGCGCCGTCCGCACGGTCAACGATGAATTGGTCGTCTACGTCCTCGAAAACGGCCTCCCTGTCCCCGTCACCATCACCCTCGGCGCGTCCTACGACTCCCTGAGCGAAGTCCTCACCGGCGACCTCTCCGAAGGCGCGCCCCTCATCCTCAACCCGCCCAGCGAACCGATAGAATTTGAAGGGCCAGGGAGTGGGGGTGGGCCGTTTGGGGGCGGGTAGGAAAACGTATTGCGTATTGCGTAGTGCGTATTCCGTGATGGTTCTTTACGAAATACGAAATACGGAATACGAAACACTAAGGCAAACCATGAACACATCCCCCTCCTCCTCCTCCGACGCCGTCATCCGCGTCGAAAATGTCAAAAAAATCTACCAAATGGGCGAAATCGAAGTCCAAGCCCTGCGCGGGGTTTCGCTCGAAATCCAGCGGGGCGAAGTCGTCGCCATCATGGGGCCGTCCGGCTCCGGCAAATCCACGCTGATGAACACCCTCGGCGCGCTCGACCGCCCCACCAGCGGCGATTACTACCTCGACGGCAAAAAAGTCTCCGACCTGAAAGATGACGAACTCGCCTACGTCCGCAACCAAAAGATCGGCTTCGTCTTCCAAAAATTCAACCTGCTCTCGCGGACCTCTGCCCTCGCGAACGTGGAACTACCCCTCCGCTATTCCGGCAATTCCAAAGACCGCAAAGCCAGAGCCAAAGCCGCCCTCGAAGCGGTGGGCCTCGCCGACCGAATTCATCACCAACCCAACGAACTATCCGGCGGCCAACAACAGCGCGTCGCCATCGCCCGCGCCCTCGTCAACGAACCCGCCATGATCCTCGCCGACGAACCCACCGGCAACCTCGACACCAAATCCGGCGAGGAAATTATGCAACTCCTCCTCAAACTCAACCGAGACCGGGGCACCACCCTCGTCATCGTCACCCACGACCCGGAAGTGGCCGAACGCACCCAGCGGGTGATACGGATACGGGATGGGGTGGTGGAGCAGTAATCAGTGAAAAGTATTCAGTTCCGAAAACTGTCCTGACTACTGAACACTGGATACTGAATACTGAACACTGAATACTGAACACTGAACACTGAACACTGGAGTCAACCATGACCTTTTTCCAATCCTTCTTCGAGGCCCTCGAAAGCCTCACCGCCAACAAAATGCGCTCCGGGCTGACGATCTTGGGGATCGTGATCGGCGTCGGGGCCGTGATCGCCATGCTCGCCATCGGCAAGGGCGCGGAAGCGTCGGTCACCGATTCCATCGAAGGGATCGGCACCAACCTGCTCATCGTCCGCAAAGACAGCGAAGTCACCAACGCCAAACCGCTCACCCTCACCGATGCGGAGGCCATTGCCGATCCGTTTGCCGCCCCGTCCGTGTTAGCAGTCGCCCCCGTGCTGAATAGCAACCACGAAGTCACCGCGGGCGAAAACAGCCTGCAAAACACCGTCACCGGCGTCACCCCGGCCTACGAAACCGTGCGAAACACCCCCGTCCAGGAAGGGCAATTCCTCACCGAAGAACACCTCAACGGGCGGGCGTCCGTCGCGGTCATCGGCGTCAACGTCGCGGAGAAACTTTTTGACCGCACCGAGGGCGTCATCGGAGAATCCATCCGCATTGACGGGCAACCCTTCCGCATCATCGGCGTGATTGAGGAGCAGGGCGGCGGCGGCATGACCCCGACCAGTTCAGATGATCTCGTCCTCGTCCCGCTCACCACCTCCCAACTCCGCCTCGCCCACCGCGCCAAGCGGGACGAAGTGGACACCCTGTTCATCACTGCCGTCGATTCCGAATCCGTCGAAACCGCGCAGGAAGAAGTGACCCAAATCCTCCGCACCCGTCACCGCGCCAAAATCGGCGAGGAAGATTTCACCATCCTGCTCCAAACCGCCTTGCTCGATACCATTTCTTCTGTTTTGGGCGTGATCACCATCCTGTTGGGCGGCATCGCGGGCATCTCCCTGCTCGTCGGCGGGATCGGGATCATGAACATCATGCTCGTCTCCGTCACCGAGCGGACGCGGGAGATCGGGTTACGGAAAGCGTTGGGGGCGCGGAAAGCGGACATTCTCCTGCAATTCCTGACTGAGTCCGCGGTGCTGAGTCTGGTAGGGGGCTTTGTGGGGATGTTGTTGGGCTGGGGGTTATCGGTGCTGGTGGGGCAAATCGCCGCGGCCACGGACACCGTCCTCAACCCCGTCATCAGCCTCGATGCGATCCTGCTTGCGACGGTGTTCTCCGCCGCGGTCGGTTTGTTCTTTGGCATTTACCCCGCCAATCGTGCCGCGAGTCTGGAGCCGGTGGAGGCGTTGCGGTACGAATAAGCGTTGCACAACGGGGGGATGTGAACTCCTAAAAATGTTGTAGGTGTGGGCTTGTAGCCCACACCTACAACATTTTTAGAGCCTGCCGGTTCAACTTATCCAACCGAAAACTGTCATTTACGCTTGTGTTGAGTATAATCACAGGCGATGTTTCGCCTGAATGACTTTGTCCACCTCCCCGAATTCGCCCCGTGGCTCCAACCGTTGACGCAAATCCAGCCAGGCATGATCCTGGTCGCGGGGCTGGATCAACGCCTGGGGGGGAACACGCCCGAGGCCATCCTCCCCAGCGGACGGGGGGCGATCTTCCATGTGCTATTCGACGAGATGCTGTCGAACAACCCCACCACGCGCGGGGTGATCATCACCCAAGATCGGAAAAATTTTCGTCTGCGCCGCGAACAAGCCCGAAAATTCACCTTTTCCGAAGTCAATCGCTCCCAAACTTACGCGGAACACTTCACCGCCCACGCCCACTCCAAAGCAAAACTGCTGATTCTCGACCGCCTCACCCCGGAGGCCACACCTTTCGCGTTGGAGGCCGCCCGCGGGAAACGGGTGCTCGCGCAACTCGATACGCTCTTTTGGGGCACAGGCATTCTCCGACATTTTTTAGAAACGGGCATCCCCTGGCAACAATTGGATAGCATCGAGTGGATCATCACCGTCCAACGGATGCCCACCCTGTGCGCGAATTGCAAACACCCCTCCGCTCCCACGAATGAACAAATCGAAAAACTCCGATTTCTGCTCCCCAACCTGGAGACGGCCACGTTTTTTCACGCACACGGGTGTGCCCAATGCAACGGAACCGGGCGCAAAGGCGATATTTCTGTTTTCGATCTCTTTCAATTCGACAGAAATAACCCCAACCCGCTGACCACCCCCAGCAAAATCTCGATCCAACAATATGCCCTTCACCTGGCCGCGCGGGGGCAACTGGCAATAGAAGATGGGCTGGAGTTTGAAACCCGCCAGCTTCAACGGACGTTTTCGCTCCTCACCTCGGTCGAAAAAAACCAGACCGAAACGAAAACCACCCTCGAACGCAAACTGCTCGAACTCGAAACCGCGAACCGGGTGCTCGAACAACGCACTCAAGAGCTGATTTCGCTCGAAAACATTGGGCAGGTTCTGTTAAGTTCCACCGACTTAACCGCCCTCGCCGCCATCGTCTGCCAGAAAGCACTCGATCTCTGCCACGGAAACCGGGCGATTTTGTATTATTTTCGTCCCGATGGCGCGGAAGTGCTTTCGACAGGCGGATGGGACCCCGCGCGGGTGATCCGGCGCTTGAGTCTGGGGGAAGTGCTCGAAGCCAACCCGACGCGGGGTACCATTTCCTTCAGCAAATACCCCCCCGGCATCCCGCCGCGCCACCCCGATTTGGAAGGAGCACTGCTCCGCGCAGGCATCGCGGTCCCCCTCATCGCCCAGGATGAACCCGTCGGGTTAATGATCGTCCACTCGACCAAAAATGCAAAGTTCAGCCCCGGCGATACGGCGTTGCTCCAATCGTTTGCCAACCACGCGGCGATGGCGATTCAACGCGCGGGGTTGGTGGAACAGTTACGGGCCAAGATCGCCGCGCTGGAAGCGGCTCAGGCAGAGTTGGTCATCAAAGAACGGCTGGAGCGCGAACTCGAATTAGCCCGTAAAGTGCAGGAAAACGTCCTCCCGCGGGTGTTCCCCTTCGTGCCGGGGTACCAATTCGCGACCGGATACCAGCCCGCCCGTTTCGTCGGGGGGGATTTTTACGATGTCATTGACCTGGGGGAAGGGTTTATCGGATTGGCGATTGCGGATGTCTCCGACAAGGGGATGCCCGCCGCGCTGTACATGACCCTCACACGCAGTCTGCTCCGTGCGGAAGCCTATCGGGATCGCTCCCCGCGCGGGGTTCTGACCCGCGTCAACCACCTGCTGATGGAATTGGGTGAACCGACGGCGTTCGTCACAGTGTTTTACGGGGTGTTGAACACCGCGACCAAAGAGTTGATCTACGCCCGCGCGGGGCATGACCACCCGTTCCTGCTCCGCGACCACGCACTTTTGGAACTGTCCGGGCAGGGCACCGCGCTCGGACTTTTTGACCCCTTCATGTTTCGCGTGTCCGAAGAGGCGATCCATCTCAAATCCGGTGACCGCTTGGTGCTGTACACGGACGGGGTCACGGATGTGATGTTGCCCAACGGAAAAATATCCAATCATCACCATTTTCAGACGATGTTGGGGACCCTACATCAACAAGCCCCCGAGGGGATGTGTGCGAGGATTTTCGAAAATTTATCTGCGTTGCAAGGCAAAAATGAACAATTCGACGATATGGCATTGCTCATCGTCGGCGTGAAATAGGGAGTTTTGTATTTACTCACAGAGGCTGTAGAGAATCTCCGAAAAAAGGATGGAAGGGGGGATGTACATCCCCCCTTCCATCCTTTTTTCGGGACTTTCTTCTCTGGGTGAGTTGTTAAGGAGTTTTTTATGCCTATACAACCAAATTTTCTGGAACGTACGGCTTTTTACGCGTTGAATCTTGGCCCTGCCCCTCTCCTCGACATTTGGGGTGCGCTGGGATTTCAAACCGTCGCGACGGCTGTCCGCCTGGGGATTTTCGAAGCACTCAAAGATGGCCCGCGCACGCCCATCTCGCTCGCGAAAAGCCTGGAACTGAACCCACACGGGGTCAAATTGCTGTTGGAGACGCTCGAAACACTTGGCTACACGAAGTTACAAGGCGAGGCGTTTGCCAATTCCCCCATGACGGCGAAATGGCTCACGTCGGATTCGGAAGCCAATTTCGCCCCGTACTTCATTTTTTGGGAGACGGTCATCCCTGCACTGTGGGGGCGGCTGGACGAGTCGCTCCGCACCGGGCAGGCTCCGGTGAACTTGTACGAGTGGATCGAATCCCAGCCCGAGACGTCTGCCGCGTTTCAACGGGCGATGATCGCGATCGCGCACCTGATCAAAGGCGAGGCCGCCGAAAAGCTGAAATTCCTGACCAGAGCCAGTCGGTTGCTGGATGTGGGGGGTGGGCATGGGGAGTACGCGGTTGCCATTTGCCAGAAATATCCGGGCATCCAGGCAGTGTTGTTTGACTCCCCTCAGGCATTAGCAACCGGACGCGAACACGTCACCGTGACTGGGTTGGATTCACGCATTACATTTCACGAAGGCAATTTCCTCGCCGAAGACCTCGGCACCAGCTTCGACACCGTACTGCTCTTCAACATCATCCACGGGTTCGATGGGGCGCAGAACACGGACCTCTTCCGTAAAGCGAAACGGGCGCTCAACCCCGGCGGGAGGGTGGTGATTCTGGAGCAGTTGGATGAGAAATTGCCGTCACAGGCATACAACACGATTGGCAAACTGCTTTCGCTGAACTATTTTCACTTGCTTAACGGGCGGGTGTATGCGTACAACGAAATCGTTCATTGGCTCAACGAGGCGGGGTTTTCCGATGTCCGACGGATCAACTTACTGAAAGTGCCGGGGAATGCGTTGATTGTAGGCTCTTAAACGTCGCCTTCCAACTTCTCCCAATGGAACCGTTTGGCCGCCAAGTAACCAAACACCGTTGTCAGCCCAATCAACCCGATAAAATTCACCCAACTCCCCGGGGCGAGGGTCCCGGTTTCCAGCAATGGACGGACAAGTTCCGTAAACATGGTCGTCGGGAGCCAGGGAGAAATTTTATGGACAAAGACGGGCAAAATGTCCGGGGGAAATCCACCGCCGAAGAAGAACATGGGCAGAATCGTAAATGTGTAAATTTGATTGGCAATGTCCGCTTTGGGGGAAACGGTCGCAATCAGCGAACCGAGGGCAAGGAAACACGCCCCGCCCAACGCCATGATCAACACAGCCAGCACCGCGCCCACAAAATCCACCGGAATCCGAACGACGAGAACGCCAAACAGCATAATGACTATTCCTTGAAGCGCGCCCATGATCGTCTGCGCCAGCGCCGCGCCGAGGGCGAGGTTGCCGACCGGAACGGGAGTCGCGGCAAGCCGTTGAAACACGCCTTGCTCGCGCCAGGTAAGCAATCGCGTGGCCTGTGATCCCCCGATGAACATGATCCCAAACCCCACAATGGCAGGGAACATGAAGCCGATCAGGTCGAATTCCCCTTCTTCGGGGGTTCCGGCCAACAGCCAGAATAGGGTCAGCATAAAGATGGGGGTGAGGATAGATATTAAAAACGTTTTCCGATCCCGCAAGTGGCCGATGAGCAGGGCGCGGGCGAAGTGTAGGGTGGGGGCAAGGAGGGAGGATAGGGTGGTTTGAGAAAAGTTGTTCGCGATCATGGGGGATTCCTTTGAGAATGCATTCTCCGCGAGATTGAAAATCAAACATCACAGTTTACGCATCAATTTCTGATATTCCGCCCGGTCAGGTTTAGAAACACATCTTCCAGGCTGGGTTGTTGAACGTGCAGATCGGTAAGGGCGATGCCTTGCGCTTTGACCAGGTCGAGCAGGGCGGCAATCGTGCGGGGGATGTCGTTGGTTTGAATCCGCATCAGTTCGCCTTCCGTTGTGAGAGACTGGACTCCGGTCAGGTCTTTGCACGCTTCGACGGGGAGTGGAGCGGTGATCGTGATGGTGGACAAGCCCCGAAGCTGGGCAATCAGGGCGCCGGGGGTATCCAGGGCAAGGAGTTCGCCGTGATCGATGATGGCAATACGATGGCTTAAGGCTTCGGCTTCTTCCATGTAATGCGTGGTGAGAATGATCGTGCGTCCTTCGTCGCGCAGTTTGCGGATCAGTTCCCAGAGGGCGCGGCGGGCCTGGGGATCGAGGCCTGCCGTCGGCTCGTCGAGGAAGACGATTTCCGGGTCGTTGACCAACGCGAGGGCCAGGGCCAGGCGCTGTTGTTAGCCGCCGCTCATCTTCGCGGGGAGGGTGGTGGCTTTTTCGGTCAGGCCCACCTGTTCGAGCAGGGCGAGAGCTGTTGGGTGGTTGATCGTCCGGCCATAGAGACGACCGAATAGCTCCACCTGTTCGAGGGCCGTCAAATCCGCAAGCAAGCTGGTGGATTGCAGTTGAACTCCGATCCGGCGTTTGATGAGCGCGGTATCTTTGCGGATGTCCAGGCCAAAGATGTGAATATCACCATCATCGGGAACACGGATGCCTTCGATCATGCTGAGGGTGGTCGTTTTCCCCGCCCCATTCGGGCCAAGGAACCCAAAGATTTCGCCGCGCCGGACGGAGAAATTGAGGCCGTTCACGGCGCGGACTTTGCCGTAGGATTTGGTCAGGTTTTGGACGGTGAGAATGGCGGGAGTCATTGGCCGTTCTCCTGTGAGCGGTTTTCCCGTTCACGTTTGGCATTGCCAAGCATGATGGGTAAGAACGATGCCACGACGATGAGCCACACGACCCAACCTGTTGGCGACCCAGTGATGACTTGGACTAGCAAAGCGAGGAGAAAATTCATTCCGAGGGAGGCGAGAATGGTTTTGTTATTTTTGTTCATGGTCTGGCTCCTTTTCAGGTGATCAATGATCCCTGCATGGGTTTGATTACGCCTTTAGTTTACGAGCTGAACGCCCTTGCGCCATCTGCACAAAGGGAGGTGTTCGACTAAATAAAAAGGTCAGCTTTTCTGCTGACCTTTGGGTGTATTAGGGGCTATCACTTTAGTAATATAGGCTACAACTTCACAAGCCCCCGCTTCAATGCAGTTGTCACAGCCTGCGTCCGGTCATTGACCCCTAACTTCCCTAAAATTGCATTGACATGCACTTTCACCGTCCCTTCAGTGATGAACAATACTTCGCCGATCTCCTTATTGCTTTTGCCCACAACGATCAATTTGAGCACTTCCAGTTCCCGCGCAGTCAGTTCCTGACTGAACATCCGCTCGGTCAGTTTGGCGGCGACTTCCGAGGGGATACGTTTCCCGCCCGCGTGAACGGTGCGAATGGCATCGAGCAATTCTTCGCGTGGGGCATCTTTGAGCAGGTAGGCTCTTGCCCCTGCTTCCAGGGCGCGGTAGATGTCTTCGTCCCCGTCGAAGGTGGTGAGGACGACGAAACGGGCGTGGGGATGCGCCGCGCGCAGGGTACGGATCGCGTCCACCCCGCCCATTTCAGGCATTTGTAAATCTATGAGCGTCACGTCCGGGAGGTGGGTTGTGAAGGCGGTCAGGGCTTCGCGCCCGTTTTCGGCCTGGGCGATGACAGACATGTCCGGGCGGCGATCAATCATTGCGGCGAGGCCTTCGCGCACGACGGGGTGATCGTCCACGATAAGAATACGGATGGAGGAGTCTTTCGTCATAGGGAGGTAATTTTTGGTGTTAAAGAAGGAAATCTCACGACAACCGTCGTTCCTCTTCCAGGGACAGCCGCTATTTGGAGCGTTCCGCCCAACTCTTCTGCGCGTTCGCGCATCCCGGTTAACCCGAATCCATTGGTGGAGGTCGCGGGGTCGAACCCGATTCCATCATCTTCGACCTTGAGTTCCACGGATTCGCTCGCAAACGATAATCGAATCCAGACCTGACTTGCTTTCCCATGCCGGAGGGCGTTGGTCAGGCTTTCCTGTCCGATGCGGAGCATACTTTGCTCCAGGTTTTCCGGGAGGGGACGCGGGACACCATCCTGAGTCACATGCACGATAATTTTTGTCCCGGCAGTTAACGAAGCGGCTTGACGGCGGAGGGTGGTGAACAGATCGAGTTGGTTTTCCGCGCGGAGGGCCCAGACCGAACGGCGGGCTTCTGCCAGGCTCTCGCGGGCGAGCGCGCGGGCACGGGAAAGGTGATCCCGCGCGGTGGGGGGGGCTTCCGTCAGGGTATCCTCGGCGGCTTCGAGTTGGATGACGATGCCCGTAAAGCCTTGCGCCAGGGTATCGTGAATTTCTCGCGCCATCCGGTTGCGTTCACGCAGAATCGCGGTTTGGTTGGCTTGAGCGCCCATACGGGTGAGTTGGATCGCCAGGCTAATTTGCTGGGCCAGGGCTTGCGCCAGGTCAATTTCCTGCGGGGAAAACCGGCGAGGTTTGGTAGCGTTAATCGTCAAGAAACCGGGAATTTCACCTCCTAAAAGCAAAGGAACATACAGAATACTTTGAAGCCCTTGTGCCAACATCTGTGCCCGATTGCGGAGGCGCGGGTCGTTGGCGATGTCGTAAATGGCGAGTGGTTGGCGGGTTTGGCGCAATTCCACCCAGATAGGGGTCTCTTCGGCAGGCATTGGGAGTGGCCCAACTTGTTGAAGTTCTTCATCGCTCAGCAGTTTCCCCGCCCCATACGCCTTGCGGAGCGTCAAGGCATTCGTCGTCGGATCATGGAAGAATAAAGAAGCCCATTCGATGCTCAGTTGCTCGGCAGTGGCAACCAGGGCCTCGCCAATGAACCGCTCCAAATCGGGCATGTCGGTGAGGGCAGACAAGGTGTGTGCGAGCGCGGAGGTTTGCCCCTGTGAGACGACGACGGTACGCTCCAGATGGCGGGAAAATAGGCTAACCAATCCCCCCATCAGGATGAATGCTCCCCACCAGAACGCTAACACGCCGATCAAGGTGATTGGGTCGCGTACAGGGTCGGCGGTTAACCATCCCCCGCCAGAGGGCGTCCAGGACCCGATCAGTTCGTTGTATCCCGCCAAGGTCATCCAAATCCCGTACCAGATCGTCCACAAACCAACGAACCAGTTCCCGATCAGCAAGCCACAGATCAGAATTCCGGCGAGGTACAGACCGTTGAGTGGGCTGGCAATCCCATAAGCTCCGGTCAGGTAGTGGAGGGGTTGCGTGGCAATGACGATGTACATCACGCTCGCCATGAATGCATTCCCACGTCGCAGGATGGTCCAACTCAACCCGGCGGCAATTAGCCAAAAAACCGCGTCGGTCGGAAATTCCTGGGAGTGGTAGGGGGTGAGCAGACCCACCAGCAAATACACAAACGACCACACCCCGGTGACCAACAAAATGGGTCGCAAGAGCGCGGCGCGCAAGACCAGTTCGTGTTCAAGGGGGAAATAACCTTTGCCGATGTGCCCACGCAAGGTTGCCAGGAATGTTTTGAACCAGGTCAACATAGTTAAATAAGTATACCCTTTGTGTCGTTAAACAAAAAATCTCCCAGGCGTACCTGGGAGATTAGAAATTACCCTGCCCGCCGGGTATCCGCAATCGCTTTCTTCTCATTCACAAAGAACAGCAAGACCAACCCGACGACAAAAAAGATGATCAGCGAAAAGATCGCCGGACGAAGGTTGTGCAAAACCTGATTGGTAAGGCCAAATACGAGCGGGCCGAGCCAGGAGGTGCCGCGTTCGCTAATTTCATAAATCGAGAAGTATTCCGCTTCCTGGCTTTTGGGGATCATTTGGGCAAATAGACTCCGGCTGATCGCCTGCGAGCCGCCCATCACGATTGCAATGAACAACCCTAGAATAAAGAATTCGGTCACGCGGGAATCGCCTTTCATCCCTCCGTAGGCATAAATCACCACCCCCGACCAGATGACGAGGCTGATCACAATCGAACGTTTGGCTCCGACCCACTTCGCTAATCGGCCCCATAACAGCGCTCCGCCAAAAGCGACAAACTGGATCATCAAGATCACCGAAATCAGGGTATTGGTATCCAATTCCAACCCGCCGCGCAGAATGGGGGCGGCGGCAAACGTGGAGGCTACCGCAATCACCGTCTGAATACCATCGTTGTAGATCAGGTAAGCGGTGAGATATTTGGAGGTTTCCGGCAGGGTTTTATATTTTCTCCGCAGGAAGATCACCAGCATAATGATCGGGCCAAACATCGGCACAAAGACAGGCAAAATCGCCAAATCCAACGGCCATCCACGGGCAATAACAAGATTAATCACCGTCGGCATGATCAGTGGTGCCCAGACAAAAATCAACAGTGGGGAAAGCAGAAGGAAAGCAAGCAGACGAGGGGATGTTTCCATCGTATGCCCTAACTGCTTAAAGGCGATGCTAATGATGGTCTCGCCTTCGGGCAAGGGGCGGGCCGTGTGACGAGAGTGAAGTCTGCGCCAGGTCACGGTGGAAAAGCCCAACCACCAAACCCCCGCAGAGGCCAGATTTATCCGTACTGCCAAACCACCAGGGATACCAAGTTTGTCGCTAAATGTATAAAACACCAGATTGAGCAAGAGAAGCAACCCCCCGCCGATATACCCCATTGCGAAACCAAGAGAAGAAGTCCGATCCCGTTCTTCCTCGCTGGCAATATCCGGCAAATAGGCATTGTAGAACACCAGCGCCGCCCCAAAGGCCAAATTGGCAATGATGAAAAGCGCCGGGCCAAGCCACCAATTACTCTCCGTCACGAAGAACAATAACGTGGTCGCGACCCCGCCAATCGTCGCAAAGAGTTGCATCATTTGTTTTCGTCGGTGCGAATAATCGGCAATCGCCCCCAAAATGGGCAAAAAGCCTGCCTGAAACACCACCGAAAACGCGACGCCAAAAGGCACGACGGAATCGGGTGCGACAGGCACTCCCAAAAAGCGCGCCAATCCATCCGGCGAGGCCTCTGCCGCAATCGCCGCCAGGGAGGCAATATAAGGCCCTAAAAATACTGTACCAATCGTCGTACTGAATGCCGAATTCGCCCAGTCATACATGGCCCAGCCGAAGATTTCTTTTTTGTCATTGATGGGGGGTGCCGTAGCTGTCATGAGTGCTCCTAAAGGTAGAAATCAAGGTAAAGTGGAGGAGGAAGTGTGTAAGGGTTTGTTCCTCAGACCAATGGTTGAAACCCCACTGCCTCTGAAAAGATTTGGAGTCTTGCAATTTGCCACTAGAGATACTTTTGTTTCAGGGAGGAAGGGCTTTCTTAAGGACATGCACCAGGTGTACACACTAAGACCGTCTTTGGGGCAGGTTCAGAATTTTGGCCTGGGATCCTGCAGAATTGTGGTGCATCTGGACTTTGCAAAAGCCCTGTCTGAGAGGAAGTGCTCAACCACTTTCCCCAAATGGCAATTAAAATGTGGGCATAAACCTACTTTGCCATAAAGTAAGTTTTCCCTGATTTGCACACCCAAAAAGCTCATCAAGACTTCTTCAACCAACCAATTCCCCAAATCTAAGGAAAATTATGCCATCACAAAAACAATTTCCGCTCTCCCAAATTTTTTTCGCCCAATTCATCTTCATTTTTTCTCTGGTTCTGCTTGGTTGCTCGCTCTTTATTGAAACCCCGCAAACAAATAACACCGCATCCGCAATATCAGAAACCCAAGCGTCTTCCGTCTCCGAAACGCCCCCTCCCACCAACCAACCACAACCCCCACACCCAACCCTCACTATGCCCGCCTACCCGCTCAAACTTGCCGAGGCCCCCACAGCGCGCTACTTAGTGGATCAAAACAACGAACCCTTTTTCATCGTCGGGGAAGCCGCGTGGTCCTTGATGGGCCAGGTGAGTCTGGAAGACGCCCAACTCTATCTCGATGATTTGGCCGCCCGGGGTTTCAATACCGTCATCGTCACCCTCGTCGAAGGCTACTACGCCGACAACGCCCCCGCCAACTTTTACGGGGTCGAACCCTATCTTCCCGAAAACGACTTCTCTTCCCCCAATGAACCCTACTTCGCCCATGCGGATGCGGTCATCAACTACGCCGCCACCAAAGGTATCCTGTTCATTTTATCCCCCAACTACTTGGGGTGTTGTAATGATGGCTGGCGCGCCGTGCTCGAGGGCGAGAATACCCTGGAAGATGCGGCTAACTACGGAACCTTCATCGGAGATCGTTACAAAGACTTTCCCAATTTGATTTACGCCTGGGGCAACGACATGCTCCCCGATAACGCCAATGTCCGCGACAAAATTGACGCCATGGCCACCGCCGCCAAAGCCGCCGACCCCAACCATTTGCACACCTTCCATGCCGTACCCGAGACGTCTTCCTGGGAAATTCAAAACAATTACCCCTACGAATGGATTAACTTTAACTCCATCTATTCCTACAACCCCGTGCAGGACGAAGTCGCCGCCAACTACGACCCGGACCATTCCCTCACCACCCCGCCCCCCATGCCCCTCTTCCTCTTTGAAGGGCATTACGAAAATGACTGGAACAACCGCCCTGCCCTCATCACCCGCCGCCAGGGATACGTGGCTGTGCTCACCGGTGCGAGTGGATATGCCTACGGGAACAACCCGATCTGGCACATGAACGGACATCCCATCTGGAACACCACCGACTGGCATCTGCACCTCAACGATGAAGGCCGGGCGGACATGACCCACTTTCAAGCCCTGTTCGCCTCCCGCCCCTGGACCGACCTCGTCCCCGACCTGAACGATACCCTGGTCACCCACAACAAAGGTACGGGCGAAAGCTACAGTGCCGCCGCCCGCACCACCGACGGCAACACCGCTATCATTTATTTCCCCGAAGCAAAAACCATCACCGTGGACATGATTCAAATCAATGGCACGACCGCCAACGTCTGGTGGTTCAATCCCCGCGATGGCTCCACACAGGCGGAAGCCGCCCTCCCCACCACGGGCAGTCATCTCTTCACCCCGCCTTCCAACGACGACTGGCTCCTCGTTCTGGATAATGCCGCCCTCAACCTCCCCGCTCCTGGGAGCCTTCCACCCTCTGCATTTAGCGTCTTTTTGCCGATGCAATTGAAAACTCCCTAATCAAGAAAAATTAAGGCTCTCCCGTATTTGGCGGGAAAAGTGCCGAAATTTTGAAGGTGTGGGGGATGTACATCCCCCACACCTTCAAAATTTCGGGTTCCCATCCCGTTAATCCCGATAGAGCCAAAATTTCTCAATAAGGGTTGGGGAGGGATGTCTATCCCTCCCCAACCCTTATTGATTCGGGGACTACCGTCACTGACAAAAAACCACCTTCGAGAATACATTACATCAAACATAGCCGAATCGGGACAAATGTCATTTGCAACAAAGCATGGTGCCTTCTAAACTGTGAGTGTCTTTTATCACTATCCTTTGCTTCAGGGGTTTTTTCCGGAGGTCATATGACAGAACAACGTAAAAAGATCAACTTGCCGTACCTGTTCAAAAAAGTACAGGACGGTGAACCTATCACCTGGCTGACGTGCTACGACTACCCCACCGCTCACCTACAAGAGCAGGCCGGGGTGGAAATGATCCTCGTCGGCGACAGCCTGGGAATGACCATGCTCGGGTACGATTCCACGCTCCCGGTCACGATGGATGACATGATCCGGCACACGCAAGCTGTGCGCCGGGGCGCGCCCACCGCGTTCGTAATCGGCGATATGCCGTATATGTCGTACCAACCGAGCGTAGAAACGGCCATCCGCAATGCCGGGCGCTTTATGGCCGAGGCTGGATGTGACGCTATCAAACTCGAAGGGGGCGCGCAAATGGCGGACAAAATCAAGGGGATTGTGGATGCGGGCATTCCCGCAATTGGACATTTGGGGCTGACGCCACAATCGGTCAGCGCGCTGGGTGGGTTCCGTGTGCAGGGGAAATCGGCGGCCCTCGCGAAACGGATTCTGGACGATGCCAAAGCGCTGGAAAAAGCCGGGGCTTTCGCGATCCTGTTGGAACTGGTGCCCGACCGGTTGTGCCAACTCATCACCGAACAGGCCGAAAACTGTATCATCATGTCACTAGGCTCTGGCCCGCACGCACACGGGCAATTGCTCATCTACCACGACATGTTTGGGCTGTACCCGAAGTTCAAACCCCGCATGGCGAAAGTGTTCGGCAACGCGGGGGAAGTGATCCTGAACGGGTTAAAAGGGTACGTTCAGGAAGTGACGACGGGCGTTTTCCCGCAACCCGAAAACTGGTTTGGGATGCCCGACGAAGAATATGATGAACTTACCCACATGGTAAATGGAGGAAGGAAAAATGGACGAGAAGTATCGCCAATTGCTTAAAATCCCTTGCGACCGGCTGGATGCGATCAATGCCATCCTGCTGGACTCCGATCAAAGGGTGATCGAAGATTTTCTCAATGTCGTGGATCGTTACGGCACGCCGGATGAGATCAACTACAAGTACCAGGAAGCGCGCCGTTTATCTAATTTGCTCAAAAAAGTCCAGGCCACCAAACCGGAATACATCCAAAACCTGGAATGGTTAGCCAAACAACGCGACAACAACGCCTTCGTCTCCGTCGCCGAATATCGACGCAAAGTGCTCGGTGACAAAGCGGACAAATTCCAGTTTAACGAAGATTTTGCTGTTACCCTCGAAGTTTCCGCCCTGCAATATTTCCCGTGGATTTGTGCGATGACCGACCGCGCCCTCGTGGATCGGACGCTGATTCCCGGGCGGTTTATCGCCGTCCGCAAAATGAAAGAAGCCGAAGCCGACGGGGACCTGCCCGCCATCGTCGCCGCCCTCGACATCATGGGCGCCTCCTTCGTGGAAACGCTCGACACCAAAGGCACGGATGGGTCCAACATCCACCTCGGCGGCCCGGCCACGATCACCGGATACTTCGGCGGGGTGGGGCAACCCAATCATTACCCCCTCAAATGGGTAGACGAATTCCTGTACTACTACACCAACTACGGCGTCCGGCAAGTGCTGAACATCAATCCCGGCACGGTGCTGGCAGGCTATCTGCTCTACCGTTTGGGCGTGGATATCGAGTTCAAAATTTCCGTTTTCATGGGCAATGACAACCCCTATGCCGCCTTTTGGACTCTGCTCGGCGCGAAGTTGTTCTCCCGCGACGACGGAACCAGCCCGTTGATCGGCTTTAACTGGTCGAACTCGGTCAACAACGAAACGTTGGAAATCACCGCCCAATTCCGAAAAGCCCTCGGGTTTGAAGATGTTGTGCGTTTTGAACACCACATCACCGAAACGTGGAAATCCATCGTGCGCCAACCCTACAACCGACGAGACGAACTAATCGAAATCGCCGACCATGTCGCAAACATCTCCGCCAAACACGAGGGCGGCGACCCCGAAATCGACTCCGCTCGCGCACACCCCTCGGACATCCTCGATTACTTCCGCGAAAAACAAGAAGTGATCAGCTCCGGCGATTGGGACCCGATGCGCGCCAATTTCCTCGACAAAGTTGACTCGGCCAATATCACGGCAAAAGCCTTAACCCAAAACGGTCTCTCGTTCATCGCCGCCCGAAATTTGCACCGATAACGAAGAAAGTTCCACAAAAAAAAGGCTTCCAAAATTCGGATGAATTTTGGAAGCCTTTCTCGTTCTATGGTTCGATGGCTGGAAAGCCCCCAAACGCCCACCTCAATCCCCCAACACCCGCTTCATCCGCGCCAACGCCTCCGATAAAATCGGGCGTGGACAGGCGATGTTCATCCGCAGGAAACCTGCCCCTTCCGGGCCAAAGGTTGTCCCCTCGTCCAGATACACCCGCGCCTCATCAAACAGGATGTGCTTAAGTTTTTCGTCCTCTATGCCTAACGCCTGACAGTCTAACCAGGCGAGATAGGTGCCTTCCAGATTCACCAGTTTGATTTTCGGGAGATGTTCGCGCAGGTAAGCGTCTAGAAAACGGTAATTCGCGTCGATATAGGTCAACACCTGTTCGAGCCATTCTTCCCCTTCTGTGTAGGCTTTTTTCACGGCGACTACGCCGAATGCGTTCGATCCGTAGGTGCCGGTTTTGGTCATCGTTTGGTTGAAGCGGGCGCGCAGGTCCGGGTTGGGAATGATGATGTTGGACATCTTCAACCCCGGCAGGTTGAAGGTTTTGCTGGGGGCGGTACAGATGATGGCGTTCTGCGCCAGGTCGTCGCCCAGTTTCCCGTACGGGGTGAACTGTTGCCCGGGCATGATTAAATCGCCGTGTATTTCATCCGATACCACGAGAACGCCGTTTTGTAGACAAATCTCGCCGAACTGTCGCAGTTCCGCAGGGGTCCAAATCCGCCCAATCGGGTTGTGGGGGTGACAGAGAATCGCCAGTTTCACGTCCGGGTCGGCGGCTTTTTCGGCCAGGTCGGCGAAATCCATGCGGTATTGCCCGTTTTCGTAAATTAACCGATTTCGGACAATGATGGCGTCGTTGTTTTCGGTGGCATGGTAGAAGGGGTGATAGACGGGCGGCTGAACAAGCACTTTTTCCCCTGGCTTGACGAAGGTCTGCACGATGAGGTGAAGGGAGGTGACAATGCCGGGGGCGTTCACGATCCACTCCCGTTGGAGGTCCCACCCGTGCCGTGTTCGCATCCAGTGGATGACGGTGTCGAAGTACCCCTGTGTCAACCCGGTATATCCGTAGAAGCCGTGTTGGGCGCGGGCCGTGAGGGCGTCAATCACCGGTTGGGGGCTGGGAAAATCCATATCGGCCACCCACAAGGGAAGGGTTCCGTCTTCCCCTGTACAGCCATTCCATTCGACAGGAATGCCCCCGTGCCCATAAAAATCCCATTTGATGCAGTCGGTTCCTTTGCGGTCAAGAACCTGATCGAAGTTGTATTGCATAAAATTGCTCCTTTTATTTTCAGCCGTAAGTGCTCATGGGTAATGCGGAGAATCTCGGCTGAGTACTTTCAGCCTATGAAAGCCCATGGAGAGGTCAGGTATTTAACACTTTGAGAGGTTCACCGGATGCGATGTCAGAGGGTGGCGAGTTTTCTTTTTTCAGATGTCGTCCAGTTCAAGATCCACCAACTGAGCAGGGTTCCGCCCACGGCAAGGGGGTAAAGCCAGTATGCCCCAAACGCGTCAAACGCCATCCCACTGAGGGGCGCGCCCACCATCCCGACCGATTCCCGGAGCGTGACGAGGTAGAGCGCCATCGTTGTCGCCGTTTGTCCGAGGGGGGCGCGCTCGTTAATGAAGACGATCAGGGCGACCCAGTAAAAGCTGAAGGCAATGCCGGAGACGGCGCGCATCGCGATGAGGGTGGGGATGGACGGGAGCAGAACCACCCCCAGCGCGGTTCCGGCAAAGAGAAAAATGCCCCATTTGAGCACTTTATGCGCCCCGTGCAGACGCACCAACCGATCCGCCCACAACATCCCAAGCAGTTCAGGCAACGCGCCCAGCATGGAACTCAGCCCGATCAGGGTTTCGCCTGCGCCCAACTGTTTCATGTAAATCGGCTCAAACTGGTACGTCCCCATGCGCGTGACCCACAGCAAGGCGAGGGCCACGGCCAACCCCACCATCCCCCGATCCCCGCGGAATTGCCGGATCAGTTCCCGCGTCCGGGGGCGCAAGGTTGAAGGGGCAATTTTCGCCTTCATTGGGATAAAAAACAAGGTCAAAATCCCCATCCCCGCGCTGAACGTATTGCCAATAAATGCGGCAAACAACCCAATCCGCTCGATCAGCCACCCGCTCATCAAACTGGACACCGCCCAGCCCAACGACCCCCACATGCGAATGCTCCCGAACCCCGCTTTTTCCTCCCCCTCCACCGCCCCCATCGCCAGCGAGTTTCCAATCGGCTCCGCGCCCGAAATGATCAGCGCTTGGAGAAGGACAAACAGAGCGATCCCGACGAATCCATGTTGTCGGCTCAAAAACAGATAGAAGATCGCTGATCCGAGGATGCTGAATTGCAGTAACCCGCGCGGGTGCGGAATCCGATCACTCCACCGCCCCCACAGCGGAGCCACGACCAACGCCGTCAGCGACCCAATCGTCCCCAGCCACCCGATCTGGGTGCCAGTCAGGCCGCGTTCGACGTAGAACAGGCTGAGGAAGGGGATGAGGAATCCGCTGGTACCGGTGAAGAAGTAGTAGAGGCGGAGGGGGATTAATTGGGAATTGTGAATTAAGAATTTTGAATTAGGAATGGTGAGTGCCTCCTGTCGCGGTACGGATGCTGGCATTGATGATGCGGCAAAGTTGATCGCATTCATCAAGAACCGGTGCGATGTCGTTATCAGAAACCAGTTTGCTCCGAGAAATGATTTTCAACCAAACGCGGGATTCGTTCAATTCCTTCAGGCACAGCTTAAGTTTATGAATGAAATCCCGATTGCTCTCTGCCCCGCGTGCTTCTGCATAATGTGCGGCGGGAGAAGTACCGCTTCGACCAAGTTGGTTGATCAAATGCTCACCAATTTTGTGATGCGGCAACTTCAACACCAATTGAATCACCGCAACGGCAAAATCAATCAACCGTTCCTCGATATCATCTCCTCTCGCCATCAAAACACCTCCACATTAACCATTAAATATTCTCTATTCCCCATTCACTATTTTCCGGGCCGTCTCAACCAACCGCTCCCGCACCCCATACCCATCTTCGCCCCCCATCTCCATGCCCAACAACACCCCCCCCACCACGGGCGGCGCATTCAGGCGAACAAACTTCGCGCGGGGGGCCACCTGCCAAATTGCGTTTTTCATCGGGTCGAGGATGAGCGAGCCACCCTCGTACAAACTTCCGGTCAGGATGATTTCAAATTCGCGGTCTTCAAAATTCAACTGGTGAATCACGCCAATCGCCAAATCCGCCAGTTGCTCCCCTGCCCAGGCAATCACACCTTTCGCGACTTCATCCCCCGCGTGCGCGGTTTGGAACACAAGGGGCGCGTTCCCAGAATAAAGGCGATACCGTTCCAGCACCAGCCCTTCAAGCAAATCTTCGGCATCCTTCGCCCCCGTCTGCTGGCAAAAAGCCTCCGTCAAGGCAGTTTGCGGCCCGCGTAGACTCCACGCCTTCGACACCGCTTGAACCGCCCGCCGGACCAACGCCCCCGCCCCGCCGAATTCCGCAAAATACCCTCCATTTCCCGTCACGTGCCCCGTCCGGCGCTCCTCATCCGGAACGGACGCTCGCTCCGCCCCGACCGCGCGGGACGGCCCGAGGCGGGCGACCAGATCTACGTGCTGACCACGCCGAACTTCATCTCGCTGCTCGACGGTCTGT
>WBZL01000989.1_pt1 | contig 30986 bp, 30 predicted proteins | sample 5204291 | NCBI WGS metagenome assembly WBZL01 (sample SAMN12344345, study PRJNA552823) | activated sludge metagenome | biome: Activated sludge suspended growth; feature: Nitrification reactor; material: Wastewater; isolation source: activated sludge from nitrification reactor of wastewater...
ATCCGCTGTTCGATCAATGGCATGAATGGTCGTTGGGAGTGAACATCTCGCAAGTCCACAGCCCCGCGTTGGAGGCGATGCTCTATAACGAAGCCGCGTGTTTGATCAAAATAGCAGAATTACTCGAAGAACATAACTCGCTCACGTTGCTTCACGAGCAAGCCGCGAAACTGCGCGCGTCCATCGAGTCCACGTGGCAGGCGCGGACGGGTTTGTATCACTACCGCGAACGCGGCACGGGGTTGAGTCTCGCGGGGAAAGTTCTCGTCAGGCAACAAGGCTCGGGGATGGCGGTGACGAAGATCAAGTTCGAGTCGCAGATCCGCTTGCTAGTGGAGATCCAGACCCAAAGCGCGGGGACGAAGCGTCCGCAGATCCGCATCCACCAATTTTCCACGAAGCCCGCGGACGAGGTTATCGAAAGCGGCGATTATCAATGGCGCAGTGGCGGCGCGATGTACACCACGAAAAAAACGTATTCGAAACTTGCGAAGGTTTCGGTGCGCGGACTCAGCGATGAGGACACGGTCATCATCAGCACGCTCGATTACACCACCGAAGATCACACGTTGTTCGCGCCGTTGTGGGCGGGTGTGCCAGACGAGGCGCACGCGCAACACATGATCGGGCGCGCGCTGTTAGACGCGTCGCGTTTTTATCGTCCGTATGGAGTGCCTGCCTGCCCTTCATTGACTCAACCCGAAGCGGAAACCGTTTCGCAATCGGTTCATCTCCCTTGGAATCTTTTTGTGTGCGAAGGCTTGCTGAGATACGGATTCCGCGCGGACGCGGCGCGGCTGTTCGCGCACAACATGACGGCGGTCATCCAAAGCCTGAAACTGAATCGCGCCTTCCACGCGCGCTACCACGCCGAGCGCGGCACAGGCATCGGCGAACGCAACGCCCTCAGCGGACTCGCGCCCGTCGGTTTATTTTTGAAAATTTTAGGAGTTGAAATCCATTCACCCACGCGCGTAAAACTCGAAGGCGAAAATCCCTTCCCCTGGGATGTGACGATCCAATTCAAAGGCTTGAAAGTAATTCGAGGTCAGAAGAAAACGGAAGTTGTATTCGCGAATGGCAAGTCTGTGACGGTGGAGGGAGGCGAGTCGGCGGTGGTGGAGGTGTAGGTGACTTGGATGGTTGGAGATCGGGAAGATATCATCCCAATCTTGATTCTTTTGGTATAAAATTGTATAAAACCCATCGACTGGGGAAATAAAAAATGACAAAACCAAACGAAACACTCTGGGAAATTGAGCCTCATACAAAAGCAAAGCATGAAATATTGCAAAGGTATTTGAGTGCATGGTTCCCAATTCTCGGGTCGAAAATTCCTCGTATTGTTTATATTGATGGTTTTTGTGGACCAGGAAAATATCTTGCGGGTGAGGATGGTTCCCCCATCATTGCGCTAAAAGAAGCATTGAAGCAACCTGTGTTAGCAAATTCAGAAGTGGTTTTTTTGTTCGTTGACGAGCGGGGGGATCGTATTCATCATCTAGAAAATGAAATATCGTTATTGAAGAAACCTGGTAACTTTCCAAGCAATTTTCATGTTTGGTGCAGGGTTAATGAGTTTGAAAATACACTCACAGAGATTCTTGATAAGATACAGCGAGATGGACATCGGCTAGCCCCGACTTTCGCTTTTATTGACCCTTTTGGATTCAAAGGGGCACCATTTGCTTTAGTAAAAAGGCTCTTAGCAAACCAAAGAACTGAAGTCTTCATAAACATAATGATTGACTACGTAAATCGATTTGCATTGCATCCTTCCCCCGTTGATCGTCAACATATCAAAGACCTGCTTGGAGCATCCGACTCGGAAATTGATCAGGTTGTTAATACTCAAGACCGTGTTTTAGCTTTTCGGCAACTTTATCAGGACAAACTTCATAAACACGCTAAATTTGTGCGATATTTTGAAATGCGTGATCATCGAAACAAAATCATTTATTATCTGTTCTTTGCAAGTAATCATCCTCTCGGACACGCGAAAATGAAAGAAGCATTTTGGAATGTGGATAATCAAAGCGGATATAGATTTTCTGATCGCACCGACCCAAATCAACCAGTTCTTTTTGAACTTGATCCGTCTGATAATTTAGCACAAGAATTAAAAAGGCGGTTCATTGGAACAACACAATCTGCTGGGAAAATCATCTCATTTGTTGAGGATGAAACACCTTATATTTCATCCCAAGCCCGAAAAGCGCTGAATAATTTAGAAAACGGGAATGAAATATCAGTTGATGCCATTAAAACTGATGGAACAAAGAGAAGAAAAGGTTCATTTCCCGAAGGCGTAATAATCCACTTTTAATGTTTTTTAGAACATTTATACTATAATTGAATTAAAATATTGTTTTTCACGGAGGTGAAATGGCTACCCAATCTCGGATCGAGTGGACAGAATCCACTTGGAATCCGCTAACTGGCTGTACGAAAATCAGTCCTGGCTGTAAGTACTGCTACGCCGAAAGAATGGCGAAACGTCTTCAAGCAATGAATCAACCCAACTATGTCAATGGTTTCAAGTTGACCATGCACGAGCATGTGCTTGAAAAGCCATTGGAATGGAAGACCCCTCAGGTTATTTTTGTCAATTCAATGAGCGACTTATTCCACAAGGACGTACCTTTGGAATTTATTCAGCGCGTCTTTGATACGATGAAACGCGCTCATTGGCACCAGTTTCAGGTCTTGACGAAACGCTCTGAACGTTTGGCTGAACTTAGCCCTTACCTAGAATGGACTGACAATATTTGGATGGGTGTTAGTGTTGAAAACGAAAAGTACACTTTTAGAATTGACGACTTGCGGAAAACTGGAGCAAAGATAAAGTTTCTATCTGTTGAGCCGTTGATTGGTCCGATATCGAAAATGAATTTGAAGGGAATAAATTGGGTCATTGTTGGCGGTGAATCGGGACCAGGCGCGCGTCCGCTGGAAAGAGAATGGGTTGTTAATATCCGCGACCAATGCTTGAAAGCAAAAGTACCTTTCTTCTTCAAACAATGGGGCGGGGTGCAGAAGAAAAAGACAGGCAGATTACTCGATGGAAGAACTTGGGATCAGATGCCTGTGGATATAAATTTGGCGAGGGCATAAAAGAAAAGGCGGTGATGAACCGCCTTTTTTCATTGGTCATTATTCGTTTATTTATCCTGTTACCCCGCTAAGGGCAGAAAAACTTCCTGACGGACAATATCCGCCGCGTAAGCAAGCGCCGCCTTCACCGATTCCTTGTTCAACTGCGGATATGAATCAATGATCTCATCGAAAGACATGCCGTCCGCAACACTTCCGACGATCATCGAAACGGGAATTCGCGTCCCTGTGATGCACGGTTCGCCGTGATGAATCTCAGGGTCAACGGAGATAAATTTGTGCCAGTCAATTCTCATGCGGTGCTCCTTGCGTTGTGGTGATTATACCTCTTTGTGCGAGGTGTAGTTTCTTGGGGGTATAATTTTCGAGAGACATGCAATGACCGAATTAGAGAAAATTATTTTGAGTGAAATCTCAACTCTGCCAGAGACGCGCTTACGCGATGTGTTGAGATATATTCGATTCATCAAACTGGGGTTGGCAGATAGCGATGAAATCAAAAAGCGTTTCGAACGATCTTTGAAACGCGTGCGCGCACGGGCGAAGAAACTCAACATTACACAAGAGGATATTGATGCTGAGGTTCGAGCGGTGCGCGAGGGTAGATAGAAAGTTCGTACTGAGGGCGGAGTTTCTGGAATTAGGGCTTAGATTCGGTGTTTCGTCTAGTTATTGCATTTCCGATGAATTTACCCACAAAGTAAATCACAGCACCAATAAGTAGAAATCCCAAAAGATCATCTTCAAAATTCATACCAAGCAGGATTCCTATAAAAGTCCCTGCTGCCATGGAAAGAAACGCCCAAAACTGACCTTTTAGAATGGCTACTAGAGCAAGTATTCCAAGTATTATGAATGGACCAGTCGAATCGTTCATATGTGCCTCCGTGGACTCAAAGGTATTGTTATGATTGTTGTGGAAGTTTAGCTAGAATTTGAAACTTTATTCGATTCACGGACTCCGAATATTCCTTGACTTCTCCTTTCACGCCTAAGCCTAGTGATGCGGCAAATATTCCTATTCCGCCTTGTGATTTATCATCTTCTCCTATGGTTAGGAGAATATCAAAGTCAATTTGTGTAACCAGCGGCTGCTCGTCTGTTTCATCATCACTTATGAAAGTTTTATATCCCTTTATGTCATCGTCCCATTGAAGATGTTGTGGATTAACAATCGCACCTTTTTTCTTCGCGAGTTCCTGTGCCTGTGACACCCCACTTATTATCTCTAAAATAGTTTGTGCGATGAAATCGCCTAATTTCATTTGATTCATTTTTCTACCTCCTTCCAATTTGGAAAGCCGTGATATAAACGCTGAATTTTTATGTCAACCGTAGTGAGTATAGCATGTTAATTTGTGCTGAAAATATCCCTGCAACATTATCCCCTTTTGCCACCATCTTAATGTGATTTCGGGTAACAATCGGCAAAACGCCAATAACGATTGGACACTTGCCATCTCACAACTATCCTGTATACTTTTGTAAAGCCATGTACTTCCTTGCTTGTCGTCTTCGCCGTTTAGAAGAAATAGGGTAACACCATGACAACTCCAACTACAAATTACGACGAAACCAGCGATACTTTGTATATTTCATTCGCCCCAAGCGAGAAGGCAACTGGCGTCGAACTGAATGAACACATTCTTCTCCGCATTGACAAGGAGAAGCGTAAGGCGGTTGGCGTCACCCTCCTGAATTATTCTGTCCTCGTTCAACGGGCGGATTTCGGTCCGCGCAGTTTTCCGCTCACGGGGCTGACGCAGTTATCCGATGAAACTCGCGAAATTGTTCTCTCTATTTTGGGAACTTCGCCAGTGAGGGAGATTCTGTCCCTCTCAACGTACACCCCATCTTTTACCGAATCGATTCCCATCACACTTCTTCATCTTCCAGCATCGCAAGCCGCGTAATTAGCAAAATTCCTTCAAAATGCCAATAAGGAAATCCCTTATTGGCATTTTAGGCTTATAATGCCAATAAGAAAGCCTTTTATTGGCATAAACCCGTGAATCCACAAGATTTCGTCTCCCCCGCCGCAGGACAGGCAATCCGAAGCCCAAAGGGATATTGGGCATTCATCCCCGCGTCTCTGCCTCCCGCCCTAAACTGGACCGCGGGACTCGTCTCGCTGGCTGGCGAAGCGGAACGCGCGCTGGCGGAACTTTCGACGGTCGGAAAATCCTTCCCCGCGCCGCACGTGCTGACCAGTTCATTCATCAGGCAGGAAGCGGTCATGTCCTCGCGCATCGAGGGGACACAAGCCACCTTGGAGGAAATCTATCAATACGAAGCGGGAGTCCCTGCCACACAACCCAAGTCTGATGCGAGAGAAGTCCATAATTATGTGTCCGCGCTCGATCATGGAATAGCGCGATTGAACACACTGCCCGTCAGCCTGCGATTGATCCGTGAATTGCACGAGCAATTGATGAATGGCGTGCGCGGCGACCTGTGGACGCCTGGCGAATTCCGCCGCTCACAAAACTGGATCGGCCCTGCGGGAAGCACGCTTGAGTCTGCTCCTTACGTGCCGCCTCCTGTGGATGAGATGCTCGAGTCGCTCAATCGACTGGAACGATACATCCACGCGCCTTCGGATATTCCGCCCATCGCGCGGGTTGGGTTGATTCACTATCAGTTCGAAGCGATTCATCCTTTCCTTGATGGCAATGGGCGCGTGGGGCGACTGCTCATCGTTCTTCTGTTATGCCAATGGGAATTGTTGCCTCAGCCTTTGCTGTATTTGAGCCATTACTTCGAGAGACATCGAAGCGAGTATTACGCCCGCCTGCTTGGGGTCAGTCAGCAGGGCAAATGGGAGGAATGGCTCACATTTTTTCTGGTCGGCGTGCGCGACCAATCGCGTGACGCGACCATCCGTATTCAGAGATTGCAAACCTTACGGGAAACATACTATTCGAAATTTGCGGCTGAACGCAAGACCGCTCAACTCCAACAATTGGTGGATTTTCTCATCGGGCATCCCATTGTCACCATCTCACAAGCGCAGACCGCGTTGAAAGTAAAAGATTTCAAAACCGCTCAAAGATATATCGCCAAAATGCAAGAGGCTAAGATATTAACCGAGATCACAGGCAAATCGCGCTATCGGCTGTTCCGCGCGAATGAACTATTGAGAGCGATTGAAGAGCCAGTCGGCTGAGTGTTCGGCTTGCCATCTCGCAACTATCCTGTATACTGTTGATATAGAACACCGCCCGCAGGTTTTTTCGCAGGATCAAGTTGAGTCAACCCAACCTGCGGAACGTTTCAGGATGTGGAGGTCCCCATGAACGACATCAAACATCTCATGCTTGCCGTTGTGCAGGAACAAGACCACGAAGCTGCCACACGCGCCCTCGAAAAATTGAACGTGCCTGTGGCGTTCTTCGCCAGCGCGGGCGGATTCCTCGGTCGGCGCAACGCGACCCTGCTCATCGGTCTGCACAAAGGACGCGAGGAAGAGGCGATCAAAGCGCTCGAGGACTCGTGCCGCCAGCGGATCGAATATCTCACTCTTCCGCTCGAAGGCTCGCCTCTGCCGATGCCCGCGCCCGTCCCCGTCACCGTCGGCGGCGCGACGATCTTCGCGTTACCTGTGGAACGATTTGAAGAAATATAGATGCGTAGGGCGCGTTCTCTAACGCGCCATCGGCGTTAGAGAACGCCGACTATACGCGATAGGAGTTATCCCATGAAAATGATCATCCTCATCATCAAAGACAGCGACTCGGACCACGTGACGCAAGCCCTCACCACGGCGGACTATCGCGTCACGCGCGTCGCCTCCACGGGCGGATTCCTCCGCAGTGGAGTCGTCACCCTGCTCCTCGGCGTGGACGACGACCGTGTCGACTCTGCCATCGCGCTGATCCGCGAGAAGATGGGCAAATCCACATCGGACGAAAAACGCGCCACGTTGTTCGTTGTCCCTGTGGAGAAGTTCGAGCAGGTATAAGAATTTTGAACCACTGAGACACGGAGACACAAAGAATTAGATTTTCTCCGTGACTCGGCGTCTCCGTGGTTAATTTTTTATGAGGTCTCATGACTAAACACCCTCGAGTTTTCACTGCAATCATCATTCTTGCATTATCTATTCTCGCATGCGGAATCCCCTCCAACGGCGCAGACAGTCCCCCGTCCGCGACGGAACCGCCTGCATCGGGCGATCAGGTCGCCACCGTAGTCGCGTCCACTATGCAGGCGTTGACTCCCGCTTCTCCCGATTCTCCAACGCCGCAACCAGCAGGCTTACTTCCACACTCGCTTTATTTCATCAACAATGATAACGCGGGCATCGCGCAAGTCTTTCGACTCGAAACCGACGGAAAGACAACCACGCAGATCACCTTCGAGCCGAGCGCCGTCGGTCATTATGACGTCTCTCGTATAGACGGAAGCGTTGTGTATGTGTCGAACAATCAACTCCTGCGCATCCATGCCGATGGTTCGGATCGGCGCGTGCTGGTAGATGGCGGCCCCGTGGACCCGGATTACCGATATGCCGAGGGAATCAACAACCCCGCCTTTTCACCGGACGGGCAGACGATTGCCTTCGGGCATAGAGGCTTGGTTCTCTATGCGGTTTCAACGGGTGTTTCCAACATGGTGTTGGAAAACGTGACCGGCGACATCAGCGGCGGGCTTGGACCCGGCCAAATGTATGTTCCACAACGATACTCACCCGATGGAACGAAACTGCTCATCACGGTTGCCATCCCGAACAGCGACGGCGTCTCCTCTGGGATCTATTACCCTGCCGCAGACTCGCTCCTTCCTGTCAATGGCGAAGATGGTGCGGCAGTCTGCTGTGGCGAACAAGGCTGGGCTTGGGATAGTTCGGCGTTATATGCGGGCGTCTCGTCTGTTGGGATGTTTGGCTCCGGTCTGTGGCGGATAGACGCGTCCAGCGGAAATATGACCACCCTTCTGCCTACCGAATCGGGCGGCAGTTATAACCTCGCTTCGAATCCGTATCTCGCGCCCGACGGTCAACTGTATTACTTTTTTGCCAATGCGCCTGCAACCGAGGAGTTCGTCAGCCGCGCGCCGTTGCAAATTGTCCGCTCGGCTCCCGATGGCGTAACGGGCAGAACGGTCTTATTGCCCGAAACCTTTGAACTCATGAACGAAGCCCTCTGGGCGCCCGACGCCAGTTTTGTCATCGCGGCAATCGCGCCCTCCGATCAAATTTATCAAGGCGGCGCGCTCGAACTTTTTTACACGCACGCCGAAGCGGGCTTCCTCACGCTCGCGCCGTTCGGTCAGCAACTCAAATGGGGTCCGTAAAACTTTTCGGCGGCATCGAGGGCGGCGGCACAAAATTCAACTGCGTCGTGGGAACCTCTCCCGACGACATTCGCCGCGAGGAGCGCTTCGCCACCACAACCCCAGACGCAACGCTGGATAAAGCGATTCGATTCTTCCAGCAAGCCGAAGCGGATTTTGGCAGACTCTCTTCATTGGGGATTGCGTGCTTCGGTCCTGCCGACGTTCAGCCTGCCTCGCCCACCTTCGGCTTTATCCTCCCGACGACAAAACCCCACTGGTCGAATTTCAACGTCATCGGCAAAATGAAATCGGCATTCGACATTCCCATCGCCTTCGACACCGACGTCAACGGCGCGGCACTCGGCGAGTGGACATGGGGCGCCGCGCAAGGATTAGACACGTTCATCTATTTAACGATAGGCACAGGCATCGGAGGCGGCGCGCTCGTCAACGGCAAACTCCTGCATGGACTCCTCCACCCCGAAATGGGACACATCCGCATCCCGCATGACAAATCGCGTGATCCGTTTGAGGGAATCTGTCCGTTTCACAAAGATTGTTTCGAGGGGCTGGCGTCGGGTCCCGCCATCGAAAAACGTTGGGGTCAAAAAGGCGAAACGCTCCCGCCTGAACATCCCGCTTGGGATCTGGAAGCGCGCTACATCGCGCTGGCTCTCGCAAATTTTATCGTGACGATTTCTCCGCAACGTATCATCATCGGCGGCGGAGTTTCAGGGCAAAAGTTTCTATTCCCCATGATCCGCGATCAGGTGAAAACAATCTTGAACAAATATGTACAATCATCGGCAGTCGCGGAAAATATTGACGCGTACATCGTCCCGCCCGCGCTGGGGAATCGTTCAGGTGTATTGGGCGCGATCGCGTTGGCGCAAAAGGCATGAACAAGAAACCTTGCGAAGGTTCACAACCTTCGCAAGGTTTTCTTCATTATGGAGCGCTAACTTCAGCAGGCAATAGCGAACAAACAAATTGATAGAATTCGCTCGCCGCTTTATATGCCTTTTGATATTCCTCCTCAGTTGGCTCCAGAGTTTCCCCAGGATAGCGATACGCTGCCGCGTATGGTGAGACTTGTTCAGCAACATCGAACCACGAAGTGAACTTTGGCTCCACTTCTGATGCCATCGTTACCAGTAAGCGCAAATCATGTGTCTTTTCAAAAGAGAGGTCGTGGTAAACAAGCCAGCCTTTGATGACCTTCTCCGCTGTTTGCTGGCAATGATAGATTGCCGTATCTAAATAGGAGTCTTTGCCGCGCGCAAGTTTTTTCGCGGACAGCAGATCGCGCCGCGCTTTCATCACCCATTTACGCGTGAGTGTGCGTTTCGCGTCCATACAGCAGTTTGCCTTCGCGCGTAATTTGCGCTTCTAACGAAGCCTTCACCGAAACAAATCGTTCGAATTCACTCCGCGTTTTCACCAACACATCCACAGGCGCCTTCACGCCCCGTAAGCTTCGCTGTGCCCGCACCGCCCGCTGGATGGGTTTTTGGCGGCTATTCTTTACGATCACAAGCAGATCCATGTCGCTACCCGATCGAGGTTCGCCCCAAGCGTGTGAACCAAAGAGGTAAATGGTTTCAGGTTGAAACTCATTCACCAAACGTTCCACCACTTCTTTTCGCAAAGCAACAGGTATCTTTTTCATGTTTTTTGAAATTATAGCACGCAAGGATATCCCGTAGTATAGATCATCCCGCAGTTCAACTGCGGGACAACATAACTTTCATCCTAACACAAAATTATCAATCAACCTTGTCTTGCCAATGAAGACTGCCATCGAGAGCAATGTCTTTCCTCGAATCACATCCAACTCTTCGAGCAAGTCGTAATCGGCGCAGGAGATGTATTGTGGTTCAGCCAGCGGCTCGCTCGCCAACACCTCTTTCATCTTTCCTCTTACTTTCTCTGCATCCCTCTCGCCTGCCTCATACAGTTCCTTCGCCGCGCTCAACGAACGGAATAACACCGTCGCGGCTTTGCGTTGGTCGGCGCCCAAGTACACGTTGCGGCTCGACATCGCCAAGCCGTCAGGTTCGCGCGTCGTTGGGCAAACGATAATCTCGACGGGGAAATTCAGATCGCGCACCATTCGGCGGATGACGGCAACTTGTTGCGCGTCCTTTTGACCGAAGTATGCCTTGTGCGGCTGGACGGCGTTGAACAACTTAGCCACAACGGTTGTCACACCTTTGAAGTGACCTGGTCGCATCGCCCCTTCGAGCGGACGGGTCATCGCTTCGACCTCCACCCACGTCTGGAAGCCCGTAGGATACATGCTCTCCGCTGACGGAGTCCACACAAGGTCGGTGAACGGCTCGATCAGGTGTAAATCACGCTCTAAATCACGGGGATACTTGGCGAGGTCTTCCTTCGGTCCGAACTGAGTCGGGTTGACGAAGATGGAGACCACGACGCGCTGGCACTCGTCCCTTGCGCGGCGGATGAGCGAGAGATGCCCGTCGTGGAGGAATCCCATCGTAGGGACCAGACCAACCGTCCCGTCGAAAGAGAGGCGGGTTTCCCTTAGTTCATCCAGTGTAGAGACTGTTCGCATATCCGTAACTTCCCTTGTTGACAGGAGTAGAAAATCTGTGCTAAACTTAGCCTACAAATCAGTCAAAGGAGACTCAAATGGCTTTTTCATACACCAACTCAAAAGGCAATACCTACTTCCTGCACACCAAGAAGTCGCTGACTTCGACAGGCAAGGAACGCACCCTCTTCTACTTCTCGAAGGAATTGAAGGAAGCCGAAGCGCTCGACGCCGTTCCCGCAGGCTACACCGTCGCTGAGATGAAGACGGGCATGCTCGTCCTCAAGAAGGCAACCGCCAGCTAGGAAGACGCAGGGTTCATCGAAGTATAACCCTGTTTATTCAACGCTCAGCCCGCGGGGTTGGGCGCACAACCAAATACTTTTAGATAAAAAAGGAGACTAACATGACACGCACACAAGCATCTAAAAGACCTACCACACAGAAAGTGAGGGAGACATGCCAGCGCTAAACCGAGTTCAGTTGATTGGCAACCTGGGGAAGGATCCCGAAAGCAAGTTCACCCCTACGGGGAAGAAAGTGGCTCATTTCAGCATCGCCGTCAATAACCGCTGGAAAGGCAAGGATGGCGAGAGCAAGGAATACACGGAATGGGTCAACGTGGAAGCATGGGGACGGCTCGGCGAGATCTGCCAGCAATACCTGAAGAAGGGAAGTCTCGTCTACATTGAAGGTCGCTTGAAGACCGACAAGTACGAAGACAAAGGCGAGACCAAGTACTTCACCAAGGTGGTTGCGCTCACGATGCAGATGCTCGACCGTAAACCCAGCGATGAACCCGTAATGACGGTGGAAGAAGAAGCCGCAGATTACGAGGCGTAAAACAAGAATTGACGACCTGAAAGGGTCGTCAATTTTTTTAACCGCTAAGCGCGCTAAGAACGCAAAGTTTAAAAGATTTCGGTTCTACCGTTTATAACGGGATAACTCTTTTCAAACACAAAGGACACGACGGTCACAAAGGAAAAACCTGTGAAATCAAGGCTCTTTCCCCCCTTTGTGTACTTGGTGTCCTTCGTGTTAAGGCTCTTTCCCGTTAATTACGGGAGAGCCAAGATTTCTTAGGGCGCCTTGCGCTCTTCGCGGTTCAATGGTTTTCTTTATTTCTTCGCCTTCGACTCAGCGGGAAAACCATGCATATGTGCCAGTAGATTGCAGGGTGATACGAGCATGGGTATCATCAACCAAAACCAATGGGATCATGGTCCATTCTGCGTCGCTGGTAGAAGGAACCTCTACCGTGTACGAAGCATTGCCATCAAAGCCAGCGGGAATTTCAAAGGTGAGTTCCACTTTGCTTCCAAAGGGAAGTTCATTCACGATCTTGCCCTGTTGCAACAAGGTGACGGAAACGCCTCCGAGGGGTGTGCCGAGGCTATCAACTCCGTTTTGCAATTGAGAAACATCTACGGGATTGAGCAGGACGGAATATCCGCATAATCCCGTAAAGCGGAGCCAATGTCCGTCTCTCGTGACAGCGTCAACAACGTTCGAGGCGCAGGGCAGGGTAAACTCTTGTCCCCATTCGATCAAGAGTATTTCAGAAGAATTTCCCTTGTCCGTTGTGTTGGATGATTTCTCGGTGTTCTGCTCTTCTGGCGCAGGTGTGGGGAGTCCGCTTTCGATGTTGGTATGCGAATCTTCGGCGTTGTAATTTTGCACGGTGTCAAAATCTGCTCCTCCGTCGAGGGAATCGGTTCCCGCTCCGCCATCGAGTTGATCGTCGCCGGCGTTGCCGTTCAATGCGTCGTTTCCGTTCCCGCCATTGAGAGTGTCGTTGCCGTTACCGCCGTCGAGGTTGTTATCCACATCGTTCCCGGTGATCTGATCGTCCGAGCCGGAGCCGATTACGTTCTTGAACCAACCGTTGAGCGTGAGCAACAAACCGCCGCCCACATCTTGTTGGCTGGAATTGCTCAAGTCAATGGTAACGGAGTTTCCAAACAGGCTGAAATCGAGGGTGTCTTCACCGTTGGAGGTCAGGCTCAGGATGCCGGTGGCGCCCACACTAAACTTGAACACGTTGACGCCCGCGCCCCCGTCAGCGGTATCGCCGGCTTCATTGGTCCCTGTGACGACGATCTCATCGTCGCCCGCTCCGGCATCAAGCGTGTCCACTCCGGACCCGGTCTTGAGCGTGTCATTCCCATCGCCGCCTGTGAGCGTATCGTTGCCCGCGCCGCCATCGAGGGTATCGTTTCCGTCTCCGCCGGTGAGCGTGTTGTTCGAGTTGTTGCCGGTCAACGTATCGTTGCCATTCCCGCCGGTGACATTTTCAACTTGCGCGGAAGTCATGTTAAGCGTCAGGTTGGAGTTGACCGTCTGATTGCCGGTCAATGCGAGATTTACCGCCATATCGTTGGTGGAACCGGTAAACGTGAGTAAATCTGTCCCGCCGCCGACGGCTTCAGTGAGCGTGTCGGCGCCGAGAGATGTATTGGTGTTGAAAGCATAGGTGTCGTTGCCTGTGCCGCCTATGAGCGTGTCGTTGCCTGCGCCGCCGGTCATGGTGTCGTTCCCAGTGCCTCCCGAAAGCGCATTATTGAGGGCGTTACCGGTCAAGGTGTCGTTGCCATTACCTGAGGTGATATTTTCAACTTGAGCGGCAGTGAGGTTGAGCGTCAGGTTTGAATTGACGGTCTGATTGCCGGTCGTTTCCAGGTTGACGGTTAAGTCATTGTTTGAGCCGGCGAAGTTGAGACGATCCGTCCCGCCGCCCGTTGATTCGCTGACCGTATCTGTGCCGAGGGCGGAATCAGTGTCGAAGGCGAAGGAATCGTTACCAGTTCCTCCGATGAGCGTATCATTGCCCGCGCCGCCGGTCAGCGCGTCATTTCCTGAGGCGCCGTTCAACGTATCGTTTCCATTCCCGCCGGAGAGGGTGTTGTTCAAGGTGTTGCCGGTGATGGTGTCGCCGTTGTTTCCGCCGGTGACATTTTCAACTTGCGCCGAAGTGAGGTTGAGCGTCAGGTTGGAGTTGACGGTTTGATTGCCCGTGGTCGCCAGATTAACCGTCACGGCGTTGTTGGAGCCGGTGAAATTAAGCGTGTCTGTCCCGCCGCCCGAGGCTTCGGTGACCGTATCCGTTCCCAGCGCGGTGTTGGTGTTGAAAGCATATGTATCGTTGCCGGAATCCCCAGTGAGCGAATCGTTTCCGGCATTGCCTGTCAGAGAATCGTTGCCCGCGCCGCCGGAGAGAGTGTCATTCCCGTTGCCACCCGCTAGAGTGTCATTCCCAGCATCGCCGGTCAGTGTATCGTTTCCATTTCCGCTGGAGAGGGAATTGTTCAATGTGTTGCCGGTGATGGCGTCGTTTCCATTCCCACCGGTGACATTTTCAACTTGTGTCGAAGTGAGGTTAAGCGTCAAGTTGGAATTGACGGTTTGGTTGCCCGTCGTGGCGAGGTTGACGGTCACATCGTTGTTAGAGCCGGAGAAGGTGAGCCGATCCGTCCCGCCACCTGAGGCTTCGGTGACGGCATCAGTTCCGAGGGCTGAATCGGTGTCGAAGGCGTAGGTGTCGTTGCCAGTTCCCCCGGCGAGAGAATCGTTTCCTGCGCCGCCGGTGAGGGTGTCGTTGCCCGCGCCGCCGACCAGCGAGTCGTTCCCGCCTCCGCCGTTGACGGTATCGTTGCCTGCGAGGGCATCCACCGTGTCATCGGCGCCATCGCAGGTGATGGTGTTATTGCCTGAGGTTGCGGAGGGCGAACAGATTGCGAGGACTGCCTGTTGCGCGGGGATCGCCACGAACAGGAGCGCGAGCGAGACCGAGATCAGCCCGCGCCAATAAAAAGACAAATGCTTCATGATAAGAAACTCTCCAAAACTGAAATAAAAAAAGATAAAGCAAACGCATGGATATAATTTATCATTTACCCGTCCCACGGTAGTTTACAGGGGCTTTGCCAGAACCTAACAATCCAGTCATTTTATTCATAGGCATACCTTGCAGAAGCGTTGCGGTCGCTTGTAAAGTGATGAATCAAAAAGGACAACCTTGCGGCTGTCCTTTTAATCCTTGTATTATCAGTATTTACGAAGGTTCAGGCGACAGTTCGATTTGCTTGGCAAATTATGCCGCCTGCCTAGACGCAGCGCAGACGCCGCAGATTACGAGGCGTAAAATAAAAATTGACGACCTGAAAGGGTCGTCAATTTTTTAACCGTAACTTTCAAAACACATCTCCCAACCTTTCCTGATTGAAAACAGATATAACAAGGGTGTAAATTCCAAAGTCAAGATTTACCAGTAGAATGCCGTCGCGCTTAAATCCATTTCACTCATTCAAGAGGGAAACCATGCACGGCAAGTCAAATTACATTCGCGTCACACCTGCCCTGGCGGGCGGTGCCAGGGAACGAAAACCATTCTTCTTTGTTCTTTTCATTTTCATACTCGCTCTCGCCACACCTGTTCTAGCAGACTATCTCGGACCGAATCGCACGGTTACTGAAACGACCAGCGTGTGCAAAGTGGTTTTGTATGAATGCCAATATGTGGCTTCCAAAGACCTGTGGAAGTACAAGAAAGTGGACGATTGGTCGTGCTCCAACGAAGGCAAACCATGGCAGGGAGTTGACAACTACGATGGTGAGTGCGGACCATTCAGCGATGGTCGCACACAATGGGGCAAAGAAGAAATACTTCAAACTGTTACCACCACCCATCCCGAAGCTACAATTGCTTCTGCGTTGCAAGGATGTAATCTCAACAATGGCTGGTGCAACACTACTTCCGAACTATCCTTGAATGGAACAGAACCCCTGTCAGGATACAGCATCCTCGCCGTCGAAGGCTCGTTGAATGGACAAACTTTTGCCTGTTCAGGAGACAATTGCAGTGTATCCTTGAACGAAGGGAATAACGATTTCACCTTTTGGGCTTTATCCTCATGGGGCGATAGTTCGAGCATGGGAACTTTCTCTGCGAAGGTGGATACGGTTCTTCCGACATTAGGTTTGAACATCACCACAACAAGCGGGTCAAACGGCTGGTATGTTTCTCCAACTTCTCTCACAGCAACAGGCTCTGACTCAACTTCTGGCTTATCAAGTGTCTTCCTTTCAGTCGACAATGGAGCGTGGATTCCTTCCACTACCCTCAATGAAGGTGTATACAATGTCCTTGTTCAAGCAGAAGATAACGCAGGGAACATCTCCTCTTCTTCAACGATTATTTCTGTGGATACGACCACCCCAACGGTTGATGTATCCGTAAATGGAACAATAGGAAGCAATGGGTGGTATAGTTCGGGGATGCAAGTCTCAGCGACTGCCAACGATGCAACTTCTGGAGTTGGTTCACTGGAAGCCAGTTTAGATGGCGGGGGTTATCAGGCTTATAACTCTCCCGTCTCGTTCGCGGATGGCTATCACACGGTTCAGTTCAAAGCAGTGGACAACGCAGGAAATGAAACGGAAACCTCCGCGCAAGAGTTTTATGTGGACACGATTGCCCCAGCCATTGATCTGCCCGCTGAATGGGAGGTAAATGACACGATTACCTACAAAGTGCAGGATGATGGCAGTGGGCTGTCTGCGCTGCGGGTTGTCATCGAAGATGAAGGTGAGAAGTTTGCTAAAGTTGCGTGGAACGAGACGGTTTCAGGGAACAAGTTCAAAGGGGAGATCATATGGAATGGGAAGTTCAAGGATGGAACGGTTGCCCCGCCTGGTGAATATCTGGTATGGGTCAAGGTAACCGATGTTGCGGGCAATGAACGTATTGGATTGGGAAGAGTCATTGTTCCCTCTTTGTTCAGTTTGCTTTCGCCCAGTCAATCGTCTACAGAAATTCCTACTCCGCCTGCAGATTTGTTTGATTCTGACAATTTATCTCCAACAATATCGAATCCTGATCCTTCGACTTCGCCCAGTACAAGCTTTGGCGGGTCGACAACTCCAACGAATTCTTCAAGCGTTCAATCGCTGACACTTTCCTCTGGAACAGCCTCCACTTCCACTACAACATCAACCAATGTATTGTGGGGAGCAACAGCCGCCGCATTGATTGGCTGGGCAACTGCCACTGCTTTGGAAGAACGCAAAAAACGTCAACAGCAGGAACAAGCCCAAGTCGGCGAAGCCTCGCTTCAGAGAGAGCAAGTCAAAGCCCACGCCAGTCGAGATGAATATCCACCGATGACCCGCCAGGAGAAGGAACTCGCCCAACAGCGCAAAGAATTGCAAAAGATATGGGACGCCAACGGCGCGGCGGTCTATGAGGCGAACCGGGAATATCAAGCGAAGCATGGCAAGGAAATGGATGCGGCAACCAGAAGCAAGGCGATCAAGGATGCGACTAGGAATGGCGTCTTTAATGCCGAGGCATATGTGTCCAATTTGGAAGCGGAGAAGACGAGGCGAGACGCGCAAAACGAACGCATGGCGGACAAGATGACGCGCTTTGAGAAGGAAGAGGAAGCCCGTTGGCAAGCGCAACAAAAAGCGGCAGAGGAGAAGCAGAAAGCCGAAGAGTTGCAGGCGGGTCTCACCGCGTACTATGCCGCCACCAAGCCCCCCAAGCAGAAAGAAAAGGAAGGTGAGCCAAAAGTCAGCGCTGCGCTTGCCTGGGACAACGATCCGCCCCCATCCAAGTGGAGTACCTTTTGGCAAGGAGTTACGAATTGGTGGAATAATCTATTTGTTATTAAGCAACCAACACCCACTCCAGATGTCAGCGCTATTCAGACTCAGGCGGCAAAAACTTTCATAGCTCAACTCACACAAACTGCTCAGGCGACACCGACTTCCACGCCTACAGCCATGCCGACTTTTACATTGACACCTACTCCAACACCTACGATCTTTCCATTAGGTTATATTACCGATAACAATGTCAGGTTTAGATCGGGTCCTAGTTTGAAAGACAGTTATATAGAGTTGCTATGCGGCACTGAAGTCAAGATTGATACCCAAAAGAAAGAAGCGGATGGGAAAGTGTGGCAACAAGTGACGTACAATGGTATTAATGGTTGGATTGCTAGTGATTATTTAAGTGATGAAACCCCAGTTTGTGCCAATTTTGCAGCCAAATATGCTAAATACCCTGGCGCAGGTGAAACTGTGCAAATCACACGCCTACCTTTCGAACACTCGAATCCAACCTTACTATCATCTTGGTGGGGCTTTGGAAATACGGAATTTGCTCGGGATCATAAATATGAATTTTATAAACATACAACTGGTCTCCATTCTGGACTGGACTGGGGTGTTCCCTTTGGAACTCCGCTTGTATGGAACGGCAATACGTATGGCACGATCGTAGATAACGGCACTAAAAAACAGTATGCCTATCTCAAAATAGACGATTACATAGTAGTAAGAGCTGAGGGGTTTGATTTCATATATGGGCACATCTCAGATCGTCAAGTTAATATTGGTGATGTTATAAAACCAGGCCAAGTTATCGGCAGTTCAGGAATAGCTACCGGCGGGGATGCACATTTGCATTACGAGATTCGGCCCGTACCGGATGCTAATGGCATGAAGAGCTCTTTTGTTATCAACCCATTAACCTTCTTCACTCAAGATTTACAAAACCAATGGATTGTATTATTCGCAAATGACTACTATCTTCCAGGTGATGATCCGTTGAGTCTTGGATACTATAGAAACGTACCTATCCAGCCATAAAAGTTCTTCAGGTAACAACTATGAATATTTACTTCAAGCCGATTTTGCTATGTAGCATAATTATCTTCTTGCTTTCATGTCAAAATCTAGGCAATAGCCAACAAGCAAAACCTACATTCACGCCTACAAACCAGAATTCCGTCTCCCAATCTAGTACCAGTTCGCCTTTCTTAGAGATTACTTCACAGATTTTGGTGTTACATGAAAATACTGTTGGTAATTCTTTTACAGATACTGTAGTAGATATGGGCTGGCTTCTCGATGGTCGAATATATTATGGAATTGGAGATCCAACTTTATACAACCTAAACCTAGTAAACAAACCTGCAGAAATCAATTGGTATTCCTATGACTCACAAAATAAACTGGGTCGGCAAATTGATAATCCGTACGGTTTATTTGCCAACGACTTCGTTAGTTCCATGGCGCAAAACAGAGTAGAACTGTTATCCATGACTGTTTCTCCTAGTAAAGCAAAAGCAATTTACACCCGACTACCAATTGGGTATTTGAGACCAACGCCTCTCCCTCATCACTACTTTGATCCATCGGAAATTTGGGTAGCGACAAATGATTTGCAAGAAACATCCCCATTGTTGGGTCAACCTGCAAATTGGTATGATTGTGGCATCGGGCTTTCTAATGCCAGTTCATGGTTTTATGATGAAACTTTGGCTATAGGATCATGCCAATTCAATTATGGTATTACAGGAGTTTACTTTATTGCAGACCTGATTGAAAGAAGCTTCCAGTTTCTCAACTTTACATTGCCAAGCGGTGAATATATTCCGACTGAACAAATCGCTATTGCTCACAGCAACCCAAGTCTAGCTTTCTCGGCATCTGGTCTTTGGGTAGTGCCTGCTGAACTAAATGAAAGAAAAATCAATACCGAATTGACTAACTTAAATTTAATTTTTAATGATCGACCTGCTGTTGCTCCTATGTGGTCTTTTGATGATAAGTGGATTTATTATTGGACATTCGATCCATTATCTAAAATTGACGAAGACGCACCAATAGAAAATCATTATTGGTGGTTGGAGAGGATTGACCCTGCTACCAAACAACAAGAAATAGTACTTAGTGTTGACGACCTTATTTCAGTCGTTGGTATTGAAAGGTACCGGTTGAGTACGCCTTTTGGGCTTGGAAATCCTTGGAAGATATCTCCTGATGGCGAACAATTATTACTATTCTTAAGCGAAACTTTTGATTCCCCAGCCACACTTTTTCTTTTTTCTTGGCAACAACAAGTAAGGTAATCCTATCTAGTCCAGCAAACCGCATAAGAAAGTGATTATGCATCTATGAAAAACTTCTCGAAAAGACGCTTGCTACCAATTTTATTTCTCTGTGTATTTGCCATCTCGTTATGGAAATTCGCGTTTGCTATACCATTGTTAGTCGTTCTCTTCGTCTGTTTCAGCCTTGTCATATCTATTTCATCCATTATCAAGAAACACAAGCAAAGTGAAAGCCCAAGCCTCGAAATCGTCAAAGAGATTCTGGTTTTGATTTTCACCCTTGCGCTTGCCATGTTGCTGGGCGGAATGGCGGGAATGTACGCGAATCATTATGCTGCCCAACGCTTTGGCATCATTCCAGGCATTCTCTCTGCGCTGGTAGCGAGTTTTGTGATTGGGTATATCGTCCGCTGGGGAATAGGGAAGACTATCTCAAGGAGCGAAAAACAATTTTCGCCGCGCTGATCGGCTAGGCAACCGCAGCAAGATCAGGACGCTAATAAAAAAAAATGGATGGGCAGGTAATTCACAAAAAACCTGCCCATCCATCGTTTAATGTGGATTTACTTCTTCGACTTCTTCTTTACAGTCTTTGTTTTCGCAACTTTCTTTTTGACAGTTGCCTTCTTTGCCTTTGATTTTTTCTCCACTGGCAGTTTCTCCAACTCGTCCACCATGCGGCTCAGCACATCGAAGCCGCCCTGCCAGAATTTTGGATCACGGATGTTCACACCCGCGTCGCCCAGGATCTTTGCAGGGGCTTCCGATCCGCCAGCGGACAGGATCTTGAGATACTTCGGCTTGAACGATTCACCTTCCGCTTTGTATTGTTCGTAGAGCGCGAACACCAGCAGTTGACCGAACGCATACGCATACACATAGAACGGGGTGTGATAGATGTGTGGAATCGAAACCCATTCCCATTTGAAATCGTCGCTCACCTCAACCGCATCGCCGAACTGTTCTTTGAGGTTCGCCAAATACGCGGCGGAGAGTTCGTCCACCGAGGCGTTCTTCTGCGCCATCTCATGCGCTTCGCGTTCGAAGAGGGCGAAATAGATCTGACGCAGGATGGTGGCAAAAGCGTCGTCCATTTGCTTGAACAAGATATCCCGTCGGACCGATTCGTCTTTTTCCTCCGAGAGCAATTTTTCGGTGAGCATCATCTCGCCGAAGGTGGAGGCGGTTTCAGCCAGCGGAAGAGACGAGTGGAAGGTAAACGTAGTGTGATGCGAGGCGAGCATCGCGTGGATGGCGTGCCCCAACTCGTGAGCGAGAGTCGCCACGTCGCGCGCGCGTCCCGTGTAATTCATCAGCACGAATGGCGTGTCTTCGGGGTTGATCGAAGCGCAGAACGCGCCTCCCTGCTTGCCCTTGCGGACCTCGCTATCGAGATGGTCTTTGTCGAAGACGCGCTTGGCGAGTTCGCCGATCTTCGGGTCGAACGCGCCGAACGATTCGATGACCATGTTCGCGGCGGCATTGAAATCGAATGCCTTGTCCGACTTGGCAACGGGCGCATAAATATCGTAACGGCGAAGTTTACCCACGCCGAGATGTTTCGCCTTCATCTTGAAATAGCGCTGGAAGACTTTCGCGTTCTTCTTCGTGACCTCGAGCAACGCGTTCACCGCTTCATCAGGCACATCGTTCGCCAAATTCCGCACCGACATCGCGCTCTTGAACTTGCGCATGTTGATGTTTTCATTATGCCAGTCGCGCGCGCGAGTCTGGTACATCTGCCCAAGGATCGGACCATCCTCGCCATAGACGCGATACATTTCTTGATACGCCGCCGCGCGCATTTTGGGGTCGCCACCCTGAATGAACGGTTGCAGTTGCGCGCGAGTCAATTCTTGAACCTTGCCGTTCACCCTCAACTTGAAGACGTATCGATTCGTGATCGCGTCATACAAGTTGATCAGCGCGTTCGAGCCTGTCACATCTTTGAGGTTGACAACCTTCTCTTCTGGCTCAGTCAATGTGTGCGGTTTGAAGTGGCGCATCTCTTCGAGATAATAACGATACGCGCCTGATGCGTTCATCAAGCGTTCGGCGTTCGCCTCGTCCACGTCTTTCCACCACAGATTGAAAAAGAGTATGCGGTTCTGCATCTCGGCAACAAATTGTTGCACGCGTCCCATCAGGCTTTGCGCGTTTTGGTTTTGTGTGTCTTCTGCAAATGACAGTCCCGCAAACGCATAGATTCGATTCACGATCTTCGATGTCGCTTCGGAGGCGCGCACTACTTCGAGAAATGTTTCGGGGTCAATTTCGGGATTGAGTTTGTTGCGCACGCCCTCGAACGACGTGACTTGTTCTTCCACGTTGTCGAACGCGGCGTTCAGTTCGGGGCTATCGAAGCCCGTGAAGAGTTCGTCCAGATTCCATTTTTTGATCTTGTATGCCATGAATTATTCTCCTTGATTTATGTCGTTGCGAGTCTTCGAGAAGCAATCTCCTCGCAATAAACTTTTTTGTTTTTACCATAAACTCGAATGTTTTCGTAGATGCTCTAGTAGCATCATTGCGAGTTTTTGAGAAGCACTCTTCTCTACGCTGAGGAGATTGCTTCGGGCATCCTTCGACTTCGCTACGCTCCGCTCAGGACGCCCTCGCAATGACATATCGTTTACAAACTCGACCTGATGTGCACGATATCCCCATCTTTCACGGGATATTCCTTCCCTTCGAGTCTCAACTTCCCCTTCGACTTCGCTTCATTCATCCCCCCGAGGCTGATGAGGTCGTCGTACGCCACCACCTCCGCCCGAACGAAACCCTTCGCCAGATCGGTGTGGATCTCGCCCGCCGACTCTTGCGCCGTCGCGCCGCGCTTCGTCTCCCACGCGCGGACCTCGTCCTCGCCGACGGTGAAGAACGATTGCACTTGGAGCAGATCATACGATAGCCAGATCATCTTGTTGAGGCTGAGTTCTTTGATGCCGTATTCCTGCATGAACATCTCGGCATCCTCCGCTGAAAGTTGCGCGATCTCCATTTCGAGTTTGCCCATCAACGCCACCGAAGGGACATCAAGTTGCATTTCAGGCGCGGACTGTCCCTCGCTCAAGTTGAACACGACCAACACGGGCTTGCGCGAGAGCAAACCGAACGATGAAAGTTCCTTCACATCCTCTTGCGAATATTCCAGCTTGCGGAGCGGTGTGCCGTTGTTCAACGCTTCATGCAGGCGAGTGAACAGCACAGTTTGTTTTTCGTTCAAGGCTTTATCGGTGCCGCCTTTTTTGCGTTCGTCAACCAATCGTTCCAGTTTGCGTTCGACGGCGATGAGATCGTTGAGCAACAATTCGCTCAGCATGGAATCCACATCGCGCTTGGCGTCCACGCTTCCGTTGGGGTGCATCACCAAGTCGCTTTCAAACGCGCGGACGACGAGCAGAAAGCCGTCCATCTGCGCGAGTTGATTCAGCAGTTGCCCGGAGATGCCGCTTTTGGCGGACCCAGTTTCAAGTCCCGCAATATCCGCGTACGTCATCTTGGCGTAGATCGTCTTCTTCGGGTTGAACATCTTCGAGAGCGCGTCCACGCGCGGGTCTGGCACATCCACTACCGAGGTGTGGACTTCGAAGCGTCCCGCCGAGGCGGTCGTCGGCGCGTTGCCGCGCGTCACCGCGTTGAAGATGGTTGTCTTTCCTGATTGAGGCAGTCCGATAATTCCGAGTTTCATCTTGTCCTTTATGTGGAGCAAGATGCCATCTTGCTCTACAGGTTATGAGTGGTATACTTGCGCTCGTCCCGCTAAAGCAGGAGCAACGAATTAGCCGAAGTGGCGGAATAGGCAGACGCGCACGACTCAAAATCGTGTTCCCTCCGGGAATGAGGGTTCGATTCCCTCCTTCGGCACTTGAATTATACCAACGCCCGTCATCCAATGGCGGGCGTTTCTCTTTCCGGCTTTAGGGTTGTATCCAATGGAAATCCCGCGCCGGGTTAATACATCTCATCGTTTCGAGCCGCTATGGAAATTACTACGATTACTTTGATCGTCCTGCAATTGATCTTTCTCGAAGGCATACTTTCAATTGATAATGCCGCCGTGTTAGGGGCGATGGTAACGCCCTTGCCCGATGACAAGCCGATCCCGTGGCCCCGCCGGCTGGCTCGTATCGGCGAGCGGTTGAATCCCATACTTGGTTACCAGCGTCTCGCCGCCCTGCGCGTGGGCTTGTTAGGCGCGTATGTGGGGCGCGGCGCAATGTTGTTCATCACAAGTTTTCTGATCGAAAACCCATGGGTGAGGATCGTCGGCGCGGCGTATCTGATCCGCCTGGCGTTTAACGAACTGGGGGATACCACACCCGGCGTCGAAACCGAAGAGGAAAAACAAGAAGCCATGCGAGGCGTGTCGTTTTGGGGCGTGGTGCTTACGGTCGAGCTGATGGATTTGGTCTTTAGCATTGACAATGTGATCGCCGCAGTTTCGCTTTCCGATGAGCTGTGGGTGGTGATGCTTGGTGTGGGGATCGGTATTCTCACCATGCGCTTCGCGGCAGGGTTGTTCAGTTTTGCCGTACAGCGATTTCCCGTGCTCAAGCCCGCCGCATACATTTTGATCCTCAATATTGGAATTCAATTGATCCTCGAACAGGTCTGGAAGATCGAGATCTCGGATTGGACCCGTTTCTTCATTTCGGTTGCGATCATCCTGATTTCTCTGCTGTATGCGCGGAGCGTCACCCTCCAGAAATTGCAATTCATCCTCGATTGGCTGTCGTTCTTAATGGGATGGATCAACAAACTGGTGGATTGGCTTCTGACGCCGTTCAACTGGTTCTTTCAAAAGGCGATCAACGGCTTTAGGGTTTCAAAAGTGGAAGGCGCAAAATAAATACTTGCTTGACATCCCCTTAACAGACGAATACACTTGGCTTGGTTGGGGAGTAGCCATGGCGTCTTTGACGCCACCGGGTCGTCGTCATGACATTGACGCGCAGCGCGCCATCGGCGACTCGAAACGTGCAGGCATGACGTTTGGCGAGACCATCACAAAATAGGTGTGATGGTCTCGTTTTAATTCTGGAGCATCACAGCGCGTATCATCAGGAGAGCATTTTCATGGCACACGACGACACGATCCAAAACAGCGAGTGGCACGCGTTAAAAGCCGAAGAGGTATTGAGTCACTTGAAAGTGGAAGACCGGGGGTTGACGTCGGCAGAGGCAACACGGCGGCTCGAAACGTATGGACCAAACCAGTTGAAAGAGGCGCCGCGTCCCAGCTTCTTCCAAATGTTGTGGGAACAACTGAATAATTTTGTGGTCATCCTGTTGATCGTCGCCTCGCTGGTCTCCGGTTTGCTGGGCGATTATGTGGAAGCGGCGGCGATCATGGCGATCGTGGTGTTGAACGCCGTGTTGGGAATCGTCCAAGAGCGGCGCGCGGAGGAAGCGCTGGCGGCGTTGAAAAAACTCGCCGCGCCGGACGCGCAGATCATCCGCGATGGGAAGCGGGTTTCCATCCCTTCGTATGAATTGGTGCCGGGCGACATCGTTTTTTTGGAAGCGGGAAACTTCGTGCCGGCGGATATCCGCTTGTTGGAAGCGGTCAACCTGAGGGTGGAAGAGGCTTCACTGACCGGCGAATCGCTCCCCGTCCAAAAGAACGCCGCGACGGTGCTTGAGAAAAACGTCCCGTTGGGAGATCGCAAGAACACCGCGTTCATGGGCACGCTCATCTCGTATGGACGCGGACGCGGCGTGGTGACCAGCACGGGGATGCGCACGCAATTGGGGTTGATCGCTTCGATGCTCCAGAACGTGGAAGCGGAAGAAACGCCCCTGCAAAAACGGCTCGACCAATTGGGCAAGTCGTTGAGCATTGCCGCGCTCTTCCTCGTTGCGGTCGTTTTTATTGTCGCGCTCATCAACCAGACGAATATCAATGAACTGTTTACCGGCCCGCTCGCGTATTTGAACGAGTTCGCCGAACAGATCACGGATGTCTTCATCATCGCCATCAGCCTTGCGATTGCCGCCGTGCCGGAGGGACTCCCCGCGGTGGTGACCATTTCACTGGCGTTGGGGATGCGCGAGATGATCAAGCGTCACGCGCTCGTGCGTAAACTGTCCTCGGTGGAAACGCTTGGTTCCGCCACGGTCATTTGCTCCGATAAAACCGGCACGCTCACGCAAAACGAAATGACGGTCACGCGCATGTGGGTGGACGGACAATTCATCAACATCACCGGCACAGGCTACGCGCCGGTCGGCGATTTTATGGTGGATGGAAAGAAGAGGAATATTTCGGAATATCCCGCCGCGCTCACCGCGTTATGGATCGGTCTGTTGAACAACGACGCCTTGCTCGAAACAACCGGTGAAGACGAACAACAAAAGACCTATCGCATCGTCGGCGACCCGACGGAGGGTTCATTGCTGGTCGCCGCGATGAAAGCCGGCGCGATTCACATGCAGGTCCGCGAGGCGTACCCGCGCGAGAATGAAGTGCCGTTCGATTCGGACCGCAAGCGCATGATCACGATCCATGATGTGTTCGCGCCGCGACCGGGCGATCCCTCGCCGTTCACCGATGAAAGCCATAAATCGTGGGATGTGATCGCCGTCAAAGGCGCGCCGGACGTGGTGCTCGATCTCTGCACGCAATACCAAAACATGGATGATGAGTCTGTGCCGTTGGGTCCCGCCCTGCGCGACCGCATCCTCGCCGCCAACGACGCGATGACGAAAGACGCCTTGCGCGTGCTGGGCGTGGCGTATCGCATCGTCAAAGATGTGCCGGATAACCCGGCGCAGATCATCACGAACGAGCTTGAACATGATCTCGTCTTCGTCGGCTTGTTGGGCATGATCGACCCCGCGCGCACCGAGGTGAAACCCGCGCTGGAAGAGGCTCGCAAAGCCGGCATCCGCACGGTGATGATCACAGGCGATTATCCCAACACGGCAAAAGCGATCGCTGAAACCATCGGCTTGTTGAAACCCGGCAGAAAAGTGATGACCGGCGCGCAACTGGATGCCATCAGCGACCGCGACCTCAAAGACATCATCGAAGAAACGGACGTGTTCGCGCGCGTCTCTCCCGAACATAAATTGAGAATCGTGGACGCTCTGCAAGCCAACAATGAGATCGTGGCGATGACCGGCGACGGCGTGAACGACGCGCCCGCCATCAAACGCGCCGACATCGGCGTGGCAATGGGCATCACCGGCACCGACGTGGCGAAAGAAACCGCCGACATGGTATTGACCGACGACAATTACGCCAGCATCGTTCACGCGGTCGAGCAGGGGCGCGTCATCTACTCGAACATCCGCAAGTTTGTGTTCTTCCTTTTGTCCTCCAACATCGCCGAGATCATGATCATCTTCCTCGCCACCCTGGCGGGACTCCCCGCGCCTCTTACCGCCATTCAACTGCTCTGGCTTAACCTCATCACCGACGGCGCCCCAGCCCTCGCCCTCGCCGTCGAAAAAGGCGACCCGGATATCATGCTTCAAAAACCGCGCGCCAAAGACGAACCCATCGTCAACCGCTCGATGCGCGCGGGCTTGATCGTGCAGACCATCGCGCAGACGGTGGCGGTGCTTGCCGCGTTCGGCATGGGTTTGTTGTGGCATCTCGAAGCGGGCGCGACGCTGGTGGGCAACCCCATCACGTACATTCTTCAGCATGATTGGCGCGGCGTGGATGTGCAATCTGCCGAGACGATGGCGTTCGTTACGCTGTCGCTGTGCGAGTTGTTCCGCGCCTACACTGTCCGTTCGGAACGCGCTTCGCTGTTCAGCATCGGCATCTTTTCAAACCGCTCGATGCAATACGCGGTGGGACTTTCGATCGTGCTGTTGTTGCTGGTCATCAACGTCCCCTTCCTCCAGCCGATCTTCAACACACATTTCCTCTCCGTCCGCGAATGGGCTGTGGTCGTCGGCTTCGCGCTCGTCCCTGCCATTGCGGAGGAGATCACAAAATTCTTTTTGAGGATGCGCAAAGGGATTTGATTGCGTACGGCAAGGTTCACCTTGCCATTTGTCTGTTTTCTTTCGGTATATAAACGCAAAGTGAACTTTGCGGTACTATTTGACTCGAAACGTTCTCCGATGAATCGCCGACATCCCCAACCGCCTCATCGCGGATCGGTGAGTCTGTGTGCCGTATCCTTTATGTTTCGCAAGCCCATAGCCGGGATGACGTTCGTCAAGTTCGCGCATCAACGCGTCGCGCTCGGTCTTCGCAAGGATGGACGCGCACGCGATGCTCAGGCAATGCGCGTCTCCTTTGACGATGCTGGTTTGTGAAATATCCAATTGGGGGAGTTCGAGTCGAAAATCGGTCAACAGGTATTGCGGCGAAATCGAAAACTGATGCAACGCGCGGACGGCGGCGAGACGAGTCGCTCGCACGATCCCCTGCGAATCGATTTCCTCCGCGTCGGCGAATCCCACGCTCCATGCCAGCGCGATCTCCTTGATCGCCGGCGCGATTGAGTCGCGCTGAAGCGGCGTCAACTGCTTGGAATCGCGGACCAGCCTCAACGTCCGAGAAAGAAGCGGTTTGTCGTCATGCGGCAGGATCACCGCGCCCACTGCGACTGGTCCAGCCAATGCGCCGCGCCCGGCTTCGTCCAAGCCAGCGATGAATTGCAATCCGCTGTCCCACAGATCCGATTCGAATTTGAGATTCGGTTTAACGCGCTTCATATTTGCCGCGCCAGGCGTTGATGCGGATATGAAAAATGTCGCCGATCATGCGCAATGCGTCGCGCATCGCGTTCACTTTGGTTTCGGGATGATAATACCAATCAATGGGAATTTCTCGCGCGCGATACCCGAGGCGGCGGGCGATGAAAAGTAATTCGACATCGAACGACCAATAGCGCATTCGTTGCAAGGGGAAGATCGCGTTCACCACATCGGCGCGAAAACATTTGAAGCCGCATTGCGTGTCGTTCAAGCCGGGCAACGCAAAGAGTTGAATGATGTAATTGATTCCGCGCCCGCCGAAGTGACGATAGCGCGGCTCGTTGTAACGCGTCGAGCCTTCCACCTCGCGCGAGGCGATGGCGATATCGAAATCGGTCAACGCGGGCGGGATGAATTTGAGAATCTCGTCCACCGGCATCGAAAGGTCGGCGTCGCACATGAAGCGATACTCGCCGCGCGCCTCGAGCATCCCGCGTTTCACCGCCGCGCCTTTGCCCCGCTCGGTTTGGATCACGCGAAAATTTTCATGCGCGTCTGCGAACGATCGCGCCACTTCATACGTGCGATCCACACTTCCATTTTCCACCACGATCACCTCGGAGGAAAAATTTTGCTTCTCGATGAATCGAAAAACCTGCTCCAACGTATCGGGCAGGCGGCTTTCTTCATTGTATGCGGGAATGACGATGGATAAAAAAATGGACAAGAAAAACTCAAGACATGCTAAAGATCACATAACCAAATATCGCCAGAATACACACGAAGGCAAACGCCAGCGCTCCAAGTAGGACGACCTGTTTCATCGTCATACCCAGGATTCGGCGCGAACTCCGTTTCGTTCCCGATATGGAATTTGCTCCACCGCGCGTCTGCTGTATTGCTTTCACAGCCGCCGCATCCTCTGCCAGGGCAAAGTCGAAATCGGCGGGGTTGATGGGTTTCTCTTCACCCGCCGCGCTGAAGATGGCGCGCGCGCGCGAAATATTTTCCTGCGGTGGCGGTGGCGCAACCGGCGCCGCCACCGCAGGTTGTTGGCGAGGCGCAACCATCGGCGCGGGCTGGGGAGGATTCGTCTTCTGCTTGGGAGGGCGCGGGTTGGTGATGCGCTCCACCATGTCGAGCGCCAAATCGGATCTCAATACGGGCATGGTGTTGGAAAGCCCCGTCACGAACGGTTTGATCCCATCCACCATCAAAACACGAACGGCGGGCTTATCCGTTTCCACGTGCAAGCCTGGGTCTGCCGCGATCAACACCGATTCAATCGGCTCCGGCACCCTCGTCCCCTGTCGCTCAATGAATGCGGTCAACGCCCGCGCCATCCGCGCCGTGGACTGGACCAGGTTCACCGGCGCGGGCTTGAAGCGGTTTCCCGATTCCACACTCCATGACTCGCCTTTCGCCTCATACCTGCCCTTTACATAAGCAATGTTGATGGCGAACATCCCCGCCGGCCCGATCAAGATGAGCGGAATCATAATGGCGCTTTGCCCGAGGATCTGGTTACGGATCAGGGTGTATCCCTTTTCGAGGTTTCGATCGAAGTACGTGATGATCGCTTTCTGAGCCAGCAATTCGGTGGGCCAGTTAAAGCCAAACTTCAACATGCCCTGAATTCGCTGGCTGAACCCAAGGTTGCCTTTCTCGTCGATCAGAGGGGTTTGGTCGATGATCTTCATGGGAGTCTAAAAGACCGGCGCCTGTTCCAGTAGATCGCGCTCGGCCGAATCCAGCGTGGCGATAAATTCCTTCCCCTCCCGGCTGACGACCCGCAGTGATTTACCGGCTTCGAACGTGCTCGCCAGCAATTCCTTGCGCGTACCGACCACCAGCAGTTTCCCTTTTTTGATTCGCTCCAGCAGGTCTTTACGGTCGATCAACACCCGGTCCGAATACGATGACCCGCGCCGTTCATAAGCCCGCACGGCTACAATTTGCCCGTTCTTGTAACGGACTGCTTCAACCACGCCATCTTGTTTCTTTGCCATAGAATATCAACTCCGCGCGTATTGTAGCATTAAACAATCGAACAAAAAAAGTTCCGTCGGCAGATCAACTGCCCACGGAACGTGTCGGGGCGCCGGGATTCGAACCCGGTGCCTTGGCGCGATTGCGCCACGCGCTAGCCGGACTTTTGAAGGTCGGATAGATAACGTTCAATTCCTCGCGCTTTAACCTTTTTCTCTTGCGCCATGGCTTCTGAACGCGTCTCGAAATCTTCTCTATGGACAAGTTGCCATGGAACGCCTGCGCGTGTTGACTTTGATTTTCCCACATTATGCTCTTGCAGGCGCCTTTCAAGAGATTCCGTTGAGCCAAATAATATCTTAGGGCAATCGCATCTAAATCGGTGAGGCGAGGACTTTGAGGAGGTAATCCTGGTTCCAAGCGGCTTGGAGTTGCTTGGCATGCATACCGCCTTTGGCGGTTTTCTCCTGTTTGAGCAGATT